>Ga0208490_100513_pt1 | contig 23094 bp, 19 predicted proteins | sample SubbioAug_CSWold_FD_184818 | JGI IMG/M metagenome (GOLD analysis project Ga0208490, IMG submission 184818) | Serpentinite rock and fluid subsurface biosphere microbial communities from McLaughlin Reserve, California, USA - CR11Aug_CSWold (SPAdes) | ecosystem: Environmental > Terrestrial > Deep...
GTTCGGGGCTCAGAGCGACCCCGACGCGCCGATCGGCGCGTTCGGGCCGTCGATGCCTACAGGACGAGCTCGAGCAGGCCACCACCGGTGAGGGCGATGACGATCGTCGGCGGGATCAGGCCGACGAAGGTCGCGCTGAGCACGGTGCGCATGGGCATGCGGGTCAGGCCGCACAGCCAGTCGACCGGCTGCAGGAGGAAGGTGACGCTGCGCAGGGCGACGACGGCCCAGAAGCCCCGCTCGCACAGCCGGGCCTCGAGGCGCTGCAGGCGCGGTGGGAGGCGGCGGACCAGCGCGTCACGCCCGAGGCGGCGGGCGCCGACGATGCCCACGGCGCTGGCGAGGAAGCCCCCGACCAGCGACAGGGCCACGCCGCCGACGGTGCCGAACAGCGTGGTGGCCGGGATCACGAAGAGCAGGCCGGGGACGTTCAGCGGGACCAGCAGCACCATGAGGCCGACGAACAGGAGCGGGCCCCAGACGCCGGCGTCGTCGACCATCCGCCGCAGCTCGTCCTGGTCGGTGAACCGGTCGAGGACGCCGGACATGAGCACGGCCACGACGGCACCGACGATCGCCAGCACGACGACGGCGCGCAGCACCCAGCGGCGCGGGTGCGCCGCGCTGGTACCCGCGGTCGGCATGGCGACCTCCATGGGCCCACCTTCGCCGCCGTCCAGAGCTGTTCCTGCCGCCCGCCGTCCGAACGGGGCGGCCGCCTACCGTGCCGGCGATGGAGACCCGACGATGAGCGACGACATCCTCGACGTCGACCTGCTGGCCTTCGAGCAGGGCGACACGGCCGCCCGCCAGGCCGTGGTCGACGGCGTCATGCGCAGCCTGGCGACCGGGTTCGTGTACACGCGCACCGACCTGTCGGAGACGATGCTCGACGAGGCCTACGGGATGCTCCGGCAGTTCTTCGAGCTCGACCAGGACCGCAAGGATCGCTGGATCGCCCCCGGCACCCACGGCCAGGCCGGCTACACCGGGCTGCTGGTCGAGACGGCGGCGACCTCCGAGGTGCCCGACTGGAAGGAGATGCTCAACTGGGGCCCGACGGTGCCGGAGGGGCACCCGATGCGGCGCAAGTACCCGCACCGCTTCCACGACCCGGTGCTGCCCGAGGCCGACGTCCCCGGCATCACGGCCGTGCTCACCGAGTTCCACGAGCGGGTGTTCGACACCCAGCGGCGGTTCCTGCGGATCATCGCCCTCGGCCTCGGCGCCCACGAGCAGCTCTTCGACGGGCTGCTCCAGGACGGGCCGGTGCTGAACCGGGCGATCCGCTACCCGCCGATGTCGTCGGCGCCGGAGCAGCCGCACGAGTGGGCGGGAGCCCACGCCGACATCAACCTCACCACCGTGCTGCCCCGGGCCACGGAGCGGGGGCTGCAGGTGCGCACGAAGGCAGCGACGGCTGACGACGAGGCCGTGTGGGTCGCGGCATCACCGCCCGAGGGCCACGTGATCGTGAACACCGGGATCATGCTCGAGCGCATGTCGAACGGGATCATCCCGTCGGGGTGGCACCGGGTGGTGGCCGATCCCGAGCACGACGGCGAACGCCACTCGGTGGTGCAGTTCTGCCACCCCACGCCGTGGACGATCCTGGCGCCCCTGCCGTCGACGGTGACGGCGGAGCACCCGGCGCGCTACGCCGGGATCGAGGCGGCCGACCTCCTCGACCAGGTGCTCTACGAGATCAACCTGGTCGAGGACGCCAGACGGATCTAGCGGTTGACGGCGTCCTTGAAGGACTTGCCGACCTTCACCTTCGGGACGTCGGCGGCCGCGATCTGCAGCGCCTCGCCCGTCTGGGGGTTCTTGCCGGTGCGGGCCGCACGGTGGCCCTTCTCGAAGCTGAGGAAGCCGGGCAGCTGGACCTTGCCGCCGCCCTTCACCTCGCTGACGATCGTGTCCTCGAAGGCGGACAGCACGGCGCCCACCTGCGACTTGGACAGGTCGGTGTCGGCAGCGATCTTGTCGATGAGCTCGGACTTGTTCATGGTTTGTTCCTCCAGTGGAGAGTCGAGGGAGCGGGGCCCCAAGCGCCAGTCTCCGGCGTCAGCACGCGCAGATCGCGGATGCTCGACCGGTTTCGTCACGACTCGTGACACGACCGGGCTCGTCGGAGCCGCTCGACGACCGTACCCTCGGTTGATGGCCGATCCCACCGACCGCTCCGAGAAGCCCCACGTCTACGTCCCGCCGGGCGAGATCCCGCCCATCAAGCTGATGGTCGAGGACATCGTCGAGGGCGACGGCCCGGAGGCCGCCAGCGGCGACACCGTCGACGTCCACTACGTCGGCGTGTCGTGGAAGACCCGCAAGCAGTTCGACGCGTCCTGGGACCGGGGCGACACGTTCTCGTTCCGCCTCGGCGCCGGCATGGTGATCCGCGGCTGGGACGAGGGCGTGCAGGGCATGAAGGTCGGCGGTCGACGCCGGCTCGTGCTCCCCCCCGACAAGGCCTACGGCAAGCAGGGCGCCGGCGGCGTCATCGGCCCGAACGAGACCCTCGTCTTCGTGGTCGACCTCCTCGGCGTCCGCTGACGCCAGCGGCCCCGCCGCTCACGACCGCCGGCCCCGCAGCACGACGAAGCGGGGGTCGGAGCCCACAACCGCGACGTCCTCGAACCAGCGCCGGAGGGTGACGTGGTGGTGGAGGTGGCGGTTGGCCACCACGGTGAGCGTCCCGCCCGGGCGCAGCACCCGCTGCGCCTCGGCGAACATCCGCCGGGCGACGTCGGTGGTGCGGGCGCCACCGGCGTGGAACGGCGGGTTGCACACGACGATGTCAGCGGAGGCATCGGCGATCCCGTCGAGGACGTCGGTGGCGTGGACGTCGGCGTCCGTCGTCACCGAGCCGACGGTCTCCCGGGCCGATTCCACGGCCTGGAACGACTCGTCCACGCAGACCAGGTGCACGTCCGGGTGGCGGACGGCCACGGTCGCCGCCACCACCCCGGTGCCGCACCCGAGGTCGACGACCACGTCGCCGGGTTCCGGCGTCGGGAGGTGGTCGAGCAGCAGGCGGGTGCCGGGATCGAGCCGGTCAGGGGAGAAGGCGTTCGGGAGGCCGGTCACCTCGACGCCCTCGTCCGTGCGCCACCGGGCGGGCGGCTTCGGCGGGCCGGGGTCGAGGGACGGGTCGACCGACGGGAGCAGGAGCCGGGCCTTCTTGCGGGCGAGGGAGGTGGGGGTCGGGCCGACGGCGGCCTCGAAGGTGGCGATGGTCGAACGGTGGACCAGCTTCGTCATGCCGGCGCCGACGACCACCGACCCCGGGTGGAGGTGGGGGCGCAGGCGCCGCAGCTGGTCGTCGAGGAGGGCGAGCGTGCGGGGGACCTTCACCACGGCGACGTCGATCGGACCGTCCGGGCCCTCGGTGCTCGGCAGCAGGGTGACCTCGGCGGGGTCGATGCCGTTGCGCTCGAGGTTGGCCCGGGTGGCGGCCACGGCCACCACGGAGTCGGTCCACGACGTCGGGCGGTGGGCCGCGAGGGCCGTGGCGAGCGCCCCGTGCGCGTCGTCGACGACCAGCCAGCGCTCGCCGCCGGCGCCGATCTCGTCCAGGTGGGCGAGCACGAGCTCGTCGGCGGCGTCCCACGCCCGCAGCGGGGAGCCGGGGTCGTGGTGGGCCCGGTGGAGCCGGAACGTGCCCTGGGGAACCGTCAGCAGGTCGTCCACGGTGGCGAGTCTGACCCGGCGGGCGCGGGGACGAGGATCGGCGCGCTCGGGTCGCTGTGAGCACCCAGCGCGCCGATCGGCGCGTTCGTCCACGGGTGACGATCGTCCACCCGCCACTGCCGGGCTGTCACCCGGCCTCGGTACCGTCGACCGGATGCGCGTCCTGCCGGAGACCGAGGCCACGTTCGTGGCCGGCGAGCACGGCCGCGACGGCGCGCTCGCCCTCTGGGAGCCGCACCGGGGCGAGGTGCGCACGGGGGAGGCCGAGGTCGTCCTCGCCGACGGCCCGGCCACCGTGGCGGCCGACCTCGTCCCCGTCGGCACGGCGATCGCCACCCTGGCCACCCTGCCGGCCGGGGCCGACGTCACCCCCTCCGTACGGGCCTGGTCGGTCGCCACCCGGCTCGCGCTCGAGGCCGTCAGCCGCGGCCGCCTGCTCCCCGCCCTCGCGCCCGACGGCGCCGACACGTGGCGGCTCGGACCGCTCGACGTGGGCGACCGCGCCCGCCTCGACCAGCTCGCCGACGCCCTCCCGCCGGCCGCCCACGCCCGGCCCGTCGACGGCCACCCCGAGCGGGTCGTCTCGCCCACCGCGGCCGTCGCCGCGTTCGTCGACGCCGTCGCCGACGCCTTCGTCCGCACCTCCGGGGCGGCGACGGCGGTCGGCTTCGAGGCGTTCGCCGCCCCGCACGCCACCGACGTCGCCAGCGCCCAGAGCTGGCTCCAGGCCGCGGTCGCCGGCACGGCGAGCGACACCGCCCCCGGGCTGCGCATCGACCTCCCCGCCGAGCCCGACCAGCCGGTGCGCTGCGTCCTCCAGGTGCAGAGCCGCCTCGACCCCAGCCTCGTCCTCGACGCGGCGGAGCTGTGGCGGGCACCGGCGGCGGTCGTCGCCCGCTTCGGCGCCGACGTGGAGAGCGACCTGCTCCTCGCCCTGCGCGCCGCCGCCCGGGTGTGGTCGCCGATCGGGCGCCTGCTCGAGGAGACGGCGCCCGAGGTCCTGCTGCTCGAGGACGCCGAGGTCGAGGAGCTGTTCGGCCCGGTCGCCGACGACCTGGCCGCCGCCGGCCTGCCCGTGCTCTGGCCGGCCGACGTGCTGCGCCCGGTGGAGCTCAAACCGGTCATCGGCACCCCCGCGCCGGAGTCCGGCGGGGGCGGCGCCGGCCTCGACCTGAGCGCCCTGGGCGAGATGCGCTGGCACGCCACCATCGACGGCGCCGACCTCACCGAGGGCGAGCTGCTCCAGCTCGCGGAGGCCAAGCGCCCGGTCGTGCGGCTGCGGGGCCGCTGGGTGCGCGCCGACCCGGAGCGGCTCCGCCGCCTGTCCGAGCGCACACCCGTGGCGGCCGGCGACCTGCTCGCCGCCGGCCTCTCCGGCACGGTCACGGTCGGCGGCGAGGTGGTCGAGGCCGAGGTCGACGGCCCCCTGCGCCACCTCGCCGAGCGCCTGCGACGGGTCGACCAGGTGCGGTCGCAACCCCCGCCGGCGGGGCTCCTCGCCGAGCTGCGCCCGTACCAGCAGCGCGGGCTGGCCTGGCTCGCGGAGATGGCCGACCTCGGCCTCGGCGGTGTGCTGGCCGACGACATGGGCCTCGGCAAGACGATCCAGGTCCTCGCCCTGCACCTGCACCGGCGAGGGGTCGGGCCCGCGCTCATCGTCTGTCCGGCCTCGCTCCTCGGCAACTGGCAGCGGGAGGCCGCCCGCTTCTGCCCGGACGTCCCGGTGCGGCGCTACCACGGGGCCGACCGCACGCTGGCCGACCTGGCCGACGACGAGATCGTGCTCGCCACCTACGGCATCGTCCGCCGCGACGCCGAGGTGCTGCGCGAGCGGCGCTGGGACCTGCTCGTGGCCGACGAGGCCCAGGCCGTGAAGAACCCGCTCTCCCGCACGGCGCGGGCGATCCGCACCGTGCCCGCCACCGCCCGCTTCGCGCTCACCGGCACCCCGGTCGAGAACCGGCTCGCCGACCTGTGGGCCCTGCTCGACTTCACCACCCCGGGCCTGCTCGGCCGCCTCGACGCCTTCCAGGCCCACGTCGCCACGCCCATCGAGCGCGAGCGCGACGAGGAGGCCACCGCCCGCCTCGCCGCCCTGGTGCGGCCGTTCCTGCTGCGGCGGCGCAAGTCGGACCCCGAGATCGCGCCCGACCTGCCCCCGAAGACCGAGACCGACCGCTTCGTCGGCCTCACCACCGAGCAGGCCACGCTCTACAAGGCGGTGGTCACCGAGCTGCTCGACGACGTCGCCGGCGCCGACGGCATCGGCCGGCGGGGACTGGTGCTCAAGCTGCTCACCGCCCTCAAGCAGATCTGCAACCACCCGGCGCAGTACCTCGGCCAGGACGGACCGGTCCCGGGGCGCTCCGGGAAGCTCGAGGCGGTCACCGAGCTGGTCGACACCATCCTCGACGAGGGCGACTCGGTCCTCGTCTTCACCCAGTACGTCCAGATGGCCCGCCTGCTCGAGCGGCACCTCACCGCACGCGACCACGAGGTGCTGCTGCTGCACGGCGGCACGCCGGTCGACGGCCGGCAGGCGCTGGTCGACCGCTTCCAGTCCGGGCCGCCGGCCGTGTTCGTGATCTCCCTGCAGGCCGGCGGCACGGGCCTGAACCTGACACGCGCCACCCACGTCGTGCACTACGACCGGTGGTGGAACCCCGCGGTGGAGGACCAGGCCAGCGACCGGGCCTGGCGCATCGGCCAGGACCGGCCCGTGCAGGTGCACCGCATGGTGTGCGAGGGCACGCTCGAGGAGCGCATCGCCCGGCTGCTGGAGGCGAAGCGGGGCCTCGCCGAGTCGGTGGTCGGCGGGGGCGAGTCCTGGGTGTCCGAGCTGTCCGACGACGAGCTGGCCGCCCTCGTCGAGCTCGGCCGCATCGACGAGGTCGACGGCGGATGAGCGGGCGCACCTGGTGGGGCGAGGCGTGGGTCGAGGCGCTCGAGGGCATCGCCGGCGGCCAGGGCGGACGGCTCGCCCGCGGGCGGCGCTGGGCGAAGGCGAACCGCGACGCCGACCTGCGCATCGAGCCCGGCGCCGTCGAGGCCAGCATCCGCACCGACCGCGACGACCCGCACGACGTCCACGTCGGCCTGCGGGTGCTGCGCGACGACGAGTGGGAGGCCGTGCTCGACGCCATCGCCGCCAAGGCCGCCCACGCCGCCGCCCTCCTCGACGGCGAGCTCGACCCGGCGGTCGTCGCCGACGCCCGGACGGTCGAGGTCGAGCTGCTCCCCCGCCCCCGCGACCTGCGCACGCTGTGCACCTGCCCCGACGACGTCGAGCCCTGCGAGCACGCCGCGGCCGTGTGCCACCTGCTGGCCGACGCCATCGACGCCGACCCCTTCGTGCTGCTCCTGCTCCGGGGCCGTCGCCGCGACGACGTGCTCGCCGAGGTCCGCCGGCGCCGGAGCGGCGGCCCCGCCGCCGGCGGCGCCGACGACGCCGGCAGCAGCGAACCGGCCCCGCTGCCCGGGATGGCGGCCGTCGACGCCTGGGCCCGCACGCTCGCCCCGCTCCCGCACGTCCCGATGGTGGCGGCCACGCCGAACCGGCCGGCGGCGTGGCCCAGCGACCCGCCGCCCCACGCCCCCTTCGACGCCGCCGGGCTCCGCACGCTCGCCGCCGACGCGGCGCGGCGGGCCTGGGCCCTGTGCGCCGGCGCCGACGACACCGGCCTCGACCTCGACGAGCGGGCCGACATCGCCCGCCGGGCCCTCGACGCCACGCCGGCGGGGCGCGACCGCCTCGCCGCCCAGACCGGCGTGGCCACGGTCGACCTCGACGTCCTCGCCGCGGCGTGGCGCTTCGGCGGTGCTGCCGGCGTCCGGGCCCACGACGAGCCCCGCTGGAACCCGCCACCCCTGGAGATGGCCCGGGCCCGCGACCTCCTCGTCGACACCGGTCACGACCCCCGGCGCGTCCACGTCAGCGGCAACAAGGTGACCGGCGAGGGTCGCATCCAGCTGCGACGCAGCCGGGACGGGCGCTGGTACCTGTACTCGCGCGCCAGCGGGCGCTGGGCGCTCGCCGCGCCGCCGGAGGACGACGTCGACGACCTCCTCGACCACGACCTCGGCGGCTGACCGAGCGGACGGGCAGGAATCGAGGTGTTGGCAGTCGAAGTGCCACCCGGGAACCGGGTTGGTGAGGGTCGGCTGCGCGAGCAGCCGGCCCGGAGGGAGTCGGGTGCGCAGGTCAACGGGTCGGATCGCACGCCGCTGCGTCGCGGGGTTCACCCTCGCGGCGCTGCTGGCCCCGCTCCAGATGCTCGCCTCGAGACCGGACGACCCGTCACGGCCGGCCCGAGCCGAGCTGGCGGCGCCGGCGGCACCTGCCGGCCGCCTCCCGGTCGGCGAGCTCGCCGGCACCGGCGCCTCGTCGCCACCCGGGCCCGAGGTGCCGACCGACGCACCGGTCCTGGTCACCGAGGAGGCCACGCCCGCCGGCGATCCGCCCCCGGCGCCGTCCCCGGCAAGACCCCGCTCCTTCGGCGAGCGCCATCCCGCCCAGGCCGCGGCCGTGCAGGATCCGGCCGATCCGGCCACCACGCGCTGGGCCGTGCTCATCGGCATCAACGAGCACCTCGGTCGCGTGGCCGACAACGTCGGCTCCCGCCAGGACGCCGAGGACCTGCGCCACCACCTCCTCGACCTGGGCTGGCGAGACGACCACATCCTGCTACTGACCGACCGCCAGGCGACCCGGGCCAACATCGTGGACGGGCTGCGGTGGCTCGCCGACAAGACCGACCCCACCTCCACCGCCGTCTTCCACTACTCGGGCCACTCGAAGAAGTGGTACGGCCAGGACGTCGACGGCGACGGCGAGATCACGGACGAGGGCCTGTGGCCCACCGACGACCGGTTCATCGTCGACTCCGAGCTCGTCTCGCTCCTCGCCCCGGTCGACGCCGCGTCGGTGTGGATCAGCTTCGCGTCGTGCAACGCCGCCGGCTTCGCCGACCACGGGCTGGCTCGTCCCGGGCGGGTGCTGACGTTCTCCTCCGGCGAACCCCAGAAGTCCTACGAGCACCCGGCCTGGGGCAACTCCGTGTGGGGGTTCTGGATGATCGAGGAGGGCATGCGCCACCGTCTGGCCGACGCCGACCGCGACGGCCGGGCCTCGGTGGAGGAGGCCTGGGCGTGGGCCCGTCCCCACGCCAGCAGCACCACGAGCCGCCAGCGCTACGGCCCCCAGGACGCGGTCATCGTCGACGACCACGACGGCGAGCTCCACCTCGGCGTCCCCGGCGTCCCGCCGCCTCCCCCACCCGCCCGGCCCCCGAGCGCCGACCCGCCCCCGCCGCCGGCGCAGCCCGAGCCGGCGCCTCCGCCGCCGCGCGAGCCCGAGCGCCGCGGCGGCTACCTCTGCATCCTCTGCGGCTGAGGCGCCGCTACAGGAGGGCGGCGAGCGGGTCCCCGGCGGACTCCTCGGCCACCCGGGCGATGTCGTCGTCGATCGTGGTGGCGCCCCGGGCCATGAGCAGCCCGCCGACGATGCCCGTGGGGGCGAGGGAGGCCAGGCCCCAGCGGATCCCGTGGACCTCGGCGATCGCGCCGACGATGACCCCGCCGGCGATGCCGCCCATCACCGCCACCATCAGCCCGAGCAGGGAGAACATCAGCGGCCGCAGGCGGGGCGGGCTGATGGCCGACAGGGCCGTGTAGAGCGGGGCGATGCCGACCTGGAGGGCGAAGAGCCCCACCCAGGCCGCGGGCACGAACATCCACACCGAGGGCAGGAACACGGCGAAGGCGAGGAGCACCGAGAACCCGGCGATGGCGGCGCCGGTCATCCGCACCGCCCGGGACGGCGAGGCGGCGAAGATGCGCTCGCCGACGTTGCCACCGACCAGCGTGCCGAGCAGGGCGGCGGTGGCCGTGATCATCCCGATGACCGCCCGGCCGTCGGCGTCGATGCCGTACTCGCGCTCGAGGAAGATGTTCACGAAGGCGAGCACGCCGACCAGCCCGAAGCCGATCACGCCGATGCCGACGATCTGGCGCTTGAACGTGGGGATGGTGAGCAGCCGCATCGCCGCCTCCCGGAAGCCCATGCCCGACGGGGCACCGGTGACCGACAGGGTGGCGCCGGCGAGGCCGCGCACCATCTGCTGCTCGGGCTCCTTCAGGCGGCGGCTGGCGACGAGGGCGATCACCGAGGGGACGGTGAGCACCGGGAACGCCCAGCGCCAGATGTCGTCGCCGTCGCCGGCGAACACGGCGATGCCGAAGGCCAGGGCCGGGCCGAGGAGGGCGCCGAGCGGGTTGGCGGCGCCGTGCACGGCGAGGATGCGGTTCCAGGCCATCGGGGGGTAGTAGTCGGTGAGCAGCGACTTGCCCACCGGCTCGACCCCGGACTTGCCGATGCCCACGCCGAAGCGGGCGAGGAAGAACAACGGCAGGGTGAGGGCGAAGGTGGTGGCGAAGCTCATCGCCGACCACGCCGCCGCCGACCAGCGCAGGATGCGGCCGCGGTCGACCTTCGTGCCCAGGTACCCGATGGGGACGGCGAGGAGCACCAGGGCGGTCACCTGGACGCCCACGAGCAGCCCGAACGTGGCGTCGTTCATCCCGAAGTAGCGCTGCACGTTGGGCCCGAACACGCCGAGCACGGCCCGGTCGAGCTCGTCGACCACGTTGAGCATCGTGATGATCAGCAGCGGGTACCACCCGCCCACGGTGGCGATCTGGCGCAGGGGCGGCCCGTCGCCCGGGGAGAGCAGGGCTCGGGCCCGGGCGCCGAGCGAGGGGCTGGGTGCCGGCGCCGGGCCAGCGCCGGGGGTGGGCTCCAGGGGCGGCTCGGCGAGCACGGGCTCACCCTGCCCGATCCGGTCGTCGCTCGCCTCGGCTCCTGCCGCGGTCGTCTCGGTCACGTCGCTCGCCCCCGATGTCTGGTCGGTCCCGTCCGGGCAGGGTTCGGCGGGGGAACGGCCGTTCCCTGCCGGCGGGGAGCACCGCTCGCGCCGCCCGGTGGATCCTGCGCCGTCGCATCGAGAGCCGCGTCAGCGAAGATCGCGGTGGGATCGTACGCTCCGGCACGGCGGAATCGGGGAAGGACCATGGTGGACAGCCAACACAGCGGACTCGGGCTGAGCGAAACGGCCGTGATCACGTTCCGCGCGGCGCTCGAGACCTTCGCTGAAGACCTGACAGCCAACTTCGCCAGCGCCACGGTCGCCCAGCCTGAGGACCAGCTGAAAGCCCCGGTCGCAGCGTTGCTCGTCGCCGCAGGTACCGCCGCCGGACGCAGCGTGCTATCCCGTACCGAGACCCGGGTCGACGGTGTCGCCGGACGCCCGGACCTCGGCGTCGACGCCGACCAGCTCCCCGTCGGCAACGTCGAACTGAAGGCCCCGGCTACGGAGCCCAGCCCGCAGCGTTCCCCGACAGGCGCTCACGAGACCAGTTCGAGCGGTTCGCGGCCCTACCGAACCTGCTGTACACCGACGGGCGGGAGTGGGCGCTGTACCGCTACGGCGAACTGCGAGGCACCGTCGTCGCCCTCACCCAGTCCCCAATCACGGGCGGCGCCGCCGGCATCACCGACGACGACGCCCGCAGCCTGCTCGACCTGCTTGGCAGGTTCCTGCGCTGGGAGCCCGTGGTGCCCCGCAGCGCCCGAGCCCTCGCCGGGCTCCTCGCCCCACTCACCCGGGCCCTGCGCGACGAGGTCCTCGCCGACGTCCGCTCCGGAGGCGTCATGGCCGACCTGGCCGCCGAGTGGCGGGCAACCCTGTTCCCCGACGCCGACGACCCGACGTTCGCCGACGGCTACGCCCAGACGTTCACGTACGCACTCCTCCTCGCCCGACTCGAGGGCGCCCCGGCCCCGGTGAACGCCGATACCGCCGCCAAGGAGCTCGACGCCGACCACGCCCTTCTCGCCCAAGCTCTGCGAGTGCTCGGACAGCCCGGCACCCGGGACGCCATCGGCATGCCCGTCGGGCTCATCGAGCGGATCGTCTCCGCCGTCGACGCCGCCCAGCTCCAGGCCGGCAAGGACCCGTGGCTGTACTTCTACGAGGACTTCCTCGCCGCCTACGACCCTGAGCAGCGCAACAACCGGGGCGTGTACTACACGCCCTACGAAGTCGTCGCCGCGCAGGTGCGCCTGTGCAACCAAGTGCTCATCGACCGCTTCGACCGCCTCGACGGGTTCGCCGACCCCGACGTCATCGCCCTCGACCCGGCCGCCGGCACCGGCACGTACCCGCTGACCATCGCCGCCCACGCCCTCGACGCTGCCGTCGAACGAGGCGGGGAGGGCGTGCGAGCCGAGGTCGCTGGCCGTCTGGGCCGGAACCTGAACGCCTTCGAGCTGCTCGTCGGCCCCTACGCCGTCACGCACCTGCGACTGTCCCGGACCCTCGTCGACGCCGGTGCAAGCCTGCCGCCAGAGGGCGTGAACGTGTTCCTCACCGACACGCTCGCCGCCCCGACGCACGAGGGCTTCGCCGAGCAGTCGACGCTGTTCCAGCGCAAGCTCGCCCACGAACAAGAGCGGGCGTCGCGGGTGAAGGATCCGGACACGCACGTGACCGTCTGCATCGGCAACCCCCCGTGGGACCGAGATGAGTCGCAAGCGGCGGCCGGCCAGCGCCGCAAGGGCGGCATGGTCCGCTACGACGGGGACACCGACAACCCGGGCCTCATCGAGGACTTCCTCGCACCCCTACGGGCCGCTGGCTCCGGGGGTCACGCCAAGAACCTGTACAACGACTACGTCTACTTCTGGCGCTGGGCCATCTGGAAGACCTGCGAGCAGAGCGACGACAACGGCATCGTGTCGTTCATCACCGCCTCGTCGTACCTGACCGGCCCCGGCTTCGCCGGCATGCGAGAGGTCATGCGTCGCCGCTTCGACGAGCTGTGGTTCGTCGACCTCGGCGGCGAGGGACGCGGCACCCGGAGGGAGGAGAACGTCTTCGAGGGCGTCCTCAGCCCCACCGTCATCGGGTTCGGCGTACGCCTGCCCGACGCGGCCCAGGACCGGGCGAACACGCCAGCGACCGTGCGCTACCAGCGGATCAGCGGCACCCGGGACGAGAAGCTCGCGGCGCTCGGCGGGATCACCGACCTCGACCCGTCCGAGGGTTGGGAGACCGCCTCGACCGGCTGGGCCGACGCATTCGTCCCGGCAGGTGCAGGCGAGTTCGGGTCGTGGCCATCGGTCCTCGACGTTCTGCCGTGGCAGACGTCTGGCGTCAAGGCCGGCCGCACGTGGGTCATCGACGCCGACCCAGAGCTCCTGAAGGAGCGGTGGACGACCCTGCTGTCGGAGGAAGACCCGGTGCGCCGCCAGGAACTGTTCAAGGACTCACCGACAGGACGGAAGGTCGCTACACCCCTCCGCCCGGGCAGCATCATGCCGGGAGCGTTCCCGGCGACAGCCCTGGTTTCGGCCAAGGCCACCGACGACCAGGCCACGGTCTCTCGGTTCGCGTTCCGCTCCTTCGACCGAGCCCACATCATCGCCGACCCCCGAGCTATCGACCGTCCCGGGGCGAGCTGGGGTGTGGTAGGCCCAAGGCAGGTGTTCCTCGCTTCGCTGACCACGAACCCCCTCGGGCGGGGGCCCGCATTGTCAGCCACAGCCCACGTACCGGACCTGCACTTCTTCCGAGGGTCATTCGGAGCGAAGGACGTCATGCCGGTGTGGCGAGACGTACATGCCAAAGCCGGCAACGTGACGGGTGGCCTGCTCGAGGCGCTCGGGGAGCGCTACGGCACGCCGGTCGCGGTCGAGGATCTCGCCGCATACATCTTCGGGCTGCTCGGCACGAGCGCCTACACCGAGCGCTTCGCCGACGAACTCGCCACATCATCAGCACGAGTGCCGATCACGGCTGACGCCGCGCGGTTCGCCGAGGTCGTCGAGTTCGGACGTGACCTCCTGTGGTGGGCGACCTACGGCGAGCGCTTCCAGCCCCTGGACGCCAAGGGCAAGCCGGTTCGGCGGCTGCCGCCGGGCACGGCGAAGAACACGAAGGCCGTGCCGACCGACTCTGCTGGCTACCCGGAGGACTTCGCCTACGACCCGGCGACGAAGACCCTGCGCGTCGGGGCCGGCGAGTTCGCTCCGGTCGAGCCAGACGTCTGGAGCTTCGAGGTGTCCGGCTTGAAGGTCGTCCAGTCGTGGCTGGCCTACCGGATGAAGAAGCGGGCGGGGAAGAAGTCGTCGCCCCTCGACGACCTTCGCCCCGAGACCTGGTCGTTCTCCGCCGAGCTCGTCGAACTGCTCGCCGTCGTCGAGCACTTCGTCGCCGCCGAGCCCGTTGCCGCTGAGCTGCTCGAGCGTGTCATCACCGGCGACGTCATCGACGGTGCGTCGCTGTCCGAACCGACCGACAGCGAACGGAAGCCACCGAAGCCGGCAAAGGCCGGCAAGAAGGCGAGCGACCCCACGCTGTTCGGCTGACGCTGCAAACCGGCCGCACGTCGAGCGGCACCATCACCGGCACACGACTCGAGGCCCTCCACCGGAGGGGCCTCGCTTGGAACCACCTCACCTTGCTCCGGAACTCAGCCAAGCTCTGAGCTCTCCACGGTGTTGCGGTCTTCCGCCGTCCGGTCGGCCATCGTCGAGGGCGGGCGTCTCTCTCCTCGATCCCGCCGGTTCCAGAGGGTGCGTGGCCACCCGGCGGGCGGGCTGGACTCCCGACGTTCAACGAACGGTGCATTTCGGGTTGCGAACTCGAACGTATGTTCGCTATGGTGGTGGAATGTTCGGGGGACCCGTGACAGCTGAGGAGGTCGCAGCGGCAGTCGCCGTCGTGCGGGACCTGTGCGCTCGGCTCGACCCGGTGGCAGTCCCGATGCAGCAGGTCCCCGAGGTGTTCGACGCCCTGACATCGCTCGAGCGACTGGCCGGGGGTGCCGTGGTGCGCATGGCCGCCCGCTACGAGGAGGCCGGCGCCTGGAAGCGCAACGGCGCCAAGTCACCAGAGGACGACATCGCTCGAAAGACCGGCACGCCCACCGGCCGGGCCCGCCGCAAGCTGCGGACCAGCAAGCGCCTCAAGGAGCAGCCCCGCACCGACGACGCCGTCCGGCGCGGGCGGGTCTCGCCCGAGCAGGCCGACGAGGTCTCCGACGGCGCCGACGCCTCGCCCGAGGACGAGGAGGACCTGCTCGACACGGCCGAGCGGGAGCCGCTCCACCGGCTGCGGGAGAAGGTCGCCGCCGCGAAGGCTCGCGCCGACCAGGACCGTGAGGCTCGCCGGCGCCGGCTCCACCGGCAGCGCTGCGTGCGCCGCTGGAACGACCCCGACGGCATGGCCAACCTCCTGCTCCAGCTCCCGGCCGAGTCGATGGCCGAGGTCGACGCCGCCCTCCGACCCCGCGTCGACCGGGCCTTCGCCGACGCCCGCCACGAGGGCCGGTTCGAGCCGGTCGAGGCCTACACGGCCGACGTCGTGCGCGACCTGCTGCTGGGCGGCGGTACGGGCGGCTCCGCGCCGCCACGGCGGTCCCAGGCCGTGCGACCGGAGAAGAAGGTCATCGCCACCATCGATGTCGCCGCGTTGAACCGGGGCTCGGTCGAGCACGGCGAGACCTGCGAGATCGCCGGCGTTGGGCCCGTGTCCGTGTCCGCCATCCGTGCCCTGCTCTCCGAGGCGTTCGTCACCCTCGTGATCAAGGACGGCATCGACATCGTCAACGTCACCCACCTGGGCCGGCAGGTCACCGCTGCCCAGCGCACCGCCCTCGAGGCCCGCGGTGGCGCCTGCGAGCGCTGCGGCAGCCGCCACCTCCTCGACATCGACCACAACGAGGGCTGGACCCTCACCCACGACACCCGGGTCGAGGACCTCTCCTGGCTGTGCAACCACTGCCACGACCTCAAGACCATCCACGACCTGCGCCTCGCCGGGCCGCCCAACGCCCGCTGGTTCGTCGACCGGCGAACCGGGGAGCGGTGGGACATGGAAGCCGACGACCACCCCCCGCCGGGCGAGCGCGACGGCCCGATGCCGGTCGGCGCGACCCAGGGCGACCTCTTCACACTCGCCCGATGAGGACCGGTGATGCACCCCGCCCTCGGCGGACCGTGGTGCACGGTCCGCCCGGCGGCGCGCCCCCCTGCGGTCGCCCGGCGCCACCGGCGGCGCGCGGGCCGGCGTGCCCGCGGCTGCGTCAGTCGCCGGCTCGCGGCCGGCGGGTCATGATCGTCATCGGCGGGCCGTCGTCCCCGCAGCGGTAGCGGTCGACGACCTCGAACCCGTGGCGCCCGTAGAACGCCACGTTCCGCTCGTTCGACGACTCGAGGTGGGCGAGCAGGCCCATGCGGTCGCACTCGGCGAGCACCGGGGCCAGCAGCGCGGCGCCGAGCCCCTTCGACTGGTGGTCCGGATGGACGCCGAGGACCCCCAGGTACAGGTGTGGCTCGGCCGGGCGGTGGCCGTGGGCACGACCGAACTCGGCGAGCCGGGGCGCGAGCTCGTCGCCGAGGTGGGGGGCGAGCGCCGTGAACAGGTCGTCGACCCGGCTGCCCTGGAACGCGTCGCGGTCGGGCGGCCCCCAGAACGCGGCACCGGCGAGGCGCCCGCCCGTCGCCACGACGTGGACGTGGCCGAGCCAGAAGAATTCCTCCACGAGCAGCTCGAACAGGGCCCTCCGGCCGGCATCGGGATCGGCGGCGGGGCCGAAGAGCCACTGCTGGCAGGGATCCTCGGCGAAGGCGGCATCGACCACGTCGAGGACGGCGGGCAGGTCGGCGGCGGTGGCGTGGACGGCGACGGCGGCGGCGGCGGCCATCGGCGGAGCGTAGGTCCCCGCCGGCGGCCCTAGCCTCGGGCCCATGCGCATCGCCTTCGCCACCGACGAGCGCACCGGGGTGACCGATGCGATCGAGTCCTGGCTCGCCGCCCGCGGGCACGAGGTGGTGGTCCCGGCCGAGCGGGGCCGACCCTGGCCCGACGTGGGCACGGCGGTGGGGCGGGCGGTCGCCGACGGCGTCGCCGACCGGGGCGTGGTCTGCTGCTGGACCGGCACGGGCGTGTCGATCGCCGCCAACAAGGTTCCAGGCGTCCGGGCCGCCCTGTGCACCGACCGTGGCACCGCCGAGGGCGCCCGCCGCTGGAACGACGCCAACGTGCTCGCCCTCGGGCTGCGTCTCACCACCGAAGCGCTCGCCGAGGAGCTCCTCGAGGCCTTCCTCACCACCGACGTGGACGACGGCGAGCGGGCCGAGATCGCCAAGCTCGGCTGAGCGGCGGCCGGGCTACAGCCCGAGGTCCATGCCGCCCCGGCGCATGAGCTCTTCGTAGAACCCGGCCTCGTACGCGCCCTCCGGGTCGGCCCGGACCCCGGCGTCCATCACCGCGGCGTCGTCGCCGACGAGGATGCGCCACCGCCCGGCCCGTACGCCGTCGAGGATGATCGTGGCCGCCTGCTCCGCGGTGGTGGGCGCGGTGTCGCGGAACAGCTCGCCGCGGACGGTCATGAAGTTGCGCAGGTCATCGTCGCAGACGGCGCTCGTGTCCATGCCGAGGCGGGACGCCGTCTCCCGGACCCGCTCGAGGTCCTCGGCGGTCATCGACTCGGGCGTGTGCCCGAGGATGGCCGCCGAGTTCAGCACGATCGACGTGCCGATGTGCCCGGGCATCACGACGTGGGCCTGGACGTGCGGGGCGTTGAGGCGCAGGTCGGTGAGCAGGGCCTCGGTGAACCCGCGCACGGCGAACTTCGCCGCGCTGTAGGCGGTGTGGGGCGTGAACGGCCCGATGGACGCCCAGAAGCCGTTGACGCTCGACACGTTCACGAGGTGCCCGCCGTCCGACGCGACCAGCAGCGGCAGGAACGCCCGGCATCCGTGGTACACGCCGCCCCAGCAGATGCCGAACGTGCGCTCCCACGACTCGCGCTCGTCGAGCAGGAAGGACCCGCCGCCGCCGATGCCGGCGTTGTTGAAGACGAGGTGCACGTGGTCGGTGTCGAGCTCGGCGCGCACGTGGTCGGCGAAGGCCTGCACCCGGGCCTCGTCGGCGACGTCGGCGACGAACGTGGTGACCCGCGTGCCCGCCGGCGCCTCCTTCTCGGCCAGCGCCGCCGTCTCCGCCATGGTGTCGGGGTTCACGTCGCACAGGGACACGTGGCAGCCCTCGGCCGCAAGCTGGCGCACCAGCTCGCGGCCCATGCCCGTGCCGCCCCCGGTGACGACCGCGATCCGACCTGCGAACGACTCCATCAGGACCCCCTGGCTGCTCTCTCCAGCGCCCGGACGGCGCCGTCGTCGATCCCTGGGCCGAGAACGTAGCGAAGTAGCCTCGGCCCCGATGGTCGACCTGGAGGCGCGACGCGTCGCCCTCCTGTCGGGGCTGCTGTTCCTGCCCGGCACGGCGCTGGGCTACGGCACCGATGTCGACATCACGAACGTGCTGCGCAGCGGCGAGTCGATCCTCGCCGGCGAGTACCGCTACTCGCGGCCGCCCGGCGCCCTCCCCTACGAGGCCCTGGTCGGCGTGCTCGACCGCCTCGGCGGGCCCCTCGCCGTGAACCTGGCCTCCGCCGCCATGGCGGTGGCGCTCCTGGTCGCCCTCGCCCAGCTCGTCCGCGAGGCCTTCGGCGAACGGGCCGCCCGCATCGCCGTGGTGGTCGTGGCCACCCAGCCGTGGTTCTGGGTCGCCGCCACCTCCCTCGGCGACTACGTCTTCGCCCTCGGCCTCCTCCTGCTGGGCGTGCTCGCGGCGCAGCACGACCGCCGGGCGCTGGCCGGCGCCGCCTTCGCCACCGCCATCGCCTTCCGCTCCACCACCGCCCTGCTCGTGGCCGCCTACCTCCTCGCGGAGGTGCTGGGCGGCCGGGACCCTTCGGCCGAGGAGCGCAGCGACCGGTGGCGGGACCTCCTGCGCACCGGCGCCGTCACCGCCGTCGTCTCCCTGGCGTGGTTCGTCCCGTCCTGGCTCTCGGTGGGTCGCACGACCGGGTTCCTGCGCAACGAGTTCGAGACCACGGGCCCCCTCGCCCTCGTGGGGCGCTGGGGCGTCAAGAACATCGCGTTCTTCGGCGTGCCGAGCCTCCTCGTCCTCGTCGTGCTCGTGCCCGTGCTGCTCGCCGGGCTCCAGCGGGCGCGCCGCGACGTCCTCGCCCGCTTCGCCGTGTTCGTCGCCCTCGCCGCCGAGCTCCTCTTCCTGCGCTTCCCGTGGAAGCCGGTGCACCTCCTGCCCGTGCTCGTCGCGGTGGCCGTCCTGCTGGCCGCCAGCCCCCGCACCCGCACCGTCCACGTCGCCGCGCTCGTCGCGTCGCAGCTGGTCCTCGCCGTGGGGTCGATCACCGTGGCCGAACCCGACATCACCAACGCCGCCACCACCGGGCGCCTCCACCTCGGGGTGACGTGGGGCGTGCTCGTCAACGAGGTCGACTGCCGGGTCGACCCGCCCTTCGAGGGTACCTGGCCCGACCTCGACACGCCGGCCGCCGACTACGCCGCCATCGACGTGTTCACCTGCCAGGCCCGATCCTGGCGGCCCGGGGGCATCCCCGAGGACTACGGGCGGGGTGCGTCGGAGCGCCCGCCGCCACACGTCACCCCCACGCCCTGAGCCGCCGCCGCCCCGCCGGGTCAGGCGTCGAGGCGGCGGCCGAGCCGGGCCACGACCTCCTGCAGGCGGACCACGGTCGGGTGGCCGGGGAGCCGCTCGGCAAGGACCCGGGCGACCGCCTCGTGGTACCAGCGCTGGTCCTCGGCCCGGCCGGTGGTGAAGCGCGACCACAGCTCGTCGCCGAGGCGGTCGTGGTCGTCGAGGATGGCGAGGGCGTTGTGCAGCTTGTCGGCAGCAGCGACCACCAGGGATGCCTCCGGCTCGGTGGCCAGCCGGGCCAGGTACGCCTCCTTGCGGGGCCGCCAGTCCTGCTTGGCCTCGCCGGCGTCGGTGTCGACGAGGGAGTCGGAGAGCGCGTGCACGATGTCGGCCACCTCGTCCCCGAAGCGGGCCCGCACGTCGTCGAGGCGGTGCTGGCCGCCGTGGTCCTCGGCGGTGTCGTGGAGGTAGGCGGCGGCGACCTGCGCCGGCGTGCCCCCCGCCTCGGCCACGATGGCCGCGACCGGCTCCAGGTGCCCCTCGAAGTAGGAGATCCCCGAGCCCTTGCGCACGTGGCCGGCGTGGACCTCGCGCGCGTAGGCCGCCGCCCGTCGGACCAGATCGTCGCCAGCACCCGGAGATGCCACGTCCGCACCGTGCCACACCGGGACCGTTCCCCGGAACGGCGCGGTTGCGCCGGGTACCGAGCCCTGCCCCTACCCGGCGTAACCTCTTCGCAATGCACGAGCTCCCCCCGCAGGTGCGGCGCGACCGCGCCCGCTGCGTGCTCGTCACCGCCGCGCTCACCCTCGGCCTCTCCCTCGCCGCAGCCGGCGCCGCCACCGGCCAGGAGGAACCTCCGCCGGCCCCGCCCGAGGAGACCACGACCTCCACCACGGCGCCGCCGCCGCCCAGCACGGTGCTGCTGCCCGACGGCGACTTCGGCGTCCTCCCGCCGGGCGCCGAACCGCCGCCCGGCGCACCGGGCGGACCCCCGCCGGGAGAGGCGCCCCCCGGCGAGCCGGGCGAGGCACCGGAGCTGCCGCCCGAGCTGGCGGTCGTCGTGCTGCCGGACCCCACGCCCGGGCTCAACGCCGCGCTGGCGGCGATCGACGTCTCGGCGGCCGAGCGCCTCGTCGCCCAGGCCGGCCTCCCGCTGCTCGGGGCCCAGGAGCAGACCACCCTGGCTCGCCTCGCCCGGCAGGTGGCCCTCGACGCCCGCCGAGCCGCACAGGCCCGCGCCGCGGCGGCCAAGGCCCTCATCGACGAGCTGGCCGTCAACGCCCTCATGTACGGCGACCCGGCCGGCCTCGACCCACTGGCCACCCCCGAGACGCTCGAGGAGCTGCGGGACCGGGCGCTGCGCGACATCGTGGCCGACCACGTGCAGGACGGGTTCGACCGCACCCTCGCCGAGCTGGGGCAGGCGATGGTCGCCGAGGACGATGCCGGCCGGGCCCTGACCACCGCCCAGCGAGCCGAGCACGGGGTGGAGCACGCCTACGCCGTCGCCCGTGTCGAGCTGGCCCGGGCCATCCAGCGGGCCCGGGAGGCCCGCAACCAGCTCGGGCCGACCATCCTCGGGCCGACCATCCTCGGCGTCGACGACCTCGTCTCCTGGTACCGCACCTTCTACGCCGCCGACCCGCCGGTCGCCCCGATCGCCGACATCATCACCGCCTACCTCGCCGTCGGCGCCGAGGAGGGCGTCACCGGCGACATCGCCTTCGCCCAGGCGATCCTCGAGACCGGCGGCTTCCGATCCGGCCACGCCCAGGGGTTCAACTTCGCCGGCATCGGCGCCTACGACCACTGCGCGCCCACGTGCGGGTTCCGCTTCGCCGACCTCGAGTCCGGGGTGCGCGCCCACGTCCACCTGCTGCGCGCCTACGCCGACCCGAACCTCACCTCCGCCCAGCTCGCCAAGCCTCCCAACCCGCTCGTGGCGCCCGAACGGGTGGGCGTCCGGGGGTGCTGCCAGCGGTGGACGGCGCTCACCGGCGTGTGGGCCACCGACACCCAGTACGACCGCAAGGTCCTGGGCATCTACCGGCTGATGGTCGAGATCGCCCGCGCGCGCGGCCCGCAGCAGCGGTGAGCCCCGCCCCTGACCCGGCCGTCGTGGCCGACGGGCTCGTCGTCCGCCACGGCGACCTCGTCGCCGTCGACGGGGTCTCCTTCGACGCCCACCCCGGCGAGGTCCTGGCCCTGCTCGGCCCCAACGGTGCCGGCAAGACGAGCACGGTCGAGGTCCTCGAGGGCTACCGGCGGCCCGACCATGGGACGGTCCGGGTGCTCGGGCACGACCCGGTCGCCGAGCGGGCCGCCGTCGTCGCCCGCATCGGCGTGATGCTCCAGGACGGCGGCGTGCACCCGGGCATCCGGGCACCCGAGGTGCTGGGCCTGTTCGCCGCCCTCTACGACGACCCGGTCGACCCCGACGAGCTGCTCGAGCGGGTCGGCCTCGCCGACCGACGCCGGCAGACCTGGCGGCAGCTGTCCGGTGGCGAGCAGCAGCGGCTCAGCCTGGCCCTCGCACTGGTGGGCCGGCCCGAGGTGGCGTTCCTCGACGAGCCCACCGCCGGCGTCGACGTGCGGGGCCGCCAGGTGATCCGCGGCATCGTGCGCGACCTCGCCGCCGGTGGCTGCGCCGTGGTGCTGTGCACCCACGAGCTCGACGAGGCCGAGAAGCTCGCCGACCGCGTGGTCATCGTCGATCGGGGCAGGGTCGTCGCCGCCGGCAGCCTCGACGAGCTGCGCCGGGCGGGCACCGGGGAGGTCCGCTTCTCCGCCGAGCCGAAGCTCGACGTCGACGCCCTCGGTCACCACCTGGACGCCGAGGTCAGCGAGCCGACCCCGGGCGAGTACGTGATCCGGGCCCGACCGGGGGCGGCGCTCGACAACCACCTCGCCGCCCACCTCACCGACTGGCTGGCCAACCACGACATCGTGCTGGGCGACCTGCGGGCGGGCCGCCAGCGCCTCGAGGACGTGTTCCTGCTGCTCACCGCCGACGACGCCGAGGCCGACGTGCGCCGGGCGGTCCGGGCCGGGCGCCGGCGCCGCAGGGGGCGCCGGCGGGGTGACGACGGATGAGGGCGTTCCTCGCCCAGCTCCGCACCGAGGTCGCCCTGACCCTGCGGAACAGGGAGTCGCTGCTGCTCACGCTCGGGATCCCCGTGGGGTTGCTGGTGTTCTTCTCGACGGTCGACGTGCTCCCGCTCGACGCCGTCCTCGATCCCGGCGACGAGCCCGTTGACGTCCTCGCGCCGGGCGTGCTCGCCCTGGCGATCCTGTCGATGTCGATGACCGGCCTGGCGATCGCCACCGGCTTCGAGCGCAGCTACGGCGTGCTGAAGCGCCTGGGCGCCACGCCGCTCGGCCGTCCCCGCCTGCTCGCCGCCAAGATCGCGGGCGTCGTCGCCATCGAGGTCGTGCAGGCGGCGGTCCTGGTGCCGGTCGCCCTGCTGCTCGGGTGGGAGCCCTCGCTGTCCGTGCTGCCCCTCCTCGGTGCCGTGGTCCTGGGGACGAGCGCCTTCGCCGGCCTCGGCCTCTGGATGGCCGGGACGCTGCGGGCCGAGATCACCCTGGCCCTCGCCAACGGCCTCTACCTCGTGCTGCTGCTGCTCGGCGGGTTCGTCATCCCCCTGGTCGAGCTGCCCGACCCGCTGCGCACCGTCGCCGAGGCCCTCCCCGCCTCGGCGCTCGTCGATCTCGTGACGGCGGCGTTCGCCGGCGACACCGGCCCGGGACGGGCCTGGCTGGTGCTCGCCGCCTGGGCCGTGGCCACGCCCGTCGTGGCGGCCCGCACCTTCCGCTGGGCCCCCGTCCGCTGACCCCAAGGCGTTCTTGTCGTGGTTTCGGGGGCCAA
>Ga0208490_100514_pt1 | contig 23091 bp, 18 predicted proteins | sample SubbioAug_CSWold_FD_184818 | JGI IMG/M metagenome (GOLD analysis project Ga0208490, IMG submission 184818) | Serpentinite rock and fluid subsurface biosphere microbial communities from McLaughlin Reserve, California, USA - CR11Aug_CSWold (SPAdes) | ecosystem: Environmental > Terrestrial > Deep...
TCCGGGCACTGGTTCGACATCCAGGACGGCGACGACCTGATCGCGGCCAGCTGGTACGAGCACGGCGTGAAGGTGATCGAGGTCCTGCCCGACTACTCGATGCAGGAGATCGGCTTCTTCCAGCCGGTCGTGGGCGCCGCCGGGGCGGCCTCGTGGGTCGTCGACGACGACGGCACCGAGTACATCTTCTCGACCGACTACGAGCGCGGGCTGGACATCATCCGCTTCCACCGCGACGCCCCCCGGGCCACCGACGCCGAGATGCGGGCCGCCGCGCTGGCCGTGACGGGGGCGAACCCGATCGCCGACGCGGAGCGATGGATCTGCAAGCTCGGCACCCAGGGCTGAGGCCCGCGACGCCACCACTGCCGGTTCGAGAGGTCAGGAGCGGCCGAGGATCCGGTCCACCTGGATCTCGATGACCGAGCGGTCCTCCCGGGACTTGGGCTCCCGGTAGCGCTGGGCGTAGCGGGACTCGGCGTCCCGGCACGCCTCGGGGTCGGTGACCGCGGTCGCCGGCCCCTCCAGCGACAGCCACCGGCCGCCGTCGACCTGGCAGACCACGGCCCGGCCACCGGGCTGCGAGGCCACGTTGCGGTGCTTCTTCGAGGCATCCCACGTGATGACCCGGGCGACGCCGGCGTCGTGGTCCCAGGTGAAGCCGACGGCCACGACGTGGGGGGAGCCGTCCGGTCGCAGCGTCGTCAGCGTGGCGAGATGGCGCTCCGCCAGGAAGGCGAGGTCGGCATCGGTGAGCTCGGACGGGGTGCGGGCCATCGCTCCAGCCTGGCGGCTCGGCGCCTACTCGGTCGCGATCGCGTCCAGGACGTCGAGGCGGGCGGCCCGGCGGGCCGGGCGGATGGAGGCGATGACGCCGAGGGCGCCGGCGACCAGCACCACCACGACCAGCTGCTGGACCGGCACGCTGAAGCGGGTGAGGCCGAACGACTCGAGCGAGCGGACGAGCGCCCAGCTCACGACGAGGCCGAGGCCGAGCCCGACGAGCGTGCCCAGCACGGAGATGATGACCGCCTCCCACCGGATCGCCGACCGCAGCTGGGACCGGGTCATCCCGACGGCGCGCAGCAGGCCGAGCTCACGCGTGCGCTCGTGGATGGACAGCGACAGCGTGTTGGCGATGCCGATCATGGCGATGATCACCGACAGCGCGAGCAGCGCGTTCACCAGGGTGAGGAAGCTGGTGATCTGGTCGGTGAGGCTGCCGATGAACCCGTCCCGGTCGAGCACCTCGATGGCCGGGACGCCGTCGAGCGCGGCCTCCACGTCGGCCTGCACCGCGGCCACGTCCGCGCCCTCGGCGATGCTGGCGATGACCTGCACCAGCTGGCGCTCGGTGACCAACCGCTCGTAGTCGGCGGTGTCGATCGACCAGAAGCCGAGCAGGGTGAGGTCGTCGGACAGGGCCTGGACCTCCAGCTCGAGCGACTGGCCACCGGTGCCGGTGAGCCGCACGACGTCGCCCACGCCGATGCCGTTGTCCTCGGCCACGCCCACGTCGACGATGGCGCCGCCGGGGCCGAGGTCGGTGACGTCGCCGGCGGCCATGCGGGCGTCGAAGGCCTGGGCGAGGGTGGCCGGGTCGACCGACTGGACGAACTGCGTGCCGGCCCGACCGTCGGGATAGGTGATCTGGGCCTGGGTGAAGCCGATCCGTGACACCGTCTCCACCCCGTCGACGCCGGCGATCGTGTCGGCCACCGCCGGCGGGAACCCGCCGGGCGGGCCGAAGCCGCTGGCCTGGGACTGGACGATGAGATCGCCGGTGAAGCCCCGCTCGACCTCGGCGACCACCGACTCGCGAGCGGAGGCGGCGAAGACCGTGATGAACCCGATGAGGGCGACCCCGATCAGCAGGGCCGAGGCGGTGGCCGAGGTGCGCTTCGGGCTCCGCGCCGCGTTCTCGGTGGCGAGCACCCCGGTGATCCCGCGGAGGCGGGGCAGGCCGGCGCCGAGGATGCGGACGCTGGGCTCGGCCAGGACCGGCCCGATGACGATCGCCCCGACCAGGAGGGCGAGTGCGCCGAGGCCGACCGTGGCCACGTCGGGCTCGTCGACCCGCCACGCCGACGAGAGCGACCAGGCGCCGAGGGCGAGCAGCGCCACGCCGGCGACGGTGCGGGGCTTGGAGGCGCCGGCCCGGTCGATGGCCACGTCGCGCAGGGCGGCGAGCGGGGGCACGCGGGTGGCCTGGACGGCGGGGACCACGGAGGCGAGCAGGGTGATGCCGAGGCCGAGCACCAGCGCGGTGATCACCGTGGTCGAGCTGATGACCAGCCCGGAGGTCGGCAGGTCGGCACCCGACGCCTCGAGCGCGGCGGTGACGGCCGTGGCGAGGGCGATGCCGCCGAGCAGCCCGAGGACCGCCGCCACGAGCCCGATGACCACGGCCTCGAGCAGCACCGACGTCAGCACCTGGCGTCGCGTGGCGCCGATGGCCCGCAGCAGGGCCAGCTCCCGCGTGCGCTGCGCCACGAGGATGGCGAAGGTGTTGGCGATGATGAACGTGCCCACGAGCAGCGCGATGCCGGCGAAGATCGACAGCAGCTGGCGGAAGAAGCCGAAGCCCTCCTGCACGTCCGACGCGTTCGCGGCCGCGGCCTCGGTGCCCGTCAGCGCCTCTGCCGTCGGCGGCAGGACCGATGCGACCCGTTGGGTGAGGACCTCCTCGTCCACCGACCCGTCGCCGGCGGCCAGCACCACCTGGGTGCGGCCCTCGAGGCCCGCCAGCCGCTGCGCCTCGGCCAGGGTGAAGTCGGCGGACACCGCGCCGGCGGCGGACTTGGCCTCGCCGAAGGTGAACGTGCCGACGAGGCGGTAGGTCGCCTCGCCCAGCTGGGACACGACCCGGACGTCGTCGCCGATCGCGAACCCGGCGTCCTCGGCGGCCGCGACGTTGAGCGCGATCTCGTCGTCGCTGGTCGGCGGCTCGCCGGTCGCGATCCGGTACGGGTTCAGGCGGTCGTCGATCACCCAGCTCTCGATGAGGGTGGGCGGGCCGGCGGCGGCCCCGAGTGGATCGCCGTCCGGGCCGAGCACCCGGTTCTGCGAGCCGAAGCCGACGGTCTGGATGAACGGCTCCGCCGCCGCCACGCCGTCCACCGCGGCCACGACGTCGACGAGGTCGATGTCGAGCAGCTCCCGTGCGTCGGCGCCGCCGAAGCCGCCGTCGAAGAGCTCCACGCCCTCGACCTGCACGTCGACCCCGGCCCGGGTCTCGCCGAACAGGTCGGCGAAGACCTTGTCGATCGTGTCGGCGAACACGAACGTGCCGGACATGAAGGCCACGCCGAGGACGATGGCGAGCACCGTCGACGCGAGCCGTCGCTTGTGCTCCCACAGCGAGCGGAGGGTGACCTTGCGCACCGCTAGTCCCCGAAGCGCTTCATGCGGTCGAGCACCCGCTCGGCCGTCGGGTCGGCCATCTCGTCGACGATGGCCCCGTCGGCCAGGAACAGCACCCGCTGCGCGTACGACGCCGACTGCGGGTCGTGGGTGACCATCACGATCGTCTGGCCCAGCTCGTCGACCGCGCCCCGCATGAAGGTCAGGATCTCCGACGAGGTGGACGAGTCGAGGTTGCCGGTGGGCTCGTCGGCGAAGACGATCTCGGGCCGACTGGCGAGCGCCCGGGCCACGGCGACGCGCTGCTGCTGGCCGCCGGAGAGCTCGGAAGGCCGGTGGTCGAGCCGATCGCCGAGGCCGACCGTGGCGACCACCTCGTCCACCCAGGCCCGGTCCGGCTTCCGTCCGGCCAGGTCGAGGGGCAAGGTGATGTTCTCGAGCGCGTTCAGGGTCGGGATGAGGTTGAACGCCTGGAAGACGAAGCCGATGCGGTCGCGCCGCAGCGTGGTGAGCTCCTTCTCCGACAGGGAGGTGAGGTCGACGTCGCCGACCAGGACCCGCCCGCTGGTCAGGGAGTCCAGCCCGGCCACGCAGTGCATCAGCGTGGACTTGCCCGACCCCGACGGGCCCATGATCGCCGTGAACCGGCCGGCCTCGAAGCTGACGTCGACCTCGCGGAGCGCGACGACCGCGGTCTCACCGCTCCCGTAGACCTTCGTGGCGCCCTCGGCGCGAGCGGCGACGGCGGTGGGGGCGGACGTGGGGGGCGTGGGCATTCCGACACGGTACGGGCCAGATGTCCCGCCGGTCAGCGACTTCGGCCGCCGTAGACTGACGCGGTGCAGTGCCCCCAATGTCGAGCCGAGGTGCCCGTCGGCGCCCGCTTCTGCTCGTCGTGCGGGCACGAGCTGGTCGTGGTCGGCGACCAGCGCCGGATCGCCACCGTGCTCTTCGCCGACCTCGTCGGCTTCACCGCTCTCTCCGAGGAGCTGGACCCGGAGCAGGTGAAGGGGCTGGTTGACCGCTGCTTCGAACGGCTCGCCCAGGACATCGAGGCCTTCGGCGGCCGGGTCGACAAGGTCGTCGGCGACGCCATCGTGGCGCTCTTCGGGGCCCCGGTGGCCCACGAGGACGACGCCGAGCGGGCCGTGCGAGCGGGATTGCGGATGCAGCAGACGATCGCGGCGCTGGCCGGCGAGGGCGGCGCCCCCGTGCAGATGCGCGTCGGCGTCAACACCGGCGAGGTGCTGGTGGGCACGGTGCGGGCGGGGCGCGAGTACACGGCGATGGGCGACGTGGTGAACACCGCGAGCCGCCTCCAGGAGGCCGCCGAGCCCGGCACCGTCGTGGTCGGTCCCGAGACGCGGGCCGCCACGCGCGACGCGTTCGAGTACGCCGACATCGACCCGGTGCTGGCGAAGGGCAAGCGATTGCCGGTGCACGCGTCCATCGCCGTGCGAGCCGTCGCGCCCCCGGGCCAGCGGCTGCGCCACAACCGGGCGCCGCTCATCGACCGCGAGACCGAGCTGTCGCTGCTGGCCAGCGTCACCGAGACGGCCATCGACCGCTCCCGCGCCGCCCTCCTGCTGGTGCACGGCGAGGCGGGCATGGGTAAGTCCCGCCTGGCCGTCGAGGTCGCCCAGCACGCCCGCAACGAGCTCGGCGCCTTCGTGATCGAGGGCCGCTGCGTGCCCTACGGCGAGGCCAACGTGTGGTGGCCGGTCGCCGAGGGCCTGCGCGCCGCGGTCGGGCTCACCACCGACGCAGCTCCCGACGAGGTCGACCGGGCGCTGCGCAAGTCGTCGAGGGACGCGCTGACGGACTCCGGTCGCCTCGACGAGCTCGACCGCGTGGTCGCCGGCCTGCACCACCTGCTCGGCCACGACGGCGCCCTGCGGGGCATCGACGCCACGCGTGCCCGCGAGGAGGCCATCCGCTCGGTCGTGGCGCTGGCCGAGGGCTTCAGCCAGCGCAAGCCCCTGTTCGTGGTCCTGTCCGACCTGCACTGGGCCGATCAGGAGGTGCTCGACCTCATCGACACCCTGCTGGTGCGCCTGGCCCGTCGCCCCTTCGTGCTGCTGGCCACTGCTCGCCGGGCCCTCCGCGAGCGCTGGACCCCGGCGCCGGCCGCAGCCAACACGGTGGTCCTGCACCTCGACCCGCTGGGCGACGAGGCCAGCCACCGCCTCCTCGACCACCTCACCGAGGGCACGCTGCACCCCGCCATGGCGGCGATGCTCGTCGAGCGCTCCGGCGGCAACCCGTTCTACCTGGAGGAGCTCGTCTCCCTGGTCAGCGAGACCGGGGTGCGCACCCTCGAGGGTCTCCTCGCCTCCGAGGCCGGGGAGCTGCCGTCCACGCTGCGGGGCCTGGTCGCGGCCCGGCTCGACGCGCTCGACCCCGGCGACCGCAAGATCCTCGACGACGCGGCCGTCCTCGGGCGCCGCAACCGCACCGACGCCCTCGTGACCATGGCCCAGGTCAAGCGCAGCGTCGACGCCGAGACGGCCCGGGCCCAGCTCGAGAGCCTGGCGGCGCGCGAGTTCCTCGTCTTCGACGGCGACCTCTACACCTTCCGCTCCGAGGTCATCCGGGAGGTGGCCTACTCCACCCTCACCAAGGCCGACCGGGCCCGCTCCCACGCCGGCATCGCCCGCTGGATCATCGACCACGAGGACCACGACCGGGAGCACATCGTCGACCAGATCGCCAACCACTGGGCGGCGGCCGCCGAGCTGGTGGCCGAGATCGGCTCGGTCTCCCACGTGCCCGATGACGTCTGCGCCGAGGCGGTCGAGTGGCTGCACCGGGCGTCGCTGCGGGCCGAGGCCGACGTGCACCCGGCCACGGTGGAGGCCCTCACCACGCGCGCCCTGGGCCTCATGGACGACGAGCACCCCGATCGGGCCGAGGTGCTCCGCCTCCGGGCCCGCGCCCGGGTCGACCGCTACGACCTCGACGCCGCCCTGCGCGACGCCGAGGTGGCCGAGGACCTGGCCACCGCGTCCGGCGACGACCGTGCCCTCGGCGACATCCTCCTGGTGCGCGGCGACGCGCTGCACCACCGCGGCAGCTTCGCCGACGCGCTCGAGGCCCTCGCCCGGGCCAAGGCCCACTTCGCTGCCGTCGACCACGTCCCGGGCTGCGCCGAGGCCGAGCGGCTCCAGGGGATGGTGCACCTCTTCGGCGGTGACTTCGTGGCCGCCGACGACTCGCTGCGCCGGGCCCACGGCCTGTTCGAGGAGGTCGGCGACCAGCGCGGCATGGCCTGGGCGCTGCAGAACCTGTCGTGGTCGGCCTACATCGCCGGTCGCATCGACGAGGCCGAGCAGCGGGTCACGGCGGCGATGGCGACCTTCGAGGAGCTCGGCGACCCCGGCGGCCTGACCTGGTCGCGCGGGCTGCTCGCCTGGGTCCGGTTCCACCAGGGCCGCAACGACGAGGCCCTGGCCCTGGCCACCGCCGTCGGCGACGACGCCCGCCAGCGCGGCGAGCGCTGGGGCGAGGCCATGATGCGGGTGCTGTCCGGGTCGATCTCGCTGTGGTCGGGCCACACCGAGGACGGGGTGAGCTCGGCGCGCCAGGCGGTGGCGCTGTTCGAGGAGATCGATGACCAGATCGGCGAGCTGCAGGCTCGGTGCGGCCTCGGTCGTGCCCTGCTGATGGCCGGGCACGTGGAGCCCGGGCTCGCCGAGCTCCGGAGCGCGCTGGCCGACGGCGTGGGCCCCGACGGGGACGAGCAGGCCTGGATGGCGCGCGTGTCGATGCTGATGGCCGCGGTGCAGCTCGGCGACCTCGACCTCGGCGCTGCGGCCCTGGCCGACAGCGAGGGATTCAGCGATGCCGACTCGGTCGGCTTCGGTGACCGCATCGGCGCCCTGGCCCTGCACCACCTGCAGCGGGGCGACGTGGCCGAGGCCGCCGCCGTGCTCGAGCAGGAGGTCGAACCGCGCGGCTACGTGCAGTGCGCCCGGGCGCTCGTCGCCGCGGTCGGCGGCGACGTCGATCGAGCGCTGTGCCTCGCCGACGAGCTGGTCACGCTGCCCCACACCTACCTCGACCGGGCCTACGCCGAGATCGCACGGGGCCTCGCGCTGGCGGTCGCCGATCGCACCGGTGAGGCCCGGACGGTCCTGGCCGGCTCCATCGCCGAGCTCGACGCAACCGGCGATCGCCTGGCCCAGGCCATCGTCCGCCTCGTCGACGCGAGCGTGGCCGAGCGGGCCCACCGCGTCGACGCCGCCACGGCTCGCGGCGTGGCCGAGGCCCGGTTGCGGGACTTGGGCATCGAGGCCGACGGCTGGCGCCAGCTGCTCCGAGAGGCGCTGGGGCTCCTCGCCACGAGCTGACGACGCCGCTCCGCTGTGACGGAGTTCATGTGGTGCATCAAGCAGGTGCTTGATAGAGTTAGCACGCAGGCAAGACCCCGAGCCCCCCACACCAGGAGCACCAGATGAGCACCATCATGACCACCGTGACCGAGTACGAGGACAAGGCCCTCGAGCTGATCGTCAAGGTCCAGGACGAGGTCCTCGGCTACGTCAAGCAGGCCGTGCAGATCCTCGACGAGCGCCTCCCCGAGGTCGAGCTCCCCGAGATCGCCGTGCTCGACCAGGTGCCCACCCTCGAGGAGCTGGTCACCACGCAGTTCGCCTTCTCCAAGAAGCTGCTGACCAACCAGGAGAAGTTCGCCAAGAACGTCGTCAAGGCCGTCAAGCCCCTGACCCGCGACGCCAAGCCGAAGGCCAAGACCGCCGCCAAGGCCGCCTGAGCCCAGCAACCTCGTGAGGAAGGCGGCGCTGCGGCGCCGCCTTCGTCGCGGTCGGCCTCAGTCGGCGGCGGCGGTGTTCTGTGCGACGTAGCTGCGGTACACCGCGAGCATCGCCGCCTTCTGGTCCTCGGAGAGCAGGCGATCGTCGCGGATCGCGTCCTCGACGCTCGGGCCCGGTCCGTCCTCGTCGCTGGCCTCGAGCAGGCCCGCCTGCACCAGCAGGGACTCGGCCGAGACGTTGAGGGCCGCGGCGATGGCCTTGAGCACCCGCACCGACGGGGTGTGCAGGCCCCGCTCGATCTGGCTCAGGTAGGGGTTGGACACGTTGGCCCGGTCGGCGAGGTCGCGGAGGCTGTACTGGGCCTGCTTGCGGCGCTCGCGGATGAACCCGCCGAGTGACTCCAGCTGCTTGCGGGCGGCGTCGTCGAGGTCCATCGCCCTCCGATGCTACCGGCGTGCTTGATCGATGAAGCAGCTCATCGCCGCTTCGTGCGCGCGGTCGGGACCGCGGTCAGCGGGTCCTCGGGCCAGGGGTGCTTCGGGTAGCGGCCGCGCATGTCGGCTCGCACCTCGGCGTAGGCGCCCAGCCAGAAGCTGGCCAGGTCCTGGGTGACCTGCAGGGGCCGCCCGGCGGGGGAGAGGAGGTGGAGCACCACGGGCACCCGGCCGCCGCCGACCGTCGGGGTCTCGGTGGCGCCGAAGACCTCCTGCAGCTTCACCGCCAGCACCGGCGGGTCGACGGAGTAGTCGACCCGGTGGCGGTTCCCGCTCGGCACGGCGAGCCGCTCCGGTGCGAGGTCGTCGATCGCGCTGCGGTCCTGCCAGCCGAGGCCGGCCTGCAGCACCTCGCGAAGGTCGAGCCGGCGCAGGTCGCGCACGCGCCGCATCCCCACCAGCATCGGTCCGATCCGCTCGTCGGCGCCGGCGACCAGCGCGTCGTCGCCCACGTCGGGCCACCGCGCCGGATCGAGTCGGTGGAGGAAGGCCAGGCGGTCCTGCAGCCGACGGGCCTCGTCGTCCCAGGGCAGCAGCGACGCGCCCTCGCGCCGGATGCCGTCCAACAGCGCGGCGGCGAGGGCCTCGGGTGGGGCGTCGTCCACCGGTCGCTCGGCGAGGGTGATGGCTCCGAGGCGCTCGACCGTGCGGGCCACCACGTCCCCGGCGCGGTCGTCCCACCCGACTTCGGTCTCGACGGTGATGGCGTCGCCGGCGGCGGTGCGCACGTCGGACTCGTCCAGGGCGGCCGCCTCGTACACGCGGGAGCGGGTCGCCTGCCCGTCCAGCTCGGCGACCACGACCCACGCCGAGGCCGCGAGCGGGTCGGTCGGGTCGAGGAACGCACCCCGGCCGTTGGCCAGGAGGAGCTCGCCCCGACCCGAGCCGTCGGCCCGGGGCGGCCGGGCCCGCCCGATGCGGTCGGGGAACCCGAGGGCCAGCACGAGCCCGAGCGCGTCGTCCTCCCCGGTTCCGACGGTGTCGCCCGGCCGGCCGCCGGCGCCGACGACCTCGCGCCAGCGCCGGGCGTCGCGCCGGGCGCGCTCGACGGCACCGCGGTCGTGGTCGCCCGGCGAGCGCAGGGCTCGGACCCGGTCGGCGACGTCGGTGCTGCGGCGGCGGGACAGGCCGTGCTCGTGCAGCGAGGCCGCCAGGTCGGCCGCCAGGGCGCCGTGGCCGAGGGCCGCGCCGCCCAGCAGCACGTGGGCGAGGCGGGGGTGGAGGGCCAGCTCGGCCATGGCGCGCCCGTGACTCGTGGCGCCGCCGTCGCCGTCGAGGGCGCCGAGGCGCTGGAGGAGCTGGCGGGCAGCGGCCAGGTGCGCCGGCGGGGGTGGGGTGAGCCAGGCGAGGTCGTCCTCGCTCGCGCCCCAGGCGGCCAGCTCGAGGGCGAGCGGGGTCAGGTCGGCCACCTCGATCTCCGGCTCCGGGTGCGACCGGCGGGTGGCGTCCTCGGCCCGGCTCCACAGCCGGTAGGCCGTGCCCGGCGAGAGCCGCCCGGCCCGGCCCGCCCGCTGCTCGGCCTCGGCCAGCGTGACCGGCAGGGTGACCAGCCGGCTCATGCCGCTGCCGGGATCGAGCCTGGGGGTCCGGCGGAGGCCGGCGTCGACGACGACCGTGACCCCCTCGATCGTGAGGCTGGTCTCGGCGATGGCGGTCGACAGCACGACCTTGCGGCGGCCGGGTGGCGAGGGGGCGATGGCGGCGTCCTGCGCGGCCGGTGGCATGGAGCCGTGCAGCGGCCGGACGTCGACGTCGGCGCCCGGGTCGCCGAGCGCCCGCTCGGCTCGGCGGATCTCGGCGCCTCCGGGGAGGAACACGAGGACGTCGCCATCGTGGGCGGCCAGGGCTCGGCGGACGGTCGGCGCCACCGCCGCCTCCGCCGCCCGGCGCCGGTCGCCGCGACCGGACGGTGGGTCGACGTGGACGATCTCCACCGGGAACGCCCGGCCCTCGGAGCGGACGACGGGCGCGTCGAGCAGCGCCGCCACCGGTTCGATGTCGAGGGTGGCGGACATGACCACGATGCGCAGCTCGGGGCGCAGCGCGTCGACCACCTCGAGGGTCAGGGCCAGGCCGAGGTCGGCGTCGAGGCTGCGCTCGTGGAACTCGTCGAACACCACGGCCGACACGCCGGCCAGCTCGGGGTCGCGCTGCAGCCGCCGGGTGAGCACGCCCTCGGTGATCACCTCGATGCGGGTGCGGCCCGACACCCTGGTGTCCTGGCGCATGCGCCAGCCGACCCGCTCGCCCGGCTGCTCGCCGAGCAGCTGCGCCAACCGCCGGGTGGCGTTGCGCACGGCAAGGCGCCGGGGTTCCAGCACCAGCACGGTCCCGTCGCACCACGGCTCGTCCAGCAGCACGAGCGGCACGATCGTGGTCTTGCCCGCGCCGGGTGGCGCGTGCAGGACGGCCCGGCCCCGATCGGCGAGCGCGGCGCGCAGCGGCTCGATCGCCTCGGCGATCGGCAGGTCGCCGACCGGCAGGCGACCGGGGGACGCCACGGTCAGCGCCGGGCGTGCGCGTCGAGCACGTGGCTCACCGTGGCGGTGATGCGCCGGGCCATCGGCAGGTGCAGGAACTCGTTGGGTCCGTGGGCGTTCGAACCCGGGCCGAGCACGCCGGTGATCAGGAACTGGGCGTCGGGGAAGCGGGCGCCCAGCATCCCCATGAAGGGGATGGTGCCACCCTCGCCCATCGCCGCCGACGGCTGGCCCCAGTGGGCTTCGGAGGCCTCGTCGACCGCGGACTGCAGCCAGCCGGCGGTCGGCGGGGCGTTCCACCCGCCCTCGGCCCCGCGCACGGTGACCGTGACGGTGGCGCCGTTGGGCGGGTCGGCGGTGAGGGCGCGCTCCAGCGCGGCGGCCGCCGCCGACGGGTCGGCGGTGGGGGCGAGGCGGCACGACAGCGTGAGCTCGGTGAACGGCCGCAGGACGTTGCCGGCCCGGTCCGGGGGCGGGAAGCCGTCCACGGCGATGGTGGCCACGGATGGCTCCCAGGTGCGGGCGCGGAGCAGGTCGACGGCCTGCTCCTGGTCGGGCCGGATGGCACCGGCCCAGGGGAAGGCCAGACCGTCGACGATCTGGTCGGCGGTGGCCGCCATCTGCTCCCGGCGCTCCCGGGGGATGTCGGACCACAGCTCCTCGAGCAGCACCCGTCCGGTGTCGGGGTCCTCGATGCGGTCGAGCAGGCGGCGCAGCAGGCGGAACGAGGACGGCACGACCCCGCCCGCCGACCCGGAGTGCACGCCCTCGGTGAGCACCTCGACGCGGACCGACGCCATGAGCACGCCCCGCAGCGAGGTCGTGACCCACAGCCGGTCGTAGGTGGCGGCGCCGGAGTCGAGCCCCACGACCAGGGAGACCTGGCCGAGGCGGTCGCCGAGGGCGTCGAGGTGGGCGGGCAGGTCGGGGCTGCCGGACTCCTCGCTCGCCTCGATGAGCACCAGCAGCCGAGCGTGGTCGCCGCCGGCCTCGCGCAGGGCCTCGATGGCGGCGAGGGCCGAGAACACGGCGTAGCCGTCGTCGGCGCCGCCCCGCCCGTACAGCAGGTCGCCCTCGATCACCGGCTCCCAGGGGCCGAGGTCGTCGCGCCAGCCCGACATCTCCGGCTGCTTGTCGAGGTGGCCGTAGAGCAGGACGGTGTCGTCGGCCAGGGCCGGGTCCGTGGCCGGGATCTCGCACAGCACGATCGGCGTGCGCCCGGGCACCTCGAGGACCTCGACGGTCATCCCCTCGACGGGACGGGACTCGCACCACTGGCGGATCAGCTCGGTGGCCGCGGCCATGTGCCCGTTGGCCTCCCACTGGGGATCGAAGGCCGGGGAGACGTTGGGGATGCGGACGTAGTCCTGGAGCGGGCCGAGGACGTCACGGTCCCAGCGGTCGTCCACCGAGGTGCGGATCCGGGCTGCGTCGAGTGCCACGGCCCTTTGCTAGCAGGATGGACCCGTGCTCCTCGACGCGATCGACCACGTCCAGCTCGCCATGCCGCCCGGCGGTGAGGAGCTGGCCACCTGGTTCTACGAAGGTGTCCTCGGCGTGCCGCGGGTCCCCAAGCCCCCGCACCTCGCCGTGCGGGGCGGCTGCTGGTTCGAGCGGGGTGCGCTGCGCATCCACCTCGGCGTACAGGACGACTTCGTGCCGGCCACCAAGGCCCACCCCGCCTTCGCCGTGGCCGACCTCGACCGGCTCGAAGCCACCATCACCACCCACGGCCTGGCCGTGCAGCGGGTCGAGGACCCCCTCGAGCCCGACGTCCTCTACCTCGACGACCCCTTCGGCAACCGCATCGAGCTGCGCCCGGCCCGGGGCACCGAGGACAAGGCCGACTACGCCGACGTCGTCGAGCAGGTCGCCCGCGACGCGGTCGGCGACCGCCTGGCCGACGAGCTCGCCTTCGTCCACGAGCTGGACCGGCTCAAGACCGTGGAGCGCCAGTCCTTCGTCGGTGATGCCGTGCGTCGCGAGAACACCGCCGAGCACAGCTGGCACGTGGCCGTCATGGCCGCGGTGCTGGGCGAGCACCTCGACGCGGACGTCGACCTCGCCCGGGTGGTCCTGCTGCTGCTCGTGCACGACATCGTGGAGATCGACGCCGGCGACACCGGCATCTACGACGACACCACGGCCGACTCGAAGGCGGACCGGGAGGTCGCGGCGGCCGATCGGCTGTACGGCCTGCTCCCCGACGACGTGGGCGCTCGCCTCCGGGACGCCTGGGAGGAGTACGAGCACGGGAACACGCCGGAGGCCCGCGCCGCCCGGGTCTTCGATCGGCTGGCGCCGCTGCTGCTGAACCTCGGCGCCGGCGGCATCGCCTGGCGCCGGTGGGGCGTCAGCGCCGACCGCGTGCGCGAGGTCCTGATCCCCATCGGCGCCGGCGCGCCCGATCTGGGACGGTTCGTGGAGGCCGCCCTCGACCGGGCCGTGGCCGATGGCCTGCTGCCCGCCGGCGGGTCCGGCCTCATCCTCCCCTGACGGAAGCGGAGCGGGAGGTTCCACGCTCTCCTCGTTCTGGCAGTTCCCCTGTCGCGCAGGGGCGGGTCCCTACCCTCGGGGCATGCGCCGCCCGGCCCGCCGCTCGATGCAGCCCGTCGACCTCGACCCCCGTCCCCGCCGGTACCCCGTCGTCGGCGCCGTGCACGGCACCCCGATCACCCACCTGCCCACCGGCACGGTCGGCGTGGTCGAACGCTTCCTCAACTCCCAGCTCCAGGTGAAGGACCGCACCGGGTACGTGCACACCTTCACCGTCGTGCCCGGTGAGTTCGCGATCGACGGGGTGGCCTGCCACCCGGTCTTCGGTTCGGCGACGCCGGCCGAGCCCGAACGGCGGATCTCCGCGTCCGGCTCGATCGCCGTGCGCCACGAGGCCCGGGTCGCCCGGGCGAGCCGCATCCTGGTGGAGGGCGTCCACGACGCCGAGCTGCTGGAGAAGATCTGGGGGGACGACCTGCGCCACGAGGGCATCGTCGTCGAGCGCCTCGACGGCATGGACGACCTGGCCGAGGTGGTGCGGCACTTCCGGCCCGGCCCGACCCGCCGCCTCGGCGTGCTGCTGGACCACCTGGTCGAGGGCTCCAAGGAGTCCCGCGTCGCCGCCACGATCCAGCACCCCCACGTGCTGGTCACCGGCACCCCCTACGTCGACGTGTGGCAGGCCGTGCGACCGGCCGTCGCCGGCATCGACGCCTGGCCGGACGTGCCGATGGGGGAGCCGTGGAAGGAGGGCGTCCTGGCCCGGATCGGCCGCACCGGCCAGCACCCCGGCGAGTTCTGGCGAGAGCTCCTGGCCAGCGTCGCCACCTACGCCGACCTGTTCCCGCCCCTCGTCGGGGCGGTCGAGCAGCTCATCGACTTCGTCACCGAGATCGACGAGGGCTGACCGGCGGGTCGCCGCCGTCGCCCGACTCGAGGCGGTGGAGGAGGTCCACCGCCGCCTGCGTGTACGCCCCGATCCAGCGGTCGTGGATGCGCTTGATGGGCAGCGGCGCCAGGGCCAGGTGCCGTTCGCGGCCGACCTTGCGGCCGGTCACCAGCTGGGCGCGCTCCAGCACCCGGAGGTGCTGGAGCACCGTGGTCCGGTCCAGGTCCGGGAACTGCGCGCACAGCGCGCCGGTGGAGCAGCTCGACGACCGCAGCACGTCGAGGATGCGTCGCCGCGTCGCGGACGCGAGCGCCTTGAAGACCAGGTCGTCGTCCTCGGCCTTGTCGGACTGCGTCGACATGTTGTAAGAATATCACATGACAGCACGCACCGAGCTCGAGGAGCTCGCCTTCACCGTGTCCGCCCACATCGCACGTCCCTGCGCCGAGGTCTACGAGGCCGTCGCCGACCCCGAGCAGCTCTCGAGGTACTTCACCACCGGCGGAGCCCGGGGTCGGCTGGAACCGGGGGTCGAGGTCACCTGGGACTTCCACGACTTCCCTGGTGCGTTCCCGGTCACCGTCGTCGAGGCCGACCCACCGCACCGGATCGTGATCCGGTGGGAGGGGAGCGAAACCGCCGACGAGAGCGGGTCGACGACGACGACGTTCGAGTTCGAGCCGGTCGACGACGGGGCTCGCACCCTCGTCACCGTCACCGAGTCGTCGTGGCTGCCGACACCCGGCGGCGCCGAGAGCGCCTTCGGCAACTGCGCGGGCTGGACCGGGATGCTCCTCGCCCTCAAGGCCTGGATCGAGCACGGCATCAACCTGCGCGACGGCCTCTACCGGTAGCCGTCCTCAGGCTGAGCGTGCGGCCCCGGAACATCGGGCCGCCTCGGCGTGTTGGATCCGACACCCCCGACCGGAGATCCGCCATGTCGACGTCCGAGCTGTTCACCTTCCCCGACCCCGTCAACGAGGTCTCGGCGCGCCTGGTCGCCGCCGGCGTCGTCGCGATGTCCGTCGCTGCGATCGGGTTCGACCTGCGCTGGCTGGTGCCGGTCATCGCCTACGGCTTCGTCGCCCGGGTCCTCACCGGCCCGACGCTCAGCCCGCTCGGCCAGCTCGTCACGCGGGTCCTGACCCCGGCGCTCGATCGCCCGGCCAAGCTGGTGCCCGGCCCGCCCAAGCGCTTCGCGCAGGGCGTCGGCGTGGCGTTCTCGGTCACGGCGCTGGTGCTGGTGCTCGTCGGGCAGTGGGGCGCGGCGCAGGTCGTGCTCGCCATGCTCGCCACGGCGGCGTTCCTCGAGGCGGCGTTCGCCCTGTGCCTGGGCTGCAAGGCCTTCGCCCTGCTCATGCGGGCCGGGGTCATCCCCGACGACGTGTGCGAGCGCTGCAACGACATCTGGGCGACCAGCCCGTGAGGCACCTGCCGGAATAGTTGCACGCGCAACGATGTTGGACGTGGTGAACCCTCGGGAAACGGAGATCACCATGGAGCACATCGAGCTCGGCATCGACACCTTCGGCGACGTCACGGTCGACACGACGGGGGAGACCCTGTCCCACCCGCAGGTGATCCGCAACGTCGTGGAGGAGGCGGTCGTCGCCGACCAGGTCGGTCTCGACTTCTTCGGACTGGGCGAGCACCACCGTGAGGACTTCGCCGTCTCGGCCCCCGACGTGGTGCTGGCCACCATCGCCGGGCGCACCGACCGCATCCGGCTCGGATCCGCGGTCACCGTCCTCAGCTCCGACGACCCGGTCCGCGTCCACCAGCGCTTCGCCACGCTCGACGCCCTGTCCGGCGGGCGCGCCGAGGTCATCCTCGGGCGGGGCTCGTTCACCGAGTCCTTCCCGCTGTTCGGCTACGAGCTGCGCGACTACGAGGTGCTGTTCGAGGAGAAGCTCGAGCTGTTCACCGCCCTGCTCCGGGAGGAGCCGGTCACGTGGACGGGCACGGTGCGCGCCGGCCTGCAGGACCAACGGGTCTTCCCCACGACCGAGCACGGGCTGCGCACCTGGGTGGGCGTGGGCGGCAGCCCGGAGTCCGTCGTGCGCACCGCGCGCCACGGCCTCCCCATGATGCTGGCCATCATCGGAGGCGACCCGCTGCGCTTCGCGCCCTTCGCCGACCTGTACCGGCGCTCGCTCGACGAGCTCGGCCAGCCGCAGCTGCCCATCGGCATCCACAGCCCCGGCCACGTCGCCGAGACCGACGCGCAGGCCCGCGAGGAGCTCTGGCCCCACTACCGGGAGATGCACGCCCGCATCGGCCGCGACCGCGGGTGGCCTCCGATGACCCGGACGCAGTTCGACCTGGCCGCAGGCCCCGACGGGGCCCTGGCCGTGGGGTCGCCCGCGACCGTGGCCGCCAAGATCGTCCGGGCGGTCGAGGGCCTCGGAGCCGCTCGCTACGACCTCAAGTACAGCGCCGGCACGCTCCCGCACGAGGCGATGCTGCGCAGCATCGAGCTGTACGGCACCGAGGTCGCGCCGCTGGTGCGGGACCGCCTGGCTGACGCCCGCGCGGCCTGATCAAAGGTCGAGCAGGGCGTTCTCCAGCACCTCGGTGAGGGCGGGGTGCACCCACATCTGCTCGCGGGCCATCTCGTCCACGGTCTGGCCGAAGCGCATGCCCTGGATCAGCACCTGGATCAGCGTCGAGGCCTGCGGGCCGATGATGTGGGCGCCGAGGAGGCGCCGGGTCTGGGCGTGGGCCACCAGCTTCACGAACGAGGTCGTGTCCTCCATCGCCCAGCCGTAGGCGGTGGACCCGTAGTCCTTGATCGTCGTCACGAACGGCACCCCGTCGGTCGCGGCCTCGTGCTCGGTGAGGCCCACCGCCGCGACCTGCGGGTTGCCGAACACGGCGTGGGGGATGATCGAGTAGTCCATGCGCCACGGGTCGTCGGGGTGCACCAGGTTGTGGAACGCGACCCGCGCCTCGGCGTTGGCGACGTGCTTGAGCTGGTAGCGGTTGGTGATGTCGCCCAGGGCGTAGATGCCCTCGACGTCGGTCTGCAGGTCCTCGTGGACGATGACCCGACCGGACGGGTCGGTCTGGACGCCGGTGCGCTCGACCGCGAGCTGGTCGCTGTTCGGGACGCGCCCGGTGGCGACCAGGATCTCGTCGACCTCGAGGGTCGAGGCCTCGCCGTCGCGGAGCAGGTGCACCGCGATGGAACCGGTGCCGGTCCGCTCCACCAGGGTCACGGCCGTGTCGAGGTGGAGGTCGAAGCGCCCGGCGGCCAGCTCGGTGTACCGGGCGGAGATGTCGTCGTCCTCGGAGCGCAGCAGGCTGCCGCTGCGGTTGATGATCGACACCTGGGTGCCGAAGGCGTCGAACACGTGGCCCAGCTCGGTGGCGATGTAGCCGCCGCCGAGCACCGCCATGCGCCCCGGCAGCTCGGGCAGGCGCATCGCGGTGTCCGATGTGTGGTAGCCGACGTCGTCGAGGCCGGGGACGTCGGGGACGTAGGGCCGGGCGCCGGCGGCCAGCAGGAACCGCTCCGCTCGCAGCTGCTCGCCGTCGACCTCGAGCACCTTGTGGTCGACGAACGCGCCGCTGCCCCGGAAGACCGTGATGTTCTCGCAGTCCTCGGCCCGGTAGCGCTCACCGCCCGAGGCGATCGGGTCGATGCGACCGAAGACGCGATCGACGATCCCGGGCCAGTCGACGGAGTCGATCGACGCCGTCACGCCGTAGCGCTGCGCCTCCCGCACGTGCATCGCCACGTCGGCGGCGTAGATGAACATCTTCGAGGGGATGCACCCCACGTTCAGGCACGTGCCCCCGAACACGCCCCGCTCGACCAGGGCGATGCGGGCGCCGTCCAGCTCGGCGGGGATGGCGTTGCCGGAGCCGCTGCCGACGATGACGAGATCGAAGTCCTGCACGGGTCGGAGCCTGCCAGGTCGACGCCGCTCCTACCCTGCGCCGCATGGGCTGCCGCGCTGACGGCACCGCCCCGAGACACCGGGGTGCAGCCGCGGTACCGTCGAAGCGCAGGCGCCGGCCGGCGACGATCGGTCGGCAGAGTCGAGGGGGCTCGATGGGCGTACCCGGACACCTGGTGCACCTGTTCCGTGAGGCGCCGAGCAAGCGGCGCCTGGTCCGGTCCCTGGCCCTGGGTGCGCGGGGTGGTGACCGGACGGTGACGTCGGCCGACGGGACGTCGCTCTCGGTTCGGAGGTCCGGTGGTGGTGATCCGGTCGTGATGGTCCACGGGACCCTCGACGGCATCAGCGCCTTCTCGCTCGTCGAGCTCACGATCGCCGAGCGGCACGCCGTGTGGGTGTACGACCGGCGGGGCCGGGGTGGCAGTGGCGACGGCGCGGACCACTCCCTGCAGCGCGAGATCGAGGACCTCCAGGCCGTGCTGGACGCCGCCGGCGCGCCCGCCCATGTGGTCGGACACTCGCTCGGGGCGCTCATCGCGCTCGCGGCCGCCGCCTCCGGCACGGCGATGCGGTCGCTCGTGCTCTACGAGCCCCCGCTGCGACAGGACGAGATCGACCGCGGGGTGATCTCCGAGATCACGGCGCTGGTCGCCAGCGGCGACGAGGACCGTGCGATCATGCTGATGGCGACCGAGCTCGCCGGTGCCAGCGACGACGAGCTCGGTGTCGTGCGCAGGATCAAGCCGGTCTGGAACCAGCTCCGGGACGGCGTCCGGTCGACGCCGCGTGAGCTCGAGATGGTCTGCGACGTCAGGTGGGACGCCTTCGACCTGCCGGTGCGTGACCGCCCCGTGCTCGTCATCCGCGGTGATCGTGACCACTCGACGGCGTACCCGCGTCCGGAGGACCTCCCCCGCTTCGTCACCGACGCCGAGGTGGTCACGCTCGCCGGCCAGGGCCACCTCGCCACGTCGTTCGCGCCTGCCCGGTTCGCTGAGGTGGTCCTGGACTTCGTCGACCGGCACTGACGGGATCGCGTGCCCTCGACAGGAATCGAACCTGTGGCCTACCGCTTAGGAGGCGGTCGCTCTATCCGACTGAGCTACGAGGGCGGGGGCTGTCCGAAACGTGGGAGAGAACTGGCACCCCGTCACGGTTCGGGCAGTGATATCCGGTCGCAGGCTAGCGAGGCGGTGGTCTACGGCCGGATGGACCGTCGGTGGCCGCGAACGACGGCGGTGCAGGCGCGCCGATGCCCCGGCTGCGGGGGAGCCGTTCGGCTGCAGTCAGGCTGCGGCGGTGTCCGGTGGTCTCGCCCGGTGCTCGGCCCGGGTGAGTGAGTTGACGGTGAGCGCCCAGCCGATCAGGTTCAGGTGCTGGCGCGCTCGACCGACGGAGTGGGCTCGGCGCAGGTAGAGGCTGTCCTCGAGCCCTCGGTTGATGGACTCGGCATCGACTCGCAGCGGGAAGATCTTGTCGAAGTCGGGGTCGCCGGGCGGAATTGGCCGGAGGTTCTCGGTCCGGTTGAGCCTGCGCTTGGCGTCCTCGTCATTGCCGTGGAGCCGGACGGTGATGACGCCGCCGCCGAGGTCGGTGGGCAGCTCGTAGTCGTTGTACCAGCGGAACGTCCCACCTTTGTCGGCCCGCCGGTGGGTCCGCACCCGTCGGAGCGCCACGAAGGCGATCGCACCATCGGGCTCCTGCCGGCCGTAGCCGAGCGCGCCTCCCCTGGCGTAGAGAGCGAAGGTCTCTGTCGTGCCATCGGGCCGGGTGACGGTCTTGGTCTCGATGAGTGCGGACTTGTCCTGACGCTGATCGGCCTTGCCGCGACGGGGTTTCTTGGCGCCGGCCTTGGCGAGCGTGACCCGGTTGATGGAAAGCACACCGAGGTGGCGCATGATCTGCTGGTGGTGGACGCCGCGCAGCGCGGTGTCGTAGACGACGCCCTGCACCCCGGGCAGAGCGGGGATGAGCAGTTCGAGGCTGGCGACGGCGGTGGCCGCTTCACCGCCCTTGGCGGGGACAGGTGCGACGTCCAGGATGATCCGGTGGCGGATGTTGGCGCCCCGGGCGGCCATGATCACCCACTTGGTGCCCCAGGCGAAGTCGCCGGTGCCCTCGAAGTGCAGGTCGGCGTCGGTCTCGGCTCGGACGGGGACGAGCTCGCCGGTCCGCTTGTCGAGCCGGGCGTCGCCGGGGCGGGCACGGAACAGGGAGTGAGGACCTTGCCGTCGCCGTAGAGCAACCGCGACCGGTTCGGGTGCGTCCACGACCCGGTGCCGTTCGGATCGAGGATGCCGACCTCGCGAGCGTGGGCGGTGGCGTGCTCGCGATGGACCCGCTCCAGCGCGGCGAGTACCTCGGGGTCGGTCATGTAGGTGTTGCGCAGGTACAGGTAGTGGTGTCGGCGCATCGGGCGCAGACCAACCCGGAGGCCGCCATGGCGATGCAGGCCCGCACGGATTAGTCGCCAGACGAGGGGGTGGGCGATCTCGGCTTCGACCTGACGCGCCGATCCGTAGACGGAGATGAGCGCTTCGAACAGCACCACTGCTGCAGCCGGGTAGTCCCGGGGTCGACCGCCCGCCGTCGGCTCCGGGGTGGGGATGGCGTTGGCGAGTGCGTACAGCTCAGGGTTGGCGAGGATCGATTCGATCCGGCCCAGCGAGCTGGCGCCACGGGACCTTTCAGCGGTCACCGTGCTCCGAAAGACCTCGCCAGTCGAATCCGATCAGCCGGGCGGCGCGGTCCAGCGACCGCATTCCCAAACCGTGCGCCACCACCTCGATGCGTCCGGAGTCGTCGAGGAGCTGTCGCCCCGCCCATGCGGTCACCGATAGCGGCCGTACGCCCGGGTCGTCGGCGAGGCCGGCCCTGGCAACCGTCGAGGAGATGGTCAGGCAGGCGGCGGCCTGGCGGGACTGCGCAGAGCCGTTCCCGTCGTAGGTCAGCGGACGACAGTCGTCAGGCACCGCTTGCATCCGCCGATCGACCCACCCTCGTCCCCAGGACGACAACGTGCCCCACCGCGGTTCGACGAACGTCCCGCCCTGCAGCCACACCCGGCCGCCCTCGAGATCGACGTCGGCAGCGGTGATCTCACTGAGCTCCGACGTCCGTGCGGTTGCTTCCGCCAGCGCCCACGCCGCAGGCGAGCGCGTCTCCTCCAGTGACGACACAGACGCCAACCGGCACAACGCCATCTCTTCGTCCGTGAGTGCCCGCAACGCCCCCCGCTGCCGGGGCGGCAGCGCCAGATCGAGGGTCGGGTCGCCATCCGCCAAGCCGAGATCGCGCGCGACCCGGAACAGCATCCGCACCGCCGTGCGCCGGAAGTGCCGCACCGACGAGGTCGAGTCGCCAGCAGCGCACGGCGATTCGACGAAGTCGGCAGCGACCGCAGGAGTGACGCCCAGCAGAGACTCGACACGGCGGCGCTCCAGGTGAAGACCGAACTGCTCGATCAACTCCACGAACCGCAGCAAGCTTTGCGGAGCGAGCACGCCCTCCTCGGCAAGCCTCGCCGTCACGGCGCGCACGCACGAGTCGACATCGGCGTCGATAACTTCAGCCACGTCAGGACCTCCACTTAGGTACTGGCCAGGCCCCGGGGTGTTCCAGCACCGCCGGGGCCACGTGCGTACTACTCTACGCAGAACTCGTCAGACTGCGTCAACTAGTACGCAGTATTCCGATCGCTGTCCGATGCCGTCAGTACGGTTTGTGGCGTGGGACGAAAGGTCGACATCGATGACCTGGTCGACGCCTCAGAGATCGCTCGTCGCCTCGGCATGGCCCGCCCACAGATCGTGCACGATTGGCGTCGACGGCACGCCGATTTCCCGGCGCCGATCGTCCGGTTGGCGAACGTCCACATATGGCTGTGGCCCGAGGTGCAGACCTGGGCCCGCCGCACAGGCCGCGCATAGCTGGGCCGTGGCTTCGGCTACGCCACGCTCACCGAGGTCCCGAGTGACCCTTTTCCGCGGGCCCCCTGATCGCGCCAAGAAGAAGAGAAATGGAGTGGTCGGGAGAAGCGTGCGCGCGTCGCCGACCAGCTCGGCGTAGTAGGCGGCTCTACCAACCTCGCAGCCCGATCGGTGTCTGCGGGGACGCTCATTCAGATCGAGCGGGCGAAATCGTTCAGGATGGTCTTCGAGTCGAGGCTTGCTCGCTTGTCCCCGACGATGCGGAGCACTGAGCGGGCACGGGTGATGGCGACGTTGACGAGGTTGTCGTTGCCGGCGTGCGCCCACAGGAAGTCACTGGCGTCCTTGTTGACGACGAGCGAGAACACGATCGCGTCGCGCTCGTCGCCCTGGAAGCCATGTGCGGTGTCGACTGCGATCTCGTCCTCGTGATTGGCGGAGACGAGCTTGCGGATGGCATCGATCTGCGCTCGAAACGGGGACACGATTCCGACGGAAAGGCCATCGGCCGCCAGTTGTTCGGCGATTCGAACCGCTTCGTGGGCCTCCTGCAGGTTCTTCGCAGACCGACCCCCTGGGCCTCTCTCGAAGGTGCCCGAGACATCCAGCCACTCGACCGGCGTGAGCGGGATCGTCGGTGCTGGGGTCCGGATGCGGAGCTGGTCCCCGTAGAACGCACGGTTCGAGATTCCGATGATGTCGGCGTGGGACCGGTAGTGGTCGTGGAGCAGCGTCGGCGCGGCGTCGAGGCGGTTGGCCACGA
>Ga0208490_100515_pt1 | contig 23072 bp, 24 predicted proteins | sample SubbioAug_CSWold_FD_184818 | JGI IMG/M metagenome (GOLD analysis project Ga0208490, IMG submission 184818) | Serpentinite rock and fluid subsurface biosphere microbial communities from McLaughlin Reserve, California, USA - CR11Aug_CSWold (SPAdes) | ecosystem: Environmental > Terrestrial > Deep...
CCCGCTGGCGATGGCCTCCATCGTCGCGTCTATCGACGCTATGGAGGAGGAGGGCATCATCGAGAACGCCAAGATGATCGGCGAGAAGCATCTCGGACCGGGTCTGCGGGCTCTCGCCGACAAGCACCCGATGATCGGCGACGTGCGGGGGCTCGGTGTGTTCTGGGCGCTCGACCTCGTGACCGACCGCGAGACGCGGGAGCCGGTTGCGCCCGGCGTGATTGGCGCCTTGAAGCGCGAACTGATGGCGCGCCGGGTGCTGCCGTTTGCCGCCGACAACCGCATCCACGTTGTTCCGCCGTGCGTCGTGACGCCGGAGGAGGTGGAGCGGGCGCTGATCGCGTACGACGAGGCGTTCACGGCGGTTACGCAGGGCTGATCAGGTGCGCTCCCAGTGTCGTTGGGGCATTCACGGAGCGAGCACGACCTACCGTTCGTTGAGTACTGCACGGAGGTGGGCGCAACGGTGCTCATCAAGGGTGTACGCAGTCAGGTCGACGTCGCGTACGAGACGCCCATGGCGATCGTGAACCGCAACCTCGCGGGTGTCGAGACGGTGTTCATGCTCACCGACCCCGCGCACGCCCACGTCTCGAGCTCACTCGTGCGGCAGGTCGCCGCTCTCGGCGGCGATGTCGCCCCCTACGTGCCGCGGGCGGTGGCCGAGTACCTCGTGAACCAGAACACCGACTGACGAGAACCTCAGGCCCGGTGGCTAGGCTGACGGCATGGGAGCCTGGGGCAGCGGAGCGTTCGAGAACGACGACGCGCTCGACGCGCTCGTCGACGGCACGTTCGAACTCGATGACCTTCGCGAGGCGCTCGACGGGGATTACCTGGAGCCCCCCGAGGGTTCCGTCGCTCTGGCCCTCGTCGAGGTTGCACTGGCGGCGCTCGGCCGCATCGACCCACCCGCTGCGCTCGACGAGGTCGACATCCGCCTTCTGGCGACGCAGCTCGACGATGCGGCGTACGAGCTCATCCTGCGGGCGGCCGAACGAGTCGTCCAGCCCGACGGCTCCGAGCTCTACGAGCTGTGGGAGGAAGCCGGCGAGGAGGAGCTCGCCGAGTGGCGCTCGGCCGCCGTCGCCTCGATCGAGCAGCTGCGCGCCGCCATCACCGACTGACCTGTTCCGCCCGTCATCCTGAACGGAGACCGCGCCATGACGCGACCCCTGACCCTCGGCTACAAGGCCTCGGCCGAGCAGTTCGACCCGCGCGAGCTCGTCGAGATCGCGGTCGCCGCCGAAGCGCACGGTATGGAGAGCGTCGCGGTGAGCGATCACTTCCAGCCCTGGCGGCATACCGGCGGGCATGCCCCCTTCTCGCTGACGTGGATGGCGGCTGTGGGCGAGCGCACGTCGAGCATCCGCATCGGCACTTCGGTGATGACGCCGACCTTCCGCTACAACCCGGCGGTGCTCGCCCAGGCCTTCGCCTCGATGGGCGTGATGTACCCGGGCCGCATCTTCCTCGGCGTCGGCACGGGAGAGGCGCTCAATGAGATCGCCACGGGATTCGCCGGTGCCGACGAGCAGGAGTGGCCCGAGTTCAAAGAGCGTTTCGCGCGCCTGCGCGAGAGCGTCGACCTCATGCGGCAGCTCTGGACGGAGGATCGCGTGAACTTCCGCGGTGAGTACTACTCGACGCACGACGCCTCGATCTACGACCGCCCCGAGCAGCCGATCCCGGTCTACATCGCCGCGGGCGGGCCGTTCGTGGCCCGCTACGCCGGGCGGGCCGGCGACGGCTTCATCTGCACCTCGGGCAAGGGCGCCGAGCTCTACACCGATGAGCTGATCCCGGCCGTCAAGGAGGGCGCCGAGAAGGCCGAGCGGTCGTTCGAGGAGATCGATCGGATGATCGAGATCAAGATCTCCTACGACACCGACCCGGATGCCGCGCTTGAGAACACGCGCTTCTGGTCACCGCTCTCGCTCAGCAAAGAGCAGAAGCACGACATCACCGACCCCATCGAGATGGAGCGCGTCGCCGACGCACTGCCGATCGAGCAGATCGCGAAGCGGTGGATTGTCGGCAGCGACCCCGACGCCGTCGTCGCCGCGGTGGCGCAGTACGTCGACTGGGGTATGAACCACCTCGTCTTCCACGCGCCCGGGCACGACCAGCGGCGGTTCCTCGAGTTGTTCGAGCGCGATATCGCACCGCGCCTGCGCGCGCTGAGCTGAGCCGGGCACGCGTAACGCGCGCGGAACACACTCCTCACCGCTCGGAAATGACCTCCGGCTAGCGTCGTCTTCCTCGGGAGACGGAGGGCACGCATGTCGGAGGTTCGGGAGGCGGGAAACGAGCCGGGCATAGGGTCTGCGCTGACGCCTGCGGCTGTCGTCTCGGCGCCGGTTTCGCCGCCGTTGCCCGCGGGGTGGTCGGGCGCGACCACCAGCCAGCGCCGCCAGAGCATGCCGTTCTTCCACAACGCGAACTACGCCACCATCGTCGAGGCGCTGCCCACCTGCGTGCCCGCGGGCGACGAGCCGCGCTACGAACCCGTCATGGCCGGGCCGCACCTGGCGGGGAAGACCACCCGCAGCGTGGCCGACCGCCCCGGAGGCTGAGTGCGGGGGCGCGGCGCGCAGGGCGGCGCGGGGGAGAATGGGCGGGTGGACGAACTGGTCGTGCGGGGCATCCCGGGTCTTCCCGAGATCGCGCCGGGCGACGATCTGCCGGGGCTGATCGCCGAGGCGGCCGTGCGCGCCGGCGCGGCGCCGGGCGACATTCTCGCCGTGACGAGCAAGATCGTCAGCAAGGCAGAGGGACGCATCGTGCGCGCGGCCGATCGCGAGCAGGCGATCACCGACGAGACCGTGCGGGTGGTGGCGACGCGCGCGCGGGCCGATGGCGGCACGACCCGCATCGTCGAGAACCGGCTCGGGCTCGTGATGGCCGCGGCGGGCGTCGACGCGAGCAACACGGCCGACGGCATCGTGCTGCTGCTGCCGATCGAGCCCGACGCGAGCGCCGCGGCGATCCGGGGGGGCGTCGAGGCCGCGGTCGGCGCGCCGATCGGCGTCCTCATCACCGACACCGCCGGACGCGCCTGGCGCGAGGGGCAGAGCGACATCGTCATCGGCGCGAGCGGCGTGCGCCTGCTCGACGACCTGCGCGGCACGCGCGATGCCGCGGGCAAGCTCCTCGAAGTGACGGCGCCCGCCGTCGGCGACGAGATCGCCGCCGCGGCCGACCTCGTGAAGGGCAAGACTTCGGGGGTGCCGGTCGCGATCGTCCGAGGACTCGCTCGCCTGCTCGCCGCTGACGCTCCCGGGGCGCGGTCGCTCATCCGACGTCCGGAGGACGACCTCTTCAGCCTCGGCACGGCCGAGGCGCGGCAGGTGGGATTCGAGGCGGGCTACGAGGCGGGCGCCACCGCCTCCCGTTCCGAATTCGCGGCTCGCGCTGCGGAAGACCGTGCGACAGTCGAGGAATGAGCATGACGACGACGTCCGCCGCCGCGCCCGCACCGGCTCCCGTACCCGCGCTGAGCAGCGAGGAGTTCGCCGAGTTCGGCGCGAGCATCCGCCGCGCGATGAACAGCGTGCTCGACGGCAAGCCCGATGCCGTGGATGCGGCGCTCACGGTGCAGCTGGCCGAAGGTCACCTGCTCATCGAGGATGTGCCCGGCGTCGGCAAGACGATGGTCGCCCGTGCGCTGGCGCGCTGCGTCGACGCCACCGTCTCGCGCATCCAGTTCACGCCCGACCTCCTGCCGGCCGACATCACGGGCGTCAGCGTGTTCCGGCAGCAGCTCGGCACCTTCGAGTTCACGCCCGGGCCGGTGTTCGCCCACATCGTCATCGGCGATGAGATCAACCGCGCGAGCCCGAAGACGTAGTCGGCGCTGCTCGAGTGCATGGAGGAGCAGCAGGTCACTGTCGACGGGCGCACGCACCGGCTCGAGACGCCGTTCCTGGTCGTCTCGACGCAGAACCCCATCGAGATGGAGGGCACCTACGCCCTGCCCGAAGCACAGCGCGACCGGTTCATGGCCCGTATCTCGATCGGGTACCCCGACCCCGAGAGCGAAGCTCTCATGGTGCGCGATCGCGAGCACGGAAGCCCGCTCGAGCGCGTCGCACCGGTGATCGACGTCGAGGGCCTGCGGCGCATGATCGCGACCGTGCGCGAGGTCTTCGTGAGTCCTGCCGTCGAGCGTTACGCCGTCGCCATCGCTCAGGCGACGCGTGATGATCCCGCCCTCCGGCTGGGGGCGAGCCCCCGGTCGACCCTGCAGCTCGTGTGCGCCAGCCGTGCTCGCACCGCGCTCGATGGTCGCGACTTCGTGCTGCCGGACGACATCGATGCGCTCGCCGTGCCCGTGCTGGCCCACCGGCTCGTGCTCATGCCGCGCGCGCAGAACCCCGACGGCAGCCTGGTGCGCGAAGTCGAGGAGGTCGTCGCCCGCATCGTCGCCGCGACAACCGTGCCCCTGCCGGCGGCGCGCGACTGATCGGTCGATACCGTGCCCCGGCTCACCGCGCGCGGCGTCGCGTTCCTCGTAGCTGGGGCGGCTCTCACCGCGCTCGCGTACCTGCTCGAGCGGCCCGAGCTGCTGCCCGTGGCGGCCATCGCCGCCGGGGCCCCGCTCATCGCGCTCGCCCTCGTCGCCAGTTCGCGACCGCAGGTGCGTGTCGGTCGCCAGCTCGAGCCCGCGATCGCCACGGAGGGCGAGCCGGTGCGCGTCACCGTCAGCCTCACCGGCCGCGCTCGCGCCGCCGAATGGGTCGAACGCGTGCCGATGGCTCCCGGCTACGCCGGGCCTGGCCGCCTCCGCGAGGTCATCGCCACCCGATCCGCCGTCGTGCTCTACCGGTACTGGCCGGCGCGGCGCGGCATGCCGCTCGTCGGGCCTCTGCTCATCGAGGATCGCGACCCGTTCGCGCTCGCCCTGCGGGTGACCGACACCCGGGTGCAGGTCGCCCAACTGGTGCTGCCGCGGGTCACGCCGCTGCCGCCTGCGCCCGTGCCCGACCCCTCCACCGAGCACGGGCAGCGCACCGCGCGATCCCGCGAGCGTGCGGCGGACGATGTGGTGACGCGCGAGTACCGCGACGGCGATGCCCTGCGCCGCTTTCACTGGCGGGTGACCGCGCGGCAGGGCGAGCTCGCCGTCATCGAGCTCGCCGAGCGGGTGGGGGAGCTCGACGGGCGCCCCGCATCCGGGGCCCCGCCGGTGGTCGCGCTCGCCGCGGCGCCCGGCGACGCGACGCTGCGGTGGATGCTCGCCCAGCGATCCTCGCGCGCCCCTGCCGTCGCCCTCCTCGTCGGCCCGCCCGCCCCCGTGCCGCCGACGTCTCTCGACCCCGACCCCGATCCGGACCCGGTGCTGCGCGCCTTCTCGGCGGCGGGCTGGCGGGTCGCGCGGGTCTCCGCCTCGACGCCGCCCGATGACGCCTGGCTCGCCCTGCTGGGTGACCCGTCCGCGGTGCGCCGCGATTCCGCATCCGCGATGCTGGTTCCCCATGGCTGAGCGGCATGCGACCTGGCCGATCAGCGTGGTCGCGCTGCTGGCGGTGGCCGCCGCACTCACCGGCTTCGAGGTGCTGTTCGCTCCCGACACCGCCCTGCTCGCTATCGTCCCGATGCCGGCGACCATCGAGCGCTTCGCCGCACTCATCGCCGCCGGTGAGCTGTCGATCGCCGAGCAGTCGATTCCCGCGATCGCCGACGACGGCATCCGGTTCCTGCTGGCGGCCGGCATCGCCGCTTTCGCTCTGCTCGTCGACGGTGCGGCCGGGCCGTCACGCTCGTCGCCGCCCTCCTCGTTCCGCCGCTTCTGCCCCCCGTCTCGGCCAGGTCGGCGCTGCCGGACACGGGCATCGCCGGGCTCGTCACGGGTGTCAACCCCGTGCTCCAGCTCAGCGATGATCTGCGTCGCGACACCCCCGTCGAGGCGCTGCGGTACACGACCGACGCAGACGGGGGGCTCTACCTGACGCTGTCGCACTTCGCCGATTTCACGGGGCCGACGGTGCAGCCTGTGCTCGAGGGCGGGGTGACGCCGAACGACCGCATCGGTCCGCCGGCCTGGTTGGGCGACGAGGTGCCGACGGCCACGGTCGAGACCAGCATCCGTGTGCAGAACGTGCGCTCGCGCTGGGTGCCGCTGCCCGCCGCACCGGTCGAGATCACCGGCCTCGACGGTTCGTGGCTCGTCAACCCCGACGGCATCACCGTCGCCCCGATCGTCAGCGACACCGCGCGCACCGTCGCCGACGGTGCGGCCGGGCCGTCGCCCTACGATCAGGCGCTCGCCCTGCAACGGTTCTTCACCGGCGGCTACTTCGTGTACTCCGAGGAGGCGCCCGTCGAGCTCGGCTACGACGGTTCGGGAGCCGACATCGCCGCCGTCTTCCTCGACGCCCGCGCGGGTTACTGCGTGCACTACGCCGCCGCCATGACCCTCATGGCGCGCACCCTGGGCATTCCGGCGCGCATCGCCGTCGGGTTCCTGCCCGGAGCGCGCAACCCAGACGTGCCCAGCGAGTTCATCGTCAGCACCGACGACCTGCACGCTTGGCCCGAGCTGCACTTCGATGGTCTCGGCTGGGTGCGCTTCGAGCCCACGCCGTCGCGCGGAGCCACGCCCGCCTACGCCGACGACACCGTGCCGGCTCCGGGCGAGCAACCCGTCATCGACCCGGAGACCGGCGAGACGCTCGCCCCGACCCCGGCCGCGACAACAGGCCCGAGCGCCGACCCCGACGGCGCCAGCGACCCGCGCCCGTCGGCCGGGGCCCTCGACCCCGGTGATCGCATCGACGGCGGCAACGACGGAACCCTCGATGGTCAGGCCGGCGGTGCCGTCGGCGGCGGCGCGGATGCCCGCCCCATCGCCGCCGCTCTGCTCACGCTGCTCATCCTCCTGCTGCTGGCTCCCGCGGTCTGGCGCGCTGTGCGCCGCGCGGCCCGCCGCCGGTCGCCGGATGCCCTCGACCAGTGGCGCGAACTGCGTGACACGGCACGCGATCTCGGTCTGCCCGCCGCGCAGACCCTGACCCCCCGAGAGGTGTCGGCCGCGTGGGGTGCGAACTGGACGGCGCAGCAGGTCGGGGTGCTCGATGCCGTGCGGGCCGCGCTCGAGGCGCGGGCCTTCGCGGCCCCGACCGCCAGCGCACCGGTCGATGCCGGTGCGGTCGACACCGTGCTCGACGCCCTGCGCGGCGCGGTGCCGCGCTGGCGACGGGTGCTCGCCGTGCTCGTCCCCGTGTCGCTGCTCGATCGCGCATCTGGCGACGCGCTGCTGCCCGCACCGCCGTTGGCGACCTAGGCTGATCGGGTGCCCTCCCGCGTTTCGCTCGTCATCCCGGTACGCGACCCGGCGAGTGCGAAGAGCCGGCTCGCCGCCGGTGACGACCTGGCGGCGCAGCAGCGGCGCGCCGCCCTCGCCGCCGCGATCGCCCTCGACACCGTGACGGCGGCCCGCCGTGCCCGCGAGGTCGGCGAGGTCATCGTCGTCGGCGTGCTGGCGTCGCCGATCGACGGGGTGCTGCTGCTCGACGACCCCGGCTTCGGCCTGCTCGTCGCGGCCGGCGCCGGGCTGGCGGCGGCCGACCCCGCCGCGCCGACCGCGGTGCTGCTCGGCGACCTCCCGGCGTTGCAGCCTGCCGACCTGGATGCCGCGCTCGTGGCGGCGAGCGAGCACCACTGGGCTTTCGTGCCCGACGCCGGTGGCAGCGGAACCACGCTCGTCACGGCCGCCGCCGGCCTGCCGCACGCGCTGCGCTTCGGTGTGGGCTCGGCCGAGCAGCACCGCGACGCGGGGTACGTCGAGCTCGACGTTCCCGAGCGTTCGGGCCTGCGCCGCGACGTCGACACGCCCGCGCAGCTGGCCGAGCTCGCCGCGCTCGCGGCAGCGGGCGCGGTCCTGCTCGGCCCCCGCACGGCCGCCCTGCTCTAGCTGCGCGGTGCCGGCGGGCGCCGGCGCCGCCTACGCGGCGGACGCGCTGGCTCGGCCGGCGGGCCCTGCTCGGCCGCGGCCGGGTCCATCCAGAACGGGTCCCAGTAGTGCCCGTCCGGGTCGCGGAACGCGCGGCTGTACATGAAGCCCAGGTCACGCGGCTCGAACCGGGTGCCGCCGGCCTCGACAGCCCGGGCGACGAGGGCGTCGACATCCTCACGGCTGTCGCAGCTGAGCGCGTACTGGGCGCTGATCGCAGTGCGGGCATCCGCCACTGCGTGTTCGGGGATGAAGCTGCCGAAGAACTCGTGGGTCAGCAGCATGACGTAGATGGTGTCGCTCACGACGATGCACGAGGCGTTCGCGTCGGAGAACATCGGGTTCAGGCTCCAGCCGAGGGCCTCGTAGAACGCGGTCGAGCGCGGAAGATCGTCGACAGGCAGGTTGATGAAGACCATGGTGGGCATGGCCACCACTATCCTCCCGATCGCACCTCGGCGATAGAGAGCGACAGCCGCCGCCCGGTCGCCGCGTAGCCCTCCTCGCGGTGCGCCTGCGCCACCGCGACACGCTCGGCGTCGGGCGTGCCGTACGTCGTCGTGCGCTGCCGGGCGACCCGCCCGATCGAGGTCGCGAGCGCTTCGAGCTCGGCGACCGTCTTCTCCGAGCCGTTGTCGGCGCCAGCCATGCGGCTGATCGTCTCCTCCATGAGGGTGCCGCCGAGGTCGTCGGCGCCGCCGCGCAGTGTGAGTCGCGTGCCGTCGTCGCCGAGCTTCACCCACGAGGTCTGGATGTGGTCGATGCGCCCGTGCAGCATCAGGCGCGCGACGGCGTGCACGGCGCGGTTCTCCTGCGGCGTCGGGCCGGGGCGCGCCACGCCCGCGAGGTAGATCGGCGAGCTCGCGTGCACGAAAGGCAGCAGCACGAACTCGGTGAACCCGCCGGTGTCGTCTTGCACGCGCGCGAGTGTGCGCAGGTGGGCGACCCAGTGAGGCGGAGCATCCACGTGCCCGTACATCATCGTGCTCGATGACCGGATGCCCAGCCGATGCGCCGTCGACACGATCTCGATCCACTCCGCGGCGGGCAGCTTGCCCTTCGTGAGCACCCAGCGCACCTCGTCGTCGAGAATCTCGGCGGCGGTGCCCGGAATCGTGTCGAGCCCGGCCTCCTTCGCCGCGGTGAGGAACTCGGCGAACGAGAGCCCCGTGCGGGCGGAGCCGTTCACGATCTCCATGGGGCTGAAGGCGTGCAGGTGCATTCCCGGCTGGCGGTTCTTGACCTCGCGCGCGAGGTCGAAGTACGCGGTGCCGGGGAGGTCGGGGTGGATGCCGCCCTGCATGCAGATCTCGGTCGCGCCGAGCACCCAGGCCTCGTCGACGCGGTCGCCGACCTGCTGCATCGACAGCGTGTAGGCGTCGGCATCGGTGCGGCGCTGCGCGAAGGCGCAAAAGCGGCAGCCGGTGTAGCAGACGTTGGTGAAGTTGATGTTGCGGTTGACGACGTAGCCGATCTCGTCGCCGACCGTGTCGCGCCGCACCCGGTCGGCGAGGTCGGCGACCGCGTCGAGGTCGGCGCCGTCGGCCTGCAGCAGGGTCAGGTAGTCGGTGTCGCTGAGGCTGGCGGGGGCATCCTCGGCCCGGCGCAGCACGGCGGCGACGCCCGTGCTCACGGCGACCGTGCGGGTGCGGGCGTCGACCGTGCGTTCGCGCAGCTCGGCCCAGTCGCCATACACCTCGTCGACGTCGCTGCGGGTCTCGGTGCGCCGGCCCTCGGTGTCGATCGCGACGTGCAGGTCGGTGCGTCCCGTTCCGGCGCGACTCGCCCAGTCGGGGTCGGGCTCCTGCCACGGGACGCCCCGCAGCACGGCCGACTCGTCGGCGAGCCCGTCGGGGCCGGCGAGCGCGCGCACGTGCGGCACGATGCGGGGGTCGAGCCAGGGCTCTTCGGCGCGCACGTAGTGGGGGTGAGCGGTGAGCCGCTCGTGCAGCGTGAAGCCGCTCTCGGCGGTCAGTCGCGCGAGTTCGTCGATCTGCGGCCAGGGGCGCTCGGGGTTGACGTGGTCGGGCGTCAGCGGGCTGACGCCGCCCCAGTCGTCGATGCCGGCGCGGATGAGCAGCCCGAGCTCTTCGGCGTCGGTGAGGTTCGGCGGCGCCTGCACGCGGGCGCTCGGCCCGAGCACGAGGCGGCTGACGGCGACGGCAGCGATGTACTCCTGCAGGGCGAGGTCGTCGGCGGCGCGCATGGCCGTGCGGGGCTTTGCGCGGAAGTTCTGGATGATGACTTCCTGGATGTGCCCGTGCCGCCGTGCGGTGGCTCGGATGGCGAACACGCCGTCGACGCGCTCGGCGTAGGTCTCGCCGATGCCCAGCAGCAGCCCGGTCGTGAACGGGATCGCACTGCGCCCGGCGTCCTCCAGCACCCGCAGCCGCAGCTCGGGGTCTTTGTCGGGGGAGCCGAAGTGGGCGAGCCCGCGCGTCTCGAAGAGCCGCTTGCTCGTCGTCTCGAGCATCATGCCCATGCTGGGTGCGACGGGCTTGAGCCGCTGCAGTTCTTGCCAGGTCATGACGCCGGGGTTGAGGTGGGGCAGCAGCCCGGTCTCCTCGAGCACGAGGATCGCGACGCTGCGCAGGTAGTCGAGCGTCGAGTCGTACCCGCGCGCGTCGAGCCACTCGCGCGCGGCGGGCCAGCGGTCCTCCGGCCGGTCGCCGAGGGTGAAGAGAGCTTCCTTGCAGCCGAGCGCCGCACCGTGGCGGGCGATCTCGAGCACCTCGTCGGGCGAGAGGAACGGCGCCTTGCCCTGCGCGGCGAGCTGGTTGGGGGTCTGCACGAACACGCAGTAATGGCAGCGGTCGCGGCACAGGTGCGTGAGCGGGATGAACACTTTGCGCGAGTACGTGATGACGCCGGGGCGTCCGGCGCGCTCGAGCCCCGCATCCCGCACCCGCCCGGCGACGGCGAGCAGCCGCTCGAGGTCGTCGCCGCGGCAGTGCAGTAGCGTCTCGGCTTCGGTCGCGTCGAGCGTCACGCCGCTCTCGGCCCGCTTGAGGGCCCGCGAGATTGCCGACGCGGTCGGCGCGAACCCACCGTCGACGGCGCCGTCTGCTGTGGATGCGTCGCTCACGTTCATGGAACCCTCACCCTACCCGCGCTCGCCGTGACGGCCCGCGCGCTCGGCACCCGCGCGGCCGCTCATGCGCGCTCGCTCCCGCCGCCGCGCTCGCCACCGTTGTCGAGCTCGCCCCTGTCGCCGCGCGTGCGCCGGTCGCGCCACCGCTGCCGCACCCCGTGCGCGAGCCGCACGACCATCCCGATCGCGATCGCGATGAGGAAGAGGATGAGGATGAACCGCAGCACGCTTCCGGCCGTCATCGGCCCGCCCCGCGCTCAGCGCTCGCCATCCACCTGCCCCGTTGCGTCATCATCCTCGGGGGGCGCCGTGGGGCCTTCCATCGGGGCCAGCGTGCCCGGCGACCAGCCGGCCGCTGACGACTGCACCGATGCGGCTCCGGAGATTGCGCCACCGATCGATCGGAACTCTGCGGGAGTCCGTCCCTGGCGCGCGGCGCGCACAAGCCGCAGGACGATGCCGACCGCCATAGCCGCGCCGATACCGAGCATCAGCAAAGTGCCGACAGTGCCGAACGACATGGTCGCCTCCTAGTTTCGCTGCGCACTGTGGAGTTTGGAACGTCAGCCTGATCGTGGAGCGCGCCCCTCCCCACCTGCACCGTGACCCGGCTCCATGCGCTCGGCGCGAGTGCCTGACGTGCCTGCTCAGCGTGGTGCCCGACACGTCCGCGGATACCGAGGGCGCTCGGCCTGTCCGCCCCGGGCACCTGCCTTCCATCGCGCTTCCAGAACTGCGGATCAGAACGAATCATCTTCATCTGCATCCGCAGATCTGGAAGGGGCGGTGGGGTTTGCCCTTCGGACGACCGCTCAGCCTTCCACGCCCCCTCCGCACCCTTCGCTCGCTCGTCTGGTCGGCACCGTCAGCCGTCATCGTGCCGCGTGGGGGGCGCTGCCCTCAGGCTCGACGGATGCTCCGACGCCCGATCGACCCTGCTCTCCACCCTGAGGTTCCCGGGCCGGGGAAGCCGGCTCCGCCGGGCTACGAGTTCGCGGGGTTCCGGCGGTTCGAGCTCGTGCTGCGGCAGCTCGGCGGCATCGCGTCACGGCGGGAGCTGCTCGCGGCGGCCGACGGGGACGAGACGAGCTTCTGGTTCGCCCTTCACGACGGCTACCTCGACCGCGTTCGCACCGGCTGGTACGCCGCGGCGACGGTGCCTGCAGACGCGCGCGCCGCGTGGGCCGCCGGCGGGCCGCTCGCGTGCGTCAGCGCCCTCGTGCACCATGGCGTGATCGACCCCGCCGACTACCGGGTCGATGGCACACTGCACATCGCCCTCGGGCGCGGCGGCCACCGCTTCGTGGCCGACCGCCCCGTCGTGGCGCACTGGGGCGACGAGGATCGCGCTTCGGGAACGCGGATCGCCGTCTCGCTCGAGACAGCGCTCCGGCAAGCGAGGTGGTGCGCCTCAGCTCACCAGTGACCGCGCAGACGCGGGCTCGCGGCTGGCCGCGAGTAGGTAGCAGGCCGGGTCGGGCTTGCCGACCGCGACGTCGCCCGCCGTCACGAGCACGGGCGGCGTCGGCAGCCCGGCCGCGTCGAGGCGCGTGTGCGCGAGCAGGGCGCTCGCCGAGGTCACGATCGCCCACGGCGCACCGAGCTCGACCAGTCGCTCGAGAAACTCTCGGGCGCCCGGCAGCGCGTCGGTCGCTCACGACGCGCTCCGACGGGCGAGCCCGGCCTGGAGGGCCGCCTCGGCGAGGGCGGCGGCCGAGTCGAGGTCGCGCATCCACAGCGGCACCGCATCCGTCGCGACGCCGTCGACGCGCAGGCCGTCGACGACCGCCACGTCCACCTCGTCGACGAGCCAGGCGTCGAGCAAGCCCGGCTGTGCCGGCCCTGCGCCGACGGCGGCACCGACGCCCGACCGGGGGCCGTAGAGCCGGGCGACCGCGCCGGCATCCGTCGCCACGCCGATCGCCGCGAGGCACGCATCGGCCATGCCGCGCACCGCCGCCCCGGCGATGATCGGCGAGACCCCCACGATCGGCGCGGCGACCGCCCGCAGCGCATAGCGCATGCCCGGGATGCTCACGATCGTGCCGATCGACACCACCGGGTTCGACGGCGCGATGATCACGAGGTCGGCCGCCTCCAGCGCCGCGAGGGCACCCGCCGAGGGTCGCGCCGCCGCGAGCCCGCGCTGCTCGAACCGCAGCGCCGGCAGCTGGGCGCGGTAGCGGGTCCACCACTCCTGGAAGTGCAGGTCGTGCTCACCGCCCGCATCCGAGGCGACCCAGACATGGGTGTCGACCTCATCGTCGGTGGCCGGGTGCAGGCGCACACCGCCGAGATCCCAGCGCTGCTGCAGGCGAGCGACGACCTCCGACAGCGAGGCGCCCGACCGCAGCCAGGCCGTGCGCGCGATGTGCGTGCCGAGGTCGAGGTCGCCGAGCGTGAACCACTCGGGCGTCACGCCGTAGGCCTGCAGCTCGGCCGCGACGCGCTCGCTCTCGCCGACGCGCCCCCAGCCGCGCTGCTCGTCGTTCTGCCCGGCCAGCGTGTACAGCAGCGAGTCGAGGTCGGGTGTGATGCGCAGGCCACCCAACCACCAGTCGTCGCCCGTGTTCACGATCACGTCGATCGAGGCCTCGGGGTGCCACCACCGCACCGCTTCGCGCAGCCCGCGCACGAACCGCGCCCCTCCGACCCCGCCCGCGAGCACGACGATCCTCATGCGCTCCACGCTAGCGGCGGTCGGTTGTGCTCATATGTGCGAGTCGCTGTACCTCCGCGCAGAGCCGCCTTTTGGTGTGCCTCACCGTCACTGGGCGGAAACAAGCCGGAAACGCTCGGCCCGCATACTGGTCCCGGTTCAACGAACGAAGAAGAGGGGAAGCATCCATGAGCACCATCCGTGCCGCCATCACCCAGACCACCTGGACGGGCGACAAGGAGTCGATGATCGCGAAGCACGAGCAGTTCGCGCGCGACGCCGCCGCGCAGGGCGCCCAGATCATCTGCTTCCAGGAGCTCTTCTATGGCCCCTACTTCGGCATCATCGAAGACGTGAAGTACTACGACTACGCCGAGCCCGCCGACGGCCCGACGGTGCAGCGCTTCGTGACGCTCGCAAAAGAGCTGAAGATGGTCATCGTCCTGCCGATCTACGAGGAGGACATGCCCGGCGTCTACTACAACACCGCGGTGGTGGTGGATGCCGACGGCACGATCCTCGGCAAGTACCGCAAGCACCACATCCCGAACCTCGACCGGTTCTGGGAGAAGTTCTACTTCCGCCCCGGCAACCTCGGCTACCCCGTGTTTGACACGGCCGTCGGCAAGGTCGGCGTGTACATCTGCTACGACCGGCACTTCCCCGAGGGATGGCGCGAGCTCGGGCTCAACGGCGCCGAGCTCGTGTTCAACCCGAGCGCGACCAAGCCCGGCCTCTCGAACCGCCTCTGGGAGCTCGAGCAGCCCGCCGCCGCGGCCGCGAACCAGTACTTCATCGGCGCCAACAACCGCATCGGCACCGAGAGCGACGAGTTCGGCGACCTCGCGGTCACGTTCTACGGCTCGAGCTACTTCGTCGATCCGCGCGGCAACTACGTCGGCGAGGTCGCGAGCCAAGACCAGACCGAGATCGTCATTCGCGACCTCGACCTCGACCTCATCCGCGAGGTGCGCAACAGCTGGCAGTTCTACCGCGACCGCCGGCCCGAGTCGTACACCGCGACGGTGAAGCCCTAAGGAGGCCCGATGTCCACCACGCTCATCCGCGGCGGAACCGTCGTCTCCGCCACCGGCCGCGGCGCGGCCGACGTGCTCGTCGACGGCGAGACCATCGTCGCCGTGCTCGCGCCCGGGTCGACCCTGCTCGGGCACGATCTGTCGGCATCGGTCGACACGGTCATCGATGCCACGGGCAAGTACGTGATTCCGGGCGGCATCGACGCGCACACCCACATGGAGCTGCCCTTCGGCGGCACCGCCGCCGTCGACACCTTTGAGACCGGCACGATCGCCGCCGCGTGGGGAGGCACGACGAGCATCATCGACTTCGCCGTGCAGACCGCGGGGCAGAAAGTGTTCGACGGGCTCGCCGCCTGGCACGAGAAGGCGGGCGGCAACTGCGCGATCGACTACGGGTTCCACCAGATCGTGGGCGGCGTCGACGCCGATTCGCTGGATGCTCTGCCGAAGCTCATCGACGAAGGCATCACGAGCTACAAGATGTTCATGGCGTACCCCGGCGTGTTCTACGCCGACGATGCGCAGATTCTCCGTGCGATGCAGGTGGCTGCCGAGCACGGGCTCATGACGATGATGCACGCCGAGAACGGCCCCGCCATCGACGTGCTCGTGGAACAACTGCTCGCGCAAGGCAAGACCGACCCGTACTACCACGGGGTCGCGCGCGCCTGGCAGATGGAGGAGGAGGCGACGCACCGGGCGATCATGCTCGCGCACCTCACTGGCGCCCCGCTCTACGTCGTGCACGTGAGTGCCAAGCAGGCCGTCGAGCAGCTCGCCGCGGCGCGCGACCGCGGCCAGAACGTATTCGGCGAGACGTGCCCGCAGTACCTCTACCTCTCGCTGGAGGAGCAGCTGGGTGCGGTCAGCGAGAAGTACGGGGCCTTCGAGGGCGCCAAGTGGGTGTGCTCGACGCCGCTGCGCTCGCGCGCCGAGGGGCACCAAGACCACATGTGGCAGAGCCTGCGCACCAACGACCTGCAGATGGTCTCGACCGACCACTGCCCGTTCTGCATGAAGGGCCAGAAAGAGCTCGGCCTCGGCGACTTCTCGAAGATCCCGAACGGCATCGGCTCGATCGAGCACCGCATGGACCTGATGTACCAGGGCGTCGTCACCGGCGAGTTGACCCTCGAACGCTGGGTCGAGATCACCTCGACCACGCCCGCGCGCATGTTCGGCCTCTACGGCAAGAAGGGCGTCATCGCCCCCGGAGCCGACGCCGACATCGTGGTCTACGACCCGAACGGTCACACCTCGATCGGCATGCCCGTCGACGAGAACGGCAACCCCACGGGCAAGAAGCACCACATGAACATGGACCACGCCGCGTGGGAGGGCTTCGAGATCGACGGCAAGGTCGACACGGTGATCTCGCGCGGCTCGGTCGTCATCCAGAACGACCAGTTCCACGGGCGGGCCGGGCACGGGCAGTACCTGCGCCGCGGGCTCTCGCAGTACTTGGTCTGAGCCGATACCGACCGCGAACGAACGACGAGAGACGAGCATCCATGGATTTCGGCGCTGTTCTGCAAACCAACCCGCCCGCCAGCCGCACGGTGCACCTCGCCAAGCTGGCCGAGCAGTACGGGTTCAGTCACGTGTGGACCTTCGACAGCCACGTCCTGTGGCAAGAACCCTACGTCATCTATTCGAAGATCCTGGCCGAGACGACGCGCATCACGGTCGGGCCCTTCGTGACCAACCCGGCGACGCGCGACTGGACGGTCACGGCGAGCGTCTTCGCGACCCTCAACGAGCTGTACGGCAACCGCACGATCTGCGGCATCGGTCGGGGCGACTCGGCGGTGCGGGTGACCAACGGCAAACCGACGACGCTCGCCGACCTACGCGAGTCGATCCACGTCATCCGCGAGCTCGGCAACTCGCGGGCGGTCGACTACAACGGCTCGACGCTGCAGTTTCCGTGGAGCCACGGCAGCGAGCTCGAGGTGTGGGTGGCCGCGTACGGTCCGCTCGCGCTCAAGCTCACCGGCGAGGTCGGTGACGGGTTCATCCTGCAGCTGGCCGACCTCGACATCGCCAAGTGGATGATCGAGACCGTGCGCACCGCGGCCGACAACGCCGGGCGCGACCCGATGAGCGTGAAGTTCTGCGTGGCGGCCCCGATGTACATCGGCACCGACTGGGATCACATGCGCAACCAGTCCCGCTGGTTCGGCGGCATGGTCGGCAACCACGTGGCCGACATCGTCGCGAAGCACGGCGATTCGACGGATGTTCCGCGCGCGTTGACCGACTACATCGCGGCCCGGCAGGGCTACGACTACAACTCACACGGCAAGGCGCACAACGACCACGTCGACTTCGTGCCCGACGAGATCGTCGACCGCTTCTGCGTGCTGGGGGATGCGAAAGACCACATCGACAAGCTCGAAGCCCTGCGCGACCTCGGGGTCGACCAGTTCGCCGGCTACCTCCAGCACGACAACAAGGAGGAGACGCTGCGCGTCTACGGCGAGCACGTGATCCCGGCCCTCAACGGCAGCAAGCAGGCCCGCGTATGACCGATGCCGCCACCCTTCTCGTCCCGCCGCGCCGGCGGCGCGCGGGTCGAAGTGCGTGGCTGAGAGCGGCGGTCTATGGGCTGCTCGGCATTGTGGCTCTGGCCGTCGTCTGGGAGCTCTACAAGTGGCTCGGGCCGGTCGATGGCCTCGTGGTCGGCGACGTGCGGATTCTGCCGCGCACGAGCGACCTGGCCATGCCCCACGTCTGGGACATGATCGCCCGGATGTTCGAGCCGGTCACCCGCGCTGAGGGCGCTCGGGTGCTCTGGTTCGAGATCGTGCTTGCCGCGAGCCTGACGCTGGGAATCGCGGCGGCCGGCTGGGTGGTCGGTGTGGTCGTCGGCATGGCGTTCGCGCTGATCATGCAGCGCTGGCTGATCGCGGAGTCGGCGCTGCTGCCGTGGATCGTGCTCAGCCAGACCGTGCCCCTCATCGCCTTTGCGCCGCTGGTGAAGAGCTGGGGCTCGCGCATCGAGATCGGTACGTTCGTGTGGCAAGACTGGATGAGCGTCGCGGTGATCGCGAGCTACCTCGCCTTCTTCCCGGTGGCCGTCGGTGCGCTGCGAGGTCTGCAGGCCCCCGACCGCCTGCACCTCGAGCTGATGCACACCTACTCCGCAGGATGGTGGCCGACGCTTGTGCACCTGCGGTTGCCCGCGGCTGTGCCCTTCCTGCTGCCCGCCTTGCGCCTCGCCGCGGCCAACGCGGTCGTCGGGGCCGTCGTCGCCGAGGTGTCGACAGGCCTGCAGGGCGGCATCGGGCGACTGGTCATCCAGTACGCCGGCCAGGCCAGTGGTGACCCCGCGAAGGCCTGGGCGCCCATCTTCGGCGCGATCGCCCTCGGGCTCATCGCCGCCGGTTCGGTGGCCCTGCTCGGGCTGCTCGCCAAGAACTACCGCCGCACCGAAGGAGCATCATGACCAACGCCGTCACCGTCACAGGCGTCGATAAGGTCTTCGACACGAAGGCCGGCCAGGTGGTCGCGCTGACCGAGGTCGACCTGACGGTCGCCCCCGGCGAGTTCGTGTCGCTCATCGGGCCGTCGGGATGCGGCAAGAGCACCCTGCTGCGCCTCATCGCCGACCTCGAGACCCCGACGAGCGGCACCGTCGAGGTCTTCGGCACGAGCGCGCACCAGGCGCGGCTCGACCAGCGCTACGGCATCGCCTTCCAGCAGGCCGGCCTGCTGCCTTGGCGCACGGTCGCGGCGAACATCGCGCTGCCACTTGAGCTGACCGGCATGCCGAAAAGCGCGGTGGCCGAGCGGGTCGAAGAGCTCATCGCGCTCGTCGGCCTCGGCGACTTCGGCGACCGGTTTCCCGACCAGTTATCCGGCGGTATGCAGCAGCGCGTCGCCATCGCCCGGGCGCTCGCCAAGAAGCCCGAGCTGCTGCTGATGGACGAGCCCTTCGGAGCGCTCGACGAGATGACCCGCGAGTACCTGCAGACCGAGCTCCTGCGCATCGCGGCCGAGACCGGAGCCGCGGTCGTGTTCGTCACCCACTCCATCCCCGAGGCGGTCTACCTCAGCGACCGCGTCGTCGTCATGTCGCCCCGGCCCGGGCGCATCGCCGAGGTCGTGCCGATGTCGCTCGGCAGTACCGGCAGCCGTGCCGATGACCTTCGCGAGGCCAGCACCTTCTTCGAGATGATCACCGCGGTGCGCGAAGCGCTGCATGGCGGAAGCCCCGCGACCACGGCGCGCGGAGTCGAGAACCGCTGATGTCGACCGCCACGCGAACGCGAACGCCCGTCGGCCCGCTGGGCCGCACCGCCAGCGGTGTCCAGCGCGCGATCGCGCCCGTCGTGCTCGGTGTCGTCGTCGTGGGCACGTGGCAACTGCTCGCCGGCAGCGGGCTCGTCGAGGCCTACCTGCTGCCCAGCCCCGCGGCGATCGCAGAGGAGATCGTCGACTTTTGGCCCTCCATGCTCAGTGCGGGCGCTATCACGGGTCTCAACGCCCTCGTCGGTCTCGCGGCGGGCTCGATCGTCGGCATCATCGCGGCCTTGATCGCCTCGACGAGCCGACTGATCGATGGGATGCTCGCGCCGATCGTCGCTGCCCTTGCGGTCATCCCGATCGTCGCCCTCGCCCCGGTGCTCAACACGATGTTCGGCGCCGATTCGCAGACCGGCCGGCAGCTCATCGCGAGCCTCGCGGCCTTCGTGCCCGTCTTCATCACGACGGCGCGGGGCCTGCGCCAGACCCAGCCGGTGCACCGCGAGCTCATGACGAGCTACGCGGCGACGCCCTGGCAGGTCATGCGCACCATCACCCTCCCGACGGCGGTGCCGTACACCTTCACGGGCACCCGTCTCGCCTCGTCGCTCGCCGTGATCTCAGCACTCGTCGCCGAGTACTTCGGTGGTCCGCGCGGCGGACTCGGGGGGCTTATCTCCACCTCGGCGGCCTCGAGCGCGTACCCGCGCGCGTGGGCGTACGTCGTGGCGGCGATCGTGCTCGGGCTCGCCTTCTACCTCGTGACCCTCGCTCTCGAACGCTGGGCCTCCCGTCGACGATGACGCGGCGCGCCCGACCCCGTCCTCAGCACCAGCTGAGGTCGACCGGCACCACCCCCGCACCGCCGAGAACACCGAAAGGACACAGCACATGATGAACCGCACCCGTCGCTTCGCGACGTTCAGCGCGATTGGCCTTACTGCCGCGCTCGCACTCTCCGCCTGCTCCGCTCCGGCCGCGACCGAGGAGGGCGAGGGCTCCGACGAGCTCACCCCGATCAAGCTCCAGCTGCAGTGGCTGCCTCAGGGCCAGTTCGCGGGCTACTTCGCCGCGCAAGAGCAGGGCTACTTCGAAGAGGCCGGCCTCGACGTCGAGATCATCCCGAGCGGCGGCGACATCGTGCCGCAGGATGCCCTCGCCAACGGTGATGTCGACTACGCGATCGCGTGGGTGCCGAAGGTGCTCGGCTCGATCGAGGCCGGCGCCAACGTCACCAACATCGCGCAGATCTTCCAGCGCTCGGGCACCTTGCAGGTGGCCTGGGCCGACAGCGGCATCGAGTCGGTCGCCGACTTCGAGGGCAAGAAGATCGGCTCGTGGGGCTTCGGCAACGAGTGGGAGATCTTCGCGGCCATGGCCGCCGAGGGCCTCGACTCGACCACCGTCGAGATCATCACGCAGGACTTCAACATGAACGCCTTCCTCGCGGGCGACATCGACGCGGCCCAGGCGATGACCTACAACGAGTACGCGCAGGTGCTCGAGACGGTCAACCCCGATACGGGCGAGCTATACACGCCGGAGGACCTCAACGTCATCAGCTACGAGGAGACGGTCGGCGCGATGCTGCAAGACGCGATCTGGGCCGACACCGAGCGCCTCGAGAGCGACACCGAGTACCAGGAGACGACCGTCGCGTTCCTCAAGGCCGTCATCAAGGGCTGGGTCTTCGCGGCCGAGAACCCCGAAGAGGCCGCCCAGATCACGATCGACGCGGGCTCCGGCTGGGGCCCGAGCCACGAGCTGTGGATGGTCAACGAGACCAACAAGCTCATCTGGCCGGCTCCGAACGGCATCGGCTACATCGACCCCGACGCGTTCGCCGCGACGGTCGCCGCTGCGCTGAGCGCTGTCAACGAGACGGGTGCGAGCCTCATCACGGCCGAGCCCCCGGCATCCGCCTACACGAACGAGTACATCGAGCGCGCGCTCGCCGAGCTCGAGGCCGAGGGTGTCGACGTGCGCGGCGAGGGCTTCTCGCCCATCGAGGTCGAGCTGATGGAGGGCGGCAACTAGCCGCCGCCTATCCTCGATGACCGCTGAGGCGGCGGGATGCTCGCGCTGGGCATCCCGCCGCCTCTCAGCGTCTCTGCCGCACGATAGAGCGGTGACAGCCCACAACGCGCCCCCGTCGGCCGCGTCGCGCGCCGAGGGGCTCACCCGGCTGACCGATTTCGTTCCGCGTGCCGGGCGCGCATATGCCGCCGAGCGCAACACCGACCACGGGCCCGGGGATCCCACGAACGTCTCCACTCTCTCGCCCTGGGTGCGGCACCGGCTCGTCACCGAGCGCGAGATCGTCGCCGCGGTGCTCGAGCGGCACCGTCTTGCCAGTGCCGAGAAGTTCGTGCAGGAGGTCTACTGGCGCACCTACTGGAAAGGCTGGCTCGAGCGGCGACCGAGCGTGTGGACGCGCTACTCCGCGAGCGTCGCGCCGACCCTCGACGGCCTCAGCGCGGCCGAGCGTGCGACCTACGACGACGCGGTCGCGGGCCGCACCGGCATCGACGGCTTCGACCACTGGGCGCGCGAGCTGGTCGAGACCGGCTACCTGCACAACCACGCGCGCATGTGGTTCGCGAGCATCTGGATCTTCACGCTGCGCCTGCCCTGGCAGCTGGGCGCCGATTTCTTCCTGCGCCACCTGCTCGACGGCGACCCCGCCTCGAACACGCTGAGCTGGCGGTGGGTCGCGGGCTTGCAGACCGTCGGCAAGACCTACCTCGCCACCGCCGACAACATCGCCCGCTACACCGACGGGCGCTTCCGGCCGCGGGGGCTCTCGACCGTCGCCCACGCCGTCGACGACGGTTCTGTTGAGAACGATGCGCCCGTGTCGCCGGCCGGGCCCGCGCTCGCGGCGGCGCTGCGGGCGGAGGGCATCCCGCTGCATCGTCAGCTGCGGGGGTGGGATGCTCGCGCCTGGCCGCACGCCCACCGCGGGTTCTTCCCGTTCAATGAGCGCATCCCTGAACTTCTGCGCGAGGAGCAGATGCTCGACTAACCGCGGATAATGGGTGCATTCCCGTTCCTTCGACTCAAGGACTGATAGCCATGACCGACACTCTGAACCGGTCAACCCCCGCCTCCCCCGCCCACGACGCGCCTGTTCACAACCCAGCCGATGGCGTGCGGGCGTATGAGCTCGATCGTCAGTACGTCTTCCACTCGTGGAGCGCACAGGGGGCGCTGAAGCCCTTCGTCGCCGCGAGCGCGCAGGGCAGCTACGTCTACACCTACGACGGCGACGCCTACCTCGACTTCTCGAGCCAGCTCGTCAACACCAACATCGGCCACTCACACCCGAAGGTCGTCGCGGCCATCCAGCAGCAGGCGGCGCAGCTCGCGACCGTCGCGCCGTCGCACGCCGCCCTCGTGCGCGGCGAGGCCGCGAAGCGCATCGTCGAGAAGGCGGGCCCCGGCTTCAGCCAGGTGTTCTTCACCAACGGCGGCGCCGACGCGATCGAGAACGCCATCCGCATGGCGCGTCTCACCACCCACAAGCACAAGGTGCTCTCGACCTACCGCAGCTACCACGGCAACACAGGGGCCGCGATCGCCGCGACCGGCGACTGGCGCCGCATGCCCAACGAGTACGCCTACGGGCACGTGCACTTCTTCGGACCGTTCACCTACCGCAGCGAGTTCTTCTCCGAGACCCCCGAGCAGGAGTGCGCCCGCGCCCTGCGTCACCTCGAGCGCACAATCGTCGCCGAGGGCCCCGGAACGATCGCGGCGATCCTGCTCGAGTCGGTGCCCGGCACGGCCGGCATCTTCGCCCCGCCCGCCGGCTACCTCGCAGGCGTCCGCGCGATCGCCGACAAATACAACATTGTGTGGATCGCCGACGAGGTGATGGCGGGCTTCGGCCGCACCGGCGAATGGTTCGCCTGGCAGGGCCACAGCGTCAACCCGGAGGGCGTCGTTCCCGATCTCATCGCCTTCGCCAAGGGAGTCAACTCGGGCTACGTGCCCGTCGGCGGTGTGGTGATCTCGCCCGAGATCGCCGCCGCGTTCGATGAGCGCGTCTTCCCCGGCGGACTCACCTACTCGGGCCAC
>Ga0208490_100516_pt1 | contig 22940 bp, 25 predicted proteins | sample SubbioAug_CSWold_FD_184818 | JGI IMG/M metagenome (GOLD analysis project Ga0208490, IMG submission 184818) | Serpentinite rock and fluid subsurface biosphere microbial communities from McLaughlin Reserve, California, USA - CR11Aug_CSWold (SPAdes) | ecosystem: Environmental > Terrestrial > Deep...
GCCGCCGTTAGTGCGTAACGTGCGCACCAAGAAGCCCGGAAACTCAACGTTGCCGAGCCCTCAACCCTCGACATCGACCGAAGGTGGCACGATCCAGGTTTCACCCTCAGCCCAATTGCGCCGCTCGTTCACTCCGGCGACGCGGCGCAAGAGTCCACTGCGCAGTTTGAGGCGCTCAAGAGCTGGCGCGAGTTGTGCTTCGATGTCGTCCGAGGTTGTCACGCGGGACGGAAGCACGCTCGCCACCGAGAGCAGTGCGACGTTCTCGAACCGAACGGTGGCGTTTCCGGCCACAGGGCCTCCCTCCGGAGATCGATGTGCCGCTCCCTCGCGGAGCACCTTTCAGCCTAATAGGGCGACCTATTTCGGTCACGGCATATGGCGCCGCCCCGGCCCGCGAATCACGCTAGGGAAACCGCGAACCCACCACGATGTGCAGAAGCGGCACGACGGCGACGATCATCAGCACGGTGCCGAGGGGGTCACCCGCGCTTCGCAGCACTGCCCCGGCGATGAGGAGACCGATCACGAGTAAGCCCGAGGTTGCTCGGCCGACCGAGCGCTCAAGTGCGCGCATCCTCCGATCGGTCTCGGGCATGCGCAGCGCGAGGTCGCCGCGCTCCGCCTTCGCCGCCAACTGGTCGATGCGCCGCGGCAGTCGCGCGAGCGTCGATGCGTAGCCGACGGCCTGCTGCCCGAGCTCAATGATGCCGTCGACGCCACGCGACCGCCCCGCCTCGACGAGGGTCTTGGCGAAGGGGTCGACCGCATCCCAAATGTTGAAGTCCTGGTTGAGCGCGCTCGTGACGCCCGACAGCAGCGAGACCGTGCGAATCAACAGCAGGAAGCTCTCGGGCAGCTGGAAGGGCAGCGTGCGCACCGTCTCGCTGAACCGACGCGCGAACTGTTCAAGCTCGCGTGGGTCGACCTGCGTGAGCTCAGACACCCCCATGCCGCCGAACCGGTCGAACAGAGCCGTCATGGCCCGCTCGAGTTCGTCGATGTCGGCGGTGGGCAACAGCACGCCCAACCGCTGCATCGCCTGCACGAGGCCCGGCCCATCGCGGCCGACGGCGGCCAGGATGAACGTGCGCAGCCCCGCGCGCAGGCTCGGCGTGATCTCGCCCATCATCCCGAAATCGATGTAGGTGATGGTCCAGTCGTCCGCCCCACCGCTCGGGCCCGGGGTGACGAAGATGTTGCCGGGGTGCGGGTCGGCGTGGAAGAAGCCGGCGATAAAGAGCTGCTGGAAGGTGACGCGCGCGAGTTCGGCGGCGACAGCATCCGGATCGATGCCGGCGGCGCGCAGCGACGCGACGTCGGTGATCTTGATTGCCGTGACGTCCTGCAGGGTGAGCGTACGGCGGGCCGAGCGCTCCCAGATGATTGCGGGGGTGCGCATGCGGGCATCGGCGGCGAAGTCGGCGGCGAAACGTTCGGCGTAGGCTGCCTCGTTCAGGTAGTCGATCTCTTCGAGACTCGTCGTGGCGAACTCTTCGACGAGCGCCGGTGCGTCGGTGCGGTTTGCGACCAACTTCACGCGAGACAGGATGCGGCTCACCCGACGCAGCGCGGTCAAGTCGACCTCGACGATCTCTTCAATGCCCGGGCGCAGCACCTTCACCACGACCTGGTCGATACCGAGCTCGGCCGCGAGGCCGGGGGAGAGGCGTGCGCGGTGGGCTTGGCCGAGAGACGCGGCCGCGATGGGCGTCTCATCAAACGCCGCGAAAGCGACGTCGAGCGGCATGCCAAGCTCGCGCTCGACTTGGGCGACGATGCGATCGATCGGCTCGGGCGCGACCTCGTCTTGCAGGCCCTCGAGTTCTTGGGTGATTTCGCGCGGTAGGACATCGAGGCGCGATGACAAGAACTGCCCGGCCTTGATCATCAGCCCGCCAAGGTCGGTGGCGAGGCGGTGGAAGCGTCGGGCCGCCCTCTGCAGACGGCGGATGCGCCCCCGCGCGGCGAGCCCGCCGAGCCCGAAGCGCGGCAAGACGAGCTCGAACCACCACGCCTGCACGAGAACGCGCGTGGCCAAGCGCATGATGCGGCGGTAGCGCGCCTTCAGGGCACGCTGCTGATCGGGGGTCGGCGCAGGGCGTCCAGCCGCCGCGACCGACGTGACGGTCACGGGCTAGTCCTCGGCAAGGATGGCGTACAGGCGTTTGCGGGTCTCGTCGAGCAGCTCTGCGGCGCGCTTCTTCTGGTCGGCAGTGCCGACCTGCGCGACCTGCGCGGCGGCCTGGGCGAGCTTGACACCCGACTTCGGAACGAGCACGTCGTGCTCGTCCATGCGCGGAAACTGCGGGGCCTTCCACGTTCCGTGGCCGCCCCGGGGGTGCCCAGCCCCGTGCTCATGGGCGCTGTCCTGCTCGGCGTGCTCGGCAGCGGCCTGCTCGGCGGCGGCGCGGCCCGTCTCGGTGAGCGCGTACACCTTCTTCTCGTCGCGCTGCTCGGAGGAAACGAGGCCCTCATCGGCCAGCAACTGCAACAGGGGGTACACCGCGCCCGGCTTCGGCCGCCAGTGGCCGTCCGCGTCGGCGGCGATCGCGTCGATGATCTCGGCGCCGGTGCGGGCGTGGTCGAGCAACGCCATGAGCACGGCCGCGCGCACGTCGCGATGGGGTGCATGCTCACCCTTGTCGCCGCGCGGGGCGAAGGTCTCGCGCAGGCCCTCGACGGCTTCACGAAGGTCGAACATCGACGACGAGGATGAGGTGCTGCGCATGGAGTTCCTTCCGACAGGCGTGGATGCGCGAGGAGGCGCGTCCCGCGTGAAAGCGACGCTACGGTGCGTCGCTGAACGCCAACCCCGTGCAGATCGAGTGCCCGCTGAGTGCCAAGTGCTGGCATCATGATCACGAGCCTTGCGGCACCCCGCGAGGCTGCACCACGTCGCCGGCCAGAAGCCGACGCCGAGATACCGCGAGGACGATGATGACCCTGCCCACCCTGCCCGATTTCACCCACGAACGCGTGACGACGGCGGTTGGCCGTCGCAGCGGCTTGACCATGGCGGTCGCCCTTCACTCGTCGGCTCTCGGCCCCGGTCTCGGCGGCTGCCGCATGTGGCGCTACGGCCACTGGAGCGACGGTCTCGGTGATGTCCTGCGCCTCTCGGCGGCGATGACGCTAAAGAACGCGCTCGCCGACATTGGTTACGGCGGCGGCAAGGCCGTCATCGCTCTTGGCCCCGACGACGAGCTCGACGCCGAGCGACGCACGGCGGCTTTGCACGACATGGGTGACCTCGTTGAGCAGTTCGGCGGTGCTTACATCACGGCTGAAGACGTCGGCACGACCGAACACGACATGCTCGTCGTGCATGAGCGCACCCGGCACGTCGTCGGTCTCCCGCCCGAGCAGGGCGGCGAAGGAGAACCCGCCGACGGCACGGCGCTCGGTGTCTACGTGTCGATCGAGCGCACGTTCGCCGAACTCGACGGCCGCAGCGACCTGGCCGGTCGCCGCATCGTGATCTCCGGCCTCGGACAGGTCGGCGGGCGCCTCGCACGCCGCCTCGCGGCCGCCGGAGCCTCGCTCGCCGTCACCGACATCGTCGCGTCGCGTCGCGCGCTCGCGGACGAACTCGGTGCCGACTGGATCGAGGTGGATGCTGCGCTCACCACCCCGGGCGATCTTCTCGTTCCCGCCGGGCTCGGCGGGGTGCTCACCGATGAAACGATCGACGCCCTGCCCGTTCGGGCTGTCGTCGGCCCCGCCAACAACCCGCTCGCCGACCGCTCGGGAGCGGCCCGTCTCGCAGCCCGCGGCATCCTGTACGCCCCTGATTTTCTCGTGAACGCCGGCGGCGTGATCCATCTGGCCCTGGCGAGCAAGGGAGCGTCGGTCGACGAGATCGAGCGTCGGCTTCACGGCATCGGCGACACGCTCGAGGAGGTGTTTGCGGCGGCGCGCGCCGACGGCGTCACGCCGCTCGACGCGGCGGAAGCCCTCGCCGTCGCGCGGGTGCGGGGCGGTCGCGTCTCGGCGTAACGCCGTTAGCCTGACACGACCTCGAGGGCCATGCCCGGGCACGCCGTGCGGGTGAGTGATGCGAGTTCCGCGCCGCGGATGGAGTCACCCGTCTCGCGGTGCGGACTCGTTGACAGCAGCACGCGGCCCACGCCGTTCACGATCGAGATGTCTGAGCCGTGCGGCGCGAGGCGCGGTGTGAGGTCGCGCTCGACCTGGTCGATGAGCAGATCGAGCCCGGCGACGCCGACGAATTCCCGGTCGAGGAAGATCGGGGAGGCGATCGTGATCGTGTACTCGTCGCTGCACAGATAGTCGACGTACGGGCCGGCGACGTGGGCCTCACCCGTCTCGTGCGGCACGCGGTACCACTCGAGCTCGGAGTAGTCGATCGCCTCTTTATTGACCGACTGGGCGGCGAGGACCAGCTGCGCGCGGTCCGCGCCCTGCCACCAGGCCAGATGGCTGCTGGCGTCGGCGAGTGAGTTGAGCGACGCGATGAAGCCGGAGCCGTACACGGGAAGGTCGAGAGCGTCGAAGGTGCTGAGCGCGTATGGGGCGACCAGAGCATCCAGGGTGTCGGTCGTGACGGGTCCGCGGGCGCGCGCCGCCGCGAGGTCATCGGAGAACTTCGCCTTCCAGCTCTCGAGCTCGTCGATCGCCTGGCCGAAGTAGTCGGCGACGATCGTGGACGGACTGCCGGTCGCGGGTGGCGCGTGCATCGTCATCGAACGGCCCTCTTCAACGGTTCGAACGGGTGGGGTGAGGAGATCATTGTGCCTCCAATTCGGCCCGATGGTCGATCAGCCAGGTGACATCGTGCGCGACAGCGTCGGCAACGAGGTTGCCTGCCCGCGACGCATCGGCCTCGGCAACCGCGTTCAGGATGCTGTCCATCGCCTCCAGGCGTCGGCGCTGTTCCGCCTCGTCTTGATCGATGAGAGCAAAGAACGGCGAGAGCTCGGCCTGCAGGCGCATCTGCTCGCGGGTCAGCCGCGCGCTTTGGCTGAGGGCGGCGAGCTCGATGACGGCGTCGTCGACGATGCGCCGCCACATGCGCAGGTCGCCGCCGTGGGCACGGTGTACGCGGGCGCGGATCAGTTCGACCTCGCTGGGATCGGCGCGCCGGGCGGCGAGCTCGACACACGCCCGGGTGATGGCGAGGTAGTGGGTCGCGGCGTCGCGCAGCGACACGCGCGTTGTCGCGAGCAGCGCCTCGGTCGTGAACGCCATCGGGTCGGCGCTGTCGGCGACGAAGCTGCCGCCGCCGCGGCCGCGGCGGGTGACGAGCAGCCCACGAGAGCGTAAGGACAGGAGGGCTTCGCGCACGGTGGCGGGGGCGACCCCGAAGGTCTGGGCGAGCTCTTGCTCACTGGGAAGCTTTTCGCCGGCGTGCAATACGCCACCCCGGATCGCGTCGGCGATACGACGCTCTACGAGGGATGCCCGCCCTTCGTCACCGATCGGCTGGAAGACGGCGCTGAGAAGCCGCGCCGGTCGTCCTTGACGGTGAGCAGTTGATCGGGGTGGCACCACCCCATTCTGTCCGATCGGGCCGGGCAGGGCGGAGCGCCGCTCGGGTTCGGTGATCGTGCCCATTTCGTCACACCTTCGTCACGCGCTTGAAATATAAGTTCTGAAACTATAGCTTTAGCGTTTATAGCCTCGACCCGATGACGCTCGAAGGAGTTTGCCGACAATGCCCGCAACGGACACGACGGCCCCGGCCACCACCCCCGACGCTCCTTCGAGCGAGACAGCGGGGGTCGAACTGCGCGGGGTCTCGAAGCACTTTGGCGACATGGTGGCCGTGCGTGAACTCGACCTGACGGTCGCGCCGGGCGAATTCTTTTCGATGCTCGGGCCCTCGGGATCGGGCAAGACCACAGTGCTGCGCATGATCGCGGGCTTTGAAGACGTCACCTCGGGCCAGATCCTGCTCGACGGGCAGGACGTCACGGCCGCGGCCCCCTTCGACCGCACCGTCAACACGGTCTTCCAGGACTATGCGCTCTTCCCGCACATGACGATCGCGGAAAACGTCGCCTACGGCCTCAAGGTGCGCAAGACCCCGAAGGCTGAGATCACCGCACGCGTCGGAGAGTCGCTCGAGCAGGTGCGCCTCAGCCACGTCGCCGACCGACTGCCCCACCAGTTGTCGGGCGGTCAGCGTCAGCGCATCGCGCTCGCCCGCGCGCTCATCCTGCGCCCCCGGGTCCTGCTGCTCGACGAGCCGCTCGGTGCCCTCGACAAGCAGCTACGCGAACAGATGCAAATCGAGCTCAAGCAGATTCAGCGCGAGGTCGGCATCACATTCGTGTTCGTGACGCACGACCAAGAGGAGGCGCTCACCCTCAGCGACCGCATCGCGGTCTTCAACGAGGGTCGTGTCGAGCAGGTCGGAACTCCGCGCGAGGTATACGAATACCCGCAGACGGCGTTCGTCGCCAGCTTCCTCGGCATCTCCAACCTGATTCCCGCAGACCTTGCGCGAGAACTCGCCGGCGCCGAGGGCGCGATCAGTGTGCGACCCGAGCGCGTCCGTCTCGCCGCGACCGACGCATCCATCTCCGCCGCCGAGACGAGCGTTGTCGGCACCATCACCGAGACCGTCTACACCGGCCCGGCGACGCGCTACATCGTCACCACCGACTACGGACTCACGATCGTCGCTGAACGACACAACGATCACGCCCCCGACGACACGGCGCCGTTCCACCGCGGCGACCAGGTGCGAGCCGTCTGGTATCGCGAGCACGCGGCACTGGTTCCCTAACCCTCAGACCCTTCCCCGCCGAACCCGGCACCACCCCACACAGTAAGAAGGAGATGCAATGAAGAAGAAGGTGCTCATCCCCGCCTTCGCCTCAGCGGCGCTGCTGGTGCTCGCGGGCTGTAGCAGCGACGGACAGTCCGGCGACGGCCTGTTCATCGATGTGCCCGACATTCCCATGGCTGAAGAGCTGGGCGAGCCGGAAAGCCAGCTCGACATTGTCGCGTGGTCGGGCTTCGTCGAGCCCGCGTGGGCCGACCAGTTCACCGAAGACACGGGGTGCGTTGTCAACCGTCGCGTCGCAGGCACAAGCGACGAGATGGTCACCCTCATGCGCACCGGTGAGTACGACCTCGTGTCGGCGTCCGGTGACGCGAGTCTGCGTCTCATCGCCGCCGGTGACGTCGCTCCCATCAACCTCGACCTCATCCCGAACTTCGGCGACGACATCGTGGAAGGCATGAAGGGTCAGATCTACGACACGATCAACGGCCAGAGCTACGGCGTCCCGATCGGCCGTGGCGCGAACATCCTGCAGTACAACAGCGAGGTGGTGACCGAGGCGCCCGAGAGCTGGTCGGTGGTGTGGGAGACGGACAGCCCCTACGCCGGTCAGATCACGGCCTACGACGCTCCGATCTACATCGCTGATGCCGCGGTTTACCTGATGTATCACGAGCCGGAGCTCGGCATCACGAACCCCTACGCGCTCGACCAGACCCAGCTCGACGCCGCGATCGAGCTGCTCAAGCAGCAGAACACGATCGTCGCCGAGTACTGGGCAGACCCCGTCGCGCAGATCACCTCGTTCCTCGGCGGCACCACCGTCGTCGGCACGTCGTGGGAGGTGCTGCGGAAGTTCACGGAGGACACCGAGAAGTTCCAGGGCGTGCTCCCCATCGAGGGTTCGACCGGCTGGTCGGACGCGTGGATGCTGTCGTCGCAGTCCGACAGCGTCAACTGCGCATACCTGTGGATGGACTACACGAGCGCCGCTGACGTCAATGGTCAGATCGCGATGAACTTCGGTATGGCTCCGGCTAACGCGGCGTTCTGCGAGACCAGCGAGGAAGCCGCTGCGCACTGTGAGCAGTTCAACGCCACGGACGAGGAGTACTTCAGCAACGTTTGGTACTGGACCACGCCGATCGAGCAGTGTGTCGATGGCCGGACCGACGTCGAGTGCACCAACTTCCAGCAGTGGACTCAGGCCTGGCTGACCGTCAAGGGCTGATCCACCTCGCGGGCGGAGTTTCGGCCCCGCCCGCACCCAACCTACTGTCCACCCCCACTGCGACACGGGAGCGCACGTGACCTCCACAGCATCCGCACCGACGCGGGGCGAACCGCGAGCGGTGCCTCTGCACCGGCCGGTATCGACGGCCCTGCACCGTCGGCCCCGTCTCCGCCTCGGCGCTCTGCTCGCCTTGCCATTGACGTGGCTGGTCGGGCTGTACATCTTCTCGCTCGCCCTGCTTCTGATTACGGCGTTCTGGCTGGTCGACCCGTTCACGTCACTCGTGCGACCCGGCTTCACGCTCGACAACTTCGCGCTGCTGTTCTCGAACCCCGCGTATGTGTCTACCTCTCTGCGCACGCTCGGTATCGCACTCGCCGTCACCGCGCTGAGCGCGGTATTCGCGGTTCCGCTCGGCATCTTCATGGCGAAGATCGCGTCCCCGTGGATGCGCGCGGTGCTCGCCGTCGCCATCACGCTTCCGCTGTGGGCCGGCTACCTCGTGAAGATCGTCGCCATGCGCATCACCTTCACCGAGGAGGGCTTCTTCAACTCGGTCGTCGGCCTCGTGGGGGGCCGCGGTCCCGGGTTCGGTATTCCGATCGTCATTCTGACCCTCACCTACCTGTGGTTCCCGTACATGGCGCTGCCGGTGTACACGGCGATCCGGCAGATCCCGGTGAACCTGTTCGACGCATCCGCCGATCTGGGTGCGCAGGGCTGGACGACCATTCGCACCGTGGTCATGCCGCTTCTGACACCGGCGCTCATTGCCGGAAGTGTCTTCACCTTCTCGCTGAGCCTCGGCGACTACCTCGCCGCTCGCTTCGTGGGCGGCCCGAACAGTCAGATGATCGGGTCGATCATCGCGTCCAACATCAACCTGAACCCGCCCGTCGCCGCGGCGTTCTCGGTCGTTCCGATCGCGTTCGTCGTCATCTACCTGCTGGTCACCCGTCGCACGGGTGCCCTTGAGCGGATGTAGGAGCCCTCATGCTGAGATTAGGTCGCGGATCGAAAATCGCCCTCGGGGTGATCGTCAGCATCGTGCTCATCTTCATGTACGTGCCACTCATGCTCGTCATGGTCAACTCGTTCAACGACTCGCGGATCGCCGCGTGGCCGGTGCAGGCCTTCTCGACCCGGTGGTGGGAGATCGCCGCAACCTCCGAACCGATTCGAGCGGCCGTGCTGAACTCGATCGTGGTGGGGCTCGGCGCCACCGTCATCGCGTTGTTGCTGGGCACGCTCTCGGCGTTCGCGCTCTCGCGCTACTCATTCTTCGGGAAGCAGACGGTCAACCTGTTGATCGTGCTGCCGATCGCACTGCCCGGCGTTGTGACGGGTGTGGCCTTCAGCAACACCCTCAACTCGATCCTCAGCCCGGCCGGAATTCAGGTCGGCTACTTCGGGATGATCATCGCGCACGGCACCTTCTGCATCGTGATGGTCTTCAACAACGTCTTCGCCCGGCTGCGGCGCATGAGCCCGAACCTGCAGGAGGCGTCGATGGACTTGGGTGCGGGTATCGGCCAGACGTTCCGGCTCGTCACCTTCCCGCAGTTCCGCACGGCCTTCGTCGCCGGTGGCCTGCTGGCGTTCGCGCTCAGCTTCGACGAGGTCGTCGTGACGATCTTCACGGCACCCCCCGGAGTCGACACCCTGCCCCTGTGGATCCTCAACACCATGGCCAGGCCGAACGAGGGCAACCTCGTCAACGTCGTTGCCACCGTGCTGATTCTGCTGTCGCTCATTCCCGTCTATATTTCGCAGCGGCTGTCGCGCGCTGAAGAAGACGAGTAGACGGCGCTACTCGGGCTGGGTCGTATCGATCACGGCGACGCTCACGCCGCGGTCGACCCAGAGGTGGGCCGGCTGCAGGCGGCCCCGGCCGTGATTGACGGACAACCAGCCGCCTCCGGCGGCGATCAGTTCGTCGATCTCTGCGCGCATCTGCTGCTGGCCACGCGCGACGACATACTCGTTGCCGCCGTAGAGGATCGTTGCGCGGCTCATTCGCCGTCCATACCGTTGGGCGCGGGCTCGGGCACGAGATGGAGGCCAGCCGGGGTGTTGGCAGCCAGCATCAGTTCGTCGATCCACGCGCGGTTGATCGCCGCCTGACGGCTACCGAAGTACTTGAACGAGATCGGAATGGTGGGGTGTAGCCAGATGACGCTGCGTCCGTCCCCAATCGATTCGTCGTCTTTCCAGCTGAAGTAGAAGGCCTCGTTGCGGCGCAGCTTCGCGCCGATGACGAGTTGCAGATGGGCTAGCGTTCGGTCGTCGAAGTCAGCGGACAACGTCGAGTCGTACGTCAGGGTTCCCACAGCGCCTCCAACCGAGACGCCGATCGTACGCGCCTCGCTGTCATTCTGGCGCGTTCGAGAAGTTCGCGCATCCCCACCGGGGCTTGTGGGGGGCTCGGGGTGGGGATGCGCGAAAAGTGTCACGAGCGCTCGACGAACGCTCCCCGGGCGGCGGCAAGCGAGCCGTAGAACTCGGTGTGGTCGGGGTTTTTCAAGCTCGTGACCCGATACGCGGGGCCGACTCGGTCGATCACGCCGATGATGGCGCGGCCGGTTTCGGTCAGGAATCGTCGATCGCTCACGCGCCACTCGGTGGAGGACACGCGGTCGAGCCGGACGTCCTCCAGGGCGCGCGGGGCTGCACGAAAGCCGGTGACCGGCGGATCGTTGTCGGGACGTGCGGCGCTGCGGGTGTCGATGGTCGTCATGATGTGGTGGCCCCCTTCTGCCGTCAACTGATGACAGTAGGGGTAATGACGAACTCTCGGTGAGGGGTTGAACTCTCAGCTAATGAGGAGTAGTGGACCCCGCGTTCTGCCCGCGCGTGGGTCAGTCTTACTGGCCGAGCGTGCCATCCGCGAGGCCGAGCTCGAGCTCGAGGGCGCGGCCGATGAGGCGCAGCGAGCTCGCGCCGCGGCCGTAGTCGACCATCTCGTGTGCGTTCAGGCCGTCGATCGTCGCGAGCACCTGGGAGGCGATGAGGTCGGTGTCCGCCGGTGTCATGACTCCCGCATTGATCCCGGCGTCCAGAACTTCCACGACAGCCGCGTGCCACTCGGTCATCTCCTCCGTGATGGCCACGGCCAGGTCGGTGTTGCGTCGGCCGAGTCCCCACGCGTCGACCCACACGGGGGTCACATCGTTGCGGGTGCCATCAAGGATGGTGGTGAGGAGCGTGCGCAGGCGGGCGACGGGGTCGCGCACGGCGAGCACGTGAGCGCGTACCTCGGCGAGTTCGCGCCCGGCGAGGGCCCGGAATGTATCAGCGACGAGTTCGCTCATGCTGGGCGCGTAGTGGGCGACGAGGGCGGACGCGACCCCGGCGCGCTCGGCGACCGCGCGCAACGTGACGCCGGCGAGGCCGCGCTCCAGGGCGACGGACTGTGCCGCTTCGTAGATCTGCTCGGCGCGAAGGGCGGCAGGGATGCGCTCCGCACGCGGGCGGTCATCCTGCGGCGTTGACATGCTCACCTTTCCGACAGTAGCGTCTCCCCAGGCTATTGATCAGGTGATCAACAAACAAGCGATCGCGACGAGGAGATCCCATGGCGTGGCGCATGCCGGCAGAGACCGCACCGCAGGCCCGAATCTGGATGGCGTTCCCTCGCGAGGGCGACGTCATGGGCGACAGCTCGGCCGCCCGAGAGGCCACCTACGCTGCGTGGACTGCCGTGGCTCACGCGATCACCGACTTCGAACCCGTGACGATGGTGGTTGACCCGAGCGAGCGCGAGCGCGCGCGCCGCATGCTGAGCGCCGACATCGACGTCGTCGAGGCGCCCCTTAACGACTTCTGGATGCGCGACTTCGGCCCCACGTTCGTCCTCGACGACGAAACGGGCCAGCTCGGCGGGGTCGACTGGATCTTCAATGCCTGGGGTCAGGGCGCCGACTGCGAGCAGGACGCGCTGATCGCGGAACGCGTGATCGGCGAGGCCGGCGCCACGCGCATCCCGAGCCTCTTGGTCAACGAAGGAGGCGGCATCCACGTCGATGGCGAGGGCACCGTGCTCGTCACCGAGACCGTGCAGCTCGACCCCGACCGCAACCCCTGGGCGACAAAAGAGCGCGTCGAGGCAGAGCTTTCCCGAACGATCGGCGCGACGACCGCGATCTGGCTGCCGCGCGGCCTCACCCGCGACTACGACGAGCTGGGCACCCGCGGCCACGTCGACATCGTTGCAACCTTCGCCGCGCCGGGACGCGTTCTGCTGCACGCCCAGCTCGACCCCGCGCATCCCGACCACGCGGTGATGCCCGAGATTCGGACCGCGCTCGAGGAGGCCATCGACGCGCGGGGTCGCCGCCTCGAGATCATCGACCTTCCGGCCCCCGCCCAGCTCACCGACGATGAGGGCTTCGTCGACTACAGCTACGTCAACCACCTCGTCGTCAACGACGGGGTGATCGCCTGCGGCTTCGGTGACGAGTATGCGGATGCCCGGGCCCGCGACATCCTGTCGGCCGCGTACCCGGGGCGCGCCGTCGTCACGGTGGATGCGCGCGAGATTTTTGCGCGCGGCGGCGGCATCCACTGCATCACGCAGCAGCAGCCGGCGGTGACGGGCGGAGGTCGCGGGTGACGCACATCCCGCTCGTCGAGGCGAGCGTCGCGGAGCTGTCGGCATACCTCGCGAGCGGGCGCACGACCGCGGTCGAGCTCGTGACCGGGTACCTCGAGCGCATTGCCGCCTACGATGCTGCGGGCCCGACCCTCAACGCCTTCGTCGTCATGAACCCGGATGCTCTCACCGAGGCCCGAGCGAGCGATGAGCGGCGCATACGGGGTGAGGCGCTCGGCCCGCTCGACGGCATCCCGTACGGCGCAAAAGACTCATTCATGGTGCGCGGGCTGACCGTTGCGAGTGGTTCACCGGCCTTCGCCGACCTCGTCGCCCAGCGCGACGCGTTCACCATCGAGCGGTTACGGGCGTCCGGCGCCATCTGCCTGGGTCTCACCAACATGCCCCCGATGGCGAACGGCGGCATGCAGCGCGGGCTGTACGGGCGCGCCGAAAGCCCGTATAACCCCGACTTCTTGACGGCGCCCTTCGGCTCGGGCTCGTCGAACGGTTCGGGGTCGGCGCTCGCCGCGTCGCTGTGCGCCTTCGCGCTGGCAGAGGAGACGTGGTCGAGCGGTCGGGGCCCCGCCTCGAACAACGGGCTCGTCTGCTACACGCCGAGCCGAGGCATCATCTCGGTGCGCGGCAACTGGCCGCTCGTGCCGACCATGGACGTCGTCGTTCCCTATGCGCGCAGCGTCGACGACCTGCTGCTCGTGCTCGACGCGGTGGTCGCCGACGACCCCGAGACGCGGGGTGACTTCTGGCGGGTGCAGCCCTGGGTCGAGGTGCCGACCGCTTCCACCGTGCGGCCCGCGTCGTACCCGGCGCTCGCCGACCCCGAGGCGCTGCGCGGGCGCCGGCTCGGCGTGCCCAAGCTCTATATCGGCGGCGACGACGCGAGCGGCGAACGAATCGCAACCCGCGCATCCGTCATCGATCAGTGGCGTGCCGCCCGGCGCGACCTGGAGGCGGCAGGTGCCGAGGTCGTTGAGGTCGACATCCCCGTCGTCACCGACTACGAGTCGCGCGGCTACGCCGACGACCGATCGCTCGCGGTCCGCGGCTACGTGCCCGCGACGTTCGCCGACCATGAGCTGTACGAGTTGTCGATGTGGGGGTGGGACGAGTTTCTGCAGGCGAACGGCGACCCCAGCCTTCACCGCCTCGTCGACGTCGATCCCGAGCTGATCTTCCCCGAGCCTCCTGGCGCGCTGCCCGGCCAGTACGACGATCACCTGAGCCGGTTCGCGCCAGAAGACGTCGAGCTCGCCGACTACGTGCACCGCGCGCGCACACACGGGGTTCCGACGCTGGAGCAGATTCCCGACATCGCTGAGGCTGCGCAGGGTCTCGAGCGGGCACGCCGTGAGCTGTTCGAGGCCTGGCTCGACGAGCTCGCCCTCGACGCGATCGTGTTCCCCGCAGTAGCCGACGTCGGCCCGGCCGACGCCGACGTGAATCCCGACAGCGCGGCGCTCGCGTGGCGCAACGGCACGTGGGTGGCGAACGGCAATCTCGTGCCGCGTCACTTGGGCATTCCGGCGGTGCAGGTGCCGATGGGGCTCATGAGCGACATCGGGATGCCCGTGGGGCTCACGATCGCCGGTCGCGCGTACGACGACGCGGCACTCCTGGCTTTCGGTTCTGCGTTCGAGGCGGCAGCGAATCGCGCCGGTTCGGCGCTGGGCGCCACGCGCCGCGCTCCGTCGCGCACCCCCGAGCTCGGTGCGGGCGCGGCCGACGGGTAGCCGACGGGCGCTAACGGCCTGCTCTACAGGGCCCGCAGCACGGGCGCGTTCCACCCGTCGTAGCGACCCCCGTGGCTGTCGACGATCGTGAACACCTGCGTGGTCAGACGGTCGGCGGTCTCGACGTCGACGGTGGCGATCTGCGCGGCGATCAGCACGCCGTGCGTGAGGCGACGTCGCTCGACTGTGACCGTCCAGCCTTCGGCATCGAGTTCGATCGCGGCCTCTTTGGCATCGGCGATGCGCCGGAACTCAGCGAAGTGTTCGACCCGTCGCGGCGCATCGACGTCGTCGTGCATTTTGATGCGCTGCACGTACTGTTCGACGTTGCCAGAGAGGTGATGCTGGAGGTCAGCCACCAGGGGAGTGTAATCCGCTCTACATAGAAAGGGGGATGCGCGATGTCGCGCATCCCCCTTTCTGTGTGAGTGTGAGGGTTATACCCGTCGGCTCCCCGACAGGGCCCGGATCAGGAAGACGATGACGGCCAGCACGAGTAGCACGATGCCGACGTAGAGCAGGAAGTTGACCGCTTCGATGAGGCCACCAGTGACGAGCAGGATGATGGCGATGATTCCAGCAATGATGAGCAGAAGGTTCATGATTCTCCTTGTGTGATCGGGGTGTGCCCCCGACCGTGGGAAGCGAGCTTGTGACTGCTTCGCCGAATCGGGGCGAAAGTGACGCTATGCCCCCGAATGGGGGGTGGGGGTAGTCAATTCACCTCCCTTCCACTTCACTCTCAGCTTCGGTTCAGTTTTCGCGGAGGTGTGCCAATGTCCGGATTGACGCCCCGACGCGCCGCCGTCCTGCGAGGCGTCAACAGCCGCGCTGCGACTAACGAGTTGCTGGCAGGCCTGGCGCACCGACCCTTCACTCCGCGGGCGTTCGGCGCCTTCCTCGCCGACGCAATTTTGCGCGGCGCTCCCCGCGGCGGGCCATGCCCTCGGCGCGGGCGTCCCCGTCGCGGCTCTCATCACTGACTTCGCCGACGGCCAGATCGCCCGGCGCACGAGCAGCGTGACGCGCTTTGGGGCACAGGGCGATTTCCTTGCCGACGCCGCGGTCTGGACCTGGTTTGTGATCCGCTACGAGAACAGCCCGGGGTGGCGTCCCGGCGCGGACGACGCGGAAGGTGAAGACGCAGACGAAGCCGTCGACCATGGCTTGACAGTACCCCCAGGGGGTACTAGCGTGCCGGGCATGGATCACGCTCACGACCAGCACGATCACCACGACCACCACAACCACCACGACCACGTGGCGCAGTACCGCCGATTGTTCTGGGTCACGTTCGTGCTCGCGATCCCGACCGTCGCCTTCAGCATGATGTTCGCCGACCTGGTCGGCTACGAGCTGCCCATGGGCGGCGTGTGGGAGTGGATCTCGCCGGTGCTCGGCGTCATCATCTTCGTCGTCGGCGGGCGCCCGTTCCTTGTCGGCGCTGTCGATGAGATTCGGCGCCGCAGCCCCGGCATGATGCTGCTCATCGGCCTCGCCATCACGGTCGCGTTCCTCGCCTCGTCGGGCGCCAGCATCGGCCTCCTTCCGCACGAGCTCGACTTCTGGTGGGAACTCGCCCTCCTCGTGGTGATCATGCTGCTCGGACACTGGATTGAGATGCGGTCGCTGGCGCAGACGACGAGTGCTCTCGACTCGCTCGCGGCTCTCCTGCCCGACGAGGCAGAGCGCGTCGGGCCCGACGGCGAGATCGAACGCGTGTCGCCAGACGCCCTCCACGTCGGTGATGTCGTTGTCGTGCGACCGGGAGCCCGCGTGCCCGCCGATGGTCGCATCGTGGCGGGAGAGGCGGAATTCGATGAGTCGATGATCACGGGCGAGTCGCGCACCGTCCGACGCGGTGAGACGGATGCGGTCGTCGCCGGCACCGTCGCCACCGACGGCGGCGTCCGCATCGAGGTCACCGCGACGGGCGACGACACCGCCCTGTCGGGCATTCGCAAGCTCGTCGCCGACGCGCAGGCCTCGAGCTCACGCGCCCAGCGACTCGCCGACCGCGCCGCCGCGTGGCTGTTCTGGTTCGCGCTCGGCGCGGGGGTCATCACGGCGATCGTCTGGTCGCTCATCGGCGCCCCCGACCTCGCGGTCGTGCGCACCGTCACGGTGCTCGTGATCGCGTGTCCGCACGCGCTGGGCCTCGCGATACCGCTCGTCGTATCGATCTCGACGGAGCGCGCCGCGCGCGGCGGCGTGCTGGTCAAAGACCGCCTCGCCCTCGAAAGCATGCGCACGATCGGGGCGGTGCTGTTCGACAAGACCGGCACCCTCACGAAGGGTGCCCCGACTGTGCTAGAGGTCGAGACGTCCGGCGGGTTGTCGGACGACGAGGTGCTGGCACTGGCAGCGTCAGCGGAGGGGGACAGCGAGCATCCCCTCGCCCGCGCGATCGTGCGCGCCGCGACCGAGCGGGGGCTCACCGTGCCAGACGCGACGAGTTTCCATTCCGAGGCCGCGCTGGGGGTGAGCGCGACGGTCGACGGCGGCGAGGTGCGCGTCGGAGGGCCCCGCATGCTCGATGATCACGGCGCGACGCCACTCGCGGCGACCGGGGCGTGGAGCGACGACGGTGCCATCGTGCTGCACGTTCTCGTCGACGGCGAGGTTGCGGGTGCGCTGAAGCTCGCCGACGAGGTTCGCCCCGAGTCGCGCGAGGCCGTCGACACGCTGCACGCCCTCGGCATCGAGGTCGTCATGATCACCGGCGACGCTGAGGCGGTGGCGAACGCCGTCGCCGACGAACTCGGCATCGATCGCGTCTACGCCGGGGTGCGCCCCGAAGACAAGTCGGCGAAGGTTGCCGAGCTGCAGCGCGAAGGGTTGAGTGTCGCGATGGTGGGCGATGGCGTGAACGACGCCCCGGCGCTCGCGACGGCCGACGTCGGTATCGCGATCGGCGCGGGCACCGACGTTGCCATCGGGTCGGCGGGCGTTATTCTCGCGAGCGACGACCCCCGTTCGGTGCTGTCGGTCATCCGCCTGTCTCGCGCCGGCTACCGCAAGATGGTGCAGAACCTGTGGTGGGGTGCCGGCTACAACCTGGCGGCCGTGCCTCTCGCGGCCGGCGTGCTGGCGCCCATCGGCTTCGTGCTACCCATGTCGGTCGGCGCGGTCCTCATGTCGCTGTCCACGATCGTCGTCGCGCTCAACGCACAGCTACTGCGCCGTCTCGACCTCCGACCCGCCGAGAGCGTCGCCGCGCTGCGCGCGTAGTCACGGACCGCGGTCACGGCGCCCGGTCAGCATCCGCTGAGAACCCGGGCGCCGTGCATCCGCAGCCTTCTAGGGTGGATGTATGGCCGCCGTCACCGCACTGCCCGTCGACCGCCACGTGCTCGCTGAGAGCCCCCGCTGGGATGCCGCCACCGGCACCATGAGCTGGGTCGACATCGAGGCGGGTCGCCTCATCGTCGCCCGGCCGCAGCCCGACGCGCAGGTCGACATTCTGCGCACCCTCGATTTCGACGAGCCGGTCGGATGCGCGTTCCGGCTCGGCGACGCGCGCTTCCTGTTGGCGCTCGGTCGCCGCCTCGGCTTCGTGACCGCGGTCGGCGATGTCACCACGTCGCGCGACCTGCTGCCCGACCACCAGCGCTTCAACGACGGAGTGATCGACCCCGCCGGCCGGCTCATCGTCGGCTCGACCGCCGTCGACCCGGCCGGTCCGCACGAGGGCAACGTGCTGCTGCGACTCGAGCACGACGGGGAGATCACGACCCTCGACACGGGGCTCGGCATCTCGAACGGCCTCGCCTTCGCCCCCGACGGAAAGACTCTGTACTCGGTCGACAGCGCCGCGGGCGTCATCTACGCGCGTGACTACGACTACGAGACGGGCACGGTTGGCGAGCGCCGCGAGTTCGTCCGCATCGACGACGAGGGCGTCGAACCCGACGGCCTCGCCGTTGACGCCGACGGCGCCGTGTGGGTTGCGCTGTGGGGCGGCTCGGCGGTGCGCCGCTACAGCGCTGACGGGTCGGTCGATCGCGAGGTGTCGATCGGCGTTCCCCACGTGACGGCGCTCGCGTTCATCGGTTCGACCCTGCAGCACGCTCTGGTGACCACCGCGAGTCGCGACCTCGACGATGCGGCGCTCAGCGAGCATCCCGACGCCGGAAAGGTCTTCGTCGTCGACCTCGACGTGACCGGGCAATACGGCTACCGGTGGCGCCCGGGGCCGCTGCCGCAGTAGAGCGATGTCGGGGAGGCGGTGCGCGCATCCTGACCGCTTGCTGAGTCGGCATGCTGTGATGTCAACCCCCTGACGTGGGCGGCAAGCGGGCGTAGCGTCGCCAGTCGTTCGGCCACACCCGGCCGAGCACTACGACGCGACAGGGAGACACTCATGAGCACCGTTACCTCCACGATCGACATCGACGCGCCCATCACCACCGTCTACAACCAGTGGACGCAATTCGAGACGTTCCCGCAGTTCATGTCGGGCGTCGACCAGGTGCGCCAGCTGAGCGACACCCTCACCCACTGGGAGGTGTCCATCGCGGGCGTCGACCGCGAGTTCGACGCCGAGATCGTCGAGCAGCACCCCGACGAGCGCATCGCCTGGAACTCCGTCGGCGGCGAGAACCACGCCGGCGTCGTCACCTTCCACCGCATCGACGACGACCGCACACGCGTGTCGCTCCAGCTGGAGTGGGAGCCCCAGGGCGTCGTCGAGAACGTCGGCGCGCTGCTGCAGGCCGACGACATCCAGGTCGACCGCGACCTGCACCGCTTCAAGGAGCTGATGGAGGAAAACGGCTTCGAGACCGGAGCCTGGCGCGGCGACATCGACCGCGCTCCCGACGCCACGGGACGCTAAGCGCGAACTGACTCACACTCCCCGGCGGCTAGCGTTGACCGGGTGACGAACACCCCCGCCGACGACCTCGCGATCCTGCGGTGCCCGCACTGCCTCGGGTCGCTTCAGGCCGTCGACGGGGGTGCGTCCTGTTCGGCGGGGCATCACCACGACCGCGCCAAGCACGGTTATCTGAGCCTGCGCGTCGCCGCTCGCGGGCTGGGCGCGCCCGCCACGGGCGACACCGCCGACATGGTGGATGCGCGCGAGCGATTCCAGGGCGCCGGTCACCACGACGCCATCGCCGCCGCCGTGCGCGACGCCGCCGTCGGTGGCGCGTCGGCTGCCCCGGGCGACGAGGGCTGGGTCGTCGACCTCGCCGGCGGTCCGGGCTGGCACCTCGGCCAGGTGCTCGACGCTCTGCCCGGGATGCACGGCCTCCTCCTCGACGCCAGCACCGTCGCCGTGCGGCGCGCCCAGCGCAGCCACCCGCGGATCGTCGCCGCGACGGCGGACCTGCGGGCGCGCATCCCGGTCGGTGACGGCGCCGCGGCCGCCGTGCTGAAGGTGTTCGCGCCGGGGCCTCCCGCCGAAATCGAGCGCATACTGGCGCCCGGCGGAGTCCTGGTGGCGGCGATTCCCGAGCCGGAGCACCACCGCGAACTCGTGCAGCCGCTGAAGCTGCTGAAGGTGCCGGCGGGCAAGGCCGACGAGCTGGTGGCCTCGCTGCCCGGGCTGCAGGAGGTCGCGCGAACCATGGTGCGCGACACCGCCCGCGTTGATCGCGCCGCCGCAGCCGATGCCGTCTTCATGGGGCCGAACGCGTTCCACCAGAAGCGCGCGGAGGTGGAGGCGGCGCTGGCCGCGGGCTCCGAGAACCGCGAGCTGACCGTCGCCGTCACGGTCGTCACGCTGCGGGCGCCGGGGGGTTAACCCCCCTCTCGGTTCGGGTGGGCGTCGGATGGGGCCGAAACGCCTGCGTCGGAAGGCTGGAGGCATCGCGTGAGAGTCGCGCGCATGCCATCCTGACCGGAGACAAGGAAATGACGACCACCATGACTGCAGAGGCCGAAGCGCCGCGCACGACGCGCCCCGCGACCGGTGCCGCGCATCCACCGACCCCGCCAAGCCTGCCGCCGCTGGAGGACTGGAGCTACCGCGCCGTGTGGCGGCGCCTCCCTCGCGGCCTCGGCTACCTCGTGCCGACCTTCGCCATTGCGATCACGGTTAGCGCCATTCTCAACTCGCTGTTCTCGGCCGGTGTGAGCCTGCTGATCGTTGTTGTCGGGCTGTTCCTGATCGCGTTGACCCTCCTGCTCGCCCGCTTCGCCGGCTCGTTCGAGGTGTTGCGCCTGCGCTGGTCGGGCGAGCGCGCGATCGCGGAACCCGACTGGCGCATCGACCCGAGCCAGCCGCTGTGGCGCAAGGCCCTCACCCCATTCGCGAACGGCCACTACTGGCTGAGCCTGTTGCACGGGGCGATCATCGCGCCGATCGTCGCGACCGTCAGCTTCGTGTTGCTCACCGTGTGGGGATCGTTCATCCTCGCCGGTGTGATCGCGCCGATCGCGTGGGCCGTAGGCGGTCGTCGATTCGTCGGCCCCGACCTCATGGGCATCGTCGACCGCATCGGTGATGGCGGGGGCTTCGGCCCCGGGTACTGGATCTGGATGGAGCGTTTTGGCGGGCCCCTGCGCGACCAGGGCCTGTACTTCCCGCTCGAGCTGAACGGCGTCATGGCCGTCCTCGCCATCGCCCTGGCGATCGGCGCCATCCTGACCCTGCCGTACCTGGTGCGCTCGATGGCGTGGCTGCACGCCGCGATCGCCCGCCCGCTGCTCGGCCGCTTCAAGAGCGAAGAGCTCGAGGGTCAAGTCTCGAGCCTGTTCACCGCCCGCTCCGCCGCGGTCGCCGCCGAGGGCAGCGCCCTCAGCCGCATCGAGCGCGACATTCACGACGGCCCGCAGCAGCGCCTGATCCGCCTGCAGATGGACCTCGCCGCCGCCGAGCGGCGCCTCGACGAGCAGCCAGACGATGCCAAGAACCTGATCGCGGATGCTCGTCGCCAGGCCCAGGACGCCCTCGACGAACTGCGCAACCTCTCACGCGGCTTCGCCCCGCCGCTGCTGCTCGATCGGGGACTGTTCGCGGCGTTGGAATCCCTGGCGACGCGGTCGAGCATCCCGGTGACGATGCAGTCGACGCTGGGCGCGACGGCCGACCTGCCCGACGAGGTCGCGCGCAACGCGTACTTCGTGGCGAGCGAGCTGATCGCGAACGCGACGAAGCACTCCCAAGCGACAAGTGTCACGCTCGTGGTGGCCCGTGAGGGCGGCGACCTCGTGATCGCCGTCACCGACGACGGAGTGGGCGGCGCGGCCGAGACGCCGCACCACGGGCTGGCGGGTCTGCGCGACCGCGCCGTGAGCCTCGGCGGCACCTTCACGCTTTCGAGCCCCGACGGTGGGCCGACCGAGGTGCGCGTGACGTTGCCGCTCAGCGGAGTTGGCGGCGCGGGAAGCGCCGGTGGCTCCGGCGGCGCCGCTGGCTCGAGCTCTGCCTCGACCGCGAGCGGGGACGATGCCTGACATGGCCTCGACCGCACCGGCCCTTCGCGTGGCGCTCGCCGATGACTCGGTGCTGCTGCGCGAGGGGCTGGTGCGCCTGCTCGCCGCCCTGCCGAGCCTCACCGTCGACGCCGTCGTGCTCGACGTGCGCATGCCCCCGACGTTCCGCGACGAGGGGGTGCGGGCGGCGGTGCGGATCCGACGAGAATTCCCCGCCATCGCCGTCCTGCTCTTGTCCTAGTACGTCGAACTGACCTACGCGACGGAGCTGCTCGCGGGCGGCGAGGGGCGCGTCGGCTACCTACTCAAAGACCGCATCGTGTCGCTCGACGACGTACGCGACGCTGTGACGCGCATCGCGGCGGGCGGCACCGTGCTCGACCCCGAGGTGGTGGCGCAACTCATGGGACGACGCCGTGACCCCCTGCAGTCGCTGACCCCGCGCGAACGCGACGTGCTTGAACTGATGGCGGCGGGGCGCACCAACGCCGCGATCGCCGAACGCCTGTTCATCGGCGTCGGAGCCGTCGAGAAGAACGTGTCGTCGATCTTCGCGAAGCTGGGGCTCGACGAGACGCAGGGCGACCACCGCCGCGTGCTCGCGGTGCTCGCCTACCTGCAGCGCTGAGCGCGCGGCGCTGAGCGCGCGGCGCTGAGCGCTGCCGCCGTCCGACGCGGCGGTGAGTGCAGCCGCGCCTGCCCCGCGCCCGCCCCGCACCTGCCCCGCGCAGCGCAGGTTTTCCGTCGAGTGTGCAGTTGTGGCGCTTTCGTCGCGGTAGATCCCGCCACGAGTGCACACTCGTGCGAAATTGCGTCCCTCCCGCGCCCCAACCCGCATCAGTCGCGTGAGTTCGAGCGGGTTCGCGCACATCGTGCGCGCGCACACCGGCTCGAGTTGCGCAAGCCCGCTCGGACTGGGTGAGGTGCAGGGCGCACACCGGCTCGAGTTGCGCGAACCCGCCCGGACTGGTTGAGGTGGAGGACGACGCGCTCTAGTTGCGGGAATCCGCCCGGGTTCGCGGCGCGGGCGCGGGCAACCTTGCGGCGCGGCGCGGGCAACCCTGCGGCGCGGCGCGGGCAACCCTGCGGCGGCTCAGTAGCGGGCCAGCACGTCGGCGTCGCGGGCGTGGGTGATGGCGCGGCGGGCCGCATCGAGCGCCGCGACCGGGTCGGTCGACGACTCGCGCTCGGCGAGCTCCAGCTCGCGGCGGGCCTGCTCGAGGCGGG
>Ga0208490_100517_pt1 | contig 22939 bp, 22 predicted proteins | sample SubbioAug_CSWold_FD_184818 | JGI IMG/M metagenome (GOLD analysis project Ga0208490, IMG submission 184818) | Serpentinite rock and fluid subsurface biosphere microbial communities from McLaughlin Reserve, California, USA - CR11Aug_CSWold (SPAdes) | ecosystem: Environmental > Terrestrial > Deep...
CGCCGCTTCGCGCCGCCGGGGATGACACGGAAGGGGGTGTTCTTTTCGAGCTTCCCCCCCGCGCCCGTCCGTGAAAGGATGCGGGCACGAGCTGGGGCGAGAGTAGCGAACGGAGTACGAGCCATGACGGATCAGATCCGTTTCACGCTCGATGGACACGATGTCGAGGCGCGCGCAGGCGAGACGATCTGGGACGTCGCGCGGCGCGAGGGCACGACGATCCCGCATCTCTGCCACCGCCCCGAAGCCGGCTATGCACCCGACGGGAATTGCCGCGCCTGCATGGTCGAGATCGAGGGCGAACGGGTTCTGGCCGCTTCCTGCATCCGCGAGCCGGCTCCGGGCATGGTGGTCAAGGCGGCATCCGATCGCGCGGTGACCGCCCGCCGGCTCGTGATGGAGCTGCTCGTCGCCGACCAGCCGCCGCATGATGCCGCCCACGACCAGGTCTCGCCGCTGTGGAATTTCGCGCAGGAGCAGGGCGTGGCGACGTCGCGCTTCCCCTCGCGCTACACGCACGAAACGCCGCACCAGGATCTCACCCACCCGGCGATGGCGGTCAATCTCGACGCCTGCATTGCCTGCAATCTGTGCGCCCGCGCCTGCCGCGAGGTGCAGGTCAACGATGTCATCGGCATGGGATTTCGCGCCGACCGGCACCGCCCCGTCTTCGATCTCGACGATCCGATGGTCGATTCGACCTGCGTCGCCTGCGGGGAATGTGTCGCCGCCTGCCCGACGGGTGCGCTGATGCCGAAATCAATCGTCGATCCGGTGACGCAGGTGGGCACGCGGGAAGTCGAGCGCGAGGTCGCCTCCGTCTGCCCCTATTGCGGCGTCGGCTGCCAGATCAGCTACAAGATCCGCGACGGTGAAATCGCCTATGTGGAGGGGCGCGAGGGGCCGGCTAACGAGAACCGGCTCTGCGTCAAGGGCCGCTTCGGCTTCGACTACATCACCAACCCGCAGCGCCTGCTGAAACCCCTCATCCGCCGCGATGACGCGCCCAAGGGCATGAATGTCGATCCCGGCAACCCGCTCACCCACTTTCGCGAGGCGTCGTGGGAGGAGGCGATGGAGCGCGCGGCCTCCGGGCTCGTGCGGGTGGCGGGTGAGAGCGGCGGACGCGCCATCGCCGGGTTCGGCTCGGCCAAGGGTTCGAACGAGGAGGCCTATCTCTTCCAGAAGCTGATCCGCGAGCGCTTCGGCCACAACAACATCGACCACTGCACCCGCCTCTGCCACGCATCCTCCGTGGCGGCGCTGATGGAGGGGATCGGCTCCGGCGCTGTCACCGCCCCGTTCAACGATGCCCTGAAATCGGACGTGATCATCGTCATCGGCGCAAATCCGACGGAGAACCACCCCGTCGCCGCGACCTACCTCAAGCAGGCGGCGGCGCGGGGGGCGAAGCTCGTGATGCTGGACCCGCGCGGCCACGCCCTGCGCCGCCACGCCTCGCACATGCTGCAGTTCCGACCGGGGACCGACGTCGCGCTGCTCAACGCCATGATGCATGTGATCGTCGCGGAGGAGCTGTTCGATCGGCAATATGTCCAGGCCCACACCGAGGGTTTCGAGGGGCTGCGTGAGCATTTAGCCGCCTACACGCCGGAAGTCATGGCTCCGATCTGCGGGATTGAGGCTGATCGCATACGCGAGGTGGCGCGGCTCTATGCCAAGGCGGAGCGGGCGATCATCTTCTGGGGGATGGGCGTGTCGCAGCATGTGCACGGCACCGACAATGCCCGCTGCCTGATCTCGCTCGCGCTGATGACCGGGCAGGTCGGGCGACCGGGGACGGGTCTGCATCCGCTGCGGGGACAGAACAACGTGCAGGGCGCGTCCGATGCAGGCCTGATCCCGATGTTTCTCCCTGATTACGCCAAGGTGACGGACGAGGCGGTGCGCGAGCGTTTCTCGGCGTTGTGGGGCTTCGAGATCGATCCGCAGCCGGGGCTGACGGTCGTCGAGATCATGGATGCGATCCACCGCGGCGAGATCAAAGCCATGTACATCATGGGCGAAAATCCGGCGATGTCCGATCCCGACGCCGCGCATGCCCGCGAGGCGCTTGCCACGCTCGATCATCTCGTGGTGCAGGATCTGTTTCTCACGGAAACCGCCATGTTCGCGGACGTGGTGCTCCCCGCCTCCGCCTGGCCGGAGAAATCGGGGACGGTGACGAACACCAACCGCACCCTCCAGATGGGCCGCCCCGCGCTGCCACCGCCGGGGGATGCGCGGGAGGATTGGGCGATCATCGTCGATCTGGCGCAGAGGCTGGGGCTCGACTGGCGCTATGCCCATCCGCGCGAGATCTTTGCCGAGATGGCGCAGGCGATGCCCTCATTCGCCAACATCACCTGGGAGCGGCTGGAGCGCGAGGATGCCGTGACCTATCCGTGCCATGGGCCGGATCAACCTGGTGAAGCGATCGTCTTTGGCGATGGCTTTCCGCGCGAGGGAGGGCGGGGGCTGTTCGTGCCAGCTCACATCATCGATCCCGACGAGATCCCCGATGCGGATTATCCCATGGTGCTGACGACGGGCCGGCAGCTTGAACACTGGCATACGGGCGCAATGACCCGTCGCGCCAGCGTGCTCGACGCCATCGAGCCGTCGCCGACGGTGAGCCTGCATCCGAAAACGCTCGACAAGCTCGGCATCGCGCCAGGCGAGACGATCCGCGTCGAGACGCGGCGGGGGGTGATCACGCTCGCGGCGAAGGCCGATCCGGCGCTGCAGCCGGACATGATCTTCATCCCCTTCGCCTATGTGGAGGCAGCCGCCAACATCCTGACCAACCCGGCGCTCGACCCGTACGGGAAGATCCCGGAGTTCAAGTTCTGCGCAGCGCGGGTGGCTAGAGCATCATTCGGTCAGGTGGAGACCGGCTGAGCGATAAAATGATGCTTGCGTACAAGACTCTAGAGCGCCCGACCTGACTCTGTCAGGTCGGAAAGCGCTCTAGGTGGTAGCTCACGCCCGCGCCAGATGCCGCTGTACCAGCCCGATATCCGCCTGCGTGAGGCCGTGGCCGGCGGGCAGCACCTCGAGTTCGACGCCTGCCCCCGCATCCGTCAGCGTCTGCGCGAAGGCGACCGAATCCTTTGCGGGGATCAGAGGGTCTGCCGCGCCGTTGACGATCAGCACGCGCCTGGCTCCGATATCGGCCTCTGGCGGCGTCGAGAGCGGGCGCATGGCGCGCAGGAGCACGGCGCCGGCCAGCACCTCGGGTCGCAGCCAGAGCAGGGCTGCGGCGATATTCGCACCGTTCGAGAACCCGAGCGCGATCGGGGCTTCCAGCCCGTAGGCGTCGCGCGCCCCGTTGATGAAATCGGCGAGTTCGTTCGCCCGCGCCCGCACATCCGCCTCGTCGAAGACGCCTTCCGCCAGCCGGCGGAAGAAGCGCGGCATGCCGTTTTCGACGACCTTGCCGCGCGGCGAGAGCAGGCTCGCGCCGGGGGCGACCTGCGCGCCGAGGCCCAGAAGATCGTTCTCGTCGCCGCCCGTCCCGTGCAGGAGGAGGAGCGGCGGGCGCGTCGGATCGTTGCCGACGACGTAGCGGTGGTTGAAACCAAGGGTCTCGCTCATGCACATTCTCCCATGATCAAGCGTTACGACAACGGCGGCAGCACAGCCTCGATCTCGGCGCGCCGCCCCTCGAGGAACGACGGCAATTTCAGATCGCGCCCCAGCGCATCGGGCGCTTCATCGACGGCAAAGCCCGGCTCGTCGGTGGCGATCTCGAAGAGCACGCCGCCCGGCTCCCGGAAGTAGATGGAGCGGAAATAGTTGCGATCCATCTGCTCCGTCGCCGCAATGTCGAAACGCTCACGCAACTTGCGGGCCATCTCGGCCTGAGCCTCATCGCTCGAGGCGCGAAACGCGACATGATGCACCGAGCCGGCGCCTAGCTGAGGGCGGTTGCCTGCGGTCGACTGCACCAGATCGACGCCGGAACCGATCTCCGACGTCGTCCGCAGCAGCCAGCGGTCTTCGCTGCGATCGACAAGCTCGAAGCCAAGGATCTCGGTCAGGATCGCCGCAGTCCTGGCAGGGTCGGCGACGGAAAGCGTGACGCTCTCGAAGCCGGCCAGCCGATGCTCCGCAGGAATATCGCCTTCCGCGTTGCCCGACGCGTGCCGCAGCCCCGGGATGCCGACGAGCGCATAGCCCATTCCGTCGAGATCGGTGAAGGTCAGGACCCGGAGCCCGTTACGCTTGACCGGCGCCTCATGCGCCACGCCCTTCTCGACGAAACGCGCGAGCCAGTAGCCGATGCTCTCTTCTGATACGCGAAACGCCGTCTCGACGGTCTCGCCGGTGCCGCGCCGCCCGGGGGCTGCATTCTCCCACGGGAAGAAGGTCAGGACACTGCCGGGGCGGACGTCGTCGTCGGCGTAATAAAGATGATAGGTCGAGGGATCGTCGAAGTTCACCGTCTTCTTGACGAGCCGCAAACCAAGCACGTTGGTGAAGAAATCGACATTGCGCTGCGCCCCGCGCGCCATCGCCGTGACGTGATGAATTCCATGACCGGACATCGCTGCCTCCCCCTGGCGTCAACGCCGGCGGCGGGATCCATATCCGCATCGCGCCGGCAACTGAGGGAGACATGTGATCGCACCCGCCGGAAGCGAAGGCCGGCAAGGCCTTCTTTGCGCGGGCGCAAGATTTGCGAAACTAACCGGCCAGCAACATGCACTCAGGCAAATTCGAGAATTACCGCATCCACCGCAAGGCTGTCGCCTTCCTTCGCCGTGATCTTTGCGATCGTGCCGTCGCGCTCGGCGCGCAGGACGTTCTCCATCTTCATCGCCTCGACGATGACGAGCGGCTCGCCGATCTTGACCTCCTGCCCCTCGCTGACGAGCAGCCCCTTGACGAGGCCGGGCATCGGGCAGAGCAGCTGCTTCGTGGAGCCGGCTGCTTCCTTTTCGGGCATCAGCGCCGCAAGTTCGGCCTCGCGGCGGGTGTAGACACGCACGGCGCTCGATGCTCCCGCATGCGCCAGCGTGACGCCGTTGAGCAGGTCGCGCACCTGCATCGCGACGGTGACGCCGCCGACCTCGCCGAGCCAGACCGGCTGGCCGGGCACCCAGTCGCTGACGACCTCCACCCGCTCGCCGTCGGTGAAGACGACGACGAGTGCGCCGTTGGCGTCGTCGATGGTGATGTCGTGGCGCTCGCGGTTGAGCATCACCGCGCGCTCCCGGGTGAACTTTACGGCAGCCTGAGGCCGCATCTGGCCGCTGATGTTGCGCTTGCGCTCGTTCTGCAGGTGATCGATCGCAGCACCCACCGCCGCCATGCGCCGGGCCACGTCGCCCTGCGGTTCGGGGGCGCTGAAGCCGTCGGGATATTCTTCCGCGATGAAGCCCGTGGAGAGCCTCGCCTCGCGCCAGCGCGGATGCGCCATCAGGGCTGCGAGGAAGGGGATGTTGTGGCGGATGCCCTCGATCGCGAAGGCGTCGAGCGCCTGTGACTGCGCTTCGATCGCCTCGATGCGCGTCGGTGCGTGGGTGACGAGCTTGGCGATCATCGGATCGTAGTAGATCGAGATCTCGCCGCCCTCCGTCACGCCGGTATCGTTGCGGACGCTGACGCCGTCGATACCGGAATCCACCGGCGGGCGGTAGAGCGTCAGGCGGCCGGTCGAGGGTAGGAAGCCTCGGGTCGGGTCTTCGGCGTAGATGCGGCTCTCGATGGACCAGCCGTTGAGCTTGATGTCCTTTTGCGCGTAACGCAGCGTCTCGCCGGCGGCGACGCGGATCATCTCCTCGACGAGATCGATCCCCGTGATCATCTCGGTGACCGGGTGCTCGACCTGGAGGCGGGTGTTCATTTCGAGGAAGTAGAACGACTTGTCCTGCCCTGCGACGAATTCCACCGTGCCTGCGGAATCGTAGCCGACGGCTTTGGCGAGCGCCACCGCCTGCGCCCCCATCAGCGCGCGGGTCTCCTCGTCGAGGAGCGGGCTCGGGGCTTCTTCGATGACCTTCTGATTGCGGCGCTGGATGGAGCATTCGCGCTCCGACACCCAGATCACGTTGCCGTGCTTGTCGCCGAGCACCTGGATTTCGATGTGGCGCGGATCGGTGATGAACTTCTCGACGAAGACGCGGTCGTCGCCGAAGGAGGATGCCGCTTCCGACTTGGCGCGCGCGAAGCCCTCGGCCACCTCGTCGGAGGAATGCGCGATGCGCATCCCCTTGCCGCCGCCGCCGGCGGAGGCCTTGATCATCACGGGATAGCCGATCTCGTCGGCGATCGTCACCGCATGCTCGGGGCTCTCGATCACGCCGAGATAGCCCGGCACTGTCGAGACGTTCGCGGCAGCCGCAGCGCGCTTTGATTCGATCTTGTCTCCCATGGCGGCGATCGCGCCGGAATGCGGGCCGATGAAGACGATGCCCGCTTCAGCAAGCGCCGTGGGGAACGATTCGCGCTCCGAGAGAAAGCCGTAGCCCGGATGCACGGCCTGCGCGCCGGTGCGCTTGCAGGCCTCCACGATCTTCTCGACGACGAGATAGGATTCAGTTGCAGCAGCCGGCCCGATATGCACCGCCTCGTCCGCCATCTCCACATGCAGCGCGTCTCGATCCGCATCGGAATAGACGGCGACCGTCTTGATGCCCATGCGGCGAGCCGTCTTGATGATCCGGCATGCGATTTCGCCGCGATTGGCGATGAGAATCTTGTCGAACATTGGATGAAGAACTCGCGGGTTGGACGAAAAACCGGCAGGCTACGCTTCCGCTGTCGTCCATCAATTGCCTTTGCCTGTCAAGCGCGAGGCTGTTCGACTTATTGCGAGACGCGACTGCAGCGACCGGCAGCCGCACACCCGATACCGCAACGTCAGGCCATGGACTTCTCGCCCCGCCTCTCCGCCTCCTGCAGCGCCATCACCGCCCGCAGCTCCTGCGCCCGGGCCTCTTCCGCGATGATGCGGGCGGCGGTGTGATCGGTCCGGTCGTATCTGGCGTCGGCGAGCGCGGCCTTCAGCAGCGCCGTGTTCTCCTGCGGCGAGCGCGAGGCGCCGTCGAAGCTGATGGCGTGGATGTCGATGCAGGCGTTGAACGACTTCAGCGTGAGGCCGAAATTCACATGGACGCCCATATGCGAAAACTCAAGATCGAGAATCACGGCGGGCATCTGGCCCCAATTCAGATCGACCTCGGCGCGCGAACCGTATTTCAGCGTCCCTTCCACAAAGAAAAGCTCCGACGAAGACGCGACGAGATCCGCGATATTGGCATGCTGTTCGAGAATGACGGAGCGCACCAGTATCGAAAGATCGACGAGACGCAGTTCCGCTGCGACGCATTTTATCGCATCGCCGAGCATCCTTTCCCGCTCGAGGAGACCTGGTTTTCGCCGCTGCTTTCTCATCAGGCGATTCTTTCTCAAACTTTGGTTTGCGCTTTTTTATAGTAGAAGAAATACAGCAACTCCGCAACGACTTGATAAAATTCGGCTGGAATTGACCGATCAATATCAACTTTGTCGTACATCGATCTTACTAGAGGCTTATCCTCGATTACCGGTATTCCATGTTTCTCCGCCACCTCACGGATCTTCAATGCAATCAGATCCTTGCCCTTGGCAACTACTACGGGTGCGCCCCCTTCTTCGAGGACGTAACGCAGCGCAATCGCATAGTGCGTTGGATTGGCGATTACAATCGTTGCTCGGGGGATGTCGGCGATCATCCGGCGGCGCGAGCGGTCCCGCTGCAACGAGCGCATGCGGGCCTTGACCATGGGATCGCCCTCGGTCTGCTTGTGCTCGTCCTTGATGTCCTGGTGCGACATGCGCAGCTCGCGGCGCCAGTGGCTGCGCGAGAAGAGAATGTCGACGACCACGAGAAGCACCGTCGCGATGCAGACTGCGGAAAGCAGCCGCACCGTCAGCGTCAGGAGGAGTTCCGGGAGGGTGGCGGGATCCGAGAACATGGCGTTCACGACCCGGTACGAATCGAAGAACAGCAGGACCGCGACGACGAAGCCGATGATGAGGAACTTGAAGACCGCCTTGGCGAACTCCATCCAGCCCTGCGCGCCAAAGATGCGCTTGAACCCGGCCTTGGGCGAAATGCGCGAGAGCTTGGGCTGGACGCGGTCGCCGACCATCCGCGGCGCGTTCTGGAGGAACGCCGCCGCGAGCCCCCCCGTGGCGAGGATCGCGACGAGGGGCGCGAGGAAGCCTGCGGAGGCGTATCCGAGGACTTCGAGGAGGCTGGTCGCGTCGGCTGCATTGTCCAGGGCAATCCCGCTCGGGTCGTCAATGAACCGCTCGAGGGTGCTCGTGAGGTTGCTGACGCCAGTTCCGATGTAGAAGTAGGTGACGGTCAGGATTGCGAGGATCGAGGCGAATGTCAGCGCCTCCTTGGAGACCGGGACGTTGCCCTTTTCGATCGCATCGCTGATCTTTTTCTCTGTCGGCTCTTCCGTCTTGCTGGACTTGTCATCTGATTCAGCCATGGATCAGATCCTCCTCAACGGAAGAAGGCTCCGTCCTCTTGCTCGGGGTTGAGTTCGATCTCGCCGCGGCCAGCCATTTCGAGAGCGAGATCGGTGATGGCGCGGCGCGCCTCGACCACATCCTTCTGGGCGACAGGTTCGCCGCTGGCGAGCTCGTGCTCGACCATGCGCCTTGCGCGGGTGCCCATCGAGGCGAGGATCGCGTCCCGGAACTCCGCCTCGGTTCCCTTGAGGGCGATGACGATGCGTTCCGTCGGGATCTGGTCGAGGATCGCCGTGCGGGCGCGGGGCACGAGATTGATGACGTCCTCGAAGGTGAAGAGCAGGCCCTTCAGGATTTCGGCCGCCTTGGGGCGCGCCGTGCTGAGGCTTTCGAGAACCTCTTCCATCTGGTCGCGCTCCATCTTGTTGATGATGTCGGCCATCCGGGAATGCGTATCGACGCCCATGTTGCGGGCGAAGTTGAGCATGAAGTCCTCGTGCAGCGTCTTCTCGACGATCCGCATCGTGTCCTCGACGACGGGCTTGAAGCTCAGCATCCGCCGCATCAGGCTGTTGCGCGTCTCCTGGGGCATCAGTCCCATCACCTTGGCCGCGCAGGAGGGCTTGACCTTGGAGAGGATCAGCGCCGCCGTCTGCGGGTGCTCCTTGAGCAGGTAGCTCGCGAGGATGCTCTCGGAGACGCCCGAGATCCGCTCCCAGATCGAGCGGTTGGTGTTGCCGAGCACGTCCTGCATGATATCGGCGACCTGCTCGGGGGGCAGGATGCCCGTCAGCAGCATCTCGACCTGGTTTGCCGTGCCAAACAGGCTGGTGCCGTTCGAGAACTCGTCCGCAAATTCCTCGATCACATCCTCGAGCTCCGGCGCAGTCACCGCCCCGAGATCGGCGGCGGAGCGCGAGATCATCTTGAGCTCTCCCGGATCGAACTGGCTCATCAGGCGTCCCGCGACCTTCTTGTCGAGGGCGAGCAGGAGAGCCGCCACCTTCTGCGCGCCCTCGAGGACGCGCGGCTTGGGGACCGGGATGGTGAGCGAGGCGTTCGCGGCCATGGATCAACCTGTGTTCTTGAAGGCGAAGTCGGAAACGGAAAGGCGACGTCAGAAACCGGCGCCCGAGCCCTGGGCCCCGACGATCTCGGTCAGCGACACGCCAAAGCGCGAGTTGTCGTCTTCCACGACCACCACTTCGCCCCGCGCCACGACGCGCCCGTTGACGACGACGTCCACCGGCTCGCCGACGCGGTGATCGAGGGGCACCACCGCCCCGCGGCCGAGCTTCATCAGGCTGGCGACGGGCATCGTCGCCGAGCCCAGCACGACCTGGATCGAGACCGGGATGCGCATGATCGAATCGAGGTTGTAGCCGGCATGGGTGGCCGCGAGGGTCTCGATCTCCTCGTCCTGCCCGGCGGAGGCCGCAAGGGCCTCGCGGGCGGCGGCATCCGCCATTTCGGCAACAACATCGGCCGACTTGACGCCCGTGACGGTCGCGCCGCTCTTCGTGGTCTGTTTCATGTCGTCATTCTCCGGGATGGTCTGAGGCTTCACGCCTGCTGCGGGGTGAGGTCGTCGCTGCGAACGATCGGCCAGTCGAATGTTCTGCGGACGCGGGGCGGCTTCGGCTGGCTGGCGCCGGGGCCATAGGCCTGCTCGTCTCCGACCGCGTCATGGGCCTGAGTCGGGGCGGCTGCGACCTCCCTTGTGACCTCCCTGCTGCGATCACGGCGTGCGGGTTGCGGCCGCTCCACCTTGTCCTGCAGGCGCGCGAGCTGGGCTGCCGCCATCACTTCGGCGTTGCGTAGCGAGTTGAGCGTGCGCTGGGCCGCGTCGATGCGTTCGCCCAGGGCGATCAGCGTCGACGCCCCGTCCTCGTGCACGCTGGAGACCGCCTTCTCGACGCTGTCCACGGCGCGGGAGGTTTCCCGCAGGATCGTGGCGTATTCGCCCGAGATCGCCTTGAACTTGCGCAGCTCGCGATACATCACGATGCAGAAGATCGACGTCGCGGCGAGCGCCACGATCAGGGTGATATTAATGACCGTGTAGAGCATCGATAAACTCCTGCTGTTCGTCGATCACATCCTCGACGCGAAGGGTGTACGAGCCGCTGCTCTGGCCGAGCTGGCAGGCGAAGAGCGCCTGGCCGTTGCACTCCAGGCGAACCTGGCTGCGCGGCGTTGCTTGAAGTTCGAGGATTTGACCGACCTTGAATTCGGCCACCTCGCCGAGCGTGATCAGCCGCTCCTCGAGGATCGCGCGCAGATCGACCTTGGTCCGCTGGACCTCGTTTTGCATCTGCTTGGTCCAGCGCGGATCGACGCCGGTGCCGTCGCCGGAGAGGACGTGGGCGAGGCTCTGCCGCATGGGGCTCAGCGCCGATTGCGGGATGATCACGAACATCTCTCCGCCGCGCCCGAGCGCCTGGATCAGCAGCTTGGCGACGACCGAAAGATTGTTGCGCCGCCCGATGATCGCGAAATCCATGCGCGTCTCGATGCGCTCGAGCTTGAAGGTGGTCGGCGCGACCTGCCCGAAGGCCGCCTGCAGCGCCTTGCCGGCTTCGTCGAACAGGGTCTGCGCGACCCGCATCTCGATATTCGAGAAGGCGCGCTCCTCGTCGATGGGCGGCTCCGCGCCGTCGGATCCGAAGAGCACCTCGACCATCGTGAAGATGAAGTCACGGTCAAAGCCCACCAGGATGCGCGTATCCCACTCCACAGCGTGGAACATGGCAGCGACGGCGTTCGACTCGTAGAACTCCAGGATGTCGCCGATGCGGCCGCTCTCGATGTTGCTCACGGAGAAGTAGGAGGGCGAGGCCGAGAGGTGGCGCAGCCCGTCGGCGCAGTGCGTCGCGACGCGATCGAAGATCACGTGCAGCATGGGCAGGCGATCGACGGTGATCCCGGCGGCGTCGAGGAGCTTGTCGGAAATGCCGTTGCTGGCGGGCTTCGTGCCGAAGGTGTCGAAGTCGATCATCATCACGCGGCTCCCTGGACTGCGGCGGCCGGAGCGCGGGCGGAGACGGAGATGGTCTCGTTCTCGACCTCGTCGATCGTCGGCCGGTCTGCGGAGGCGATGGCCTTGCGGCCATGCTCGAGGGCGATCTGCGGCAGCGCGCCGTTCATGAAGGCGAGCAGCGTCTGCTTGGTGATCACATAGAGCCGCATCTGCTGCTCGCGGGTGCTCTTGATCTTGTAGGCGAGCGGGGAGACGACGCCGTAGGAGAGGAAGATCCCGGCGAAGGTGCCGACGAGCGCTGCGCCGATCAGGCTGCCGAGCAGCTGCGGGGACTGATCCAGCGCGCCCATCGCCTTGATCACGCCGAGCACCGCGGCGACGATGCCGAGCGCGGGCAGCGCTTCGGAGACGATCATCAGCGAGTTGTATGGCTTGAGCCGGTCGCGGCGGATCGTCTCGATCTCCTCGTCCATGAGCGATTCGATCTCGTGGCTGCGGGCATTGCCGATGACCAGGAGGCGCACGTAATCGCAGACGAACTGGACGAGTTCGGCACGGGCGAGGACGCGGGGGAAGCGGGAGAAGATCTCGGAATTGTAGGGATCGTCGATATGCGGCTCGACGTCGTTGCGGCCCTTGGCGCGGATGTCGCGCATCAGGATGTAGAGCAGGCCGAGCAGATCGAGGAAATCACGCTGCTTGGGAACGCGTCCGGCGCCGGCCTCGACGCAGGCGCGGCCCGTATCGGCGACGGAGCGCATCGGGTTCGCGACGATGTAGGTGCCCAGCGCCGTGCCGCCGATGATCACGAACTCCCAGGGCTGCCAGATCACGAGAATGTGGCCGCCCATCATGGCGAACCCGCCGAGCAGCGACGCCATCGTGATGGTGAGACCGATGATGATTGCCAACGCCCAAACTCCCCTTGTGGAACTCTCGGGAGCATTGGTACGGCCTCAAGCTTGCGCGAGGCGGGAGGTGGGGGTGGGTTCCTTTAGGCTGCGCCGTCAAGGTGCTGGGCCGTATCGGGGCTGCCAGCATCGCCTCGAGCCGATGGTACCGGTTAGAACAAAGGGTCGGAGTTAAAGATCTTCGGTTGATTCTTCGCGAGACTTCAGGCACATTCACATAACTGCTGCGGGGTGGCTTGCCGCCCTCTCAGCCGACCGAAGAAGTCAGCTTTGGAGGTCGGGGGTATCCTGCGGGTTACTCCCTCAAATCAAGCTCCGCTTAGGCGGAGCTTTTTTGTTGCGCCCGGCGGCGGCGTTGCGCGGGAGCGTTTTCCGAAGCAGAGCCGGAAAACACAAAACCCCGCCGAAGCGGGGTCTGCGATCACATCGTCACTGACCTGAAGCTTGCCTTCGCCCCGGCGGTCAGTGGCCCCTGGTGGGGTCTTAGACGCGGATGACATGAGCAGAGCCGCCAGCGGCCCCTTTCTGAATGGCTGCAATCCCCAGGTCAAGCGATTGCGATCACCGGCAGGAAAGCTAGCCCGCCACCCCCTCACCCCGGCTCAAGCGCCCGGTTCACCGCCTCGCGCATGTCGGCCAGCGAAAACGGCTTCGTGAGCACGTCGACGACGATCGCGTCGAGGCCCATGGCGCGTTCGCGCTGGTCGGCGAAGCCGGTCATCAGGAGGATCGTGAGTTCGGGATGGTCGCGCTTGGCGGCGAGGGCGAGGGCGATGCCGTCCATGATCGGCATGCGGATGTCGGTGAGGAGCAGGTCGAAATCCCCGCCCTCCTCGTTCAGGCGGTCCAGCCCCTCGCCTCCGTCCTCCGCGGTGAGGACGAAATGACCGTCCATTTCGAGGCCGCGCTTGAGGAAGGCCCGGATCGGCTCCTCGTCGTCGACCAGCAGGATTTTCGCCATCGGCTCAGCTCGCGTCTTCGTCGTTCACGTCGGCTCGAACAGGTCTGGTGCGGTATCACCGGTGTCGATCACCCCGACGAAGGGGAGTTGCCGGAAGGAATGCGCGATGTCCATGCCGTAGCCGACGACGAACCTGTCGGGGCAGGTGAAGCCGACGTGATCGGCCTCGATCTGCACCGCGCGCTTGCCCGGCTTCTCCAGCAGCACCGCGGTCAGCACGCGGCGCGCACCGCGTGCGGCGAGGAGATCCTTCGCGAAGACGATGGTGCGGCCGGATTCCAGGATGTCGTCGATGAGCAGCACGTCGCGATCCTGCACCGCGCTTTCCACGTCGCGCAGGATGGCGACCTGCCCGGAGGATTGCGTGCCGTCGCGGTAGCTCGACAGGTGGATGAACTCGACCTGCGGATCGAGCCCGGCGCGATGCAGCGCGCGGATCAGATCGGCGGCGAACATGAAGCTGCCCTTGAGGACGGCGACGACGAGCAGATCCTTGGGCGCATCAGCCACGATCTCGGCGGCGAGCTCCTCGCAGCGCCTTGCAATGGTTTCCTCGTCGAACAGCACGCGAACGCGCGAATCAGTCATGTCGGTCCAGCCTTGTCTCTCGTTTGCGTCGAATTCGCTCAGTTTCCGCTTTCGGCGATCGTGGCGCCGTCGGCCTCCGGTGCGAAGCGAACCAATACCTGCCTTGCTTCGTCGGGCGGCGCAACCAGGCGGGCGCGAAAACGGGTCTTCTCTCCTGCGGAGAGATTAGCGCGCGGCGGCTCGACGCTCCACGAATAAAGCGTCTGCCGCGCTTCTCCCCACAGGGAAATCGTGATCTGCGGGACGGGCCGCTCGGCCCTTGTCGTATTGGCGATCTCGCCCTCGATGGTCAGATAGCGGCCGTTCGACTCGGTCGAGACCGTGGATGTGACGTTCGTGATTTCGAGGCCGCGCAGGTTGACGTTCAATCCCGCAAGATCATAAAGCAGCGCCGTCGCCGGCACGGAGCGCACGACGTTCTCGCGCCCCAGCAGTGCCCCGAGCATCCCGCCCCCGACAATCACCGCGAGGACGAGCGCAAGCGGGATGCGGGCGGCGCTGGCCTTGAGGGAGGTCATCCAGACGGGCGGGGAAAACGCCTTTCCGGCAGCCTTCTTGCCTCCGGCCTTCTTGCCCGGATCCTTCTTGACCGCATCCTTCTTCTTGCCGCCGGCGCGATTATTCGCCGCATCGACGGAGATCGTATCGTCCTCGTCGAGGAGCCCGGCTGCCCAGTCGGCGTTCAGCGAATCGTCCTCGAGAACGACCTCCTCCTCCTCGTCCGCCGGGGCGTCGATGAAGAAGACCTCGCGGCAGGAGGCGCAGCGAAGCTTGCGTCCGGCCGGCCTCAAATAGGCCGGATCGATCGCATATTCACTTGCACAGGATGGACATACGATGAGCATGGGCGAATCACATGGCGCCGGGACCCGCTTCATGCGAGACCGGACGTCCCCATTGGTCGGCAGGTTTGGTTAAAGACGCGTGAAAGACTTCGAGATATCCCCGAACGGAAGCGATCTTCCCGTCGTTCATTTCGAGAATGTCGGGGTTCGCTACGGACTCGGTCCGGAAATCCTGCGCGACGTCACCTTCTCGATCGCGCCGCATTCGTTCCAGTTTCTCTCCGGTCCCTCGGGCGCGGGCAAGACGACGCTCCTGCGGCTCATCCTGATGTCGATCAAGCCGACGCGGGGGGTGATGACGCTGTTTGGCGAGGAGGTCAGCCGGATCGACAAGGACCGGCTGACGGATCTGCGCCGGCGCATGGGCGTCGTCTTCCAGGACTTCCGCCTGCTCGACCACCTCACGCTCTACGAGAACGTAGCCCTTCCCCTGCGCGTCCAGGAGCGCGAGGAGAGGAGCTACCGTGCGGAGGTGATGGAGCTTCTCGCCTGGGTCGGGCTCGGCCATCGCATGCATGTCATGCCGTCCGTGCTCTCGGGGGGCGAGAAGCAGCGTGCGGCGATCGCGCGGGCGCTGATCACGCGCCCGGACCTGCTGCTCGCCGACGAACCGACGGGAAACGTCGATCCGAGCCTGGCGCGGCGGCTGCTGCGGCTCTTCATCGAACTCCATCGCCTGGGAACATCGGTCTTGATCGCGACGCACGATCTGAGCCTGATGGACCAGATCGACGCCAAGCGGCTGCTCCTCGCCGACGGGCAACTGCATATCGACGAATAGGGCGCGGAAGGGGGCTCATGTGACGCAAGGCACCGGCCAAGGCACCGGCTACGTAGACGCCGACGATGCGGAGGGGGCCGTTCCCGCACCGGCGGCGCAGTCGCGCCTGCCGCCTCCCCCGCCAATGAAGCGCAACGCACCCCTCGTTCCCGTCGATTCCGCCGCCAGTCGCTCGCTCGTCGCGGTGATCGCGATCCTGACCTTTCTTGCAGCACTCTGCGCGGGTGCCGCCGAGCTCGTCGCCACGAGTTCAGCGCAGTGGCAGGCGTCCGTCGCCAACGAGGCGACCATCCAGGTCCGCCCGCAGGTACAGCGCGACACTGAACAACTCGTCGCCGAGGCGGTGGCGATCGCCCGGGCGACGCCGGGGATCGTCGCCGCCGAACCCTTCAGCCTCGCCCAGTCGGAGCGCCTGCTGGAGCCGTGGCTCGGCGCGGGGCTCGATCTGGGGGAACTGCCCGTCCCGCGCCTGATCGTGCTGCGCGTCTCCGAAGACGTCACTGTTGATTTCGCATCCCTGCGCCAGCGCCTGCGCGCGGTGCCGGGCGCGAGCCTCGACGATCACGCGCAATGGTTGGCACGGCTTTCCTCCATGGCCCAGACCATCGTCGGGATCGGGGCCGCCCTCGTCGTGCTCGTGCTGGTGGCGACAGGGCTCGCCGTCGCCTTCGCCACCCGCGGCGCGATGGCGGGCAACAAGGGGATCGTCGAGGTGCTGCATTATGTCGGCGCGCGCGATTCCTACATCGCAGCCGAATTCCAGCACCGCTTCCTGCGTCTGGGCCTCAAGGGCGGGATCACGGGGGGCGCGGCGGCGATCGTGCTCTTCATCATCCTCGGCATGATTTCCAGCTCCTGGCGCGCCTCGCCTGCGGGCGATCAGATCGAGGCTCTGTTCGGAGCGTTCGACATCGGCCTGCGGGGTTATGGCGTGATGGGGGGCATCGCATTTGTCGTGGCCGTGGTGACGGCGCTCGTTTCCGGCCTCTCGGTGCGGCGATTCCTGCGAGAATCGAGCTGATTGGGGCTGATTCGCGCCTTTTGCATGTTTTTGCCCCGCCACAGCCGTATTCGGCGTTTCGTAATGGCGCGTTCACGTTCGAGATTGCGCTCGCAAGGCGCCTGAGGCGATAGTGACGATATGGTGAGGGATGTCTGAAACCGGCGCGAGCACAAACGCAACGACAGGCGCGATCGGATGGATCTGGCAGGATGAAGCGCGCGCTAAACCGTTCGCCGGCCGGCCGGGCTCCTCGCTCATGAGGAACCGGCACGGACGGCGCGGAGGATGGCTCAGGGCGATGGCCCGCGGGATCACGACGCTGTGCCTTCTCGGCGCGGCGGCGCTGGTCGGCGGCTTCTTCATGTTCATCTCCTCGCTCAACAGCTACGACAACACCGCGCCCGCGAAGGCCGATGCCATCGTCGCCCTGACCGGCGGAGCCCATCGCGTGGCCGATGCGATCGACCTCCTGTCGCGGGGACATGGCGAGCGCCTGCTGATATCAGGCGTCAACGAAATGACGAGCCGCGAGGAGATCGCGCGCCTCAATCCCGGTCAGCGACGTCTGCTCGAATGCTGCGTCGATCTCGACTACCGGGCGCGCAACACCATCGGGAACGCGATCGAGACGCGCCGCTGGGTCGCCAATCACGGCTTTGCGTCGATCATCGTCGTGACGTCGAACTACCACATGCCGCGCACCATGCTGGAACTCGAGAACGCGGCGCCGCACATCGAGAAGTCGACCTATGCAGTGGTGCCGAGCTCCATCGACACGGCGGCGTGGTGGCGAGACGAAACCGCCGTGCGGCTCCTCACGCTGGAATACCTGAAGTTCATCGCCGCCTTCGCCCGCACACGGTTCGAGAGTGATCCCGAAGCATCGCGCGCGGCATTGCTGCTCAGCCGGGCCGACGGGCCGTTGAATCTGGAAATTTCACGCGAGGAACGGTGAGATCGCCGGTTTCGCTCGTGCGTTTTCCGGATTAGGAATGGCGCCTACGCGGCTTCCGCGCTTACCGGTCCATTTCATGCTCGTCCTTCGCTCGATCCTCTTCAACCTCGCCTACTACCTGAACCTCACGCTGTGGATGATCGCGGCGTTGCCGACGCTGGTGATGCCGCGCCGGGTCTTCATGCGCGTCGCGCGGGAATGGGCGGGGTCGTCGCTGTGGCTCCTGCGGGTTATCGCGGGGACGACGGTGGAGTTCCGCGGTGTGGAGAAGATCCCGCGCGGGGGCCTTCTGGTCGCCTCGAAGCACCAATCCCTCTGGGAGACGTTCGCGCTCCTGCGGATCTTCGAGGATCCCGCCTATGTGCTGAAACGCGAGCTGATGTGGATCCCGGTGTTCGGCTGGTACGCCTGGAAGGCGAGATCCGTGCCGATCAACCGGCGCGGCGGCGCGGCCGCGCTCGTCGCCATGAACCAGAGGGCGCGGGAGGAGGTGGAAGCCGGGCGGCAGATCATCATCTTCCCCGAGGGCACCCGCCGCGCTCCCGGTGCCGAGCCCGCCTACAAGTACGGGATCGCGCATCTCTACGATCGCATGGGCGTCGCCTGCCTCCCCATCGCGCTGAACTCCGGGATGTTCTGGCCGCGCCGCAAGATGACGCGCCACCCGGGGACCATCGTGGTGGAGGTGCTCGATCCGATCGCGCCGGGACTGCCGCGCGACGCCTTCTTTGCCCAACTGCAGCAGACCATCGAACCTGCATCGCAAGCCCTACTGCACGAAGCGGGCGTGTCCGCCGGCTGAATTATATCTTTGGTTGTGCGATTTTTGTCGCAGCGGATTCATCTTTCGACAAACACTCTCTCTTTAGAGTGAGGTTGTGTTCGATAGGAAAATCCATTCCGATGTTGTATGGATCCCGCCTGACCGGTGTCTTCTTTGGAGTTTTGGCGGCCATCGTGATGGCGGCCACGATCTTCTTTGGCACCGAGAAACTGGCCGACGCGCTGGCCGATCTCATGACGATCGAGCCCGCGCTCGCATCGCTTGCGCTGTCGGGCCTCATCACCTTTTCGTTCGCGACACCGGTGGCCGCCTTCATCCTGCAGCGGCGCGCCATTCGCGCCCTGGAGCACCGCTTCGGGCACATCATCAATCATGATTCGAGCACGGGTCTCCTCAACCGCGATGGCTTCGTCAGCCGCCTCGACGCGCTGCTGACGAGCGAGGCGATGCATCGGGACGGAGTGGGGATCGTCCACATCGATCTGCTCGGCCTGCAGCCGGTGAACGATTCCTATGGGCACGAGGCCGGCGACGCCGTGCTGCAGGAAGTCGCGGTCGATCTCGCGATGAGCATGCAGGAGCATGCGCTCGTGAGCCGGCTCGGCGGCGCGGAGTTCATGCTCGCATTCCCGCTCGAACTCGCCCACAACAAGGGGCTCGCCCAGCGCAGCGCGCATGCGACCGCCGAGCGGATCATGGATGTGATCGCGAGGCCCAGGCGCATTGCGGGGCACGATATCGAACTCACCGCCAGCATGGGTATCTGTACCGCTCCCGACGGCGGGACGACAGCCGAGGCGCTGATCAAGAGCACGCAACTCGCCCTCGCGGCCGCCAAGGCCTCCGGCCCGGGATCGGTGCGCTTCTACGACCGGGCGCTCGAATCGCTGGTGGGCGAGCGCCGCGCCATCGAACGGCGGATCCGCGAGGCGGTCGCCAACAAGAGCTTCGAGCTGCATTTCCAGCCGCTCTACCGCAATCACGACCGCAAGCTCGCCGGGTACGAGGCACTCCTGCGGCTGCCTACCGGGAAGGAAGCCTTCATCTCGCCGGCGGTCTTCGTGCCGATCGCGGAGGAACTCGGCCTGATCTCGAAGATCGGCGACTGGGTGATCCGCAGCGCCTGCAGCTTTGCCGCCGAATGGCCGGCGGATTGCACGATCGCCGTCAACCTCTCTCCCGCGCAGTTCCGCGACGGGAGCGTGTCGCGGGTCGTGCGCGAGGCGCTGGAGGAGACGGGGCTCGACCCCAGGCGCCTCGAGCTGGAGATCACCGAGGGCCTCCTGATGAACGACACGCAGACGGTCCTCGGCGAGTTGAACATCCTCAAGGGGCTCGGCGTCGCCATCGTGCTCGACGATTTCGGCACGGGCTATTCGAGCCTGAGCTACCTGTGGAAGTTCCCCTTCGACAAGATCAAGATCGATCGCTCGTTCATGCGCGCCCTCGACGAGAAGGACAAGCTCGTCGGCAACATCCTGCTCGCGATCGTCTCGCTCTCGCGCTCGCTGCAGCTGCGTGTCACGGCGGAGGGCGTCGAGACGCAGGCCCAGGCGGAATTCCTGCGCGAACTCGCCTGCGACCAGGTGCAGGGCTTCCTGTTCGGTCGCCCCATCCCCATGCGGGACGTCGCCGCGAAGTTCCTGCGGGATGCAAAGAGGCCGCCGACCATCGACGTCTACTCCCCCGCACTGAGCGGCGCGAGTCACTAGAGCTGTCCAAGATGCTTCCGGCCGGCGCGCATCGCCCGCCACGCTCCTGCCCGGCTGCGCCGGATCTCGCGGTTCCGGCGCAGTATCGCTGCAGGCGCTCAGCTGCCAACGGGCATGCCGGCCGATTTGAAGCTGCCCGCAGCCTTGCGAGCCTTCCCGAAGATCGCCTTCGCCTCCGGCCCGGTCCATGCGGCGGAGGTCTTGATGTCGGTTACCCCGCCGCCGCCGGTCGCGATGATCGATGCGGCGACGACGACGTCCTGGCTCGGAGCTTCCGCAACGATGAACCAGTCGTATTCGCCCGTCGTGAGATACCAGGAGATCATCTTGCCGCCGAGCGATTCGAACAAGGCTGAAACCGCCTCGCTCCGGTCCTCGGGGGTGCTGGTCATTCCGCGAACCGCGTCACGCGTGAAACGTCCCTGTGCGATGAATGTGGGCATTGAACCCTCCCGTGCTCGCCCTGCTGGCGAGCCGGAGACTTTAACACCTTCTTCACCTTGTCGGTAGTCGGCGCGCAGCTCGCCCCGGACAACGCCCCGGTCAAATAAAAAGGGCCCGACCGTTTCCGGACGAGCCCTCGAATTCTTTGGTGGTGGAGGCAGTCAGCTGCGAACCTGTCTCTGCGAGATACTCCCTGTTCTCCGGGAAAATACAGGGAATTTCGCGGGATTCAGGCTCCTGGCATGCGAAGGACTGCGAGAAAGGTCAGCTGACGCAGGCGGTTACATGTCATTTCCCTAAGCGCAGGAACAGGGAAAACTTCCAGGTCAAACGGGGAATTTTGCGTCGAAAACAGGCAGCTGAATCCAAGCGGGAAAACCGGACGCGTTGCGGCCCCTGCGCCAAGAACAGCATGCGGAACGAGGGTTGCCCAGCGTCGCAATCTGTGTCTTGATCAGTGCGCCTGACCCGAGATGCGGAACAAACGCCGGCGTGATGCCCGAGGCGCCGCATGTACGGTCACCGTGAGGGCGTGACGCCCGATGGGCCCGAGTGCTGCAGCGCAGCTGCTCGGGATTCTATCGCGGTATCCGCCGTTTGCCTTCGTGCGCGGCGCTCCGCATTTTCCGAAGGCAACAAGATGACAAGCCCTCTGAATTCATCCCATGGCTGCGAGAGCAGCCTGGGCGAGCTGGAGATCACGTATCGCCCGCCAGAAACGCTGCGGCCGCATGCAAGAAACGCCCGCACGCATTCCAGGAAGCAGATCCATCAGATCGCGGCGTCGATCAGCGAGTTCGGCTTCACCAATCCCGTGCTGCTTGACCGCCACGGCGCCATCATCGCTGGACACGCCCGCGTCGAGGCGGCGAAGGAATTGTGGCTGGCGACGATCCCGACGATATGCATCGACCACCTGAGCGACGAGCAGAAGCGCGCCTACATGCTCGCCGACAACAGGATCGCGCTCAACGCCGGCTGGGATCCGGAAATCCTGCAGATCGAGCTGGCCGAACTGTCCGCACTCGAGCTTGACTTCGATCTCGAGATCACCGGCTTTGAGACGGCCGAGATCGACCTGATCGTCGATGGCCCTGCACCGGATCGCAGGCAGGATCCCGCCGACAGCGCGCCGGCGGTTCAGGACGGTCCGGCTGTCACGCGGCCCGGCGATCTGTGGGTTCTGGGCGATCACCGCCTGCTCTGCGGGAGTGCCTTGGATCCTGCCGCATATGCGGCCGTGATGGGAGACGACAGGGCTCGGTTGGTCTTTTCCGACCCGCCCTACAACGTGCCGGTGGACGGACACGTCTGCGGCGCGGGCTCGATCAAGCACCGCGAGTTTGCGATGGCCTCGGGCGAGATGAGCCCGCGGCAGTTCACCGAGTTTCTCGGGGAGGCCTTCCGCCAGGCTGCAGCCGTCAGCCTCGAGGGGGCGATGCACTACTACTGCATGGACTGGCGCCACATGGGGGAGATGCTGGCCGCCGGCGAGGCGGCCTTGCTCAAGCTCAAGAACCTGTGCGTCTGGGTCAAGAACAACGGCGGCATGGGAAGCTTCTACCGTTCCCGCCACGAACTGGTGTTCGTCTTCAAGCACGGCGCCGCGCCGCACGTGAACACGATCGAGCTCGGCAGGCATGGCCGGTATCGCACCAATGTCTGGGAATATGCCGGGGTGAACACGCTCAGGCGAGGGCGCATGGACGAGCTATCGATGCATCCCACCGTCAAGCCGGTGGCGATGATGTCGGATGCAATCAAGGACGCCTCGCGCCGGGGCGAGATCGTGCTGGATCCCTTCGGCGGCTCCGGCAGCACCCTGATTGCGGCGGAAAGGACCCGCCGGCGGGCGCGGCTGATCGAAATCGATCCGCACTATTGCGACGTCATCATCCGGCGTTTTGAGGCCCTCACCGGACAGGGTGCCGTCCTGGCATCGACGGGCGCGCTCTTTGCGGATGTAGCCGCCGGCCGCGCGGCCGAGACACCGGGCGGATCCTCGCCGGGCGACGGCTCCCGGCAGGAAGAGGAGGGCGTGTCATGAGCCAGCGCCGGGAGCCGCCGGAGAGCGGTCACTACGAGGTCGGCTACCGCCGGCCTCCCGCGCACTCCCGCTTCAAGAAGGGAACCTCGGGCAATCCCCGGGGCCGGCCGAAGAAGTCAAAGCCGGGCCTGGGTCTCATCCTCGCTGAAACGCTCAACGAGAAGGTCAGCGTGCGCGAGGGAGAAAAAGTGCGGAGGATCTCGAAGGGAGAAATGGTGGTTCGGGCGGCAGTCAACGCAGCCATGAAGGGCGAAAGGCAGGGTCTGAGGAATGTGATGATGCTGGCCGGCAAGACAGGTCTGCTGGGAACCGCAGCACCGCACGCAGCAAACCCGGTGCTCGTCGTGCCAGGCGCCGTCAGCGAAGAGGACTGGCTGGCGGCGACCGAGAAGCATCAGGCGCCGTACCGCGGCAATAACGGCGAGTGAGGCAGGCGACGGCGGGCGGATCGCA
>Ga0208490_100519_pt1 | contig 22915 bp, 22 predicted proteins | sample SubbioAug_CSWold_FD_184818 | JGI IMG/M metagenome (GOLD analysis project Ga0208490, IMG submission 184818) | Serpentinite rock and fluid subsurface biosphere microbial communities from McLaughlin Reserve, California, USA - CR11Aug_CSWold (SPAdes) | ecosystem: Environmental > Terrestrial > Deep...
CGTGTTCGGCGCCATCTCCCAGCAGGAGATCAAGCGGATCCTGTCCTTCCACGCCGTGAGCCAGATCGGCTACATGATCTTCGGCCTCGGCCTGCTCACCGTCGCCGGCATCGCAGCGGCGATCCTCTACATCACCCAGTACATCGTGGTGAAGACGACGCTGTTCCTCACCGGCGGTCTCGTCGAGCGAGCCGCCGGCACCGGGCACCTCGACCGGGTCGACGGGATGCTGCGCACCCGCCCGGTGGTCGGGGTGATGTTCCTGCTCCCTGCGCTCAGCCTCGCCGGCGTGCCCCCGTTCTCCGGGTTCGTGGGCAAGTTCGCGCTCGTCGACGCCGGCATCGCCGACGCCAGCTGGGCCATCGTCGCCGTCAGCCTCGGCGTCAGCGTCTTCACGCTGCTGTCGATGAACAAGATCTGGGCCGGCGCCTTCCTGGGCGAGCCGACACCGAACGCGATCGTCGGCAACCGGGCCCCCCTCCCCATCACCATGGTCGTGGCCACCGGGGCGCTGGTGGCCACCAGCATCGCCATCGCCGTCACGTCCGGGCCGATCTACGGCTTCGCCGAGCGGGCCGCCGAGACGCTGCTCGCCGCCGGAGGTGGTCCCGCATGATGCACGGCTACATCGGCCCCACCCTCTGGCTCACCGGGCTCTGGGTGATCCTGTGGCGCAGCACCACGGCTGCCACGATCCTCACCGGCGTGGCGCTCGCCGTGGCGCTCACCTGGTTCGTGACCCGCGCCGACGAGAACCGCGAGCAGCACCGGGTCCGTCCCCTCGCCCTCGTGCGGTACCTCGCCCACATGGCGGTGGCGCTGGTGCGCTCCAACATCGTGCTGGCCCGCGAGATCCTCACCCCGACCGACTACACGCACCCGGGCATCATCGAGATCCGGCTCCCGTCCTGCTCCGAGCTGGTGCTCACCGTCATCGGCAACAGCATCAGCCTCACGCCGGGCACCCTCACCCTCGAGCTGCGCGCCGAGACCTCGACCCTCGCCGTGCACGTCCTGCACCTGCGCAACGTCGACGATGCCCGGTCCGAGATCGAGGACCTCCACCGACTGGTCAGCGCCGCGCTGGTCCGCGTCGCCCCGGACGAGGAGGCAACCGCCCGATGATGTCGCTCGCCTTCGGCCTGCTCACCGCAGCAGCCGTGCTCTTCACCTACCGGGCGGTGCGCGGCCCGTCGGTGGCCGACCGCGTCGTCGCCGTCGACGGCCTCGTCATCATCGCCGTCGGCGCCATCGCCGCCGACGCCGTCCGCCAGGGCGACGGCCGCTTCGCCGACGCCGCGATCCTGCTGGCCATCGTGGCCTTCGTGGGCACCGGCATCGTGGCCCGCTTCATCGAACGGCGGGGAGGCTGACCGTGGACGTCGTCGTCGACATCCTCCTCGTGGCCGGCGCCGCCTGGTTCCTGCTCGCCGGCATCGGCGTCGCCCGCCTCGGCGACTCCCTCGCCCGCGTGCACGCCGCCACCAAGGCCACCACGCTCGGGATGATGCTCATGGTCGCCGGCGCCGTGCTGAACGCGCCCGGCACGGACGCCATCAAGCTGTCGCTGGCCATCGCCCTGGTGGCCCTGACGAACCCGGTGGGCGGGCACCTGCTCGGACGGGCGGTCGAGGCCAACCCGGGCACGGCCGAGGTCCGCATCGACGTCCGCGCCCGGGTCGAGACCGACCCGGACGACGAGCCCGGGACCGAGGACCCTTCGGCCCAGGACTGACCCGGATCGGCCGCTCAGGACCAGAACGGTCCCATCCCCCTCAGGCGGCTCGTGCGGCCACCCGGGCGATCGCGTCGACGATCTCGGCGAGGCGGGGAGCGGGCAGATCGTGCGCCATGTCGTTGAACATGAGCAGCGTCGACCCGGGGATGGCCCGGGCGGTGGCGATCCCCCCGCTCGGCTTCACCAACGGGTCGATCAGCCCGTGGACGACGAGGGCCGGGACGTCCAGGCGGGACAGGCCCTCGGTGCGGTCCGCGCTCGCCATGATCGCCGCCGTCTGTCGGGCGACGCCGTGCGGCCGGAAGCTGCGGGCCACCGCGGCCTCGGCCAGCGGCCGGTACTCGTCCTCCCGGAAGTGGGGACCGCTGATGAGGCGGAAGGCGGCCACGGCCTGGTCAACGGCGTTCTCCCGGCTCGGATCGTCCCGGCGGGCGAAGGCGAGCAGCACCTTGGCGGTGGCGCCTCCGCTGCCATCGCCGGGGTTCGACATGATCGAGGTGAGGCTGGCGACCCGCCGGGGGTGCTGGATGGCGAGGGACTGGGCGATCATGCCGCCCATCGACGCACCGACGACGTGGGCCCGGTCGATGCCGAGGGCGTCGAGCAGACCAGCGGCGTCGTCAGCGAGGTGCTCGAGCACGTAGCCCGTCGCGACCGGCCTGCGCAGCAGCCGACCGATGAAGGCGCGGACCGGTGACGGTGGCTCCCACTCGAACGCCGAGCTGAGCCCGATGTCCCGGTTGTCGAAGCGGATCACATCGAAGCCGGCGTCCTCGAGCATCCGCACCATCTCCACCGGCCAGGCGGTGAGCTGGGCGCCGAGGCCCATGATCAGCAGCAGTGGCTCGCCGGCGCCGCTCCGCTCGTACTCGAGGGTGATCCCGTTGACGTCGACCGATGGCATCGGTCCAGTGTGGCGGGACCTTCGCCTCTGTCCCGATTCCGGGACCGGCCGTACCGTCGATGCAGACAGCACGGGAGGAGCCAACATGTCCGGTCACCCCACCGCCCCGGTTCACGTCGACGCCGCGACCGACTTCCTGCGATCCGGGCGGCTCGCGATCGTCGGCGCGTCCGACGCTCGCGACAGCTTCGGCCGCACGGTGTACGAGCAGCTGCGCACGCAGGGGATCGACGTCGTGGCCGTGCACCCCGCCGGCGGCACGGTCGCCGGCGACCCGAGCCACGCCCGCCTGCTCGACGTCCCCGGCCACGTCGACGGCGCCATCGTCATGGTGGCGGCGCCCGGCTCGGTCGATGTCGTCCGCCAGGTCGCCGAGCGGGGCATCCCCCGCGTCTGGCTGTTCAAGGGTGCGGGCGGGACCGGCGCGTCGAGCCCGGAGGCGGTGGCACTGGCGATGGAGCTCGGGCTCGACGTCGTGCCCGGCGCATGCCCGCTCATGTTCGTGGAGCACCCGGCCTTCGTCCACCGCCTCCACCGAGCCGTCCGCCGAGCCCGCGGTCACCTCACGGTCTCGTCGGCCTGACCGTCTCGGCACCCTGAGCGGCGGGGCAGCCCGGTTCAGGTGCGGCCCTCGTCCTCCTGGGCCGCTTCCAGCGCGGCGTCCTCCTCGACGAGGCGCTGCTCCCAGTCGGCGTGGAGGACGGGGTGTCCGGCCGCCCGCATCGCGGCCACGACCCGATCGTCGTCGTCCACGACCACGGCGACCACGCGGCCCGGGTAGCGCCGTGCGATCGTCTCGACCTTCACCACCGCTGCGGGGCGGCGGTCACGCCCCGACCGCATGACGAGGTCGTGGCCGTCGAGGCCGTGCTGCGCCAGCCAGCGCTCGGTGTCGGCCCGGCAGCGCTCGGGGCGACCGGTCAGGTAGACGACCTCGTGGTCGGGGCGGAGCCGCTCGACGACCGCCTTGCCCTCGGGGTGCAGCGGGTCGCTCGGCGCAGCGGCGAAGAAGGCATCCCAGTCCTTGCGGCGACCGGTCAGGTGGTGGAGCCGGTGCCGGACGTCGGCCAGCACCCCGTCGAGGTCGACGAAGGCCACCGGTCGGGCGTCGGGTGCGACATCGTGAGCCACGCCACATGCCTACCCCGACCGGCTGGAGAGCCGCCGGCTCCGTTCAGTCGGCGCCGATGAAGCCGACCGGCAGCGCCGTGGCCGCCCACGTCGTCCCGTCCTCGCCACCGTTGACCGTGGCCACGACGACACCCCAGCCGCCGCCGGGGTTGTCCCAGGAGATGTCACCGGCGAAGGGCTCGTACTCGCCGGCCCCGCCGGCGGTCACGGTGCCCTCACCGAGGGACTCGCCGGTCACCCGGTCGTGGACCCGGATGGTCACCTGGCCCTCGAAGCCGCGACCCCAGCCCTCCACCTGCAGCGGATGGTCGATGGCGCTCCCTGCCGTGGGCATCACCAGCTCCACCTCGGACGACGCGGCGAAGTTGACGTAGAAGCGGTCGTCGCTCATCTGGCGCACCCCGATCGTCGTCACCGGGCCGTCGGAGACCGCTCGCACCTCGAACTCCCCCGACCGGGAGTCGCCCTGCTGGTAGTCGCCGACCATCGGGGCGTCGAACCCGAGCACGTCGGTCGCGAACTCGGTCGCCGCGTCGGTCGGGTCGTCGAAGCCGGCACCCGCCAGCGGGTCCGGCCAGGCCACGGTCGCGGCCTCTTCGTCGGTGACCGATCCCGGCGCCATCGTCGTCTCGGTGGTCGTGGACGCGGTGGAGGAGGAGGTGGTGGTGTCGTCGACCTCCGTGGTCGTGGGCTCCGCGACGCTGGTCGTCGTGTCGTCTGTCGCGACGTCGTCGTCGTCGTCATCGTTCGTGGCCATCACGACCAGCACGAGGACGAGGATGGCGACGAGCACGCCCAGGGCGATGAGCGCCCAGGTCGCACGCGAACGCTCGGGCGACGGTCCGCCCGGCGGTGTGGATGGGGATTCGATCGTCGGTTCCATGGGACCATCGCACGCTCCCCGGAGGTTCACGACCAGAGGCTCGAGGCATGGCCTGACCGGGATGTTCGCTCCGGGCCGGGTTCGGGCGGGTCAGCCCTCGCCGGCCAGCACCCGGGCCACGATGCTCGCGACCTCATCGTCTGTGGCCTGCCGCCCGACCTCGAGCACGGGCACCCCGGAGGCCAGGTGGGACCGCAGGGTCGCCTCGCTGCGGGGGTCGTCCCCGTCGAGCGCATGGATCACCACATCCGCACCGTCCACCAGCGGGCACGACCCCCCTGCCTCCAGCGGGCACGGTGCGGTCGCCGGCCGCGAGGCCGGACCGGCGCAGCGCAGCACCGGGACGCCTGCCTCGCGCAGCGCCGAGGTCAGCCGCCAGCGGCTGCCCGTCCCTTCCAGCACCACCCGGGGGTGACCCGACCCCGGTGCCCAGGACGGCGTCGGGCCGAGGGTGCCGACCACGAGTGCGATCACGCAGGGATCCCCGGTCTCCGCCATCGCGCAGCCGCGCGCACGCAGGAGGGCGAGCATCGGTCGGTTCTGGGCCAGGACCTCGGCTCGGAGGTTCGGAAGGCCCGCAGCGGCAGCATCCTCGAGGACCGCATCGAGCAGGTACGGCGCCAGCCAGCCCCGCCAGCGTCGGTCGACGGTCATGGCCAGCTCGCCGTCGCCATCTGCCGACCGGGACCACTCCGCTTCGGCGACGACGTCGCTCCCGGACGGCGCCGACAGCTCGGCCACCAGGAGCCTCCCCTCCGACGGTGGACGACGGACGAGGTCGGTGACCCAGGTGGCGTCGGGGTGGAAGCCGGAGAAGAACCTCCGGTTGCGGTCGTCGGGCGTCAGGCCCTCGAACAGCTCCAGCAGCGCCGGCACGTCCGCGACCGTCGCCGGGCGGATGGTCAGGGACCGGCCGTCGGGCAGGTGGACCGTGCGGTCCGGCGTGCCCTGCTGCTGTCGATCGACGTCCATGCTCGCTGCACCTCGGTCCGCGGTCCGCCGGCTCAGATGACCGCGACGCGGCATGCGTGCGCCAGGGGCCAACGTCCATCGGGCCGTGGACCGAGGTTGCCAAACAATGTCCGGACATGTAGGTTCTTGGATACCCCCTGGGGTATCACCGACGAGGACGGAAGCCATGATCACCGGATCGACGCAACGACAGACCTGCTCGTGGGACGATCTGGCCGACGCGCACCGTCGAGCCCGACGAGATGACGTGCAGGGCGGTGGCACGCCACCGCACGAACCCGTCGTCGCCGTGCTCACCTGCGCCGACGCCCGGATCTCACCGGCGCGCTCGTTCGACCTCCCTGCCGGTTCGATCTTCGTCGTGCGGGTGGCGGGCGCCACGGCCACCGCCGAGGCAGTCGCCAGCCTCGCCTACGCCGTCGAGGAGCTCGGCGTGGCCACCGTGGTCGTCCTCGGTCACACCGAGTGCGGCGCGGTCACGGCCGCGCTGCAGGACATCGACGCCCCCGCCATCGAGCCCCTGCTCGCGCCGATCCGTCCGGTGCTCACCACGGACTGCAGCGATGTGGTCTGTGCCGTCCCCGCCCACGTCGTCGCCACGGTCGCCGCGCTCGCGGCCGACCCCGGCCCGCTCGGCGCGGCGATCCGCAGCGGCCGGGTCGCCGCGCACGGAGCCGTCATCGACATCACCGACGGCTCGCTCACCCGTCTCCCATCCGAACCTCCCCCCACCCCCACCCCCGACCACGAGGAGCCCTCATGACCACCACCGATCCCCACCCCACCGCCACGATCACCCCTGACGAGCTCGTCCGCATGCGAGCCGACGATCCTGCCGTCCACGTCATCGACGTCCGCACGACCGGCGAGTTCGAGACCGGCCACATCGAGGGCTCCTACAACGTGCCCCTCGACCTGCTCGGCGAGCACGTCCGTGACCTCGCCGCCCTCGACCACAACGTCGTGCTCGTGTGCCAGTCGGGCGCTCGGGCCACCAAGGCCCTCGAGACCCTCGTCGAGGCCGGCAAGTCCAACCTCCGCCTCCTCCAGGGCGGCATGAGCGCCTGGACGGCTGCCGGGGGCGACGTCGCCCGGACCAACGAGACCCGCTGGGCCATGGACCGCCAGGTCCGCCTGGTCGCCGGCGGCGTGACGCTCGCCAGCGTCGTCGCCAGCATCTGGTTCCCGCCCGCTCGCTTCCTCGCCGGCTTCATCGGCGCCGGCCTCACCTTCTCCGCCGTCACCAACACCTGCGGCATGGCCATGATGCTCGCCAAGCTCCCGTACAACCGGGGTGCCGGCTGCGACATGGGTGCCGTGCTCGACCAGCTCACCACCGCCGAGACATCGAACCGAACCGGAGCATGACCATGATCTTCAACCAGTACTACCTCGACTGCCTGTCCCACGCCTCCTACCTGATCGCCGACGAGACCACCGGTCGAGCGGTGGTCGTCGATCCCCAGCGCGACATCTCCGAGTACCTCGCCGACGCCGAGGAGCAGGGCCTCACCATCGAGCTCGTCCTCGAGACCCACTTCCACGCCGACTTCCTCTCCGGCCACCTGGAGCTGGCCGAGGCGACCGGCGCGCAGATCGGGTACTCCTCGGTCGCCGAGACCGAGTTCGAGATCCGCCCGCTGGCCGACGGCGAGCGCATCTCCCTCGGTGACGTGGAGCTCGAGATCCGCCACACCCCGGGTCACACACCCGAGTCGATGAGCATCGTCATCTACGAGCACGCCGGCGACGAGGTGCCCTACGGCGTCCTCACCGGCGACACCTTGTTCATCGGCGACGTCGGTCGTCCCGACCTGCTCGCCTCGGTGGGCTTCACCCGGGACGAGCTGGCAACCAAGCTCTACGACTCGCTCCACGACAAGCTGCTCACCCTCCCCGACGCCACCCAGGTGTTCCCCGCCCATGGTGCGGGCTCGGCCTGCGGCAAGAACCTGTCGACCGAGCTCACCTCCACCATCGGCGCCCAGCGGGTGGAGAACTACGCCCTGCTCGCCCCGGACCGCACCACGTTCATCGACCTGGTCACCGAAGGCCAGCCCCCGGCACCCGGCTACTTCATCCACGACGCCACCATGAACAAGAAGCAGCGGGCGCTCATGGACGAGACCGCCGGACCGCAGGCCATGACCTGGGACGAGGTCCGTTCGGCCATGGCCGACGGCGCACTGCTCGTCGACGGGCGCGATCCCGTGGAGTTCGCCCACGGCCACCTCCGGGGTGCCGTGAACGTCGGGCTCGAGGGCCGATACGCGGAGTTCGCCGGCTCCGTGGTCCCGGTCGACGCCGACATCGTGCTCTTCGTCGAGCCCGGCTCGGAGCTCGAGGCCAAGAACCGCCTCGGTCGCATCGGCTTCGACCGCGTGCTCGGCTACGTCGAGCACCCCTACGAGGTCCTGCGCGGCCACCAGGACCAGGCGCAGGTTGCCTCCCGCCTCACGCCCGTCGGCTTCGAGGACCGCCGCGAGCAGCTCGACGACATGCAGCTGATCGACGTCCGCAACCCCGGCGAGCACGCCCTCGGCGCCCTCCCTGGCGCGGTGAACATCCCGGTGGGCCAGCTCCCGGGGCGCCTGGACGAGCTCGACGCCAGCCGACCCACCGTCGTGTACTGCGCCGGCGGCTACCGATCGTCCGTCGCAGCATCGCTGCTCCGGGCCAACGGCTTCGACGACGTCAGCGACATCGTCGGCGGCTACGGGGCCTGGACCGAAGTCGTGCAGCCGGCCTGAGGCATCCGATGACCAGACCACCCAGCGCGATACGGCGACGGCTCGGCCGGTTGCAGCCACCCGTCGCGGGCGACACCGTGCTCGCCGACGTCGGCGCCGGACTGGCGGTCGGCGCCATGCTCGTGCCCCAGGGCATGGCCTACGCCCTGCTCGCCGGGCTCCCGCCCGAGGTCGGCCTGTACGCCTCGACGGTGCCGCTGGTCCTGTACGCCCTGCTCGGCACGTCGCGCCAGCTGGCGGTCGGTCCGGTCGCCATCGTCTCGCTGCTCAGCGCGACGACGCTCGCCTCCGTGGCCGACGAGGGCAGCGCCGGGTACATCGCCGCCGCCGGGCTCCTCGCCCTCCTGGTCGGCGTCATCCACCTCGTGCTCGGCGTCGCCCGCCTCGGGTTCCTCACCCGGCTGCTGTCGCATCCCGTCCTCGTCGGCTTCACCTCCGCCGCGGCGTTGATCATCGGCGCCAGCCAGGTCAAGCACCTCCTCGGGGTCTCGCTCGAGAACGACGAGCACTTCCACGAGACCGTCTGGGAGCTCGTCCAGAAGACGAGCGATGCCCATGGCCTCACGCTGGTCGTGGGGCTCAGCGCCATCGCGCTGATGGTGGGGCTCAAGCGTTGGCTCCCCGTGCTCCCCGGTGCTCTGGTCGCCGTGGCGGTCACCACCGTCGCCTCCGTCGTGTGGGACCTCGAGAGCCGCGGCGTCAAGGTCGTGGGCGAGATCCCCCGAGGTCTGCCACCGCTGACCGTGCCCGACGAGTTCGGGATCATCGGCACGCTGCTGCCGGCGGCGCTGGTGATCACCCTGGTCGGCTACATGGAGTCCATCGCCGTCGCCAAGGTCTACGCCCGGCGCAACCGCTACGAGATCGACGCCAACCGCGAGCTCATCGGCCTCGGGGCCGCCAACGTCGGCGCCGGGCTCTTCGGCGGGTTCCCCGTCACCGGCGGCTTCAGCCGGACGGCCGTGAACGCCGAGGCCGGGGCCCGGACCCGGCTCGCGTCGCTGGTCACGGCAGCCGTCGTGGTCCTCGTCATCGTCGCCCTGACCCCGCTGTTCGAGAAGCTCCCGTCGGCCACGCTGGGCGCCATCGTCGTCGTGGCCGTGGCCAAGCTCTTCGACTTCGTCGAGATCACCCACATCCGCCGGCTGAAGACCGCCGACTTCGTGACCCTGGTCGTGGCGTTCGTCGCCACCCTCGCCCTCGGTGTCGAGCTCGGCATCGGCGTCGCCGTCATGGCCTCGGTCGTGGTCGTCGCGGTGCGGATGATGACCCCGCACACGGCAGAGCTCGGCAGGCTCCCCGGCACCACCCTGTACCGCAACGTGACCCGGTACCCGGAGGCCGAGCGCATCCCCGGGGTCGCCATCATCCGCTTCGACGTCTCGCTGTCCTACCTGAACGTCGAGTTCCTGAAGCGCCGCGTCCAGCGGCTGGTGGACGACGGCGGCCCCGAGCTGCGTGCCGTGGTGCTCGACGCCAGCGGCGTCAACGACATCGACACCTCGGCCGTCGAGGCCTTCGCCGAGCTGGTCGTCGATCTGGACGAGAAGGGAATCGCCGTGCACCTCGCCAGCGCGAAGGGGCCGGTGCGCGACGTGCTCATGCGCTCCGGGACGTACCAGCGGCTCGGCGATCGGGTCCACGACCAGGTCCACGACGCCGTCGTCACCCTGGCCCCGGAGCAGGCCCGGGCGCATGGACCGACACCCCCCGGGGTACCGACCGAGACCGGGCCCGCGGCCCGGTTCGAGAAGAGGAGCTGAGGATGCAGATCCCCGAAGAGACCACCGCCGACCTCATCAAGCGACTCCGTCGGATCGAGGGCCAGGTGCGCGGCATCCAGGCGATGCTCACCGAGCAGCGGGACTGCGCCGACGTCGTCACCCAGGTCGCGGCAGCGAACAAGGCCCTGGAGCAGGTCGGCTTCAAGCTCGTCGCATCCGGACTCACCTACTGCATCTCGGACCCCGCTGCTGCTGCCGCGAACGGCTACGACGTCGCTCGCGTCGAGAAGATGTTCACCAAGCTCAGCTGAGAGGACCCAGGCATGCTCGACATCCGTATCGTGGAGACCCCCGGACTCGGGGACCGCAGCTACGTCGTCACCGACGGCGAGGTCGCAGTCGTGATCGACCCGCAGCGAGACCTCGACCGGATCCTCGACGCGGTCGGCGACGTCGCGATCACCCACGTCCTCGAGACCCACATCCACAACGACTACGTCACCGGCGGCCTCGCCCTGGCCGAGCGCTGCGGGGCGACCTACGTGGTCAACGCCGACGATCCGGTGGCGTTCGAGCGCCACGGCATCCGCGACGGTGAGGTGCTCCGGACCGGCTCGCTGCAGGTCACCGCCATCCACACGCCAGGGCACACGCCGACGCACCTGTCCTACGCCGTCGCCGTGGACGGCGAGCCTGCAGCCGTCTTCACCGGCGGGTCGATCCTGTACGGCGCCATGGGCCGCACCGATCTCGTCGACCCGAAGATCACCGAGGAGCTCACCCGGGCCCAGCACCGCTCCGCGCACCGCCTGGCCGAGCTGCTCCCCGACGACACCGACGTCTACCCCACCCACGGGTTCGGGAGCTTCTGCTCGGCCACCGAGACCAAGGGCACCGAGTCCACCATCGGCAAGGAGAAGCAGCAGAACCTGGCCCTCACCGAGGGCGAGGACGACTTCGTCACCGAGCTGATGGCCGGTCTCACCGCCTACCCCAGCTACTACGCCCACATGGGACCCCTCAACCAGGCCGGCCCTGCGGCGGCCGACCTCGAGCTCCCGCGGCTGGTCGACCCGGCTGCGCTCCAGCACCGCGTGGACCACGGCGAGTGGGTGGTCGATCTCCGCTCCCGGAAGGCCTACGCCGCGGACCACCTGCGCGGCACCGTGTCGATCGAGCTCGCCGATCCCTTCGCCACCCACCTCGGCTGGACCGTCCCGTGGGACGCGCCCCTCACCCTGATCGGCGACTCCAAGCACGACGTCCTCGAGGCTCGGCGCCAGCTGGCCCGCATCGGCATCGACGAGATGGCCGCTGCCGTCGGCGATCCGACCGAGCTCGCACCGGACGGCGCCACCGCGTCCTACCGCCGAGCGACCTTCGAGGAGCTGGCGGCCGAGCGGGACCAGCGGGGCGACGAGATCGTCGTCCTCGACGTCCGCCGTCCGGACGAGTGGGAGCAGGGCCACATCGAGGGAGCCGTGCACCTCCCCTTCTACGACCTTCGGGGTCGCCAGGACGAGGTGCCTGACGGTGAGGTCTGGGTGCACTGCATGTCCGGCTACCGGGCCTCGATCGGCGCCTCGCTCATGGACTGCGCCGGACGCGACGTCGTCCACATCGACGACGACTGGGATCGGGCCGGGCCGGCCGGGAACCCGATCGTCGACGGCTGAGCCGGAGGCGCGCCCCGCGACAGGCCAATCGGCCCTTGCGCGCGCTGCTCGGCGGAGCGAGCGTCATGCACATGGCAACGGAGTGGACCGGCGCGGATGCGACCTCGCCCTACGCCGGCACGACCCCCGTGCCGGCGCTGGCCAGCATCGGCGCGGTGACCCTGGTCGAGGGGCAGTCCTTCTGCGTCTCCGGGCGTTCGGGGGACATCACCCCCGAGTTCCCCCACGGGCTGTTCCTCCTCGACACCCGGATCGTGTCCAGCTGGTCCCTCCAGCTCAACGGTCACCGGGTGGAGCCGCTCGGGGTCGACGTCCACGACCCCTTCGGCGCGACCTTCCTGGGACGCGGCGCCCCGGCGAGGGGTCACGCAGATGCTGACGTGGTCGTCCTGCGCCACCGCCACGTCGGGCAGGGCATGCGCGAGCGCATCGTCGTTCGCAACCACGGCCTCGAGACCGTGGCGATGGTGCTGACCCTGTCGTGCGATGCCGACTTCGCCGATCTGTTCGCCGTGAAGGAGGGTCGAGCGGAGGCCCGGGGGCAGCTCTGGACCGAGCACGAAGCGGGGACGCTCCGCTTCGGGCAACGCCTGGGTGACGGGTCCAAGCAGGTGCGGGTCACGCCGTCGCAGCCGGGCACCAGCGAGCTGGGCTCGATCACCTGGGAGCAGCAGCTCGATCCGGATGCGTCCTTCGAGGTGTGCCTCGAGGTCACCGCGACCATCGGCGACACCGCGGTCGAACCGAGGTTCCGGTGCGGTCAGCAGGACCACGACTCGGTCCCGAAGCAGCGGATGGCCACCTGGCACGCCACCCTGCCGAGCGTGGCGACCACCAGCGCACCGCTGACACAGACGCTGGAGCGCTCGGCGGTGGACCTGGGCGCGCTGCGCATCTTCGACCCCGAGCACCCGGAGCTGCCGATCCTGGCGGCCGGCGCCCCGTGGTTCATGACGGTGTTCGGACGAGACTCACTGCTGACGGCATGGATGACGCTCATGGCCGACCCCTCGCTGGCCCACGGCGTGCTCGAGACGCTGGCTCGGTTCCAAGGTCAGGACGTGGACCCGCGGACCGAGGAGGAACCCGGGAAGATCCTGCACGAGATGCGGTTCACCACGACGACGGACCTGGCGCTCGGTGGTGCGGACGTCTACTACGGCTCCGTGGACGCCACGCCCCTGTTCGTGATGCTCCTGGGCGAGCTGCGGCGCTGGGATGCACGGGACGAGCTCGTCGACCGCCTCCTCCCGCACGCCGACCGCGCCCTCACCTGGATCGAGGACCACGGCGACCGCGATGGCGACGGGTTCGTCGAGTACCAGCGGTCGGGCGACGACGGCCTGGCCAACCAGGGCTGGAAGGACTCGTGGGACGCCGTGCGCCACGCGGATGGACGCTTGGCCACCGGCCCGATCGCCCTGTGCGAGGTGCAGGGATACGTCTACGCCGCGTACGTCGCGCGCGTGCACCTGGCCCACGAAGCCGGTGACGCGGCGACCGCCGCTCGCTTCGCGACGAAGGCAGCCGATCTGCGACGCCGTTTCAACGAGGACTTCTGGTCCGACGAGCACGGCTGGTACGTCCTGGCCCTCGACGGCGACAAGCAGCCCGTCGACGTCCTGTCCTCGAACATCGGCCACTGCCTGTGGAGCGGCATCATCGAGCCGGAGCGCGCCGGCCTCGTCGCCGAGCGGTTGCTCTCCGATGCGATGTTCTCGGGCTTCGGTGTGCGGACGCTCGCCTCGTCCGCGGCCGCCTACAACCCGATCAGCTACCACAACGGCTCCGTCTGGCCCCATGACAACGCCCTCTGCGCGGCGGGCCTGGCGCGCTACGGGTTCGTCGAGGAGGCGCACCGCATCATCGAGGCACAGCTCGACGTGGCACAGGCATACGAGGGCCGCCTCCCCGAGCTGTTCGCCGGCTTCTCCCGGGACGAGTTCGCCGTCCCGGCGGCATACCCCGCGTCGTGCGCGCCCCAGGCGTGGGCCGCGGCCTCCCCCATGCTGTGGTTGCGGACCCTGCTCCGCTTCGATCCCCACGCGTCCGACGCCAAGATCTGGCTCGACCCGCAGATCCCGCACGGCTTCGGCGACCTCGGCGTCTCCGGCATCCGGGTGGGTGCGCACGAGCTCTCGGTGTCGGTCTCCGGTGATCGGATCGAGGTCCACGGGGCGGAGGGGCTCACGGTCATCGAAGGTGCCCGACCGCCGCTCTCCGACGTCGTCGGTCCATGACCCTGGCCTCTTGCCCAGAACGCGTCCTGGGGTGACGCTTCGCTCGTGACCGAGCCGCTCGCACTCCTCTGCGTCGACGACCAACGCACGTTCCGCGAGGCGCTCCAGCTCGCCCTCGCCGCGGACGATCGAGGAGACCTCCAGTGCGTCGCGACCGCCGAGTCGGTCGCGGAGGCGCTGGACTGCCTGGAGGGCGCGACCGTCGACGTGGTCCTCATCGACTACGAGCTCCCGGACATGCACGGCATCGAGGGGACCCGCCTCATCAAGTCGCGCCACCCGGACGTGCGGGTCCTGGTCCTGACCGCGCACACCGACCTGGACCTGTTCCTGCGTGCCGTTGCGGCCGGAGCTGACGGCTTCCTGGACAAGAACGCACCGCTCCACGAGCTCTTCGCACTGATCCGGTCCGACACGCGCGGTCTGACCCTGGACGAAGCGACCCTGCAGTCGCTGCGCGGTCGTGTCGGCAACGAGGGCCTCCTCAGCGGGCGGTCGTGGCACCCGGACCTCACCCGTCGGGAGAAGGAGGTCCTGGCGCTGCTCGCCGCAGGTGTCGATCAGACGAACATCGCCAAGCAGCTCGGTGTCACCGTGCACACCTCCCGCAGCTACGTGCGCGACCTGTTGACCAAGCTCGGCGCCCACTCACAGCTCGAGGCGGTCGCCGTGGCGCAACGAGCCGGGTTGCTCTCGGACGAGCGGGACCGAACCGCCCCGTCGCCGGGCGAGTCAGCCGAGGACGTCGGGCTCGAGGGCCCGCTCGGCAGCCCGGAGCAGACGTGAGCTCCGCACCAGGCGCATGACCGCCTCCTCACCGCCCGGCTCGGGCGAGCCGGCGTTGCCCCACTCCCGCCGCACCGCCTCCTCCGCACCGGTGATCGCCGTCTGGAGCCCGGCGAACGCCGTGCGCACGGACTCGCCATCCGACGCGTGACGCAGGTTCGCGAAGGCGGACCGTCGCAACAGGGCGATCACGTCGTCGATCTCGTCGACCACGTCGTGCAGCTGCGCGGCGACGTGCCGGTCCGCGACGTCGGCTGCGGCATGCAGCGACAGGCTGATCCGGAAGAGCAGCGGCACGAGGACGAAGGCCAGCTGCTCCTCGTCCGGTGGTGCCACACCCGCCGCACGACCAGCTCGGCTGGCCGCCTGCAGGCTGCCGGTCGCCCGTCCCCCGGCCTTGTCGCGGTACATGGCTCCGTCCGCCGTGACCATCAGGCTGTCGGGCGTGTCGCCGGCGCGGCTCACGGCCACGCCGACGCTCGCGCTCATGGCGATCCCGGTCGTGGCCTCCGATCCCGCCACTGCAGCTCGGATGCGACCAGCGAGTGCGGCGGCCTCGTCGTCGGTCGTCAGCGACGGGCACAGCACGGCGAACTCGTCGCCTCCGATGCGGGCCGCCACGTCGAAGGGCCGGACGGACTCGACGATGGCCTGCGCGACCGCGGCGAGCACGGCATCACCCGCCCGGTGACCCGAGGTGTCGTTCACGTCCTTGAAGCGGTCGAGGTCGACGAAGACCACGGTCAGCGCAGGGTGATCACTCGCCCGTTCGAGCGCTCGCTCGAGCAGGGCCAGGAACTCGGCGCGGTTCGCCAGACCGGTCAGCGGATCGTGCGTGGCCCGCTGCCACAGCTCGTGCGCCCGCGACCGGGCCGCGTTCACGTCCGCGATGCACACCCAGGTCCGGTCGCCCTGCTGTTGCCACCACCACCGGGTCCAGCGCGGCCCATCGGGCCCGAGCACGCGGTGCTCCTCCTGCTGGTCCTCGGGCGATGCCGTCGACGACAGCGCTCGCCGCAGGGCGGACCGATCGCGCGCGTCGACGCTGCGCCACCACAGGCTCCCCCTGGCGTCATGCGGGCTGCGGCCGCAGAGCTGCTGCCACCCGCCGTTGACGTCGACGGCACGAAGATCTGCGTCGAGCACGAGCACGGCGAGGGGCAGGAGGTCGAAGGACGACCCGTTGGTGTCACCGGCGCTGAGGAGTCCGGTGGGGATGGACGTCACGGCCGGACCGTATGGGCCCCTCGCTCGCCGGGGTACCCCCAGATGAGGGGGTCAGGCGGTGTTCGCGGTCAGGTAGGCGACGGCGCCGTCCAGCGTGCTCAGGGCCGGGTAGTCCCGCTCCGGGACCGTGATCCCGATGGCGTCGTGGATCCCGATCATCAGGTTGAGGAAGTCCATCGAGTCGAGCCCGAGCTCCTCCTGCAGCTGGCCGTCGGGTCGGGCGTCGTCGAGGTCGACCTCCGGAGCGATCTCGGCCAGGAGGCGGACGAGGAGCTGTCGTGCGGTGAGGTCGGTCAGGGCGGTCATGGTGTGGCTCCTCCGGTGTGTGCGTCTGCGGGTCGGGCGAGCGCCACGGGGTCCTGCAACAGGTCGGCGATGCGAGCGAGGAACCCGGCGCCCTCGACGCCGTCGCTCGCCCGGTGGTCTGCGGCCAGCGATGCGACGACGACGGGACGGACCAGCGGGACCCCGTCCACGGCGACGACCGCGTCGTGCACGGCACCGAAGCCCACCATGGCCAGCTGGGGCGGGTTGATGACGCCCCAGACGGCGTCGACGCCGAGATCGCCGAGGTTGGTCACGGTGATGGTCGGATCCGTCCACTCGCGCTGGCGAACCCGCCCGGCGCGAGCGCGCTGGGTGAGGTCGCGCAGCGCCGCCATCAGCTCGTCGAGCGACAGGAGGTCGGCGTCGGCGATGCCGGGGGCGACCAGACCGCCGCCGCGCAGGGAGATGGCGACGCCGAGGTGCACGTCGCTGGACGGCAGGTGCCCGTCCTCCCATCGCCCGTTCAACCCCGGGTGCCGTGCGGCTGCGTTCGCCGTCGCCTTCAGCAGCAGCGCGGCAGGCAGCACCCGCTCCACCACCGGGCGCGTGTCGTTCTGCGCTCGGAGCCACTGCATGGACGCCTCGAGGTCCACGGTCGTCTGGAGGTAGTAGTGCGGGATCTCGCGCTTCGAGCGCGCCATCGAGCGGGCGATCGCCTCGCGCATGCCGCCGGCCCGCTCCGTCGGCGGAGCCGCAGGAGCGTCGGGGACGTCTGCCGCGAGGACCGCCCGGCCCGGACCGGAGCCCGACACCAGCAGCTCCACCCCGCGCTCGCGGGCGAGACGTCGGGCGTAGGGCGACGACCGGATGCGGTCGGGCGCGGCGAGGACGGTCGCCGAGGCCGGTACGGACGTCGGGTCGCTCGGAGCGGGCGGAGCGGGCGGGACCTCGACGGCCGCCTCGACGTCGTGGCGCGTGATCACCCCGCCCGTTCCGGTGCCGGCCAGGTGGCGCAGGTCCACGTGCAGCTCCTCGGCCAGGTGGCGAACGACGGGCGACAGGATCCGACCTGCCGTGCGTTCGGTCGTCGGCAGGCCGCGCGGTGGCCCCTGGGCTGGCGTCACGACCGCTGGCTCGGGCGCCGGTCCGGAGGCACGGGGGGCGCCGTCACCGACCGGTTCGATGCGGGCGAGCGGGGTCCCGACCGGGACGAGCTCGCCCGGGTCGACGAGCAGCTCGCCGACCACACCGTCCTCGAAGACCTCGACCTCGATGTCGGACTTCTCGGTGTCGACGACGGCGACGATGTCTCCCCGATGCACCCGGTCCCCCGGCGCGACCAACCACTCGAGCAGCGTGCCCTCGTCCATGTCGGCTCCGAGCGAGGGCATCCGGAACTCACCCACGGAACCCCAGCTCCTCGACGGCGCGGATGACGTCGCCCACGCCCGGCAGCGCCGCCTCCTCCAGGTGGCGTGCGTAGGGCATCGGCACCTCCGCAGAGCACACCCGCCCGACCGGCGCGTCCAGGTCGTAGAAGACGCCCTCGGTGATGCGGGCGCTGATCTCGGCCGAGATGCTCCCCGATCGCCAGCCCTCGTCGACCACGACCGCCCGGTGGGTGCGCGCCACCGAGCCGAGGATCGTCTCGTCGTCGAGGGGGCGCAGGGTCCGCAGGTCCACAACCTCTGCGTCGATGCCGCCGGCCGCGAGCTCGTCGGCGGCAGCGAGCACCGTGCCCAGCGTGCCGCCGTAGGTGATGAGGGTCACGTCGGTGCCGGACCGGCGCACGACCGCCCGGTCGATGTCCACCGGTCCGAGGTCGTCGCGCAGCTCTCCCTTCAGGCCGTAGAGCCCGCCGTGCTCGAAGAGCAGCACCGGGTCGGGATCGTCGAGCGCCGTCTGCAGCATCCAGCGGGCGTCGTCGACGGTGGCCGGCACGATCACGCGGAGACCCGGGATGTGGGCGTACCAGCCCTCGAGGCTGTGGGAGTGCTGGGCGGCGAGCTGACGGCCGGCACCCGTCGTCATGCGGATGACGATCGGCACGTTGCACTGACCGCCGCTCATGTGCAGCAGCGTGGCGGCGTTGTTCATGATCTGGTCGAGGGCCAGGAGGCTGAAGTTCACCGTCATGATCTCCACGATCGGCCGCATCCCGCCGAGCGCAGCGCCGATGCCGGCGCCGACGAAGGCCGCCTCCGACAGCGGCGTGTCACGGACGCGCTCGGGCCCGAACTCCTCGAGGAGCCCGAGGCTGACGCCGAAGCAGCCGCCATAGGCCCCGACGTCCTCGCCCATCAGGAAGACGCGGTCGTCGTCGCGAAGCGCCGCTCGCAGCGCGTCGCGCATCGCCTCCCGGTAGGTCGTCGTGCTCATCGGACCAGACCTCCCGTCGGCTCGCTGACCACGTGGCGCGTGAGGGTGTCCAGCGGCTCCAGCGTGCCCGCCTCCGCGAAGGCGACCGCGGCCTCCACCTCGGCCGCGACGCGCTCCTCGATGGCGGCGAGGGACCCGTCGTCGAGTCCGCCCTCGCCGCGGAGCCGTGCTGCCAGCAGATCGATGGGGTCGCGCTCGCGCCAGCTCTTGACCTCGGCCTTGTCCCGGTAGCGCTCGGGGTCGAACATCGAGTGCGCTCGGAAGCGGTAGGTGCGCAGCTCCAGGAAGTGCGGGCCGCCACCGTTGCGCACCGCCGTGACCGCCCGGGCTGCCGCCCGCTCGACGGCCAGGACGTCCATGGCGTCCACCGGCCACGCCGGCACCTCGTAGGCGGCGGCCTTGGCGGCGATGTCGGTCTCGGACTCGCTGCGGGCGAGCGCCGTACCCATCGCGTACAGGTTGTTCTCGCAGCAGAACAGCACCGGCAGGTCCCACAGCGCGGCCAGGTTCATCGACTCGTGGAACTCGCCTTCGGCCACGGCGCCCTCCCCGAAGAAGCACGCCGTCACCCGCTCCCGCCCGGCGAGCTGGTCGGCGAGCGCCAGACCCACCGCGACCGGCAGTCCACCGCCGACGATGGCGTTCCCGCCGTAGACGCGGTGCTCCATGTCGAACAGGTGCATGGATCCCCCACGGCCGCCGCTGCACCCCTCCGCCACGCCGTACATCTCGGCGAGGATCGCGGTCATCGGGGTCCCCTTCAGGAGGGCGTGGCCGTGCTCCCGGTAGGTGGCCACGACGGCGTCATCGGGCAGCAGCTGCTCCATGACGCCGGTGGCCGCTGCCTCCTCGCCCACGTACAGGTGGAGGAAGCCACGGATCTTGGACTGCGTGTACAGCTCGGCGCAGCGCTCCTCCATGCGGCGCACGCGCAGCATCTGCTCGAGCAGGTGCCGTCCGTGCTTCGGGTCGAGCGGGCTCACCTGGCCACCTCCAACGTCGACGTGTCGCCCGCCTCCAGGCCGAGCGCCCTGGCCTTGAGCAGCCGCCGCATGATCTTGCCGCTGCGGGTCTTGGGCAGGTCCTGGTCGAACGCGATCGTCCGTGGCGCGACCGCCGCACCCAGCCGGCGCCTCGCGTGGCCGAGCAGCTCGCGGCGCAGGTCGTCGTCCGCGACACGACCGTCTGCGACGGAGACGAACGCCTTGACGACCTCCCCGGCCACCGGGTCCGGCACCCCGATGACGCCGGCCTCGACCACGGCCGGGTGCTCGAGGAGGACCTTCTCCACCTCGAAGGGCCCGATGAGGTGCCCGGCGGACTTGATGACGTCGTCGCCCCGGCCCACGAACCACAGGTAGCCATCGGCGTCCTGGCGCACGAGGTCGCCCGAGCGGTACCAGCCGTCGACGAAGCAGCGGCGGTACCGCTCCTCCTGGCCGAGGTAGCCACGGAACATCGAGGGCCAGCCTGCACGCAGCGCCAGCTCGCCGGTCTCGTCCGCACCACAGCGCACCAGGCCACCGGCGGGCTCACGCCGCAGCTCGCCGTGGTCATCGACAGCCAGGACCGCCGCCTCGATGCCGGGGAGGGGGCGGCCCATCGACCCCGGGCGGATCTCCTGACCCGGCCCGTTGGCGACCATGATCCCGCCGGTCTCGGTCTGCCACCAGTTGTCGTGGATCGGGGTGCCGAGCGCCGTGCTCCCCCAGGCCACGGCCTCCGCGTGGAGCGGCTCGCCGACGCTCGCGACGAAGCGCAGCCTGCCGAGTGCCGCCCGCGGGGCGAGGTCCGCGCCGGCCCGCATGAGCATCCGCACCGCGGTCGGCGCCGTGTACCAGACGTCCACCCGCTCGTCCCGGAGGATGCCGTACCAGCGCTCGGCGTCGAAGTCCCCCTCGTCGACGACGAGCGTCGCTCCGTTTGTGAGGGGGGAGATGATCCCGTACGACGTCCCCGTCACCCAGCCCGGATCGGCGGTGCACCAGAACACGTCGCCGTCGCGCAGGTCGAGCGCACGGCGACCGGTGGCGTGGTGGGCGACGACCGCCTCGTGCACGTGCACCGCACCCTTCGGCGTACCCGTGGTGCCGCTGGTGAAGTGCAACAGGGCCGGGTCCTCCGGGTCCGTCGGGCCGATCTCGTAGTCGGGCGATGCGGTCTCGAGGAGCGCGGGGAGCGAGCGGGTCCCCGCGGGAGCGGCCGCGGCATCCACGTCGACGAGCAGCACGTGCTCGAGGTCCGGCAGCGCAGCTCGGAGGTCCGCGACCTTTCGTCGGTACTGGGCCTCGGTGGTGACCAGCACCCGGGCCGCACCGAGCTCGAGGCGCGTGCGCACCGGTTCGGGACCGAACGCGGCGAAGAGGGGCGAGAAGACCGCCCGGCGCTTCAGCGTGCCGAGTGCGGCGACGTACAGGAGCGGGGTCCGCCCGCTCAGGGCGAACACCGCCTCGCCGGCGCGCACGCCGAGCTCCTCCAGCACGTTCGCGAAGCGAGCGGTCCGCTCGGCCAGCTCGCCGTAGCTCAGCTCCTCCCTGGCCCCCTGGCGACCCAGCCAGCGGATGGCGCACCGGTGCTCGCGGTCGGTCCCGACGTGGCGGTCCACCGCCTCGTGGGCGATGTTCAGACCTCTGCCGTCCGGGAGTCCGTCCAGCGCACGTCGCGCCTCCGACCAGATCTGTCCTGCTCGGTCCACGGCCACGCTCGGATCCACGATCGCCTCCCGGGTCACGGTCGGATCGTCCGCCGCCACCGGACCTGGGGCCAGGGTCCTTCGTCCCCGGCGGCCCGGGAGCTCCACCGAGCAAGGCCGGGGGGAGCGGTGCGGCCTACGTGCGCTCGAGGACAGCGGTCGCGGCGTGAAGCGACGCCCCGACGCACACCGCCGTGCTGATCACCTCGGCCTCCGGCCACGGCTCGAAGGCGTCGGCCAGTGCCCTGGCGATGGTGGCGTCGGCATCAGATACATCGTTGCCCGCCCTGGCGCGGGCATCCGTGCGGCGCGCCGCCGTCTCGACGTCGACCAGGCACCGGAGCTCGACGACGTCAGCGCTCGCTCGCCCTGCGAGCGCACGGGCCGCGGCGCGGCGACGGGCCTGGGTCCACGTCGCATCGAGCACGACCGTCTCCCCGTGGGCGAGCAGCCCTTCGGCTCGGCGGAGCAGCTCGGCATACGTGCGATCCGTCGCCTCCGGTGCATAGGTCCCGGCCAGCTCCTTGCGGACCTCGTCGGAGCGGAGCACCGTCGCACCCAGTCGATCGCCGAGCCCGGCGGCCAGGGTGGACTTGCCCGTCCCGGGAGATCCACCGACGAGCACGAGCCTGACCCGTGCCGCAGCGGCGTGTCCCAGCGCGATGTCGAGCAGCTGCTCGGCCTGCGCCCCCGCCGCTGCGTCCCCCTGCTCGGCTCGCACGCAGGACACCAGCGTGCGGACCTGGGCGCGGTAGGCGACGTGGTGGTGGGCGAGGGATGCGGGCCAGCTGTCGCCCGTCATCATCCGATGCATCTCGAGCAGTCGCCAGCCGAGGTCGGCGCGGCCGAGGCGCTCGAGGTCCATGGCCAAGAACGCGACATCGGCCAGCACGTCGCCGACGCGGAGGCGTTCGTCGAAGTCGAGGCAGTCCAGCACCCGCGGGCCGTCATCGAGGCAGAACACATCCTCGGCCAGCAGATCCCCGTGGCCGTCGCGCGCCCAGCCGTGGGAGACGCGCTCGTCGAGGAGCGCCGTCCGTCCACCGAGGTACGAGCGGGCCCGCTCGAGCAGCAGCTCCGCCGCCTGGCCATCGATCCACCGCCCGAACGACGGGCGCAGACGCTCGTGGTTGACCTCCCAGCGGTCCAGGGTGCCCTCGGGTCCCGCCGCTGCCGCTGCGGTTCTCGTGGCCGCGCAGCGGAGGTGGAAGGCCGCGAGCTGGTGCGCCAGCAGCCGCAGGACGTCATCGACGTCGCGGCCCTCCTCCACCAGCGTGGCGAGGCGACGATCGGCGGGGAGGCGGCGCATCACGAGGACGGGCTCGCCCTCGCCGTCGGGGACCGGCAGCAGCCCGGTCCGGAGGTAGACGTCCGGCGCCAGGCGGCGGTTCAAGGTCAGCTCGTCCTCGATCGCTCGCATCCGGTCGGCGCGCCTCGTCCAGTCGAGGAACCCGACCGACACCGGCTTCTTCACCTTGTAGGCGAGCTCGCCGACGAGCAGCACGGCGCCGGTGTGGGTCTCGACCGCCGCCGCGTACGGCTCGGG
>Ga0208490_100520_pt1 | contig 22901 bp, 24 predicted proteins | sample SubbioAug_CSWold_FD_184818 | JGI IMG/M metagenome (GOLD analysis project Ga0208490, IMG submission 184818) | Serpentinite rock and fluid subsurface biosphere microbial communities from McLaughlin Reserve, California, USA - CR11Aug_CSWold (SPAdes) | ecosystem: Environmental > Terrestrial > Deep...
ACCGACGCCAACGACGATGGCATCGCTGATGAGTGCCAGGAGTTCTGCCCGGATGGGGAGACTCTGGTGTCGGACATGCCCGACGGCGACTGCGATCCCTTCGTCCCGCCGGGCACGGGCCTCGTGCCGGTCGTGGGCCCGACCCTCTGCCCCGTCGGCACGGTCATGAGCGACGACGGCAGCTGCGTCGCCGTCCTGCCCGACTCCGGCGTCGAGCCGACCACCCCCACGCCGTCGACCCCGGCCCAGCCTGCGACGCCCGGTGAGCCCGCGGCGCCCGCCGCACCGGCCACCCCGCCGACGCTGGCCGAGCCGGTCCCGACGGTCCTGCCCAGCACGGCCACCCCGACCGTGGTTCCGGTGGTCGCTGAGGCTCCGGCCCAGGCTGACGCCGGTGCGGACGTGCTCGGCGCCCAGGTGACCCGTGCCCCGCTGGCCGCCACCGGCTCGTCGAGCTCGGGCCTCGCCGCCTTCGGCGCCCTGCTCGTCCTGTTCGGTGCGAGCGCCACGATGGCCGGTCGGAGGACCGCCCGGATCTGACCCTCGGGAGGGAGCGCGCAACGGCCGGTGGCGTGAGCCACCGGCCGTTCGTCGCGTCTGGAGGCCCGCCGTGCCGGCGGCGGGGGAGCGTCTCGCTACAGGAACTCGGCGAGGTCCTCGAGCAGGGCGCCCTTGCCCTTGGCGCCGATCATCTTCTTGGCCGGCTGGCCGTCCTTGAAGACGATGAGCGTCGGGATCGACATGACGTCGAAGCGGCGGGCGGTGTCCTGGTTCTCGTCGACGTTGAGCTTGACGACCTTGACCTTGCCGGCCTGCTCGGCGGCGATCTCGTCGAGCACGGGGGCGATCATCTTGCAGGGGCCACACCACTCAGCCCAGAAGTCGACGATCACGGCCTCTTCGGCGGAGCCGATGACCTCGTCGAACGTGGCGTCGGTGACGGTGGTGGCAGCCATGTGCAGCACTTCCTTCGTGAGGGTGGGGGTTGCAGAGAGTGGAACCGCAGGGAGGGCGTCGGCATTCCGGCTGCCGACCGCGGCGCTACCAGTCGGTCTCGGTGCGGACCTGGTCGATGTGGTCGTGGGCCTCGAGCCAGCGCTCGGCGTCGATGGCGGCCATGCACCCCGAACCGGCGGCCGTGATGGCCTGGCGGTAGGTGTGGTCCTGCACGTCGCCGCAGGCGAACACGCCGTCGACGTCGGTGGCCGACTGCATCTCGGTGCCGGAAGCACCGGTGATGAGGTAGCCGTTGTCCTCCATGGCGAGCTGGCCCTTGAACAGGTCGGTGTTGGGCCGGTGTCCGATGGCGATGAACACGCCACCGGCGAGCAGCTCGGAGTCCTCGCCGGTCTTGACGTTGCGCACCCGCAGGCCGCGCAGCTTGGCGCCGAGGGGGCCTTCGTCGAAGAGGTACTCCTCGACCGTGGTGTCCCACAGGAACTCGATCTTGGGGTTCTTGTGCGCCCGGTCCTGCATGATCTTGGAGGCGCGCAGCTCGTCGCGGCGGTGCACGATCGTGACCTTGGAGGCGAACTTGGTGAGGAAGGTGGCCTCCTCGACGGCGGAGTCGCCGCCACCGACGACCACGATCTCCTGGTCACGGAAGAAGAACCCGTCGCAGGTGGCGCAGGTCGACAGGCCGTGGCCGATGAGCTCGGTCTCGCGCGGGAGCTCGAGCATCAACGACTGGGCGCCGGTGGACACGATGATCGTCTTGGCCTGGTAGGTGGGCTCGGCCGCGTCGGGGTCGCCGACCCACACGCTGAAGGGCCGGGCGGAGAAGTCGACCTTGGTCACCTTCTCGGTGCGGATGTCGGCGCCGAAGCGCAGGGCCTGCTCGCGCATGCTCGACATGAGCTCGGGGCCCATGACGCCATCGGGGAAGCCGGGGAAGTTCTCGACCTCGGTGGTGAGCATGAGCTGACCACCGGGCTGGTCGCTCGTGGACGACGGCTCGCCCTCGATGACGAGGGGGTCGAGGCTGGCCCGGGCGCTGTAGATGGCGGCGGTGAGCCCGGCCGGGCCCGAGCCGATGATGATCACGTCACGGATGTCGCTCATGCGTTGGTGCCCTTCATCTTCCGGCTGGTGAACAGGCCCCCGAGCACGAGGAGCGCGCCCAGGATCGAGTGCGCTGCCCAGGTGTGCTCCTCGCCGAACACGGCGGCGGGCAGGTAGGCGTCGAGGGCCCGGAACGCGCCGATGAGGAACAGGACGAAGGCCACGGTGCCGAGCAGGGTGGCGAAGGCGCCGAAGACCACGTAGCCCGAGATCTTGATGGCGGGACCGGTGGTGCGGTCGCGGACCTTGCCGACCTGCTCGACGATCGCGTCGGCGGCCTGGGCCGGCCAGTCGGGGGTGTCGGCGGCGGCCGGTGTGGGCGCGGACGACGCCGGAGAGGTCGAGGCCATGGGAGCACCCTACCCAGGGCCGTACGGGGACCTACCGTGTCGCCCGTGGTGACCATCCGCGTCCTCGTGGCCATGTCCATCGGTGCCGTCGTCGCCGCGCTCGGAGCCCTCTTCCTCGGCGAGTACGAGTTCGACGAGGCGCTGCCGATCGGTGCCGGCGTGCTCCTCGGGCTCGTCGTCGCCGAGATCGTCGTCTCCCTCGGCCGCCACCGGTCCTGGACGATGGCGGGCATCCTCGCCGTGCTCGTGGGGGTCGCCGTCCTGCTGGCCGGCCACCTCGACGCCAGCGGCGTCGAGCCGGTCAAGGCCGGCGCCTACCTGAGCGCCGGGCTCGGCGCGGCCGCCGCCGCCCTCCGCACCGCGCCCTGGGGCCGCCGGGGCCGGGTCGCCCAGCCGAGCTGAGAAGCCGAGCCGATAGGCGAGGCGACCCATGTCACGGTGACCTGTGGCGGCGGAGCCGCCACGACCGAGTCGCGGCAGGACGTGACCTATCCGCCCAGGTCCTGAGCGGGCTGCGACGGGAGCACTGCCAGTTCCCGCAGGGGTCTGCTCAGAGGAGGCGGTCCAGGACGACGGTGCAGGTCGCGTCGTCGACCGCGGCCAACCGGCGCCCGTCGTCGGCGTCGTGGACCACGACCGTGACGTCGTCGGAGGCCACGACCGCGGCCCGGACGAGCACGACGGTGGCCGGATCGACGTCGAGCACCGCGACGGCGTCGCACGGGTCGGTCACGCCCTCGCCGTCCCCGGCGCTGCGCTCCTCCCCGGCGGTGTCGTCCGGGTCGCCGGCCTGACCGCCGGTGGCGGCGGTGGGCCGAGCCAGCTCGTCCTGCAGGCTGGCCACCAGGTCGTCGTAGCTGTCGAAGCGCGCCCGGTCGGGCGCGAGACCCGCTTCGGTCTCGAGCGTGGCGCTCTCCTCCATGGCGTCGGCCATCGGCGCCTGGGCCCCGCCCGCCGCGCTGTCGTCGCCGCTGTCGCCGGCGCTGTCGTCGGTCGAGTCGAACGCCGTCGCGGCGGTGTCCTCGTCGTCCCCGCCGAACCCGCCGAGGCTGGCGATGCCGACGAGGGCGACCACGATGAGCGCGGCCGCGACGGCGCCGAGCGGGATGCGCTGCCACCACGGGGTCGCCCCGGCGGTGCGGCCGATCGGCACGACCCGGGCCTCGTCGTCGAAGCTCGCCATGGCCCGGGCGACCTGGTCGTCCAGGAGGCCCGCCGGCGGGGGCGGCACGTCGCGGACCTGGTCGGCGACGCGCCCGAACGCCGCCAGGTGGGCGGCGACGACGGGGTCCTCCACCCGGGCGCGCTCGTCCGCGCCGGCCTCGTCGTCGAGGTGGGCGCTGGCCAGCTCGACGTCGGGATCGACGGGGCCGGGGTCGGCGGGGGAGGGGGAGTCGGTCATGGTCGGGTGCTTGGACGGTCGGTTGGTGCCGGCTGGTTCCCCGGGCCGAGCAGCTCGGCCAGGCGGGCTCGGCCCCGGGCGATGCGGGAGCGGACGGTGCCGGCCGGGATGTCCAGGATGGCGGCGATCTGCGCGTAGTCGTGCCCGCCGAGGTCGCGGAGCACGATCGGGACACGGAACTCGTCGGAGAGCGCGGCCAGGGCGGCGTCGATGTCGAGCCGCTCGCTCACGACGTGGTCGACGGGCGCACCGGCGTCGGGGAGGGTGCGTCCGTGCTCGGGGTCGTCGTCGGGCAACCGGTCGGTCGGGCGGCGCTTGCGGCGGCGGAGCTCATCGAGGCAGGCGTTGGTGGCCACCCGGTGTGCCCAGGTCGTGAACTGCGACCGGCCGTCGAAGGTGCCGATGCGGCGCACGATCAGCAGCATGGCCTCCTGGGTCGCGTCGGCGGCGTCGGCGTCGTTGCCGGCGAGGCGGCGGCACACGGCCCAGATCCGCTCGTGGTGCCGTCGCAGCAAGACGTCCATCGCCGCGCGGTCACCGCCCTGGGCGGCGGCCACCAGTGCCTCGTCGGTCCGGGTGTCGCCAGCGATGCGCGGAGCGTACCGAGCCCTGGGATCAGCGGCCGCGGACCACTGCCTGCTGCAGCTCGAAGCGCCGGCCGCCGAGGTCGGTCAGCCACACGAGGACGAAGCGCCCGCTGGCCTCCAGACTGACGGTGGTCTCACCCGGGCCGGCGCCCTCGACGGAGGCGTCGGGCTCCCCCCAGTCCTCGAAGGCCGCGCCGGAGGCGTCGGAGACGTGGATCGTGGCCGCCCACGCCTCGTTCGGCGAGGTCAGGACCACCTCGCGCACATCGGTGCCGGCGCCCAGGTCGAAGATGATGCCGACGCCGTCCTTGAGCCCGACGAAGTCCGCCCGGGAGTCGTAGGTCTCGGTGGTCCAGGCGGTCGAGAGGTCACCGTCGATGGCGAAGGGCGCCAGGTCGTTGCGCTCGATGTCGTCGCCCTGCGGGTCGAACGGCGTCGGTGGCCCGGCGAAGGCGACGGGTTCGATCGGGGCGGCCTCCTCGCGACCGGGGGTCACCCGGTCGACGAGGTCGAACAGGTCGCGGCGGGCCTCGTTGCCACCGATGAGCACCCACGCCAGGCCCAGCGCCACGGCGACCAGCGTGACGAGCAGGGCCGGCACCAGCCACGAGCGCTCGGAGCGGGCGAAGGACGGCTGACCCTCGACGGTGGTCATGTCCGAGGCGACGACGGGTGCCAGCGGCTGGTCGTCGATGGGGCAGGACTGCAGATCGGCCCACAGCGCAGAGGCCGAGTGGTACCGGTCGTCGGCGTCGGTGGCCAGGGCCTTCATGACGATCTGGTCCAGCCGCGGCGGGACCGTGCGCAGCACCGTGCGGGGCCGCTGGGGCGGGCCGTGGAGCCGGGCCGTGGCGACGGCGAGGTCGTTGTCGCCCGTGAAGGGCGCACGCCCGCACAGCATCTCGTACAGGACGGCGCCCACGGCGTAGACGTCGGTCCGGGCATCGATCTCGCCGCCCGACACCTGCTCGGGGGCCAGGTACTTCGCCGTGCCCACCATGCGGCCGATGGCGGTGAGGTCGGGCAGGTCGTCCTCGCCCCCCGAGCGCGCGGCCTTGGCGATGCCGAAGTCGGCGACCTTCAGCTGCCCGCCCGAGGAGAGCAGCACGTTGGCGGGCTTCACGTCGCGGTGGACGATGCCGGCCTTGTGCGCCACGTCGAGCGCCTGGCAGATCGACGACCCGATGGCGATGACCTCGGCCGGCGGCAGGAAGGAGCGGGCGTCGAGCTCGTCGCGCAGGGTCCGTCCCTCCACCAGCTCCATGACGATCGCCTCCGGGTCATCGGAGGTGTCGTAGATGGCGACGATGGAGGGATGGGCCAGCCGGGCGGCGGCGACGGCCTCGCGCCGGAAGCGGGCGACGAACTCGGGATCGGCGGCCAGGTGGGCGTGCAGGACCTTCACCGCGACCGGGCGGGTGAGCACGGTGTCGGTGGCCCGCCACACGGTGGCCATGCCCCCGGAGGCGATGGGTGCCTCGAGGCGGTAGCGGCCGCCGATGGTCGTGCCCTGCTCGAGGGCACCGCCGCCGGAGGTCGCCTTCGTCGGTGGCGTGGGCTGCTCCGACACCCAGCCGACGCTACCCGCCGGGGTCGTCGACCCCAGAAGCGCCGGGTCCTACCGCTTGGTGAGCCAGCAGGCGCCCACCACGCGCGGGCCGCCGTGGGACCCGATGACGGCCCCGATGTGGCCGAGGCGGTACTCGTAGCCGTCCTCGTCGAGGAGGGCCTTCGCCACGTCGATGTCGGGCGCCATGCCGTGCATGAGCGCGAGGTGCTCGACCTCGCCGGACGAGCGCACCTTCTCGCGCAGCGCCTCGAGGGACTTCTTGCGGGTGCGGTGCTTGCCCGCCTCCTCGACGACCCCGGTGGAGATGTCGATCATCGGCTTGATGGACAGCAGCGAGCCGAGCATGGCCTGGGCGCCACCGATGCGGCCGCCCTTCTTCAGGTTGTCGAGCGTGTCGAGGCAGCCGATGACGTGCGTGCGGGCCCGCAGGTCCTCGACCAGTGCCACGACCTCGTCGGCGGACGCACCGTCGGCGGCGCGCTGGGCGGCCAGCAGCACCTGGGTGCCGAGCCCGGCGGTGATCGACTTGGAGTCCACGACCCGGACGTCGAGGTCGTCGCCGATGGCCCGCGCCGCGTTCTCGGCGGCAGCCATCGTGGCGGAGAGCTCGGAGGACAGGTTGATGCAGACGACGGCGGAGGCGCCGGCGTCGGCCTGACGGCGGAAGGCGGCCTCGAACTTGCCGGGCGACGGCGCCGCGGTCTCGGGCAGCTCGCTGCGCTGGTCCATCTTCTCGTAGAAGGCCTGGGCCGAGAGCTCGGAGCGATCCTCGTACTCGTCGCTCCCGAAGCGGATCGACAGCGGCACCACCTCGATGCCGAGAGCGGTCGCCTCGTCGTCGGTCAGGTCGCAGGCGCTGTCGGTGACGATGCGGACGCCAGCCATGGTGCTCTCCGGTGTGCTCGGTCGGACGGGGGACGTCGGGGAGCGCAGACCCCCCGGCTCGGGAGTGTCTAGCCCATGGAATCGGCTGCCGGCCCCGAGTCGGCGGCCGGAGCTCGACGGGTCCGCCGCCAGCTCCGGACCCACCACACCACCAGCACCAACAGCGCGCCGAGCGACAGCAGCAACCCCACGCCGCTGATCGCGGTGGAGCGCACGTTCAGCTGGCGACCGTCCAGGCGGATGCGGTGGTCCGGGGTCCACAGCTCGACCGCGACCGGCACCGAACCGGTGGCCAGCGCCTCCACGGCCACGTCGACTCGGACGGCGTCGCCGGGCGCGACGGTGACCGGCAGGTCCTCACCGGCGGGGAAGCGCAGGCGGTCGCTGGCCGTGCGGATCACGACCTCGACCGGGAACGGGTTGCCGTTCTCGACCGTGACCGGCAGCGTGCCTTGCCGCGACGTGAGGTTGAGGTTGCGCTCGCCGCTGAGCCGGACGCTGGCGAACGCCGAGCCGAGGACCTCCTCGACGGTGTCCATGGCCGCGCCGCGCCGCGCCGACGGCGTCGTGGTGGCGAGCGCGGTGGCGATCTGCAGGCGGAGGTCGTCGGCGCGGGACGACTGCGGGCCGATGAGCGACTGGAACGAGTCGAGCTGGCCGACCGTGACGAGGACCCGGGGTGCGACGTCGCCGAGGTCGGGCTCGGACGGGTCGACGCGCTCGACGGGTTCGACGTCTTCGTCGACGAGGGTGTCGACCAGGTCGAGGCCACCGACGCGAACCGGGGAGGCCGGGTCGTCGAGCACGGCGAGCAGGCCGACCAGGACCGAGTCCACCGCCAGGTCGTGGGGCCGGACCAGCACGGTGGTGGACTCGTCGTCGTCCTCGTCCGGGTCGTCCTCGACGGGGCGCAGGAGGAGACGGGCGAGGGCGATGTGGGCGGCGTCGGCCTGGTCCCCGGCCGAGGTCGCGAGCTCGTCGGACAGGGCCGGGTCGACGAGCAGCCCGGCCAGCGCGCCGGCATCGTCGACCGGCCTCGGCCCCGAGTCCACGAGCGGTGCGAGGTCCCCGTCGTCGTCGCCGTCGTCGTCCTCGACGACGGGAGCGGCCTCCACGACGACCGAGTCGAACCCGAGCTCGATGAGCAGCCGGGCCCCTTCGGTGCCGAGCTCGCCCGTCCCGGTCCAGGCCCGGCGCTCGGTCGTGGCGGCGAGGCGGTCGGCCAGCAGCGCGTCGCCCCGCTCCACCAGCGGCGCCACCAGATCGCGGAGGCCCTCGTCGACCAGCGTCGCCACGGGCACCGGCAGGTAGGGGACCGACAGCAGCTCGCGCCCGGTGAGGCGCTCGACCAGCGCGGTCGCCGCCGGGTCGGACAGCGTGCCGAGCGCGTCGATCGTGTCGGGCAGCACCGCCACCGACAGCCCGAGATCGGGGTGGGCCTCGAGCAGCGAACCCACCTGGGCCAGGCGTCGCAGCTCGCCCGGGTCGATCGCTCGGGTGCCGTCGGCGTGGAGCGAGGGGGTGGCGGCGACATCGAGCAGGACGGCCAGGTCGGGGGCGTCCCAGTCGGCGGTGTCGTCGCCGAGCCGGACCACCGGTGTGCGGATCTGGTCGAGCTCCTGGCCGTTCTCGTCGAGGAGGGAGATGACGACGGGGTGGACGCCGGGCTCCACGATCTGCACCGTCGCGCCGTCGACCTGCTCGGCCGACACGGGGATCCCGACGGCTCGGGTGCCGTCCGGCCCGGGCGGCAGGGCGGCGACGGCGACCGGTTCGCTGAGCGACAGCCGCACGCCGACGTCCTCGGTCGCCGACTCCTCGAGGTCCTCGACCGAGCGCAGCGCCGAGAAGACCTCGACCTGCACGGTGGCGGTCGACGTGTCCCCGGAGGTGGTGATGAAGAAGACCGCCTGGTCCTCGGGGGCGACCCAGCGCGACCGGCCGACGAGGTCGATCGCCGCGTCGGCCGGGTCGGCCGGGTCGGCCTGCGCCGGGGCTGCGGGCGCAGGCGGGGCGGTGACGAGCGCGAGGACGAGCAGCGAGGCGAGCGCGACGAGGGCCCCGGTCCGGAGGCGAGCCGCCAGGCGAGGCGACCCAGGGGCACGGTTCCCTACGGCGGCGAAGCCGCCAGATCGAGTAGCGCGAGGACGTGACCGAACCGCGCAGGTCCTCCCGCGGGTCACGGCACCGGTCCCGGATCGGGGGCAGGAGGCGCCGGGTGGGACGCGAGGTCCAGCTCGAGCACGGCGAGGCCGTCGGTGCGTCGGCGGAACCCCAGGCGCTCGTAGAGCACGATGGCCCGCTCGTTGCCGATCTGGGTGTTCACGAGCGCCTCACGGACGCGCCAGCGACGCAGCCACCACAGTCCGTCCACGACGAGGGCCGAACCGATCCCGGCCCCCTGCCGTGCCGGGTCCACGGCGAGGCGCTGGAGGTAGCCACGGTCGCCGGCCCGTCCCGTCAGGGCGTAGCCGCCGCCGACGCGGTCCATGCGGAGCCGCGTGGACGGCGTCGCCCGCACGGCGTCCTCGAGGGCGTCGGCGTCGAGGCGCCAGAAGGGGTCGAAGGCGGCCTGGTCGATGGCGAGCACACGCTCGCGGTCGCGCCGCTGGACCCGCCGGAGGTGGTGCCGGTGCTCGGGCGCGCGGCGGGCGGGCAGGTCGAGCAGGTCGTGGGTGAGCAGGTGGAGCTCCTCGCGCACGGTGAAGCCGGCGTCGAGGTAGGGGCGCCACTCGCCGCTCGGCAGCGCCGGGGTGACGACCTCGTCGTAGCCCCGGTTGCGGGCCCGTTCGATCGCCAGCAGCACGAGGCTCGGCGGGACGAGGGCGCCGGCCGGCACCGCCGACAGCTCGGCCGTGTCGCGGCGGCCGCGCCACGGCCGCACCCGGAGCCGGACGCCTCGGGCGGTGACCGTGTCGGTGGCGGTCATCGCCGCCAGCGGAGAGTGGACACCACCATGCGTGGTGCACGTTAGGACCGGGACCCAGCCGGGAGCGGACCGCCGGATCCCCGACCCGGCCCGCCCGCCACCGATCCGGGCAGACTGTGCCGATGGCCACCCTGCTCTACACCGACCCTCGGTTCGGCGAGCACGACACGACACCCGGGCACCCCGAGCGGCCCGAGCGGATGGATGCGGTGTCGAGGGGGGTCGAGGCGTCCGTCGCCGTCGAGGACCTGGTGCGCTGCACGCCGCGCGCCGCCACGGTGGACGAGCTCGCCCGGGTCCACGACCGCTCCTACCTGGACGCGCTCGAGCGCTTCTGCTCGAGCGGCGGCGGCCACCTCGATCCAGACACCGTCGCGATGAGCGGCTCGTGGGAGATCGCCCGGCTGGCCGCCGGCGCCGGACTCGATGCCGTCGAGCGCCTCACCGCCGGCGAGGCCGACGGCGCCTTCCTGGCCGTGCGCCCGCCCGGGCACCACGCCACGCCGTCGCGGGCCATGGGCTTCTGCCTGCTCAACAACGTCGCCGTCGCCGCCGCCGCGCTGGCCGACGCCGGCGAGCGGGTCCTGGTCGTCGACATCGACGCCCACCACGGCAACGGGACCCAGGACGCGTTCTGGGACGACCCCCGCGTCACCTACCTCTCGGTGCACGAGCACCCCATGTACCCGGGCACCGGCATGGTGCGCGAGACCGGCGGTCCCAACGCGCCCGGCACCACGATCAACGTGCCCGTGCCGTCCGCCACCTCGGGCGACGTCTACCGGCGGGCGGTCGACGAGCTCATCGCCCCGGTCGCCGAGCGCATGTCGGCGACCTGGCTGTTGCTCTCGACCGGCTTCGACGCCCACCGCGACGACCCCCTCACCGACCTCGGCCTCACCAGCGGCGACTACTACGACCTCACCGCCCGCATCCTCCAGCTCGTGCCGGCCGGGCGGCGCCTGGTGTACCTCGAGGGTGGCTACGACCTCGGCGCCATCACCACCTCCACCTCGGCCACCCTCGGCGCCCTCGCCGGCGTCGAGGACCGACCCGAGCCGGTCACGTCCGACCCGTCCGATGCCCTCGGCCACCAGGCCGTCGGAGCGGCGCGGCGCATCCACCACCTGGCGTAGCGTCGGCGGAGGGAGGGCAGACCCATGACCGACAACGCCGGACACGGCACCAGCGGCGACGTGGACCACGTCGCTCTCCTCCGGGCCCTGGTCGAACGGGGGGCCTCCGACCTGCACTGCAAGGCGGGCAGCACCCCGGCCATCCGCGTCTCGGGCGACCTGCTGCGCGCCCCGGACGACCCCGTCCTCGGGCGGCCCTTCACCCCGGAGTCCGTGACGAAGCTGGCCCAGGCGCTGCTGACCACGGACCAGCAGGAGGCGTTGCTGCGCGACGGCTCGGTCGTGGCCACCCACGGCGCGCCGGGCGTCGGGCGCTTCCGCGTCGCCGTGTTCCGCCAGCGCGGCTCGGTGGCCGTCGTGGTCCACGCCGTGCCCCAGCAGGTCCGGGCCCTGGAGGAGCTGGGCCTGCCCCCATCGGTCACCACCCTCGCGTCGGGCGAGCGGGGCCTGGTCCTCGTCGCCAGCCCGGTCGGCAACGGCGCCACCACGACGCTGGCGGCCATGGTCGATCACGTCAACCGCACCAGGGCCTGCCACGTGGTGACCGTGGAGGACCCCGCCGAGGTCCTCCACCGCGACGACCGCAGCATCATCAGCCAGCTCGAGGTCCCCACCGACGTGTCGGGCCTCGCCGAGGGCGTCCGGTCCGCGTCGCGCCTGGACGCCGACGTGGTCACGATCTCCGACATCGCCGACCGGGAGGTCGCCCTGGCCTCCCTCGATGCCGTCGCCCGTGGCCGCCTGGTGCTCGCCACCATCGGCGGCAACACGGTCCGCTCGGTCGTCGACGGCTTCCTCGAGCTGTTCACCTTCGAGGAGCGCCCGAACGTGCGCCAGACCCTGGCCCGCTCCCTCGCCGGCGTCATCGTGCAGCGCCTGCTCGCCGGCACCGACGGGCGCCTGCTCCCGGTGGCCGAGGTGCTGATCAACACCCCCAAGATCCAGGCCGTGCTCGCCGAGGAGGAGCGCATGTCCGAGCTCGAGGCGCTGCTCGCCGACGGCGTCTTCCACGGCATGCAGACCATGGACCAGTCGCTGCGCGACCAGGTCCGCGGGGGTCGGATCGACGAGGGCACGGCGCTCGCCGCGGCGACCGATCCCGAGGAGCTGCGCATCGAGCTGCTGCGGTCCTGAAGGGTCAAGGACTGGCGCGAAGAGGTACGTCCGCGCACGGTTCGCTCTGGCGGCTTCGCCGCCGTAGGGCCCGTGCCCACGGGTCGCCTCGCCCGCCGGCTCGGCTCCAGAACCCCCGGAACCATGCCGGGTCGCGGGCCCCGGCACCGCGTAGGGTCACACGCATGCAATTCGCCGTGTGGCCAGGCACGCAGCAGCCCTGGCCGGACATCCTCGACGTGGCACGGCACGCTGAGCTCTCCGGGTGGGACCGCGTCTACGTGGCCGACCACTTCATGAGCAACGACGACGCGGCCGAGGGCCCCATGCTCGAGTGCTGGGCCGTCGTCACCGCCCTCGCCGCGGCCGTGCCTCGCGTCGGCATCGGCACCCTCGTGTGCGGCAACACCTACCGGCACCCGGCGATCCTGGCCAACCAGGCGGCGACCGCCGACCTGGTCTCCGGCGGGCGCATCATCCTCGGCCTGGGCGCGGGCTGGCAGCAGAACGAGCACGACAAGTACGGCATCGAGCTGTACTCGGTGGGGGAGCGCCTCGACCGCTTCGCCGAAGCCTGCGCCATCGTGCGCAGCCTCGCCACCCAGGAGCGCACCACGTTCCACGGCGAGCACTACCAGCTCACCGACGCCCCGATGGAGCCGAAGCCAGTGGGGCCGTTCCCGCTGCTGGTGGGTGGCGGCGGCGAGAAGCGGACCCTGCGCATCGCGGCCGAGCACGCCCAGGAGTGGAACGTGTGGAGCACCCCCGAGGTGTTCGCCCACAAGTCCGGCGTCCTCGACGGCCACTGCCACGACATCGGTCGCGACCCGAGCGAGATCCACCGGTCCACCCAGGCCCTGCTCTTCCTGTCCGACGACCAGGAGTACCTGGCCCGCATGCGCGACATGGACATGCCGATGCCCACCCTCGTCGGCACGCCGTCGGAGGTGGTCGACATCGTCGGCGCCTACCGCGATGCGGGCGTCGACGAGCTCATCGTCCCCGACTTCACCATCGGCCACGGCACCCGGCGCACCGACACCCTCGACCTGTTCAAGGAAGAGGTCGCGATCCACTTCTGAGTGGAAGCGAATCCTGGGGTCCGGAGCCCCGCCGGTACCGTTGCTCCGGTGATCCCCGAGCGATTCGCGCCCGTGCTCGCCGACGTCGCGCCCCTGGCGCAGGCGTTCGACGCGGCCGGCCACCGCCTGTACCTGGTGGGTGGCGTCGTGCGCGACCTGCTCCTCGGGGACAACCGACCCTACGACTACGACTTCACCACCGATGCCACGCCCGACCGCATCGAGGAGATCCTCGGCGGCTTCGGCCGGGCCGAGGCGCTGTGGACCCAGGGCAAGCGCTTCGGCACGATCGGCGCCAAGGTCCGGGTCGGTGAGGCCGCGGACGAGCGGGTCGTCGACCACGAGATCACCACGCACCGGGCCGAGGCCTACGTGCCCGAGTCCCGCAACCCCGAGGTCAGCTTCGCCACCGAGATCGAGGCCGACCTGTCGCGCCGGGACTTCACCATCAACGCCATGGCGCTGTCGCTGCCCGACGCCCGCCTGGTCGACCCCTTCGGCGGCACCGCCGACCTGGCCGCCAAGGTGCTGCGCACGCCGCTGTCAGCCGCCGAGTCGTTCTCCGACGACCCGCTCCGCATGCTGCGGGCCGCCCGCTTCCTGACGCGCTACGAGCTCAAGCCCGACGACGAGCTGGTGCAGGCGGTCGAGGAGATGGGGGAGCGCATCACCATCGTCTCCGCCGAGCGGGTCCGCGACGAGCTCGACCGCCTGATGGTGCTCGACGACCCGTCCCCCGGCCTGTGGTTCCTGGCGGACACCGGTCTGTCCGATCACTTCCTGCCCGAGCTCACCGCCATGCGCCTCGAGCAGGACCCCATCCACCACCACAAGGACGTCCTCGCCCACACCATCGCGGTGGTGCGCAAGACCTCGCCCGACCTGGTGCTGCGCCTGGCCGCCCTGTTCCACGACATCGGCAAGCCCGCCACCCGCGACTTCGGCCCCAAGGGCGTGACCTTCCACCACCACGAGGTGGTCGGCGCCCGCATGACCCGCAAGCGCATGAAGGAGCTGAAGTACGCCAACGACGTCCGTGACGACGTCTCCCAGCTGGTCTTCCTGCACCTGCGCTTCCACGGCTACGGCGACGAGGCCTGGACCGATGCGGCCGTGCGCCGCTACGTGCGCGACGCCGGCCCGCTGCTCGAGAAGCTGAACGAGCTCACCCGGTGCGACTGCACCACCCGCAACCGTCGCAAGGCCGAGATGCTGGCGCGGCGCATGGACGCACTCGAGGAGCGCATCGCCGCCCTGCGCGAGCAGGAGGCCATCGACGCCATCCGCCCCGACCTCGACGGCCAGCAGGTGATGGACCTGCTCGACGTGCCGCCCGGGCCGGTCGTGGGCCAGGCGCTCAAGATGCTGCTGGACGCCCGCATGGAGGAAGGTCCCCTCGACGAGGACGAGGCCCGCCGCCGCGTCCTGGCCTGGTGGGCCGAGCGCGCCTAGGACCCCCGGTGGGGATCCTCGCCTCGACGGCCCGTCCGTAGGAGACTCGAACCATGGCCTGGACCCCGTTCACCGTGGCTGCCCCCACCGGCGCCGACCTCCCCGACGACGTCGTCGCCTACGGCCCCCACATCCCGGGCGAGCGGTCGCTCAAGCTGCTCGGCGACCTGTCGGGCAAGCGGGTGCTCGACCTCGGCTGCGGCGCCGGCAGCAACGCCATCGCCATGGCCCGGGCCGGCGCGCGGGTCATCGCCGTCGACGAGGACGCCGACCAGATCGGGGCCGCCCGGCGGGCCATCGACGCGGCGGACGTGAAGGTGGAGCTGCATCACGCCCCGCTGGCCGAGCTGGCGTTCCTGCGAGCCGAGACCATCGACGCCGCCATCTCGGTGCACTCCCTGGTCCGGGTCCCCGACATCGGTCGGGTGTTCCGCCAGCTCCACCGGGTCCTGCGCCAGGAGCACCACTTCGTGCTGAGCGTCCCGCACCCGATCTTCGCCCTCCTCGACCCCGACGACCCCGAGCCCCTGATCCGACGGTCGGCCTTCGACGAGCAGCCCTACGCCCACGACGATCCGCGCCACGGCACCCACGCCCGCTCCGCCGGCGAGCTGTTCACCGAGCTCGGCCGGGCCGGGTTCCGCGTCGACCACCTGCTCGAACCGGCGCCCACCGGCTCCACCGGCGGCCCCCACTGGAGCGCCGCCATGGCGAAGGTGCCGGCCACCTTGATCCTCCGGGCCCGCAAGGAGGGCATCTAGGCCCCGGCCGTCGCCACAACGACGACCATCGCTACCCTCCCCCGGGTGCCGTTCCACCCCGGGACCCAGACCACGGGTGTCGGCGTCGCCCGCCCGGCCGGCGTCGTCGACCACCGCATGGCCCGGCACGCGCTCGTCGAGGAGTACCGACGGGGCCGCATCGCCCAGCACGAGGTGTGCGACGCCCACCCCGAGCTGCGCCGAGCCGCCGAGCACATCAGCCGCAAGACCACCGAGATCTGCCCGATCTGCGAGGACCACTTCCTCGTGCTGGTCACCTACGCGTTCGGACCCCACCTCCCGAAGTCCGGCTACGCCATCGAGGACCGGGCGGACATGGACAAGGTCCGCCGCACGACCACCGAGTGCACCTGCTACGTGATCGAGGTCTGCTCCGGCTGCGGCTGGAACCACCTCCTGCAGACCTTCCCCGTCGAGGGCTTCCGGGGCACGTGACCGCTGCCGGGCCCGGGCTCGCTCCAACGAGCCCAGCGCTGCTCCAGCCGTCGCCGACCAGCGTGGCCGTCGCCGCCGGGCTCGCCACCGCCGTGCTGGCCGGCTCCTCCACCGGCTCCCTGGTCCTGGCCGCGCTCCTCATCGGCGTGGCGGCCACGGACCGGCGTGCCGCCGGGGCTGCGCTCCTCGCCGTGGCCGCCACGGCCATCCGGTTCCGCACCGCCTCCTTCGACGACCTCGCCGGGATCCAGAGCGTGCTCGGCCCGGCGGGCACGGTCGGTCCGACCACGGCCGCCGCATCCGCCTGGGCGGCCGCCGCCGCCGTGGTGCTGTCAGCCCGGACACCCGTCGCCCTGACCCCAGCACCCGGGGCCGGTCGGGCCGCGGCGATCCTGCGGCGCCTCCCGGCCCTCGCCCCGGCCCTGGCCTGCGGGCTGCTCGCCGCCGCGCTGGTCGCCGGTCCCGGGCCGAGCGACCTCCGCTTGCGCATCGGGGCGTCCGTCGTCGCCGTGGTCGTCGCCCTCGGCGTCGCCGTCGCCAGCAGCCGTCCGAGGTCGGAACGACTCGTCCCGTGGGTCGCGCTGCTCGCCGGGGTCGTCGCCGTCGTGCTGGCCGGGTGGCCGTCGTGACCGCCCTGCTCCTCCTCCTGCTCGCCGCCCCCGTCGCCGGGGCGGCCGCGGCCTTCGTCGTCCCCGACCGGGCCGCCCGCACCTGCCACCTGGTCGCGGCGGCGGTGGCCGTGGGCTGGGCGGTGCTCGCCGCCCAGGACGATCCGGCGACCTGGGGCGACCTGGTCACCGACCCTCGCATCGCGGCGGCCGCGGCGGGGACGGCCCTGCTCGTCGTCGCCACCCGCCCGCACTCCGCGGTGGCGTCCGGCGCCGCGCTGCTCGCCCTCACCGTCCTCCCGGCGACCGCCGCGCTCGACCCCGTCCGCCTCCCCGACCGTCGCCTCGCCGCCGGCATCGTGATCGTCGCCGTGCTGGCCGCGGTCCGGCTGTGGTCCGAGCGGGCCCCGCGGATGGGCCAGCTGCTGGCCGTGCTCGCCGGCGTGGTCATCGCCACCGGTCTCGTGGGCGAGCAGGCCGACGAGGCCGTCGCCCTCACCGTCTCGGGCGCCACGGTCGCCGTCGTGGCCGCCGCGGTCTGGGGTGCCCCGGGCCGGCTGCTGCTGCCGGCCGCCCTCCTCGCCGTGTCGCGGGCGGCCCCGGCCCGGGAGGCCACGGACGGAACCGACTGGGCCCTGCTCGTGGTCGCCGTGCTCGTGGCGGTGGCGGCCGTGGTCCTCCACGCGGCGCGGGCGCGCCCGGTCACCGAGCGCCTGCCGCTCGCCGCGGTCGTCGTCGCCGCCGCCCTCCTGGCGGGCGACGTCGTGGAGCTGCGGGAGGCCGGTGCCCTGCTCGGCGCCGGTGCGGTCCTCGCCCTCGCCGGCCGGCACCCGCTCGCCCTCCTCGCGCTCCTCCCGGGCGCGACGGCGGCGTTCGAGTCCCTCGGCCTGGCCGACCAGCCCGAGCACGCGGCCGTCGGCGCGGCGGTCCTGGTGGTGCTGGCCGCGGCGACCACCGGCGCGGTCGCCCCCGCCGGCGACCGGGCCCGCTTCGGCGCGCTCGCCGCCCTCGCCGTGGGGTTCGCCGTGGTGCCGCTGTGGGGCTGGGCCGGCGTCGACCTCGAGGGGTACCGCACCTCCCTCGCCGTGACCGCCGCCGTCGCCCTGCCGGTCCTGCTCCTCGGTCACCCCGCGTGGCGGGAGACGGCGCGGCGCGGCGGTACGATCATGGGTCGCCCGTCCTCGGGTGCAACCCATGGCACCGCCCGCCTCCCCGAGCCCGTCCCGGAAACCGGCCAAGGGCAAGCCGGCGCCCTCGCGCCGTAGCTTCCTCTGGCGCTTCCGCCGCAGCCTCTTCCTCGGCGCGCTCCTGTTCGTCGGCAGCATCGCCGGCGCCGGCTTCGTGCTCGCCCAGGTCGACGTCCCCGACCCCGACCCGCTCCTGCAGTCCACCTTCGTCTGCGCGGCCGACGTGGCCGAGGCCTGCGGCGCCGACAACGCCATGGCGAAGCTCTCCGGCGAGGAGGACCGGGTCTCGGTCCCCCTCGAGGAGATGCCCCAGATCTTCATCGACGCCGTCCTGGCCGCTGAGGATCGGCAGTTCTTCTCCCACTCCGGCATCGACCCGCTCGGCATCGCCCGCGCCATCTACCGCGACATCCGGGGCGACGGTGTGCAGCAGGGCGGATCCACCATCACCCAGCAGTACGCGAAGAACGCCTTCCTCTCCTCCGAGCGCACCGTCACCCGCAAGCTCAAGGAGGCCGTGCTCGCCGTCAAGCTCGAGCGCGACCTGTCCAAGCAGGAGATCCTCCAGCGGTACCTGAACACGGTGTACTTCGGGCGGGGCGCCTACGGCGCCGAAGCGGCGTCCCGCGCCTACTTCGGCACCTCGATCCGCAACGTCAACCTCCCGCAGGCGGCCTACCTCGCCGGCCTGGTGCGAGCCCCGGAGACCGCGGACGCCACGAGCAACGCCGAGCGGGCCACCTTCCGTCGCGACTCGGTGCTGGCAGGCATGGTCCGGACCCGGGCCATCACCCAGGCCGAGCGGGACGAGGCGGCGGCGGTCCCCATCGAGGAGATGGTCCTGCCCCGGGCGGCCCGCGACGGCGTGTCCATGGTGAAGGGCGCCGAGGTCGGGGCCACCTACTACGTCGAGTACGTCCGCCGGCTGCTGTACGAGGAGTACGGCGCCGAGGTCGTGAACGGCGGCGGCCTGCGGGTCTACACGGCCCTCGACCTCGACCTGCAGGGCGAGGCGCACCGCGCGGTGTGGGAGACCCTCGACCAGCCCGACGACCCCGCCGGCGCCCTCGTGTCGGTGGACGACGTGGGTCGCGTCGTGGCCATGGTCGGCGGGCGCGACTTCGACGCCTCCGAGGTGAACCTGGCCCTCGGCTCGGCGGCCGGCGGCTCGGGTCGCCAGCCCGGGTCGGCGTTCAAGCCGATCGTGCTCGCCACGGCGCTCGAGCGCGGCATCTCGCTGAACTCGCGGTTCCGGAACGAGTACGAGCGCACGTTCCCCGACGCCAACGCCGGTGAGGACTGGGAGGTCACCAACTACGCCCGCGGCAACGAGGACATCATCGACCTCGTCGAAGCCACGAAGGTCTCCTCCAACACCGTCTACGCCGACCTGATGCTCGAGGTCGGCCCCCCCAACGCCGTCGACACGGCGAAGCGCCTCGGCGTCAGGAGCGAGCTGCCGGCGGTGAACTCCCTCGTGCTCGGCTCCGGCGAGGTCTCCGTGCTCGACATGGCCAACGCCTACTCCACCTTCGCCCGCGACGGTGAGTCCATCGAGCCGATCATCATCACCAAGGTCGAGCAGGTCGTCGACGGCCAGGTGCGGGTCCTGTCGACCAACACCTCGCGGACCGAGCGGGCCGTCTCCGAGGCCACCGCCGCCCAGGTGTCGTGGACGCTGCGCCAGGTCGTGCTGGGCGGGACGGGCACCGGCGCATCCTTCGGCGTGCCGGTCGCCGGCAAGACCGGCACCACCCAGGACTACCGCGACGCCTGGTTCGTCGGGTACACGCCCGAGCTCACCACGGCGGTGTGGATGGGGTACCCCGACCTCGACGAGCAGGGCCAACCCCGCTTCATGCGCGGCGTGCGCGGGCGCGACGTCACCGGCGGCTCGTTCCCCGCCGAGATCTGGCGCACGTTCATGCAGGCGGCGGTGGCCGGCCAGGACCACGGCGACTTCCCCAAGCCGTCCTTCACCGGCGAGGCCCTCGGCGCCGACCTGACCACCACGACCGAGACCCCCACCACGCTGCCCGTGTGCGGGGCCGGCGAGACCCCGTCCGAGGACGACTGCCGGGCGACCACCACCACGACCTCGGACGCCACGACCACCACCGCGCCCGACGACGACGACGACGAGGGGGAGTCGACGACCACGACCCAGGCCCCCACGACGACCGCGCCGGCGTCGACCACGACCACGGCGGCACCCACCACCACGGCGGCACCCACCACGACCACCACCCAGCCGGGCGGCGGGATCATCGAGGACTAGCTGGCGGCGTTCAGACCGCCCGCGTGCGGGTGGTCAGACGTCCTGGTGCGGGTAGTGCGCCCGGCAGGCGTAGCACCAGCGCTCGGTGCCGGGCTGGGGCTCGGCCTTGCCCTCGGAGTCCCAGGCCTCGGGGGTCACGTACACCCGGCGCACCTCGGTGACGTCCTCTTCGCTGCCGCAGCTCTCGCAGATCCCGGTGGCCATGGCCGGCACGCTACCGCCGGGTGCGATCGGATCTCGGGGGTGGCTTCGGCGCACCGACCGGGGTACCCTCGAACCACCGCCGGCAGGCATCCAGCCGCTGGACGGATCCGAGGAGAACCACATGCGCACGTCCTGGAACGCGCCTGCGGTCCGCGCCGTCAAGACGACGGACGGCACGTCGGCCCAGCCGCTGGTCATGGTCACCGCCTACGACGCCCCCGGCGCCAAGATGGCCCACGCCGCCGGCGTCGACCTGATCCTGGTGGGTGACTCCCTCGCCATGGTGGTGCTCGGCTACGACGACACGCTGTCGGTCACCGTCGACGACATCGCCCACCACACGGGTGCCGTCGCCCGGGGCCTCAAGGCCTCCACCGCCGAGGGCCGACTCCCCATGGTCGTGGCCGACCTGCCGTGGATGAGCTACCACACCGACACCCACGAGGCCGTCCGCAACGCGGCGGCGCTCATCCGGGCCGGCGCCCACTCCGTGAAGCTCGAGGGCGGTCGCAAGCGCCTGCCGGTCATCGAGGCGATCCTCGACGCCGAGATCCCGGTGATGGGCCACATCGGCCTGACCCCCCAGTCGGTGCACGCCATGGGCGGCTTCAAGGTGCAGGGCAAGCAGCACGACGCCGCGCTCGCCCTGGTGGCCGACGCCAAGGCCCTCGCCGCGGCCGGCTGCTTCGCCATCGTGCTCGAGGGTGTGCCCGACGCCGTGGCCCGGATGGTCACCGACGCGGTCGACGTCCCCACGATCGGCATCGGCGCCGGCCGGGACTGCGACGGCCAGGTGCTCGTGTACCACGACGTCCTCGGCATCGAGGACCGCATGGCCCCCAAGTTCGTGCGCCGCTACGCCGACGTCGGCTCGGCGTCGGTCGAGGCCCTGTCGGCCTTCGCCGCCGACGTCCGCTCGGGCGCCTTCCCGAACGACGACGAGAGCTACCACCTGTCCGCCGACGCCGCCGAGACGCTCGGCCTCTACGGCGGCATGACGACGAAGTCGGAATGAGCCGCAGGACCTGACGGGGCTCCGCCAGGAGACCGGTCAGACCTACGGCAGCTGACCCCGGGGCACACTGACGCCGTGCCCGACCCCCTCCTCGACCCGCCCGCGTGGGCGCCGTCGTGGCTGCCCACCATCGACGACGTGCGGGGCACCCGGCTCCTGCGCTGGCTGGTCACGGCCGTCTTCGTCGCCGGCGTCGCCGCCTGCGTGACCGAGGGCGCCAACTCGCCGGCCGACCCCGAGCTCGGCGCCCCGATCACGGACACGACCGAGCCGGCGCCTGGGTCGCTCGCCGCGCGGTTCGGCACCGTCGCCGCCCAGCTGGTGGCGCTGTCGGGCGAGGTCATCGAGCTGTGCCTGCTCTACGCCGACACCCCGGAGGAGCGGGCGGAGGGGCTCATGCAGGTCACCGACCTCGAGGGCCACGACGGGATGCTCTTCGACACCCAGGAGCCGGTCGATGGCCAGTTCTACATGTACCGCACGCTGCTGCCGCTGACGATCGCCTGGTGGGATGGCGACGGCGCCTTCGTGTCCCGGACCGACATGGTGCCGTGCGAGTCGGAGGACCCGGCGGCGTGCGAGCGCTATCCGGCAGCCTCGCCCTACCGCTTCGCGATCGAGGTCACCCAGGGCGATCCCCTCGCCGCCCGGTTCGAGCCCGGCGCCCGCCTGCAGGTCAGCACCGACAGCTGCCCCGCTCCCGCCTGAGCGCCTCGCCGCGCGTTCCTGTCACCCCCCTCGGGGATGCTGGTGGACGTGGATGTGCCCACGACCAGCTCCATCGATACGATGTGCCGTTCCCTTGTCCGTCCTGCTCCCGCGCCGCGGGGGCTCCGGCCCCGCCGGATCCACAGGAAGGTGTACGTAGGCATGCGCGCCTATGAATTGATGGTCATCATCGACGGTGACCTCGACGCAGACCAGGCCCAGGCCCAGGTCCAGACGATCGAGGGCCGGTGCAACGACGCCGGCATGGTCGCCTCCACCGACTTCTGGGGTCGCCGTACGTTCGCGTACGAGATCAACCACAAGACCGAAGGGTCCTACGTGGTCTACGAGATCCTCGCCGAGCCGGGTGCGCTCGACGGCGTGGAGCGATCCCTGCGACTCGCGGACGAGATCGTCCGCCACAAGCTGCTCCGCCTCCCCGATGCCGAGGCCGAGCGCCGCGGCCTCATGGGCTCCGCGGCAGCAGACCAGTAGGAGGCAGACATGGCCAACGGAAACACCATCACCATCATCGGGAACGTCACGCGCGACCCCGAGCTGCGCTACCTGACGAGCGGCACCGCCCTCGCCCAGCTGGGCGTCGCGGTCAACCGCCGCTACATGCAGAACAACGAGTGGCAGGAGGAGACCTCCTTCTTCGACGTCGTCTGCTGGCGCGACCTCGCCGACAACGTGTCGGAGTCCATCTCCAAGGGCGACCGCATCATCGTCACCGGCCGCCTCGAGCAGCGCTCGTGGGAGACCCAGGACGGCGACAAGCGGTCCAAGGTCGAGATCGTGGCCGACGAGGTCGGCCCCTCGCTGCGCTGGGCCACCGCCCGCATCGAGAAGATCCGTCGCGACGGCCCCGCCGGCGCGAGCACCGGAGGCGGTGGTGGCGGCGGCAACTACGAGCCGCCCCGTGACGAACCCAAGTCCTACGACGACGCCGAGGAGCCCTTCTGATGGCCCGCCCCCGCACCACGAAGAACAAGGACAACTCGAGGCGCTCCAAGAAGCGCACGAGCATCCTCATCCAGGAGAAGGTCTCCTACGTCGACTACAAGGACGTGAACCTGCTCCGCCGGTTCCAGTCCGACCGGGCCAAGATCCGGGC
>Ga0208490_100521_pt1 | contig 22862 bp, 22 predicted proteins | sample SubbioAug_CSWold_FD_184818 | JGI IMG/M metagenome (GOLD analysis project Ga0208490, IMG submission 184818) | Serpentinite rock and fluid subsurface biosphere microbial communities from McLaughlin Reserve, California, USA - CR11Aug_CSWold (SPAdes) | ecosystem: Environmental > Terrestrial > Deep...
CATGGACCTCGACAAGCTCAACGTCAAGGGCGGCTCGATCGCCCTCGGCCACCCCTTCGGCATGACCGGCGCCCGGATCATGACCACGCTCCTCAACGCGCTCCAGGACGAGGACAAGGAGTTCGGCCTCGAGACGATGTGCGTCGGCGGCGGCCAGGGCATGGCCATGGTCGTGCAGCGCCTCAGCTGAGCGGCGGTCATTCCCCCTCGGGGGTCTGCGCAGAACCGGTTCTGGTTACGGAGAGGTGACGGTCTCGACTTGACCGTCACCTTTCCGTAATGGAAGCATCTCCCGATGCGCCAGCAGCCCTCGGCCCCCGCGCGGGCTGTCCGACGCCGAACCCACGCGCTCGCCTCGACCATCGTGGTCGTCCTGGCCGCAGCGCTGGCCGGCGTCGTGCTCACCGGTCCGCCCGCCCAGGCCCAGGCCGACGTCGAGGCGGCGCCACCCGTCGCCTCGCTCGCCCCGCTCTTCGAGCCGGTGGGGAACCTCGCCGGCACGGGCGTCGACGTCGTGGCGGCCACCACCACGCACATGATCACGGCGGCCACCCCGCCACCGCCTCCCCCGCCGCCCACCCACGTGTGCCCGACGCCGGGCTCGCGGTTCGTCGACTCGTGGGGCTTCGCCCGCTCCGGCGGCCGTCGCCACAAGGGCGTCGACATGATGGCGCCGCACGGCACGCCCGTGTACGCCCCCGCCGCCGGCGACATCCGCGCCTCGAACTCCGCCCTCGGTGGCCTCGGCTTCTGGCTCGAGGGCGCCGACGGGAACACCTACTTCGGCTCGCACCTGCAGACCCTGGAGATCCGCGAGGGCTGGGTCGAGCCGGGGACCCAGATCGGCACCGTCGGCTCCACCGGCAACGCCGGCGGCACGCCGCACCTGCACTTCGAGGTGATGCTCGCCGGCACCGGCTCGGTCAACCCGTACCCGTTCGTCCTCGAGTGGTGCGGATCCGAGAACCCCTAGCTCGGTTCCGAACGGTCCGGCCCGCTACGCGAAGATGGCCCCGGTGAGCGCAGCCGAGCTGTTCCGGATCGAGCCCCGGTACGACACGCCGTCGTACCTGTGGCCCCGGCCGAAGTACCGCGGCCTGCTCCACGCCGTCGGCGCCTTCGTGGTGGTCCCGCTCGGGGTCCTGCTGGTGCTCGACGCGGCCGGCGCCGAATCCCGGGTGGCGGCTGGCGTGTACGTCCTGGCCCAGCTCGTGGTGTTCGCCACGTCGGCCAGCTACCACCGACTCGCCAAGTCGCCGACGGTCCGCCGGCGCATGCAGCTGGCCGACCACTCGATGATCTACCTGCTCATCGCCGGGACCTGGGTCCCGGTCTGCGTGCTCGTCCTCCCCGACGCCACCGGTCGGGTGTTCCTCGTCGGGGTGCTGGTCGCGGCGGCGCTCGGGATCGGGCTGAAGTCCTTCGGCATCGATCGCTTCCCCCGGTCGAGCAACGCGATGTACGGGGTGATGGGCGGCGCCGGGCTCCTGGCCCTGCCCGGGATCATCGCCGGCATCAGCCCGGGTGCGGTGGCGCTGCTCGTCGCCGGCGGGCTCGTCTACGCCCTGGGGGCGTTCGTGCTGCTGTTCAAGCGTCCCGATCCCCGGCCGAGCATCTTCGGGTACCACGAGATCTGGCACGCCTGCACCGTCGCCGCCGCGGCCTGCCACTTCGCCATGGTCTGGATGATCGTCAGCTGACCGCCGGTCGCGCGCTGATGGCGAGCACCGCGATGTCGTCCCGGGCCACGCCGGCCTGGAAGGTGAGCACGGCCTCCTCGATCACGCCGGCGACCTCCGCGGCGGGCTGGCCGGCGTAGGACGAGAGCAACCCCCGGAGCCGGTCCTCGCCGTACTCCTCCCGGTCACGCCGGGCCTCGGTGACCCCGTCGGTGTAGAGGACCAGCACGTCGCCCGGAGCGAGCCTGGTCTCGTCGGTGGTGAACGTCCCGTCCTCGAAGACGCCGAGCAGCGGACCGCGGCAGGTCAGCTCCTCGACCGTGCCATCGGCTCGGCCGATGAGCGGCGGTGGGTGACCGCCTGATCCCGCGACGACGGCCACGCCGTCACCGTCGCGCCGGAAGCGGATCACCGTGGCGGTGGCGAAGCGCTGTTCGCCGCGCTGGCGGTCGACGTCGTACTGGCGGGCGAGGGCGGCGTTGACCTCGGTGAGGTTCTGCGCGATCGAGCGGGTGCGGACGGTGGCCGCCCGGAGGCTGTACCGGGTGAGCGCCGTGAGTCGCGCCGCACCGGCGCCCTTGCCGCAGATGTCGCCCATGACGGCGAACCACTCGTCGTCGGCGACCTGGAAGATGTCGTAGAAGTCGCCGCCGACCTCGGAGCCGTCGCCGGCAGGGTGGTAGCGGGTGCCGAGCTGGACCCCGTCGATCCGGGGGAGATCGGGCGGCAGGAGGCTCTCCTGCAAGGTCCACGCCAGCTCGGCGTAGCGCTTGGCGTCGGCCTCGGCGGCGCGCCGGGCCCGTTCGGCCGACTCGAGCGCCTGGATGCGGGCGGACTCGTCGCGCAGCAGCACGAAGACGCCGAGGTCCCAGTGGTCCGGGTCCACCGGAGCCACCGTGATCTCCAGGTGCTGCGTGGTGCCGTCGGGCCCCGTGCGGGTGAGCGTCGCCTCGCGGGCCCCGCCCGACGCGGTGGCGTCTCGCAGCAGGCGGTCGGCCACCCCGGCCTCGTCGCCGGCGAACATCGCTTCCAGCGCGGTGCCGATGGCATGACGGGGCTGCCAGCCGAGGACCTCGCCGCTGCACGGGTTGGCGGCCTGCACGACGCCGTCAGCACCGGCGAGGAGGATGCCGACCGGCGCGTGCTCGAACAGCTGCCCGAGGTACACCGAGAGCGTCTCGGGCGCGGTCCCCTCGAAGGCGAGCACGTCCTCGCGAACGTGCTCCAGCGTGCGGCGGTGCTGCTGCCGGAGCTCGGCGCGCTCGACCTCGTCGGCGATCCGGTCGAGGGTGCCGGGCTGGTCCCACGTGACGCAGCTGGCGTGGCGGCCGATGCCGGGCGTGACCGTGAGGGTGGCGCGCAGCTCGTTGCCCTCGGCGACGTCGTCGGCGACGAGCACCACGGCGGCGTCGGGTGCGGCCCGGTGGACCGCCTGGGCCAGGGCGACCCCGCACGACGCCGAGGCGATCACAACGAGGGTCTCGTCGGCGACGACGTCGCCGACCGGTTGCGTCGGGTCGGCGACGTCGGGGTTGCGGCCGGTGCGGGCCCCGATCTGGCGGAGGGTCGCGTCGGGGAGGCCCACGACGACGATGTCGGTCATCGGGTGAGCTCAGTCAGCGAGGATGTGCTCGTCGAGGACGGCTCGCCCCGTCCAGAGGCGCAGCAGGTCCGTCGTGGGGGACATGACGTGGGCGGCCCGGGCGTCGCGCAGCCTCCGCCCGAGGGTGCCGTGCTCCCGGTAGCCGATGCCGCCGACCAGCGTCATGGCTCCGTTCACGACGTCGGTGGCGCACTCGGCGACCTCGGCCTTGGCCGACGCGAGCGCCGGCAGCGTCCACGGCTCGCCCCGGTCGCCGCCCTCGGCCGCGTGTCGGACGAGCTGGCGGGTCCGTTCGACCTTGGCCCACAGCTCGCCCACCCGGTGCTGGACCACGGGCTGCTCGGCGAGTCGGCTGCCGTCGTGGCTGTAGCGGCGCTGCGTGACGTGCAGCCGCATGTCCTCGAACGCGCCCGCCGCCACGCCCAGGTAGCTGCCGGCCATGGCCATGAGGAAGTACGGGGCGATGACGTTGAAGACGTACCAGATCTGGTCCCCGGGCTCGCCGAGGAGCGCGGCGTCCGACAGCGCCACGTCGTGCAGCGCGACCGAACGGCTGCTGTTGCCGCGCATGCCGAGCCCGTCCCACGACGCCCCCCACTCGAGTCCGGGGTTGTCGGCGTCGATCACCACGCAGGAGAACTCGCCGACCGGCGAGGCCGCGTCGGCGTCGACGGCGGACACCACGTAGGAGTCGGCGTGACCGCCGCTGGTGACGAAGGTCTTGCTCCCCGTGAGCACGAAGCCGCCCTCGGCCTGCCGGAGCTCCGAGCGGGGCAACCAGAAGTGGGCGCCGGTCCCCGGCTCGCTGAGGGTCAGGGTGGTGAGGTGGTGCCCCGACACGATCGGGTGGAGGTAGCGGTCGTGCTGGTCCTCGGTGGCCTTGGCGGCGATGACCGCGGAGCCGACGCCGTGCATGCCGAAGCACATGGCGGTCGATGCGCAGGCGCCGGCGAGCACCTCGCAGACCTGGGCAAGGGCGGCCAGGCCGTGGCCCAACCCACCGGCCCGCTCGGGTACGACGAGCCCGCCGAGGCCGGCGTCCTGGAGCGCGCGCAGGGACTCCTCGGGCCACCGGGCGTCGGTGTCGACGGCCTCGGCGTGCGGTGCGGCGACGTCGCGCGCGACCGAGGCGGCTCGATCGAGCACCTTGTCCAACGCCAGACTCGCCACGTGCGCTCCACCGGTTCAGGCCCGCCCGGCCTCGACCGCACGACTGTACGCCACGCACGGGTGGTGGCCCGCACGGGGCCAGACCTCAGGTCGTGTAGTCGGCGTTGATGCGGACGTAGCCGTCGGTGAGGTCGCAGCCGTAGACGGTGGCGCGTTCGCCGTCGACGCCCGGCACGACACCGAGCGAGACGTGGATCGAGACCTCGTCACCCCGGAGGTGCTCGACCATCGCTTCGAGGTCGTCGTCGCTGGCCGGCTTCGGGTACAGCTCCCGGTCGCCGATGCGGATGGTGACGGCTCGCTGGTCGATGTCGGTGTCGTCGCTGCACTTCCCGACGGCCATGGCGATGCGCCCCCAGTTGGGGTCAGCGCCGTGCACGGCGGTCTTCACCAGCGGCGAGTTCACGATCGCCTTGGCGACGCGCTTGGCCTGGGCCCGGTCCCGTGCCTCGTCGACGGTCACCACCACGAGCGTCTCGGCGCCCTCGCCGTCGGCGGCCAGCTGGCGGGTGAGGTCGAGGCACACGGCGTCGAGGGCGGCCTCGAGGTCGGCCTCGACGACCGCCCCGGCAGCGCCGCTGGCCAGCACCGCCGCGGTGTCCGACGTGGAGGTGTCGGTGTCCACGGACAGGGCGTTGAACGTGCGCTCCACGACGGCCCGGAAGGTGCGGTCGAGCACGTCGGGGTCGACCGCGGCGTCGGTGAGCACGAAGGCGAGCATGGTGGCCATGTCGGGCTCGATCATCCCGACGCCCTTCGCGATGCCGACCACGCTGGCCTGCCCGTTCTCCGAGGGGAGGCTGGCCTGCGCCACCTTGGGGTGGGTGTCGGTGGTCATGATCGCCGCAGCGACCGCGTCGGCCTCGGTCGAATCCGGCGGCGGCATCGATGCGAGGTGCGTCCGGATGCGGTCCATCGGGTAGCGACGACCGATGACGCCGGTGGAGGCGACCAGCACGTCGCTCGGCTCGCAGCCCAGGGCTCGGGCGACGCCCTCGACGAGCTCGAGCGCGTCGGCGTCGCCGTCGGTGCCGGTGGCGACGTTGGCGTTCTTCGACACGACCACGATCGCCTGGAGCGACCCGTCGCTGGCGTGCGCACGCGAGAGCGTGACGCTCGGCCCGGCGAAGCGGGACCGGGTGAACACCGCCGCCGCGGCGCACGGTCGCTCGGCGGCGATGACGGAGAAGTCGGCGGTGTCGTCCTTGATGCCGATGTTGGCGGTGTGGGCCCGGAAGCCGGCAGGCAGCTGCACCGGCCGAGTCTGGCACCGTGGCGCGGGCTACCCGCCGCAGAGATCGAGCGCGGCGAAGAGGGCGTCCTGGGCCTCGCCCGAGGGTTCGTACTCGTACTGGTAGGCCTCCGCGAGCTCGTAGAGCAGGTCCTTGCGAGCGGTCGCGTACAGCTCGCCGAGCGCGCAGTCGGTGACCCGGGCATCGCCGGTGAGGGCATCGAGCAGCTGGAGCAGCAGCGTCTCGGTGCTGGTGTCGACCGCCGAGCCCGGCTGCCCGAACCCGTCGTCGAAGAGCGGCTCGCCCACGTCGTCGAAGTGCTCGGTCGACGACTCGCCGGAGAAGTCGTCGTACATCTCGAAGTCGTCGTACATCTCGAAGTCGTCGTAGTCCTCGAACCCGCCGCTGAAGTCGTCGAAGTCCTCGAACCCGCCGCTGAACCCACCCGCGAAGCTGTCGAAGAACTCCTCGACGGCGTCCACGATGGCGTCGAGGTCGTCGCGCTCGACGATCTCGAGCATCGCGAGGCCGACGTCGGCGAAGGTGCCGAAGGGAGCCACGAACCAACCGCCGTCGACGCGGACGACCGTGATGCCCAGGGTGGGGGTCTCCCGGTCGTCGAAGGAGAGGTCACCCAGGCCGCCGAACCCCATCCCGAGGTCGCCGGTGCCGGCGGTGGCGTCCTCGATGATCTGTTCGAGGTCGTCCCGGCAGATCGGCCCCTCCGGGAGGTCGATGTCCTCGTCCTCGAAGCTCTCGCGCACGTCGCCGCGCACCTCGAGGCAGCCGTCGGCGATGGTGCCGCCACCCTCGAAGTCGTCGGTCACGACGTCGATGCCGATGCTGTCGACGAAGACCAGACCGCGGTTGCCGTCGGTGGTGGACCGGAGCTCGAGGTCGGTGAGCTCGATGGCGGCGTCCACGTCGTCGGCGCTGGGGAGGTCGGCGTCGTCGACGAGCACGGGCCAGTAGTCGTGCACGGCCCGGAGCTCGCTGGGGGAGAGGCGGGCCACCGCACCCTCGACGTCGATCGCCACGGCAGCCTGCAGGAAGCCTTCGACGGCTTCCTCCGGCGAGTCGGCACCGATGGGAGTGAGACCGGCGCCGGCGGCCGGCACCGGCGCGCCGCTGTCGAGCCGGGCGGCCTCCACCGCGGTGTAGCCGAGGCTGATGCGCCAGCCGTCGCCGGTGTCCCGGGCGACGATGAAGGTGTCGCCGGTCTGGTCGGGATCGATCGCCTCGGAGTCGGACTCCTGGATGCCCCGGTACTCCACGCCGAAGCGGTCGAAGGTGTCGACCAGGAAGTCGCCGATCGGGATCTCGTCGGTGTCGACGGCGAAGGAGGCGGTGCCACCGGTGAGGTGCACGCGGACGAGGTCGTCGCGCACCGGCTCGCTGCGGAACGTGAGGTCCTCGAACTCGAGGTCGATCCCGTCGACGCCGCCCAGGTCGAAGGAGTCGTCGAGCACCTCGAGCCGCTCGAGCTCCTCGAAGAGCCGCTCGACCGGCCCGGAGATGGCATCGCGCTCGCCCGGGTCGAGCGTGGCGAGCAGGCCGAGGACGTCCTCGTCGGCGAGTGCGTCGAACATCTCCTGCACCGCGGCCTCGGGGTCGCTGGCGCCACCGTCGTTGCCCATCTGGGTGGCGGCGAAGGCGACACCGCCCACGAGCAGCACCGCACCGACCGCCCCCGCGACCACGCGACCGGCGATGCCGCCCGAACGGACCGCGGTCTCGGACCGGAGATCGACCGTGCCGGGTGCCGTGGGGGGTGGGGGCGGCGGAGGTGGCGACGTCGGGGGCTCGCCACCGGACAGGCCGGGGTCCTCTGGTCGGTCGCTCATCCCGCCGTCTCCTTCCGTGCCGTGACCAGCACGGCGACACCACTCAGGGTCGTGCCCGCTCCCAGCACCACAGCCGCCCACGCCGCCGGTTCGGCGACGAGCGGTGACCGGACGACGAGGAGCGCAGCCGTGCCCACCAGCGCACCGAGCGTAGTCGCGGCCACTGCCGCGATCGTCGCCCGTCCGACGGCCAGTGCCACCAGGACCAGCCCGCACGCCGCCGGCGCCAGGTACAGCAGGGGCGCCGACCACGCCCAGGTCTCGGGGAGCACGCCGGCGCGCTCCGCCACGTCGACCAGGTCGTAGCTGCTGCGGCGGCGCGTCCCCGACCGGCCCCAGCCCAGGAAGGTGGTGACGGTCGTGGCGACGGCCAGCACGCCGGCGGACACCGCCACCAGGTCCCGCCGTCGCCGCGCTGTCACGGGGACGAGCCTGCCCCACCGCCGCGCCGGTACGCGGCCACGCTGGGTGGTGGCGGGAGGTGCCGTGCCAGCTCGTCGGGCTGGGGGTCCCCGAACCCCAGGCTCGAGGGGATGACGCCGGCCCAGACGTCGGTGAGCCCGACGTCGGACTCGTCGTCGATCGGTCCGCCGGCCCGGACCTTCGTCGAGGCCTCGTCGAGGCGGAGCCGGACCACGAGGGTGGACCGCACCTCGTCGTCGCGCATCGGACGCACCTCGGCCGTCCGGCCCGGCACCACGTGCTCCACGATCGCATCGAGGGCCGCGGCCTTCTCGGCGTGGTCGGCGATCGGCTGGGCGGTGCCGAACACGACCACGGAGCGGTAGTTCATGGAGTGGTGGAACGTGCTGCGGGCGAGCACGAGCCCGTCGAGGAGCGTGACGGTGACGCAGACGGGGGTGCCCTTGCTCGTGGCCCGCAGCCAGGTCGCCGCGGGCGAGCCGTGGATCAGCAGCTCGTCGCCCCGCCGCGCGTAGGTGGTGGGGATCACCACCGGCCCGTGGTCGGTGGCGAGGCCGACGTGGCAGAGCATCCCCTCATCCAGGATCGCCTCCGCGGCGGATCGGTCGTCGGTGCCCCGCTCGGGGCTGCGCCCGATGGTGGTCCGCTCGGTGCGGGGGAAGGGCTCGCGCTCGGCGTTCACGGGTGGGAAGCCAAGGCGATCGACGGTCGGCCCTGCACGTCGGTTTCAACCGCCGAGCGCCCGCAGCCCGCCGGTGACGGCGACCGCGACGGCGACCACCACGATGAACGGGGCGCGCAGGCGAAGCGCCACGCCGGCGGCGATCACGCCGGCGAGGCGAGCGTCGAGCAGCAGCGCCCGGTCGGCAGCCACCGTGCTCACGACGACCAACGAGGCGAGCAGCGCAGCCGGCAGCAGCTGCGCGGCGCGCTCGACCCGCTCGGGCAGGCGCCGACCCCCGAGCAGGAGCGGGCCGGCGGCCTTGAGGGCGTAGGTGCCCAGGCCGAGCCCGATGATGACGAGGACGGTGGTGCTCATGTCGTCGAGCCCCGGCGGGCGGCGAGCACGCCGAGGCCGGCCAGCAGGATCGGGACACCCGGTGGGGTGAACGGCACGGCGACGGCGGCGACGAGGCCGCCGGCGATGGCGATGCGGCGACCGTCGCCGCCGTCGCGCCCGACGAGGCGGGGCCAGAGCAGGGCGAGGAACGCCGCCGGCACCGCCGCGTCCAGGCCGAGGTCGGTGATGAAGCCGTCGTCGACGGAGGCGAGCAGCACGCCGGCGACGGTCGTGAGGTTCCACACCGCGAACACGGCGAGCCCGCCGGCGAGGAACCCGTAGCGCCGCCAGCGGTGCTCGTCCTGCACCGTGGCCACGGCGGTCGACTCGTCGATCACGAGCTGGGCCAGCAGCGCTCGGGTCGCGACGCGACCGGTGAGCGACGGGGCGAGCAGCACGCCGAAGGCGAGCGAGCGGATGTTCAGCAGCAGCCCGGCGGTGATCGCGGCGACCGCGCCCCCACCGTCGCCGAGCACCCCGACGGCGGCGAACTGCGCGGAGCCGGTGAAGACGATGGCCGAGAACCCGATCGCCTCGGCGAGGCCGAGGCCGGCCTGCACGCACGCCACGCCGAACACGATCCCCAACGGCGCCAGGGCGAGCGCGATCGACAGCGCCTGGCGATGGATCCGGCGGCGCCGGGTGCGGTCGTCCACGACGGGGCATCGTGCCCGCCGGGTCGGCGCGCCGACGAACCCCCACTACGGTCGATGCCATGACCGACCTGCTGCTCGGAAGCCATGTCGCCCCCGACGATCCGCTCGGCGTCGCAGCAGCCGAGGGCGCCGAGTGCGTGCAGATCTTCCTCGGTGATCCCCAGTCCTGGAAGAAGCCGGCACCCCGTGAGGACGCCGACGCGCTCCGCAGCTCGGACATCCCCGTCTACGTGCACGCGCCGTACATCATCAACGTGGCGTCGGCGAACAACCGGGTCCGGATCCCGAGCCGCAAGATCCTCCAGCAGACCTGCGACGCCGCGTCCGACATCGGCGCCGCCGCGGTCATCGTGCACGGGGGTCACATCACCGAGGACGACGACGAGGCCGAGGGTTTCGTGCGCTGGCGCAAGGCGCTCGACAGCCTCGAGACCGACATGCCCGTGTACCTCGAGAACACGGCCGGCGGCGACCACGCCATGGCCCGCCACTTCGACACCATCGCCCGGCTCTGGGACCACATCGCCGACACCGGCATCGGCTTCTGCCTCGACACCTGCCACGCCTGGGCCGCCGGCGAGGAGCTGGTCGACGCGGTCGAGCGCATCGTCGGGATCACGGGCCGGGTCGACCTCGTGCACTGCAACGACTCCAAGGACGAGTCCGGCTCGGGCCGGGACCGGCACGAGAACCTCACCAAGGGTCAGATCGACCCCGAGGCCATCCTCCACGTGGTCCGCACCGCCGGCGCGCCGGTCATCTGCGAGACGGCCGAGGTGGGTCGCAAGGACGACCTGGCCTGGTTGCGCGAGAACCTCTGAGGATCAGCCGGAGGCGGCGGGCTCGCCCCGCACGAGCCTCGAGGGAGGGTCCGCTCGACGAACTCTCAACTGGCTTGCTGGGAAGGTCGTCGTGGGGTGGCGATGTGAGGAGGTGCTGGCGGAGGGCGTCGGCGAGCCAGGTCTCGTAGCGGTCGATGGTCCAGCCGCAGTCGAGGCAGAGGAAGTGGAAACTCGGGGCCGTTGGTTGGCCGTTCAGAGCTCGGCGAGCTCGGCGCTGTCGGCGCCGCGGCGCACGATCTGGAACGCCGTACTACCGACCCGTCGTAGATCCGGCGGGCCGCTGGCGATGACCGACCGGCAGCGGAGAGGTCCGTCTTGAGCCTCCTCGAGCCGTCGTGTTGCCTGTTCCCGAGCACGCCTCGCCACCGGAGGTCTGGTGAGGTGAGCCGCACGAAATCGCCCCATCGCCGTGCGCGGCACACCCGAGCGCCTGGACTTCCGGCGGCTACCGAGCGCGGTCACGGACGTAGCGCCGTACGCGGCTGAAGCTATGGGCGTTGCTGCCGGTCTGGAGCCCCACAAGCGGGGTCGCTGCACGGCGCCTCGGTACCGCTCCCGGTGACCCGTCCACGATCGGGGACGCGAGCTGGTTGACAGTCGACCCTCGCTATATCAAAGTTCGATATATGAAGCCGCTGCCGGCCGCGTCCATGCACATCGCCCTCGCCCTCCTCGACGGCGAACTGCACGGCTACGCCCTGATGCGACGGGTCGAGGAGCTCAGCGGCGGCGCAGTACGCATGGGCGCGGGAACGCTGTACGGCACGATCAGCCGACTCCTCGAACGGGGACTCATCGTCGAGACGACCGACGCCGTCGACCGTGAAGAGGCCGAGCGGCGCCGCTACTACGAGCTGACCGCCGACGGACGCGTCGCTGCGATCACCGAGCTCGAGCGCCTCCGCATGCTGGTCAGCCGCGTCGATCATCATCTGCCTGGAACGGCACCGGCATGATCAGCCGCACCTACCGCCTGCTGCTCCACCTCTACCCGTCTTCGTTCCGTGCCGACTACGGCGAGGACATGGTCGCGCTGCTTGAGGACCAGCTCCGGGACGAGAACACACTCAGGGTCGTGTCCCGCAGCGTCGTCGACCTTGCCATCACCGTGCCTATCCAGCATCTGGAGCCATACATGCGCCGTTCCACGACTTCCGTCCTCGTCGTTGCGTTCGTCTCGATCGCAGCCGCTTTCACCGTCTTCGGTGGCCCGGTCGGCCTCGCCGGCGCCGTCGTACTTCTCGGTCTTTCGGTCCTCGTCTGGCAACGGTCGCGGCCCGACCACCCCCCGACAGCCAACTGGTGGCGGTTCATGCTCGGTGGACTCGGGCTGCTCGGGATCCTCGTAGCTGTCACCACCGCGACCGGTGAACTGCCTTCGGGTGGCTGGTACCTCGCCATGGCCACCCTCTTCACGTCCTTCGGCCTCATCGCCGCTGGCATCATCCTCGGCATCGCCAGTCGATTCCGCCCTCGCGCCGCCTAGACCCCGACCAGCTCGAGTATTCGCTGTGCGTGGAAGATTTCGTCGAGCGATGAAGCGCGGGTTCTCCACGACGACCCTGATCCGAGTCCCACCGACGGCCCTCTTCCGGTTCCTGGCCGATCCCTCGACCGCAGCGGTGATCGACCCGGCGGTCGTACGGTACGAACCGGAGGGCGGGACCATGGGCCTGGGCGTGCGCAACCAAGTGCATCTGAGGATCATGGGCCTCCCGATCCGTGTCACGAGCGAGACCACCGCATGGGAACCGGGCCGGCAGATGGCGTTTCGCTCAATCAGACCGGCCTGGCCCGTCGTCGCCGCTGCAACCCATCGATTCGAGCCCGCTCCCGAAGGCACGACCTACACATGGTCGATGGAGTTCATTCCGACAGGCCGGGGCGGAGGTCTCGTGTCTGCGCTGAGCGCCGCAATGTTCCAACGGAACGCGCGAGCGCAGCAACAACGAGTCCGAGTGGTGCTCGAAGCAGCTCTGCCATGACCTGGGCAACCCGGACCGATGGGCCGATCGCCGACGCTGCCCCCATGTAACGGCCTTCACCACAGAAGGCCCCTCCCTGCGATCTCTTGGACGACGTCCCCGGCATCGACGTTCGGTCATAGAGCGCGGCCGCCAATGCTGCGCGCTCCTCGGCCGATCGCCAGATCTGCTGCACCCGGCTCACTCGGCCACGTACTCGGCGAGGGCGCCCGGGAAGCGCTGGTCGAGGTAGTCCGGGTCCAACGCCGCTTCGGCGCCGGCTCGATCGAGGTCGAACACCCAGTTCAGGTGGGCGACGGTGAGATGGTTCCACAGCGCCGTCACCTCCGCGACGGGGGCGTCGGGAGGACTGCAGCCGTTCTCGATGGTCCGCATCTGTAGGGATTCCGGATCCTGGCCGAGGACGGCGGCGACCGCCTCCGAGCCGCCCGCCTCTTGCGAGCGTTCGCAGCTGTCGACGAAGACGAAGTGGCCCGTATCGGCCAGCACGGCGAACCGCTTGGGCGGCGGGAGCCAGTCGAACACTGCCCGTGCATCCTCCACTGGGTAGAGCAGGTCGTTCTCTGTGAACACGTTCAGAGACGGTTTGGCTGGTGGTTCGGTCTCTGCGAGGTAGGCGCCGAGGTCGAACTCGCCCGCGGCAGGGTCGAACCCGTACCACCCCTCCCGAACGATCTCGTGGTCGCCGGCGACCTCCCTCGGCACGGGAGCGCCAGCTCCTGCGAGCGAGATCGAGGTGTCCACGTCGGACCGGTACGCCGACAGCACCGCCTCGGCGCCACCCGCCGAGTGGCCCGCCACGGCGGTCTTGTCCGAAGCCACGCGGTCTTCGAGGACGCTCCCCGGGCGCGCCGCCTCGCTCGTGAGAGCAGCGATGGTGCTGTCGATGACCTCCAGGCTCACCTCGACGATGCCTGCGACGTCGCCCCCTGCGGTGATGGCGGCTTCGACGTCTCGAACTGACTGCTGGGGGACCGCCACGACGTAGCCCCATGAGGCAAGGTGCGCGCCGTAGAAGCTGTGACCGAACCGCGACATCGCGGCCCCGTGGCTGAACACCACCAGCGGGAACGCACGCTGTTCGCTCGCGGGGACCTCCCGCCACGCCTCGTCGACCTCGAAGTCGAAGTCCGCCCGGAGCTCGTCCGTGAGGATGCCCACGAACTGCCCCCAGTGGTCCTCGGCGGTGTAGCGGAACGTGACAGCGTCGTCGGGCACGGCGTCGCGATCAGCGGGGTAGAACACCAGCACAGGTGGCTCGCCGCTCAGCTCGGTGACGCCCACCGCGAACGGGCCCCGAAGCGAGAAGTCCACCACCTCCACGGACCCTGACGTGACATCCGGAGCGGACGTCTCGTCATCGTCTCCACCGCAGCCCGACGCTGCGACGACGATCAGCAACGTCGCCCCGAGAGCCACCCGCCCCAGAGACCCCATCCGTAGACGCATCGCCTTCCCTCCCTCACTCGCTCCGATGTGTTGCCAGGGTGCTCCGGTTCGCAGAGCCGTGACGGGCTGCTCCGTTCTGGGAGGGCAGGCTCCTCAGCCGCTACAGCCGACGAGCGTTGCGCCTTGGACGACGTACTGGCCGGGCCAGTAGGGGGTGGGCGGTGGTGATGGTTGGTAGGCGCCGTCGATGCTGAAGGAGTGGGTGCCGCCGAACGCGTCCACCACGTAGCCCGACCGGTCATCCAGGAGCATCACGCCTCGTGCGACGTCCCAGCCGGGCCAGTACGGCTGCCACTTGGGCTTGGGCGGTGCCGGGTTCCCGTTCAGTCCGAAGGGGTGCAGTCCGCCCCACCCGTCGAGGATGTAGCCACCCTTGCCGCTGGGAAGGAGGGCGACGTCTCGGGCGATGTCCCAACCCGGCCAGTAGGCGCGAGGCCCGGCCACGGCGTGGGTCACCGTGATCGTGGCTGCGGGTCCGGCGCCGAGCATGAAGGGGTGCAGCCCACCCCAACCGTCCAGGACGACTCCCCATCCGTCGAGGCCCTCGGTCCATGGGGCGTTGTAGTCCTGGTGGACGGCGACACCGCGGGCGATGTCCCAGCCGGGCCAGTAGGGCGATCCGTGCGGCTGGGCGAGACCGTCGTGGAAGGACGGCTCCCGGAACCGGTGCAACCCGCCGAACGCGTCGATCACCAGCCCGCCACCCCAGAAGCCCTCGTTGAACCACATCTCGAACGCAACGCCGCGAGCAAGGTTTCGGCCCGGCCACCAGCCGCCGTCCTGTCCGGTGAGCTCGTATAAGTGGCGTGCCGGCGGCCAACCCCAGACGTGGAGGTTGCCGTCGCCGTCCACGAACAGGCCGTTGGGTAGCCAGCACGCGTTGTAGGTCGGTGGAACCGTCGGCCAGGCCGCGACCTCGAACGCCGCCGCCCGGTAGTCGACCTCAGAGATCTCGTACCCCTCGCCGTCGGGATCGGGGAAGTACGTGAAGCACCGCGCGTCGACGGTGTACTGCCCGGGCGGCGTGCCGTAGGGAACCCACAGGGGCGCTGACCACGACCCGTCGTCGCGCAGGACGGCAGCCCCCTTGGGAACGGAGCCGTATGTGGGCCAGGTGTCGACGCTGAACCGCTGCGCGCCGGGCCGATCGGCGAGGGTGCGCAACACGCTGCCGTAGGCGAGCCCGTCGTCGCGGAAAGACCCACCGGGGGGCAGGAGCTTGACGTGCACGCTGTAGAACTCGGCGCCCGGCTGCGGCGGACACGAGGCCGCTTGCACCAGCACCAGCGTTCCCGGTGCGCCGGTACGCGGTTCCAGACCCAAGCTCGGTTCCACCTCCGCATTCGCAACGCCCACCATCGTGCTCACCAAGAACACGGCGACAACTGCCGCCCACGTCTGTCGGTTGCGCTGTGAGGACATCGCTCCGCTCCCCTGTCCGGACGGTGCCGGTCCCGCCACTGGCTCGGAGTGCGACTGGCGGCCAAGGTGCGACGCACTCCTCAACGCTCACCGCCAGCATCAGCCGCCTGCCTCGTGGGGGCCAGAGTCGAACGTCACGAGAGGCGCCGACGGGCAGGAGAGCTACAGAACGCCCCTTCTTCTCGCGGGCCGGGTGATGCTCTCGCCGCCACGTTCCGTGCAGACCAGGAGGACGGACCTGTTGGCCGTCAGCGCGCGAGCCTGCTGGCCGCTGACGGCAACCACCGACCGCTGATGCGCGCAGAGCGGATGCCTCGAGCACGGCGGTGCTGTGAAGCCACGGGATGCCCGGCCTCTCGGGCAGTGCCTGCGGCGAGATCCACCCGTTCCGGTCAGCTGGGGCGTTGCGGAGGCCGGCGAGCCAGTCCTCCACGAGCGAGCGGCTCGTCTCGTCGCCGTGACGCCGCCGTTCTGGCTGCCGGGCGAGGGACCCGCGCTCAGTAGGCGCCGGGACCCGGGATGTCCATGGGGACTTCGCTACCCCGCACGAGCGTGCGGTAGAGGTCGGCGTAGAGGCCGCCGTCGTCGAGGAGCTGGTCGTGGCGCCCGGACTCCACGATCCGGCCCCCGTCGACGACCAGGATCTGGTCGGCGGCCGTGATGGTGGACAGCCGGTGGGCGATGACGAGCGACGTCCGCCCGATCAGCGCCTCGCCCAGGGCGGCCTGCACGGCGGCCTCGTTCTCGGAGTCGAGGTGGCTGGTGGCCTCGTCGAGGACCACGATCGCCGGGTCCTTGAGGAGCATGCGGGCGATGGAGAGGCGCTGCTTCTCGCCACCGGACATCCGGTAGCCGCGGTCGCCGACCACGGTGTCGTAGCCCTCGGGCAGTGCGGCGATGACGTGGTGGATGCGGGCCGCTTCGCACGCCCGGCGCAGGTCGTCGAGCGTGGCATCGGGCCGGGCGTAGCGCAGGTTCCCGGCGATGGTGTCGTGGAACAGGTGGGGGTCCTGGCTCACCACGCCGATGGCCCGTCGCAGGCTCTCCTGGGTGAGGTCGCGCACGTCGTGGCCGTCGATGCGGACCGCACCGGAGTCCACGTCGTAGAGGCGGGGGAGCAGCGACGTGAGCGTCGTCTTGCCGGCGCCGGAGGGACCCACGACGGCGACGAGCTGACCCGGGGCGATCCGGGCATCGACGCCGCGGAGCACGGGTCCCGACGAGCGATCGTGGTCCGGGACGGCTCCGTCGAGCGAGGGCACCGAGACGTCCTGGGCCGTCGGGTAGGTGAACCAGACGTCGTCGAAGTCCACCCGGCCCTCGACGTCGGTGAGCTCCTGGGCACCGGGCCGGTCTTCGATGGGGTTGCGGATGTCCAGGACCTCGAAGACCCGGTCGAAGCTGACGAAGGCCGTCATGATGTCGATGCGGGCGTTCGTCAGCGCGGTGAGCGGCTGGTAGATCCGCTGCACCAGGGCGGCGAGGGCCACCAGCGTGCCGAGGGTGATGCTGCCGTCGATCACGAGGATGCCGCCCCACCAGTACACGGCGGCGATGCCGAGGGCCCCGACCAGGGCGATGGCGGAGAAGAAGACCCGGCTGAGCACGGCGCTGCGGACGCCGGCGTCGCGGACACCGGCGGCGTCGTCGGCGAAGTGCACCGTCTCGTGGTCGTGACGACCGAAGAGCTTCACGAGCATGGCGCCGGCCACCCCGAAGCGCTCGGTCATCGTCGAGTTCATCCGGGCGTTGCGCTCCATCTGCTCCCGGCTGATGGCCTGCAGGCGGGTGCCGACCCGTCGGGCGGGGATGAGGAAGGCGGGCAGCAGCGCGATCGTGAACAGCGTCAGGCGCCACTCGAGGGCGACCATCGCCGCCACGGTGGTGACGAGCACCACGACGTTGGAGACCACCGAGCCCAAGGTGCCGGTGAGGGCGCGCTGGGCGCCGATGACGTCGTTGTTGAGGCGGGAGACGAGCGCGCCGGTCTGGGCGCGGGTGAAGAAGGCCACCGGGAGGCGCTGGACGTGGTCGAAGACCCGCACCCGGAGGTCGTAGATCAACCCCTCGCCGATCCGTGAGGAGAGCCACCGCTCCACGAGCGACAGGCCCGAGTCGGCGACGGCGGCCGCCACGGCCAGTCCGGCCAGCAGCGAGAGCCGGCCCTTGTCGCCGTCGGCGATCGCGTCGTCGAGGATCCACTTGAACAGCAGCGGGGGTGCCAAGCCGAGGATCGCGGCGGTGATGATCGCGGCCAGGAACCCGATGATCTGGGCCCGGTACGGGCGGGCGAACTCCATGACCCGGCGCACGATGGAGCGGTCCAGCGACGCGCCGACGACGGCCGCGGCGTCGCTCGGCATCATCGAGTGGGGTCCCTGTCGCACGGGAGAAGGCTATTGCCGTTCTGCGGAATGACACCGGTGTGATGGGTGTTCCACTCCATGAGGTGAAGCACATGAAGGATTCAATCGGTCAGTACTTGCACGAGATCGGCCAGGTGCCGCTGCTCGACGCGGCGCGGGAGCGAGAGCTCGCGCAGCGCATCGAAGCCGGCCTGGACGCACGAGCACGCCTCGACGACGGCGAGACCGGCGTCGAGCTCAAGCGAGCCGTCCGTCAGGGCGCCCGCGCCAAGGACGAGTTCATCCGGGCCAACCTGCGGCTGGTCGTCAGCCTGGCCAAGCGGTACCCGCTGCCCGCCAGCATGGACCTGCTCGATCTGGTGCAGGAGGGGAACCTGGGCCTGGAGCACGCCGTCGACAAGTTCGACTGGCGCAAGGGCTTCAAGTTCTCCACCTACGCCACGTTCTGGATCCGCCAGTCCATCGGTCGGGCCCTGGACCAGAAGTCGACCCTGATCCGGCTGCCGGGCGACCGGAGCTCGCAGCTGCGAGCGGCGGTCCGTTCCGCCGAGGCCAACAACGAGGACCTCGACGCCGACCTGGCCGCGCTCCAGCGCCTCACGTCGCCGGCGAGCCTCGACAAGCAGATCGGCGACGGTGATGCCGAATTCGGCGACCTGATCGCCCACGCCGACGCCGGACCCGAAGCCACCGCCGTCCAGCAGCTGCAGCAGCAGCTGGTGCTCGCCCTGCTCGACGAGCTCGGTCCCCGCGCCCAGCAGGCGGTGCGCCTGCGCCTCGGGATCGACGACGGGCGCGAGCGCAGCTTCCGTGAGGTCGGCGACGAGCTCGGCATCACCGCCGAGGCGGCCCGGCGCATGGTCAAGCGGGCGATGGAGCAGCTCCGCCACGAGGCCGAGCAGCTCGGGCTGGCCGCCTGATCTGCTAGCGGCCTGACGTCGCCGGTCGGTCCGACTCCCGCCGCAGCTGCTCCGCGACCGCTTCGGCCACGCGGAGCTGGGTGCGCAGATCCTCGCAGCGCTGCTCGGCGGTCTCGGCGAAGGCGTCCAGCCGGGCCCGCAGCCCGGCTCGGTCGTCCGGGTCGAGGTCCGGGACGTCGAGTCGGTCTCGAAGCTCGAGGATCTCGCCCATCTCCTCGAGGCTGAAGTCGAGGGGCTTGAGGTCCTTGACCAGCTGGAGCCGCTCGATGTCCGCGTCGGTGTAGAGGCGGAAGCCGCCGGCCGTGCGACCCGAGGGCGGGACGAGTCCGACCTCCTCGTAGAACCGGATCGTGCGCAGCGACAGGCCGGTCTGGGCGGCGGCTTCGCCGATCTGGTGCATGTCGTGCGCCACCGATGGGCCTCCTTCTGCCGGTCGTCACCCTACGCCAGGGTCCCGAGTGCGCTGCCGAGCCGGTCGGCGCGGCCTGCTGCTACCGCATCCCCGCTGCGGGGTTGTCCTCGGGCGGGAGGGGTGTGTTGCTCTCCCGGACGCGGTCGAGCTTCTCGGTGTCGCAGTCCGGACACAGGTGGACGGTCTGGACGGACACGATCGACAGCTGACTGCCCCGGGACTTCTCCCAGACCGCCTGGGCCGCCGTCCGGACGTCGTCGTTGCCGCAGGTCTTGCACCGCGGGGTGAGGTCACGGTCCCATGACAGCTCGCAGGCGGCACAGGTGATGTGGATCACCTCACCCTCGCGCTGGCCGGACAGGTGCTCGTCGGACTCGCAACCGGGGCAGATCAGCTCGTCCACGACGTTCCTCGCACCCTCACGTCCGGGGAGGGTAGCGACCCCGATCCGGAGCGGGCCCTGCGCACGTGACGAACGGCACAGACCTCGACGCGCGTCCCTACTCTCACGTGCGGGTAGGTTGCTCCCTGGCACTGGCTCCACGCCCGATGCCCATCGAGTCCTCTGGTGAAGCCGTGCCGCCCTGCTGCGGCGGCCGACTCCGGCCTCCGGTCTCGACCCCCCTTGTACGTCCCTGTTCGTCGCGGCCCCCTTCGTGCGCGAGCTCGAGACCCGAAAGCCCACGCATGTCTTCCGGCTTCACCGCCCCCAACGACCTCATCACGCCCAGCGCCCTGGGTGACGCCTCGACCCGCGGCCGCCTCGGTCGGTTCGGTGGCGGCTGGGGCGTCGACGTCAAGGCGAACCTGCTCGCCGGCCTCGTCGTCGCCGTGGCGCTCATCCCCGAGGCGATCGCCTTCTCGATCATCGCCGGCGTCGATCCGAAGGTCGGGCTCTACGCCAGCTTCAGCATCGCGGTGATCATCTCGTTCACCGGCGGGCGGCCAGCCATGATCTCCGCCGCCACCGGTGCCATGGCGCTCGTGATGATCCCGCTCGTCCGGGACCACGGGGTGGAGTACCTGTTCGCCGCGACGATCGTCACCGGCGTCGTCCAGCTCGGTCTCGGTGCCCTCGGGGTCGGCCGCCTGATGCGGTTCATCCCCCGCACCGTGATGGTCGGCTTCGTCAACGCGCTCGCCATCCTCATCTTCCTCGCCCAGCTCGACCACTTCGTCGGCGAGGCGTGGGGTGTGTGGGCGATGATCGTCGCCGGCCTCGGCATCATCTACGGCGTTCCCCGCATCACGACGGCGGTGCCGGCGCCGCTCGTCGCGATCGTCGCCCTCACCAGCGCAGCCTTCGTCTTCGACCTGGGTCTGCCCACGGTGGGCGACATGGGCGAGCTCCCGTCCGCACTGCCGTTCTTCGGGCTCCCCGACGTGCCGCTCACCCTCGAGACGCTCTCGATCGTCGCCCCCTACGCCTTCACCCTGGCGATGATCGGTCTGCTCGAGTCGCTGCTCACCGCGCAGATCATCGACGACATCACCGACACCCGCTCCGACAAGGATCGTGAGTCCCGGGGTCAGGGCATCGCCAACGTCGCCACCGGCTTCCTCGGCGGCATGGCCGGCTGCGCCATGATCGGCCAGTCGATGATCAACGTGAAGTCCGGCGGCCGCAGCCGCCTCTCGACGCTCTCCGCCGGCATCTTCCTCCTGGTGATGATCCTGGTGTTCGGTGACCTCGTCGCCATGATCCCGATGGCGGCCCTCGTCGCCGTGATGATCGTGGTCGCCGTCGCCACGTTCGACTGGACCAGCCTGAAGCTCTCGACGATCCGCTCGACGCCGAAGACGGAGACCGCCGTCATGGGCGTCACCGTGCTGACCGTGGTCCTGACCCACAACCTCGCCTACGGCGTCATCGCCGGCGTCGTGCTCGCCACGATCTTCTTCGCCCGACGGGTCGCGCACCTCGTCGACGTCACCAGCGTCCTCGACCCCGATGGCGGTGAGCGGGTCTACGCCCTCACCGGCGAGCTGTTCTTCGCCTCCACCAACGAGCTCGTCCACGCCTTCGACTACGACGACGAGGCCACCCGGGTCGTGATCGACCTGACCGACGCCCACGTGTGGGATTCCTCGGCCGTGGCCACGCTCGACGCCGTCGTGCACAAGTTCGAGGCCCGCGGCGTCGAGGTCAAGCTGATCGGGCTCAACGACCACAGCCACGAGCTGCACGACGGTCTCACCGGCCGCCTGGCCGGGGGCCACTGACGGAGCGGGGTGGCGACGGACACGCCGTCGCCACCGCTGCTCCGCTCCACACGAGGGCGCGCTTCCCCTGGTATGTCCTGGCCGGGGCCATCGTCCTGCAGGGCGCCACCGCGCCCGGCCAGACGGTCGGCATCTCGGTCTTCGTCGACCACTTCTCCGCCGACCTCGACCTCTCCCGCTCCGCCGTGTCGACGGCCTACTTGGTCGGCACGCTCGCCGGGGCGCTCACGATGCCGGCTGCCGGACGGCTGATCGACCGGAGGGGCGTCCGCACGGCCACGCTGCTGTTCGGTGCCGGGTTCGGTGCCGTCCTCGTCGCCATGGCCGGGGTCACCGGCTTCGTGACCCTCGCGATCGGCTTCGCCGGCACCCGCATCCTCGGCCAGGGCGCGCTCACCCTCACGGCGACGACCACAGTTGCCGTGTGGTTCGACGACCGTCGCGGGCTCGCCAACGGCATCAAGGCGGCGGCCGGCAGCGGGCTCATGTCCCTCGTGCCGATCGCGTCCGCCGCGCTCATCCTCGCCGTCGGGTGGCGCACCTCGTGGGTGATCCTCGGCTTCGTGGCGTGGGCGATCGTCCTCCCGCTCGGCTGGTGGTTGATCCGCGACCCGCGCCACGACCACCGCTCGCCCCCCGGGACCGACGACCGGCCTCGCCCGCACGTCGAGCTGCCGCCGTCGTGGCCGGTTCGCGACGTCATCCGACACCCGGCGTTCCTCGCCATGACCGGGGCGACCGCGCTGGCCGCCCTCGTCGGCACCGGGCTCATGTTCCACCACATCGACCTGCTCACCGGGCGGGGCCTGTCCACGACGGAAGCCGCGGCGGCGTTCCTGCCCCTGACCCTGGCGGGCGCCATCGCCGCACTCGCTGCCGGTCGGGTCGCCGATCAGGTGTCGCCGCGCCTGCTGACCGCCATCGCCCTCGTCGCGCTCGGCGCCTCCCCGGTGCTCGTGCAGACCATCGGCGGCACGGCCACCGCGGCGGTCTACGGCGCGGCGCTCGGCGCGTCGAGCGCCGCGATCCGGACCATCGAGGCCACCGCGCTCCCTCGCTGGTTCGGCATCGCCACCATCGGTCAGATCCGCGGTGTCGTGATGGCAGCCGGCGTGGGGGCCAGTGCCGTCGGCCCCCTGATCGTGTCGCTCGGACTCGACCTCTTCGGCTCGTACACGCCGGTGCTGAACGCCTTGGGCGTGCTGTCGGTGCTCCTCGCCGCGGCGACGCTGTTCGTCGAGCCGCCGTCCCGCGCCCGGGCGCCGTCGTAGGCGCTCCGCACCGACCAAGCCGGGCCAATCGGGGTGCGCCCCACGCGCCGTGTTCTGGGACGCGGGACACGCACGGGGGGCGTGTGGAGCATCCCGGTCCGGGGATTTAGGTGCCTGGTCAGCGGGCCCGCCGACCACGAGGTCTGCTGGCCAGCGGGCCTCTCGCGAAGCCCGTGCTGACCAGCAGCTCGTTTTGGCGGAGGGAGTGGTGTGATGGTTCAGGACATCGGCAAGGGATGACTCAAGACATCGGCAAGGTCCACCGGCGACGGTTGGCCGATGTCGAATCGGCGTGCGGTGATCCT
>Ga0208490_100522_pt1 | contig 22816 bp, 12 predicted proteins | sample SubbioAug_CSWold_FD_184818 | JGI IMG/M metagenome (GOLD analysis project Ga0208490, IMG submission 184818) | Serpentinite rock and fluid subsurface biosphere microbial communities from McLaughlin Reserve, California, USA - CR11Aug_CSWold (SPAdes) | ecosystem: Environmental > Terrestrial > Deep...
TCGCCGAGATCGTGTCCACCGCCCCGGCGGTGTCCAACGCCGCTCGCTACGCCCGGATCATCAGCGACCACGCCGTGCTCCGCAAGCTCATCGGCGTCGGCGGCGAGATCGCCGAGCTCGGCTACGACGTGCCCGACGACGTGGAGAAGGCCGTGGACACGGCCGAGTCCCTCGTCTACGAGCTCGGCCAGCGCCGGGTCTCGGACTCCATGGTCCCGATCGAGTCGCTCCTCGGCGACACCCTCGACCGCCTCGAGGCCCTCGTCGAGCGGGGCGACGCCATCACGGGCCTGCCCACCGGCTTCGTCGACCTCGATCGGCTCCTGTCGGGCCTGCAGCCCAACGCCCTCATCATCGTCGGCGCCCGTCCGGCCATGGGCAAGACGAGCTTCGCCCTGAACCTCACGGCCAACGCCGCGTTCCAGTCCCGCCGCCCGGTCATCTACTTCAGCCTCGAGATGGGCAACCTCGAGCTCACCCAGCGCCTGCTGTGCGCCGAGGCCCAGATCGACTCCACCAAGGTGCGCGACGGGCGGCTCCAGGACGCCGAGTGGGACCGCATCGCCCTCGGGGTGTCCCGCCTGGCCGAGGCCCGCCTGTACCTGGACGACAACCCCAACATCTCGGTCATGGAGATCCGGGCCAAGGCCCGCCGGCTCAAGTCCCAGATCGGCGACCTCGGCCTCGTGGTCATCGACTACCTGCAGCTCATGCAGGGCCGGGGCCGGGCCGAGTCCCGCCAGATCGAGGTCTCCGAGATGTCCCGTGGCCTCAAGATCCTCGCCCGCGAGCTCGAGTGCCCGGTCATCGCCCTGTCCCAGCTGTCGCGCACGCTCGAGTCCCGCACCGACAAGCGCCCGATGCTGTCGGACCTGCGCGAGTCCGGCTCGCTCGAGCAGGACGCCGACGTCGTGATGTTCCTGTACCGCGACGAGGTCTACAACCCCGACTCACCCGACCGGGGCATGGCCGAGGTGCTGGTGTCCAAGCACCGCAACGGCCCCACCGGCAAGGTCAACCTCGCCTTCCGCAACCACCTCACGCGATTCGACAACATGGCCCAGCTCTGACGGAACCGACGACGTCACACGCGGCCCGCTCCCCGAACCGGGGTGGAGCCGCCATCAGCGGTCGGGCCGGCGACGGAGGCGGTCGACGTCGCCGATCGTGTCGGTCCGTCGGCGCCGTCCACGTCATCTGACACAGACAAGGACAACTTCGCGGGTCATCATCGAGGGGTGGAGTGCTCTTCGTGCGCGCTGGAGAATTGCCGGCTGATGCAGGCGAGTCCCGAACGCCCCGTGGCCGGCGTCCGGGCATGACGTTCGATCCTCGAGCGGTCGTCCACGCCTACGAGCTCATCGCGGACGGGTACGCCGGTCGATTCGGTGGCGACCTCGCGGTCGGCACGATGGATCGAGCGGTGCTCGATGCGGCGTTGGGCTCCCGTGGACCGTCCGGGCGGGTCCTCGATCTCGGATGCGGCCCTGCCCCGGTGGCGTCCTACGTGATGGGGCGCACCCGCGGTGCAGTGGGCGTTGATCTCACACCGGCGATGCTGGCCGTCGCCCGCCGGTGCAGCTCGCGCATCCCGCTCGTCAACGGAGACGTGCTCTCACTCCCTCTCCGGGATGGGGCCGCCGATGGGGCCATCGCGTGGTTCTCGCTCCACAACCTGCCGCGCTCGTTGCTCGGCCAGGCGGTCGGCGAAGTGAGGCGTGCGCTGCGACCGGAGGGGGTGTTCGTGATCGCGACGCACGCCGGTCGCGGTCACGATGTGGTCGAACACGTCTGGCGGGGAACGACCGAAGACGTCATCATCACGTACTACGACGCCGACCAGCTCCGGGCCGCGCTCGGCCGACATCGATTCGAGGTGCTCGACGTGCAGTCGCGGGAGCCTCGGGCGCACGAGCACGCGGCCACCAAGCTCTTCGTCACCGCCCGCGCTGGGTAGACCTGGGGAATCGGTCAGGGCGCAGTGAGCGCCGCCACATGTGCGGAATCGAGGTACTCCGCGATGCGCGTGATGCGTCCGGCCTCGATGGTGAGCACCATGCACGCCGGCACGGCGACCCGCCGGCCGGCGGGCGACGTCGCGCGCAGCACGTGCTGTTGCACCAGACCGGTCTCGGTCCGGTGACGACGGATCTCGTCGTAGCGACGGTCGGACAGGTTGTCGATCACCCACGCCAGCATCCGGAGGTTGGCATCCCGACCTCGCGCGATCCCGTCGGTGTTGAGCCAGACCACGATGTCGGGGGCGTACAGGGCGGCGACCGCGTCGAGGTCGCCGGCCTCGATGGCACCGAACAGGGAGTCGGCGATCCTGTCGACGTCGTCACGCACGGCGGTCCTCCACCCAGGCGGCGATGAGGTCGGCGACGTCGTCGCGGCCCCCGTCCTCGAAGTAGTGCTCCCCGGGCACGAACTGCAGCGCGTTGTCCTCAGCGGCGAGTGCCTGGTGGATCGCCCGCGCGTCGGAGGGGAACACGCCCCGGTCGGCGGTGGACTGCACCACCAGCGACGGCACCTGGATGCGGGCGAGGTGCGGGGCACCGACGCACTGGGACTCGCGCAGGCTCCACATCGACAGCCAGGACCGCAGCGTGCTGGTCCGACCGATGCCGAAGGGTCCGGCGTTGGCGCGCTTCGGGTCGCCGGCGTAGCAACCGGCGCGGCGGTCGGAGGGATCGATCGCCAGGTCGGTGAAGCGCAGGTCGGCCCAGACCCGGTGCACGTCGAAGAGCCGGTCCCACGCGCCGCCGGCCCGCAGCCGGGCGAGCTCGGCGATCGCCCAGTCGGTGATGCGGTGGTTGCGGTCCACCTGCGCCGCCCGGTACCGGGTGACGAAGTCCGCCGAGTAGGGAGGCCCGTGGCGCTCGTCGAACATGTCGAGGGAGCGCTCGGTCGACAGCGGATCGGCCTCGTCGGTGACGGACGGGTCGAGCCAGGCGGTGAGCACGTCGGGCCGACCGGGGTGGGCGTTGAGCGAGACGTAGAGGTCGGCGGCCGCCAGGTCGAGGGCCGCGTCGGGCAGCGCCAGGTCCCGCGCCGGCGCGATGGACGGCGCCGTCGCCTGCGACTGGTAGGCGCCCATCAGCGAGCCGCCACCGGAGTTCCCCAGGATGACGACGGTGTCCACCCCGGCGACGTCGCGCAGCCACCGGACGCCGACGCCGATGTCGATGAGGGCGTGCTCGAGGAGGAAGTGCGCCTCGTTGCCGCGGTAGCGGGTGTTCCAGCCCAGGAAGCCGAAGCCGCGCTCGGCCAGCAGCTCGGCCAGGTAGTGCTCGGAGAAGTCCACGTTGTAGTGCGTGGCGATGACGGCGCACCGGGGCCGGTCGCCGGTCGGTCGGTGGTAGAGGCCCTGGCACGGGTGGCTCCCGTGCCCCGCCCGGCCCGCGGTGGCCGACGGCGCGGCCACCCACTCGCACGTCACCTGCCCCATGGGACCCCCTGGCCGCATCCGGCGGATGCCCGGCGCTCGAACCCTACGCAACGCCCCCGAAGCGCCGAAAGGTGACAACTGCACAGACAGATCTTCCGTGAGGCAGGCTGTTGCCCACCCCGTGGCGAAGCATGCGGGTGACATCGGCGGCGGCGGGAAGACCCTCCGCGACACGTGAGAGCCAAGGAGAGTCCCCATGACCGTGATCCGCGTCAACCCCGAGAGCGTTCGGGCCTACGGCAGCGATGCCCAGGCCCGGTTCGAGGCCATCCGGGCCGAGCTGATCAGCCTGGTCACCGCGGTGACCGAGGTGCGCTACTTCGGCCCCAACGCCGTCGACTTCAAGACCCGCTCGGGCCAGATGGCCGCCGACTTCGCCAACAAGCTGACCCAGGACATGGGCGCCATCGCCGAGGCGATCCGCACCTCCACCACCAACATCGCCTCCTCCCTCGGTGGTGCGCCGGTGGTCATCGACGTGGCCGGCGGCACCATCAGCCCGCCGGCCGTCCAGAGCGTCGACTACGTCGACGTCGACACCTCGGCCCTCGAGTCGCTCAAGGGCGTGGTCGACCGCCACTTCTCGATGATCATCGACAGCTTCGAGCAGCACCTCCAGCGGCTGCTGTCCACCGACTGGCAGGGCAACGCCCGGGAGCAGGCCGTGTCCCAGGTGCAGGGGTTCACCGCCACCGCCAAGTCCCGTGCCGCCGAAGCCCAGGCGTCGCTGAACCAGTACATCTCCTCGCAGCTGCAGTCGGTCACCACCGCCGACCGCTGAGCCAGCCCCGCACCCCTGACACCCGGCGGGTGGTCCTCCACCTGCCGCCGCACCACGGAGGCCTGGTCGCGAGATGAGCGACGAACCCACGTCGGTCCGACCCGAACTGCTCGAAGGGTTCGCCTCGGCGTCCCTGCGCATCGAAGGGGGCCTGGAGACGAGCATCGCCTCGGCGCGCCGCGCCGTCGCCGCCTTCCTCGCCGGCACCGACCCCGGTCTGACGACGTCGCAGCCCGACCTGATCCACGGCGGGCTCTCCGACATCACCAACCGCCTGGCCGACACGCGCCGGTTCGCGACCCTCCTGCGCGAGGCGGTCCTGGCCGCCGACGTGCAGGGTGGCGGCGGTGCGGTCACCCTCACGAGCGCACAGCTCATGGCCGGCCTCAGCGACAGCGCCCGACGCGAGTTCGAGCTGCTCCTGACGCCCACGCCGCTGCCGCCGATCGACCCGCCGACGCTCGGCACCATCCCCGAGGACTCCGGCCTCGTCGACGACCCGGTCTGCACCGCCACCGGGCACTTCCTCGAGGACGAGCTCGACCTGGTCGTCCCCGAACGGGTGGTCGCCTTCGGCTGGCAGCGCCGCTACTCGTCCCGCCAGCTCGACGTCAACGCCCACGGGCCCGGCTGGTGGACCTGGGCCGATGTGGTCTGCCGCGCCGACGGCGACGCCGTCCTGGTGGTCTGCCCCGACGGCCGGCACCTGCGCTTCCCCCGCCCGGTGGGCGGCGCGGTCGGGGCCCCGGACACCGACGCCACGCTCGAGGGCACCGGCGGGGGTGGCTGGATCGTCCGCTGGGGGCTGCGCCACCGCGAGGGGCCCCAGACCTGGCACTTCGATCCCGACGGCCGACCCCACCTGATCGATGCCTCCCTCGGGGGGCGCACCGTCCTCGAGCACGATGAGGCCGGTCGCCTCGTCACCATGACCCACGACGGGGGCCGGGCGCTGCGCCTCGAGTGGGCCGACGACCGCATCGCCGCCGTCCACGACAGCCACGGGCGCACGGCGCGCTACCGCTACGTCGACGGCCACCTGGCCGAGGTGGTGCGCGACTCGGGTGGGCGCACCTACGCCACCGACGTCCACGGCCGCATCGTCGAGGTCGTCGACGCCGACGGCGTCACCCTCGCCCGCAACCGCTACGACGCCGAGGGTCGCGTCGTGCGCCAGGTGGCGCCCACCGGGCGGGTCACCGTGTTCCGCTACGAGCCCGGCCGTCGCACCGCGGTGCTGGACGGCGCGGGCGACCTCGTCGTCCTCTACGCCCACGACCACCGCGGGCGGGTCGAGGCCATGGTGTCCCCGCACGGTGCCGAGCTGACCCGCACCTTCGACCGCGACGGTCGCGTGGCGTCCCTGCTGGCCCAGGACGGGTCGGGCTTCACCAGCGAGGGCGTCGCCGGGCCCGACGGCGTGCTGCGCATCACCCACCACGACGGTCGGGTCGAGCAGATCGACCACGACCACCTGGGCCGCGTGATCCGTCACGAGCTGGTCGGTGCCGGCGCCACCACCTTCGAGTACGAGGGCGACTCGATCTGCCCGCGCGCCATCACCTCGCCCGCCGGGGCCCGCCGCACCATGCGCTGGGAGGACGGGGGCGTCCTGGTCGAGGCCACGGATGCCGACGGCGTCCGCGTCGAGCTCGAGGTCGACGGCGACGGGCTCCCGCGCTCGGCCACGGACGGGGCCGGCCACACGGTGCTGGTCGACCGTTCGCCCGCCGGCGTGGCGCGCCGCATCGACCTCCCCGACGGCGGCCGGATCGAGGCCGAGATCGATGCCGCCGGTCGGGTGCACCGCATCACCGGCCCCACCGGCGACGCCTCGAGCCTGCGCTACTCAGCGGCCGGCCGGCTCCTCGGCATCGTCGACGCCGACGGCACCGAGGTCGCCTTCCGCTACGGCGACCACGGCTTCCTGGAGTCCGCCACCGACCAGCTCGGCCGCGCCGTCCGCTTCGAGGTCGACGAGTGGGGCCGCCCGGTCACCCTCGGCCCCGACGGCCGACCCGGCTGGCGGTTGGGCTGGAGCCCGCTCGGCGTCCTCACCGACGTCACCACGCCCGGCGGGGCCCGTTGGCACCAGGAGCTCGACGACCGCCACCGCGTGGCCGGGGTCGAGGACCCCGACGGACGCACCGAGACCCACGAACACGACGGGGCCGGGCGAACCGCGAGCGTGCGCCACCCCGCGGCCGAGGTCCACGTCGGGTTCGACGAGGCCGGCCGGGTCGACGCGGTCACCGAGCTGCCGGGTGGATCGACCACCATCACCCGGGACGACGACGGCCGCGCCGTGGCCACGGTCGACGCCGACGGCGTCCGCACGAGCATCACCTACACCCCGAGCGGTCGCCTGGCGGCCCAGCAGATCGGCGACGCCGCGCCGCTCACCGTCGACCACGACGCCGCCGGCGAGGTCGCGGCGGTCCACCACGCCGGCGCCACCTGGCGGGTGGCGCGGGACTGGCGAGGAGCCGCCACCACCGTGACGGCACCCAGTGGCCGGCAGGTGCGCATCGATCGCGACGCGCTGGGCCGCCCCATCGAGGTCGACCGCGCCGGTGTGGTCGAGCGCTGGGAGTACGACCGGCGCGGCCACGTCGTCGGCCGGGTCGCCCCGACCGGTGCCACCCTGCGCATCGACCGGGATCCCGCCGGCCGCGTGGTCAGCGTCGAGGGGCCCGGTGGCCGGACCGAGCTCGAGCACGACGTCGACGCCGGGACCACGGCGAGCGTCGATCCCCTCGGCGGGCGCAGCCAGGTGCGCTCCGATGCCGACGGCCACGTGCGCGAACGAACCGACCCGCTGGACCGCACCACCACCTTCGAGCGTTCGCCCGGCGGCGCGCTCCAGGCCGTCGTCGACCCCGACGGGCACCGACTCGGCTTCGAGCACGACGAGGCCGGTCGCGTCACGGCCGCGTACGACGACGGCACCGCCCTCGCCCGCTACCGATACGAGCGGGGCCAGCTGGCCGAGGTCGAGGAGCCGGGGCGTGGCCGGCGCACCCACTTCGAGCTGACCCCGGCCGGCCGCCTGCGCGCGTGGCGAGACGACGCTGGCCGCGAGGCCGCCGTCGAGCGCGACGCCGCTGGCCGCATCGTGGCCCGCCGCGGCGACCTGTTGCCCACGACCAGCTGGACCCACGACGCCTGGGCCCGCCGGGGCGAGGTCGACGGTCGTGCCGTGGCCGTGGAGCTCGACCTCGACGGCGTGCTGTCCCGGGTCGCGGTCGGTGCCCGCACCCTCGAGATCGAGCGAGCCGAGGCGGGCGAGGTCGCGTCGGCCCGCTGGACCGACGGGACCGTTGAGCGGCACCTGGCCCTCACCCGCGACGGCGCGGGCCGGGTCGTCGACGCCGTCCTGGACGGCCGGCGCAGCACCTACACCTACGACGAGGCCGATCGGCTGGTGGCCTGGGCGCACGAGGGGAGGCGCACCGAGTGGGAGCACGACGGCGCCGGTCGCCTCGTCGCCGAGCGCGTGCACACCGACGACGGCACCCACGAGCGCCGCTTCACCTACGACGCCGCGCACCAGCTCGTGGCCATCGCCACCGCCGCAGGGTCCACGGAGCTCCGCTACGACGGCGCCGGTCGCCGGGTCGCCGAGCACCGGCCCGACGGCAGCGTCCGCCGCTACGAGTGGGACGCCCTCGGCCGGTTGCGCGCCGTGGTCGACGGCGACGAGCGCACCGAGGTCGACATCGACTGCTTCGGCCGGCTGCGCGGCGTGGGTGGCACCGAGCTGCGCTGGGACCTCAGCGCCGGGAACCCCGAGCTCGCGGCCGTGGGCGACACCGCCGTGGTCGCATCGGGCGCCATCGCCCTCGCCGCCGGCGAGGACCTCCTGGTCGACCAGCTCCTCGGTCCCGTCGCCACCGGGACCCACCCGTTCGGCTCCGCACCCGACGACGGATCGGTCTCGCTCGCCTGCGGGTTGCCGGGCGGCGTCGCCTTCGCCGGCCTGATCTGGCTCGGCGACCGAGTCCTCGATCCGGCCACCGGGCAGTTCCTGACGCCCGATCCGCTGGCCGCCAGCATCGGCAGCCCCACCCAGGCGTTCCCCTACGCCTACGCCGACGGTGACCCGGTGAACCGGGCCGACCCCAGCGGCCGCAGCGGCCAGCCCATCTCCATCGCCGACTTCGAAGCGGCCCGCCAGCGCTCCATGGGCATGCAGTGGGGCAACATCGCCACCGTCGCCGTCATCGCCGGCGGTGCCGTCCTGGCGGCCACCGGCGTGGGCCTGGTGGGCATGGCCATCGGTGGCGCGGTCCTCGGTGGCATCCAGGCGGGCGCCATGAGCCACCAGGAGACCGGCTCGGTGAACCCCCGCGAGGTGGTGGTCGGGGCGCTGTTCGGCGCCGCCGGCGGCGCGGTGAGCGCTAAGTTCGGCAACGCGGCACGCGGCTACGTGGCGGGACGCCTCGCAACGGCGGGACCGACCGTGCAGCGGGCCAGCACCACGGTGGGCGGCCGGATGGTCACGACCGGGTTCTCCTCCGCCATGACCGACCTGCCGGTGCACCTCGCGCACGAGGGCGCCGATGCCTACTTCGACGGGCGCTCGTACAGCGCCAGCAACGTGCTCGTCGCCACGGGCGGCTCCTTCGCCGGCGGGTTCCTCGAGGAGCCGGCCGGTGCGGTGGTCAACCGCGCGAAGGGCATGATCGGACTCGACGCGCCGGCCCTGTCGAGCATGCCGCAGACGCCGATGGACCCGCCGCCGGCCGCGCTGCCCGCCCCCGAGCCCCGTCCTGCCCTCCCGGCACCGGAGCCCCGGGCCGCGCTGCCGGCGCCCGAGCCGCGGGCCGCCCTCCCGGCGCCCGAGCCGCGCGCCGCGCTGCCCGCCGCGCCCACCCCGTCGACGTCGTCGTCGCTCGTCGTGGCGACGCCGTCGCTCAGCCTGCCGTCGGCGCCGACCGGCTTCGTCCCCCACCCCTCCGGGCTCTACGTCCCGCAGTAGCGGCACGCGCCAGACTGAGCGGATGGGCGAGGAGCCGTTCGGCACCCGGGACGAGGTGCGCCTGCCGTTCGAGCCCGGCGACCGCTTCATCCAGGTGCACGCCAACGGGGCGATCCTCGTGGTGGCCGACGACTACCAGTGGAACCTCGCCACCGCCGGCCAGGCCGTCGCCGTGGCCCTCGAGTCCATCGAGCAGGGCACCCGCATCCTGGTCGGGCACGAGGTCCTCGACGACCGCACCGTCGCGGTGCTCGAGGCCGTGCGGTCCACCGGGGCCGAGATCGTCGAGTTCGGGACGGTGATCCCGCCCATGACCTGGCCGGACGGGACGACGCCGCTCATGACGGCGGCGACGCTCGGCCGGGCCGACCTCGTCGCCGACCTGGTCGACCGCGGGGTGCCCATCCAGGAGACCGACGACGCCGGTGCCACCGCACTCCACCACGCCGCCCACGCCGGCGACGACGACGCCGTCGACCTGCTGATCGCCGCCGGCGCCGACCCGGCGCGGGTCGACGGTCGCGGCCGCACGGCCGCCGACCTGGCCCGCATGGGCGGGCACCCGTCGCTGGCCGAGCGGATCGATCCGCCCCGCGAGGACATCCGCTTCGGCCTCGGCGCCGGGGCCCGCTGGGCGTACCAGCTCGTCGGGGTCGTCGGGATGGTGGTCGTGGTGGCCGTGGCCGCACCGTCCCTCGGTCTGCCGTGGTCCGTCCTGGCCGTGGCGATGGCCGTCGGGACGGTGTGGGTCTTCCGGCACCTCTTCTCCGCCGGCGCGCCCCTCGCGCTGCGCCGCGACGGGGTGCTCCGCGTGCTGACCTGGCACGGCGTGGTGCGGGTCCCGCTCGACGCGGTTCGAGGCGTGATCGCCATCCCCGCCTACGGCGTGCAGGGTGCCGCCTGGCGGGTCGTGCTGTGCCAGGACCTCGTCGGGATGCGCTCCACGCCCTCGCGCCTGCGAGGGATCGAGATCCGCTTCGTCAGCGAGGACGACGCCGAGCGCTTCGCCGCGATCGCCGAGCGGCACGTGGTGCTGGTGCTCGGGCGCGGGCGCAGCGTCGATCGGGTCCTGGCCGCGCTGCGCGGGCCGCTGTCGCGCCCCGACGTCCTGGGCAACGAGGTGTGGCACCTGCTCGAGCGCCACACGCCGACGGAGCTGTACCAGCGCTGACGGCGGCGTGCGGGTGCGGTGCACACCGGCCGGATTCGGACACGAAGGGCCGACGCGTCGATACTGGCCCCATGCGCCCCCGGACCCTCCTGCGCCCGCTGCTCGCCCTCGCCCTCGTCCTCGGGCTCGTCGCCTGCGGTGACGACGACGCACCCTCCACCGAGACCCTCACCGGCGAGGCCGACGGGCCCGTCGTCCGGATCACCGTCGACGATCCGGGTTGGTCGGTGGCCACCCCCGGCGTCGACCCGGGCACGGGCGACATCCCGATCCAGCTGCTGAACGAGCGCGACGGCGAGGTCGAGGTCCGGGTCTTCCTGGCACCCGAGGGCTACGAGCCCGGCGACGCCGTCCCGGACGACGTGGATCCGGTGGTCGAGGAGACCCTCGCTGCCGGCGACGACGTGCAGGTCACGGCGTCGGTGGACGAGCCCGGCGACTACGCGATCCTCGTCGAGCCCCTCACGGTCGGCGACGCCCAGCGCATCGGCCAGGGCTTCACCGTCGTCGACGGCTGATCGGGGCGGTCAGGGCCCGAACTGGCTGTACTGCGGGCAGCGCGTGGCGAAGAACCCCGGGCCGGTGGCGGGCGGGGGGTTGTCGGGCGCCGAGCCGTAGTCGGGCTCGCCGGTGAACCACTGCTTGAAGTCGTCGAGCATGCTGTCCTGGGCCTTCTCGTGCTCGACGTAGCGCTGGTAGTTGATGCGGTCCTGCTGCCCACGAGCCGATGCCCAGTCCCGCCCGATCTGCTCGGCGAGGGAGCGGGCCATGCCCGAGAGCTCCCGGAGCCGGGACCAGTTCGTCTGGTTCTGCTGCTGGAAGTCCACGCGCATGGGGCCGGCGAAGTCGACCACGGCCGCGGTGTGCGCGCTGGTCACCGAGCCCGAGGCCCCCTCCAGCTCGTCGGCGAGCTGCCACAGCCGGCGCGCGGCTTCGAGGGCCGCCTCGTAGCCGAATCGCAGATCTTGGGTCACGTTGCCCATCGGGGCGCCCTCCTGTTCTCCATCCCAGCATTCTGTGCCGACCGAGCCAAGTCCTTCCCCACCCGGGTCATCGGCCCACCACCTCGCGGGTGCCGGCGGGCTGGGCCACCTGCACGAGCGTCGGGATCCGATCGGCGAGCAGCACACCCCGCCCGGGCGGCATGGGTGTGCCCGGCCGGATCTGGGCCTTCACCCCCGTCATCTGGAACAGCTCGAGGGGATCGTCGGGTCGCAGCACCAGCACCCGGCGGGCGCCGCGCACCTCGTTGAGCAGCGCGTTCATGGAGAAGCCGGTGAAGGCGCGGTTCTCGATGGTGGCCGCCACCCGCACGCCGTCGTGGCCGGCGATGCGCTCCCACAGGGGGTTGAGGGCGGCGTCCTCGAGCGCGTCGAGGTCATCGGCCACCAGCACCCGGGGCGTCGCGGTGGGCGAGCCGTCGAGCAGGTCGGCCAGCTCCTCCAGCACCGGCTGGATCGCGGTCGGGCGCCCGAACGCGCTGCGGTGCAGGTCGGCACCCTCGGCCAGCGGGCTGCCGGCGCGACCCACCTTCCACACCTCGTGGCCGAGGCCCTCGAGGCCGTCGGCCAGCACGCGGGCCGTGGTGCTCCGGCCGGAGCGGGGGACGCCGGTGACCAGCACGTGGGAGTGGTCGACGTCGACCCACACCGGATCGAGGGTGAGGTCGGCGACGCCGACGGCGACCCGGCCGTCTCGGGGATCGGGCAGGTCCGTGACGAGCACGCCGACCGGGAGGGGTTCGGTGCGGATCGGCGCCGGCTGACCGGCCCGCCCACCGGCCTCGGCCAGCACCGCCTCGGCCTGGGCGCGGCCGTCGCCGTCCTCGCTGACGCAGGCGACCTGGACGAGCAGCCCGCCGCGCCACAGGCCCCGGCCGGGGTCCAGGTCGAGGTCGGCGGCCTGGGACAGGGGGATGCCCAGCTCGGCGTACCCGGCGGGGTCGGCCTGGCGCAGGACCAGCCGGTGGGCGATGGCCGACTGGACGAGCGCCGGCACCCCGGTCCGGCGCTCGGCGGCCAGCACCACGTGGATGCCCGCCTGGCGCCCGTCGATCACCACCCGGTGCAGCGCTTCGAGCCACTCGTCGAGGTTCGACGCGAAGCTGCTGCCGGTCATGGACGCCACCAGGTTGGCGTAGCCGTCCACCACCAGCAGGATGCGCGGGAGCGGGTCGGCACCGGACTGGGCCCGGTAGGCGCTCAGCGTGTCGGCCCGGGCGTCGGCCAGCAAGGTGCGACGTCGCTCGAGCTCGGTCCCGAGCAGGGCGATGATCCGGGTGACGCCCTCGAGGTCGTCGCCGCCGGCCACCGCCGCCACCTCGGGCAGCGCCTCGAGGTTCTTCAACGCCCGGGACGCGAAGTCGATGCCGAACACGGCGAGCCCGCCGGGCGCCGCGGCCCGGGTGGCGGAGACGACCGCGGTGCGCAGCAGCGTGGTCTTGCCCGCACCGCCGGCGCCGAACACCAGCAGGCCGCCGCCGTCCTCGAGGTCGACCACCGCCGGGTACTGGTCCTGGTCCTCGGGCGCGTCGAGCAGGCCGAGGGCGATGACCCGCCCGGCGTCCTCGGGCGCGATCTCGTAGCGCGGGTCGCGGGACAGGTCGTCGAGGGTGACGTGGTCGGGCAGCATCTCGCGCCACGGCGGCCGGCTGGGCGGCAGGCCGCTGCGCTCGTGGGCGGCGATGACGGCGGCGAGCACCGCCTCGAGGTGGGTGCTGGGCCCGCCCGTCGCCGCTGGCACCTCGGCGTCGGCGTCCGCAGCGTGGCTGGCCAGCGGGGCGCCGACCCCGGTGGTGTCGAAGCTGCGCACGACCACCACGCCGCGCTCGGCGTCGCCGTCGAGCGGCGCACCGGCGAAGGCGGACTGGAACGGCACGAGGTCGTGGGGGCCGAGCCGGGCGTAGCCCCGACCCCGGAGCGGCACCGGGATGCCGGCGGCCTCGGGGCTGCCGATGACGCTGCCGGACTCGGCGTTGTCCAGCATCCGCAGGGCGATGCGGAGGTTGGTGTTGGCCAGGATGTTCTCGTTCACCGACCCGGACGGGCGCTGGGTGGCGAGGATCAGGTGGATGCCGAGGCTGCGGCCGCGCTGGGCGATGTCGACCACGCCGGCCACGAACTCGGGGACCTCCTTCACCAGGGTGGCGAACTCGTCGACCACGATCACCAGCGACGGCGGGGCCTCGTCGGGGTGCTGCTCGAGCATGTCGGCCAGGTCCTTGGCCCGGCCCTCCATGAGCCGCATCCGCCGGTCGAGCTCGGCGCGCAGCGACGTGAGCGCCCGCCGAGACAGCGTGGCGTCCAGGTTGGTGACGTAGCCGACCGTGTGGGGGACGTCGCGGAACACGGTGGACGAGGCGCCGCCCTTGTAGTCCACGAAGAGCAGGTTCAACCGGTTCGGCGGGTGGCAGCTGATCAGCGACGCCACCATCGACTGCAGCAGCTCGGACTTGCCGGCGCCGGAGGTGCCGCCGATGAGGGCGTGGGGCCCGTCGGCCACCAGGTCCAGGGAGAAGACCCCGTCGGGTCCGAGCCCCACCGGGTGGGCGAGGCCGTAGCCGGTCTCCGTGCGCCAGCGGCGCAGGACCCAGTCGGCATCGGGACGGTCGGTGCCGAGGACCGACAGCAGCGGCACCACCCGGGGGATGGCGGTCGTGGCCGTGGCCACCGAGGCGTCGCGCACGGCGGCCAGGCTGCGGGCGACCCGGTCGGCGACGTCGGGGTGGACCTGGCCGAGCTCGACCGCCTGGTCGTCCACGTCGGGGTCGGTCGACCACAGGCGGGCGAAGCCGGGCTCCTGGGGCGGTCCGCAGTCGACCACCGAGCGGGCCTGGCGGGGGACGTTGCCCTCGCTGGAGGAGCACCACAGCACGCTGATGCCGGCGGCCTGGGCCCGGTCCAGCAGCTGGGACACGACGGTGGCGTCGAGGCCCAGGTCGCCGTCGAGCACGGCGAGCAGCCACGGCCAGCGCCGGTCCACGCGGCTGTCGGCCTCGGCCAGGCGCCGGTCGGCGACCTCGACCAGGCCGTTGAGGAGGCGGCGAGCATCGTCGGGGTCGACGCACAGGTGGTCGCCGGCCAGCGGGGAGGTCGCCGAGCGCACGTGCGGGAGCCACTTCAGCCACTCGGCCGCCGGCCGGTCGGTGCCGAGCGCGCCGACCACCACCAGGTCCTCGGGGCTGTGGAGGCACGCGACCTGCACCAGCACGGAGGACACCACGTCGTCGACCACCTCGGGCGGGCCGTGCACGCCGACCACCCCCAGGTCGGCGAGGCCGACGGTGATGGGGACGTCGCCGATGGTCTCGTGGCCGGCGATGACCGCCTCCACCCGCTCGCGGAACTCGTCGTCGCCGCCGGACGCGAGGGTCGCGGCGACCAGCGACGGGGCGTCGCCGAGGCCGAGGCGCACGCGCAGGAAGTCGTCGTCCTCCCGGCCCCGCGGCCACAGGTCGATGGTGCGCAGCTCGGCGCGGCGGGCCAGGTCGGCCAGGTCCGGGGCGGCCCGGACCCGCTCGACCCGCTCCGCCTCGCGGGCGGCGGCGATGTCGGCCCGGAAGTCCACGATCCGCTCCTCGAACCGGGCGACGTCGTCCTCGAAGCGGTGGCGTCCGCTGCGCCGGTCCTCGATCCAGGTGCCGATCATCACCAGCGGCGAGATGGCGATGATGGCGAGGAACTGCACCTGGCGGGAGAACGCGAACAGCAGCGCGCCGGCGGCCAGCGGGGCGAGGACGGCGAGCAGCTGGAACCGCCGCGGCTCGGGGCGGGCGGGGATGGGACCGAACGGCTCGAGCTCGCGCTCTCGCACCTTGTGGGGCCGGTACGGCGTGCGGTGGAACTCGATCTGGCCGAGGCGGTCGATGGCCTCGTGCTCGGCCCGGATGAACTCCCGGAAGCTGACCCGGCTCGACCCGAGCGCCACCACGTCGTCGGGGCCCACCACGGTGGGCTCGATGATCGCCTCGTCGTTGACGAGCACCCCGTTCTGGGGGTCCTCGTGGGGGGCGATGCGGACCGTCCAGTCGGCCTCGACGTCGACCCGGAGGTGCAGGTGGGACACCGAGACGTCGCCGAAGGTGAGGTCGGCGGACCGGTCGCGCCCGAGCAGGTAGGAGCCCCGGTCGAGCACGGCCGAGTGGCCGGAGTCCGGCCCGGCGAGCACGTCGACGCTCACCCCCCGTATCGGTGCCGCCGCCGTGGCGGGCTGGACGTGGGCCCACCCGAGCACCAGCTCGTCGCCCGAGACGATGCCGGTGCCGGACACGGCCTCGTCGGGGTCGAACACCTGCCCGGTGCGGGCCGAGGACACCCGCTGGTCCGGCTCGTCGATCCCCGCGGCCTCGCAGAGGGCCTCGGCGAGGCGGGCCACCGGCGCTTCGGCGTCGATGCCCACGGCCACGTCGAGCGGCGGTCGGCGGTCGGTGTGCACGCGCAGGAGGAGTTCCATGAGAAGGTCCGGTTCAGGGTCGGGCGGTGGTGACCGTGGGCGTGGGCAGGCTCAGGCCGCCGTCGGCGAAGGCGGCCGACCGCTGGCCGGGACGGAGGCGCCGGGCCAGCTCGGCGGCCGAGCGGGGGCGGCGGCGGGGGTCGGGGTCGACGAGGCGGGCCAGGTCGGAGTGCTCACCGAACAAGGTTCGCACCTGGGCGAGGTCGGGCGCGTTGCCGGCCACCGGCACGTCGCCGGTGGCGGCGAAGAGGACCGTGAGGCCGAGGCTGTAGAGGTCCGAGGCCGGGGTGGGGCTCGAGCCCCGCCACACCTCGGGGGCGGCGTAGGGCGGGGTGAGGCTCCGGGCCGGGCCCCGAGCGGCGCGCAGCCAGGCCGAGCCGAGGTCGCCCAGCACCCAACCCTCGCGGCCGGCGAACGCGTTCTCGGGCTTCACGTCGCCGTGCACGACGCCGAGCTGGTGGAGCGTGGCGAGGGCGGTCGCCAGGTCCGCGCCGACGGCGACGGCCTCGGCGGTGGTGAGCGGCCCGCCGCGTCGCACCCGGTCCAGCAGGGTGCCGTCCTCGTACAGGGTGGTGATGAGGTACGGGCGGGCGCCGCCGGGGGTGGTTCCGGCGCCGAGCACCTCGGGGAGGTGCGGGTACCCGGACACCTCCTGCGCGATGTGGATCTCCCAGTCGAAGCGGCGCTCGTCGAAGCCGTCGTCACCGGGCCCGAAGCGGAAGACCTTCACGGCCACGTCGGCTCCGGTCTCGACGATGGTGCCGGTGAACACCGTGCCGGTGGAGCCGGCGCCGATGCGGGTGTCGAGGGTGACGCCGGGGATGTCGGTGGGCGCCTCCTCGCTCGCCGCGGCCACCTCCTCGGGCAGCGTCGCCTCCCACGGGCGGGCCCGCCGCTCGGTGCCGAGCACGGATCGCACCCGGCCCACGGTGCGCAGCGGGTGGGCGAGCGCCGCGAGGTGGTCGATGCGCCGGCGGGGGAGCCGGACACGGGCGAGGTCGGCCAGTGCCCAGGCCGTGCTGGCCTCCCCCTCGGTGGCGGGGGTGCCCCGGTAGCGGGCGCCGTCGACCAGCGGGGCCAGCAGCTCGATGGCCCGGCGCACGGGGATCGGGACGTGGGAGGCGACGGCGCCGGCCACCTCCTGGGGGGTGTGCGCGCCCGACACCGGGATCCGCCGGTCGGTCAGCTCGTCGAGCACGGTGGTCCAGGCGGCGAGGACGGCCGCGGTGGGGTCCGCGATCCGCCGGCGCCGGCGGTGCACCCAGCGGGGGACCAGGACGACGGCGGCGAGCAGCGCGAGGGCCGCGGCCACGGCGAGGAGGTAGGGCCAGGCGGAGGCCCCGTCGCCGGGCGGATCGAGCGCCTCGACCTGCTGGGGCTCGCTGGTGTCGGGCTCGGGCTCGTCCTGGCGGGGCGGGGGCTGCTGGGCGAGCTCGGCCAGGGCCTCCTGCTCCTCCGGCGTCGGCAGGGGGTCCCGGGCCACCCAGCCCTGCCCGTCCACGGGGACTTCGACCCAGGCGGCGATGGCGTCCTGGGTCAGCTCGGTCGTGCCGGCCGGGACGTCGGGCGCGCCGATCACGACGCGCACGGGCACGCCGGCGCAGCGGGCGAGCAGCGCGTAGGTGGTCACGAACACCTCGAGGTTGCCGCGACCGAAGGTGGTGCGCACGAAGGTGTCGACCGCGGCCAGGGTCTGGCCACCCGGTGCGGCGGGGTCGTAGATCCGCCGGGTCAGCAGCCAGTCCTCCAGGAGGTCGAGCCGGTCCTCGTAGGGGCCGATCCCCGCGGTGAGCTGGGTGGCCACGGCACGCACGGCGTCGCTGTCGGGGCAGGTGAGCAGCTCGACGGGGACGTCGGGCACCACGGTGGAGACCAGACCGGCGGCGGTGTCGGCCGGTGCGGGTGCGGGCGCCGTGCGGTAGGTCACGGGACGGCGGGACTCGGTCAGCACGATGCCGGGGCGGGGGGCGTAGCGCAGGCCCTGGGGGTCGCGGACGTCGAGCGGGCGTCCGGCGGTGGGCACGGCCCGGAACGGGGCGAGGTCGTCGGTGGGCGCGACCGAGACGGTGGTGACCGCACGGTCGGCGCCGGCCTCGACCGCGGACGGGTCGACGCCGAGGGGGTCGGCGGCCAGCGCCCGCCCCGTCACCAGGAAGTCGGCGGCCTGGCGCCACCCGGTGGGGGTGTAGGCCTCCAGCACCGACAGGCGGAACCGGCCCGGGGACGGGCCGTCGATGTCGATCTCGGCGACGGTGGCCGGGTCCTCGAGCTGGCCCCACCGAGCGGCGACGGACAGCGGGTTCGGGTCCTCGACCCGCACCGTGCGGGGCTCGATCACGTCGCGCAGGTCGGCCCGGCCGGGCAGCGGCAGGGCGCTGGCCAGGGCGAGGGCGGCGAGGGCGGCGCCGAGCTGGACGGCGGGGCGCCACCACGAGCGCTGCCGGCGCTCCTCGGTGCGACTGCCCACCAACGGGGGCATGGCGGAGATGTCGGAGCGGGCGTCGGCGGCCAGGACGGCGCAGCCGACCGCGACGAGCGCGACCACCGGCCACGCCGGCGGCGCGGTCGGGGCGATGAGCAGCGCGGCGACCGAGGAGGCGACGACGGGTCCGGCCATGGTGAGCACGGGCCGCCGGCGGAGCGAGGCGCCCACGGCCAGCGCGGCGGCCGGCGTGATGACGAGGGCGACCACGACCAGGAGGTCGTCGAGCCCGTCGGCGGGCAGCCCGACCGACAGCAGCGTCGAGACGGCGGTGCCGATGCCCCCCGGCCAGACCGGGCTGGGCGGACCGAGCGCCGCGGCGGCGCCGATGGCCGCCAGCACCACGACGGGGCCGGCGAGGAGCGGCAGCCGCCGGCGCAGCAGGAGCGCCACGGCACCGCCCGCCACCGAGGACACCACCCCGGCCCGGACGAGGCTGGCGGTGTCGAACGCGGGCGCGAACGTGGCGACGGCGGCCGCGAGCAGCAGCGCGGGAGCGACCCCGACCCGGAGGGTGCTGCGGATCACCGGTGCTGGCCCCACGTGGCGACGAAGCCGGCGGCCGACGCGCACGGGATCCCGACCACGCCCGGCGGGGCGACGAAGGGAGCCCGGCGATCGGCCTGGACCGAGACCAGGATGGCGGGCGAGAAGCCGTGGGCGATCTTGGCGAGGAGTCGGAGGTCCTGGGGGTCGAGCTCGCCGCCGATGAACACGAGGCTGCGGCCGCGGGCCCGGAGCGCGTCGGCGAGCTGCTGCAGCGATCCGACCTCGGAGCGGCGCACGGCCGTGAGCCGATCGAGGTGGGGGAGCTGGTCGATGCCGTCCTCGCGCTCCTCGCGCCCGTCGGAGAAGAGCAGCCGGGTGGGGAACCCCGCCTGCTCGGCCGCGGCCAGGACGGAGGCGCCCACGTCCACCGCCTCTTCGAAGTCGTCGGCGCCCACGGCCCGCTCGCGGTTGTCGACGATGACCACGACCTCGGGCTTGGTGGTGTCGACGTGCTCGCGCACGATCAGGTCGCCGGTGCGGGCGGTCGCCCGCCAGTGGATGTGGCGCATGTCGTCGCCGGGCACGTAGTCGCGGAGCTGGTGGAAGGTGGCGGTCCCGCGCGACACCTCGCGGGTGGGCCCCTCCAGGTCGCGCCAGCGACCGGAGGGGAGCATGGCGATCGGGTGGCGGCGGGGCCGGACCTGCACCGAGGCGGTGCCGGCGATGCGCCGCTCGGCCACCACCAGGCCGAACGGGTCGGTGCGGCGCAGCTGCAGCGGACCGGCGGTGATCGTGCCCCGGCGGGAGGTGTCCAGCTCGTAGGCGATCGAGGCCCGCTCACCCGCACGCAGCGCCGGCATCGCGGCCGAGCGCCGCTCGCCGGCGACGGTCTCGACCACCGAGAACGGTCGGGCTCGCGGCGCCGTGCCCCGGAACGCGAGCGAGACCTCGGCGGGCTTGCCGCGGTCGACGTCGTGGGGGCGCACGGCGCGCTCGACCTCGACCTTGGGTGCCTCGGCCACGGTGAGCGCGGCCACCAGCGTCACCAGCAGGCCGGCGATGCCGATGCCCACGGTGCCGGGCTGGCCGAGCGCGACGCCGGCGACGGTGAGGACCACCGCAGCGACGACGAGCGCCCGCCCGGTGCCGGTGAGGTGCACGGGTCAGCCGACCTCGGCGCCGCCGGGCACCGCGGTGGCGGCGAGCAGCTCGGTGATCACGCGGTCGGCGGTGACGCCCCGCAGCTGGGCGTCGGGGGAGAGCATCAGGCGGTGGGCCAGCACCGGCACGGCCAGCCGCTTCACGTCGTCGGCGATGGCGTAGGTGCGGCCCTCGGCCGCGGCCAGGGACTGGGCGGCGCGCAGCAGCCCGATGCTGCCGCGGGGGCTGGCCCCCAGGCGCACGTCGGCCGAGGTGCGGGTGGCGTGCACCAGCGACACCGCGTACTGCACCAGCTGGGGGTCGAGCCGCACCGAGGCGGAGATGTCGGCCATGCGCTGGACCTCGGCGAGGGTGACGACGGGGTCGAGGTGCACCACCGCGCTGCCGTGCCGGGACAGCACGATGTCGACCTCGGCCGACAGGTCCGGGTAGCCGAGGGACATCTTCAGCAGGAACCGGTCGAGCTGGGCCTCGGGCAGGTGGTAGGTGCCGTCCATCTCCACCGGGTTCTGGGTGGCGACCACCACGAACGGGGTCGGCACGGGACGGCTGTGCCCGTCGACGGTGACCTGGCGCTCCTCCATCACCTCGAGCAGGGCCGACTGGGTCTTGGGCGAGGCCCGGTTGATCTCGTCGCCCACCACCACGTTGGCGAACACGGGGCCCTGGCGGAACTCGAAGTGCCGGGAGCCCGGGTCCCACACGGAGACGCCCGTGATGTCGGAGGGGAGCAGGTCGGGGGTGAACTGGATCCGCTGCCAGTCGCCCGAGATCGACTCGGCCAGCGCCCGGGCCAGGCTGGTCTTGCCCAGCCCCGGGGCGTCCTCGAGCAGCAGGTGCCCTTCGGACACCAGGCCGAGGAGGGCCAGGTTGACCTCGTCGTTCTTGCCGCGGATGACCCGGCAGATGTTGGCGGTGAGCCGGGAGAAGGTCTCGGCGAACCAGACGATGTCCTGCTCCGAGGCCGGGGCGGACGCGGCGCGGGGCGACGGCATGGCCGGCGCGGCCAGGCGGCGCTGGAACGACGGCGTGGCGCTGGGCGGCTCCGGGCTGGTGCCGTTGGTCGGGTCGTGGTCGGTCACGGCGTGGGTACCTCGGTGGTGGTGGTCTCGGTGGTCGGCGGCACCGTCGACGTGGTCGTCGTCGTGGTGGTCGTCGTGGTCGTGGTGGTCGTCGTCGTGGTGGTCGTGGCCTCGGTGGTGGTGGTGGCCTCGGTCGTCGTGGTCGTGTCGGACACCTGGGCCTCCCCGCTGCGGGTCTGGTCCTCCCGCGCGCCGTCGGGACCGGCCAGGGTGACGATCACGGAGGCGCAGAACCGGCCCGGCTGCTCGGCGGTGAAGGTCTGGGACAGGCCGTCGCCGCCGACCGGGCGCTCGGCGCCGCACCTGCCGGCGCTCCACCGGGCACCGCTGACCGACCAGCCGTCGGAGGTCTCCACCGACACAGAGGCGGTGAACTGCTCACCGACGGCCGGCCTGGCGGGGCTGACCGTCATGGTCGACACCTCGGGTGCCGCCGGCGGCGCGTCGGGGTCCCCGGCGGTGACCGAGGTCTGCACGCCGCAGGCGGAGAACGACACGGTCAGGTCGCCCGAGCCCACATCGGGGATCGTGACGTCCTCGGTGGCGGTGGACGAGCTGCCGAGGCCCTGCCAGCGCAGGGTCACCTGCGTGGTGCCCGACGCCGCGCCGGACCACGACACGGTGCCGGTGGTCGAGCGGCTGATGAGCGCATCGCAGTCCGCCGCGCGCCCCTGCACGGCGACCGTCGCGGTGGCGCTCCCGTCGGCGCGGTCGACCCCGAGCACGAGGCTCACCGAGCCCGGTGGCGGCTCGGTGGTGGTCGTGGTGGGCTCGGTGGTGGTGGGCGATGGGCTCGACGTGGTGGGGGCGGGCTCGGCCGGGGGAGACGTGGGCGGTGGGCCCGGCGGTCGACCGGGCCCTCGGCCGGGGTTGCCCGGGCCGGGCTCGGGATCGCTCGGTCCCGGCAGCAGCGGGGGCAGCAGCGTGGGGCGGGTGGGAGGCCCGGGCTGGCTCGGCGGCGCGGTGGGCGGTGGCGTGGGCGGCGCGGTCGTCGTCGGCGACGGCTCGGTCGTCTCGGCCGGCTGCGTCGTCGTGGTGGGACGCGCTCGGGTGGTGGTGGTGCGGTCACCGTCCCCGCCGCGGTCTCGTGCCGGTGCGGTGGTCGTCGTGGTGGTCGTGGTCGTGGTCGTGGTGGTGGTGGTGGGGATCGAGGGTTCCACCGCGGGCGGGCGCAGCTGGCGGGTGGTGGTCGGGGACGACCGGCGGTCGAGCGTGGTGGTGGTGCGCTCGGTCGGCTCGTCCTCTTCCTCCTCCTCCTGCTCGTCGAGGAGGCGCTGGGCGTCGCCGGCGTCGCAGTCGCCGACGCACAGGTCGAGGTCGATGGCGGCCAGCTCGAAGGTGACCTCGGTCTGGTCGTCCCACACCGCCGTCACCCGGTTGCGCGAGGTGAGCCACAGGAGCCCGCCGTCGGTGTGCACCCGGGGGGCGGCGTCGAACTCGCCGACCGGCGTGGCCTCGCCGTCGGCGATCCGGTGCACGCCGGCATCCGTGGTGGCCAGCACCGCGCCGGACCAGACCACCAGCTGCTCGACCGGGTCCTCCAGGGTGGTGTCGGTGGCCTCCCCCTCGTCGAGGACGGTCACCTGCGCGCCGTCGGCGTGCGCCCACGTGCCGCCGGAGTCCACGGCCAGGGTGGGCACGGTGGCCCCGCTGGGCGCCGGTCGGTCGTCGCCGCCGCTGACGGACGCGGCGCCGGTGCGGGTGACGGCCGCGACATCGCCGTCGAGCACCGCCAGCGACGTGGTGGTCGCCGGCACGTCACGGCTC
>Ga0208490_100523_pt1 | contig 22748 bp, 22 predicted proteins | sample SubbioAug_CSWold_FD_184818 | JGI IMG/M metagenome (GOLD analysis project Ga0208490, IMG submission 184818) | Serpentinite rock and fluid subsurface biosphere microbial communities from McLaughlin Reserve, California, USA - CR11Aug_CSWold (SPAdes) | ecosystem: Environmental > Terrestrial > Deep...
CGATCGACCTCGTCGAGACGAGCCCTATCCTCGCGAAAAAACAGCAGGCGGCGCTGGCGAACTCACCTGCCGCAGTAGCGTGCCACAGTGAGCTGAGCGCGATCGGCGACGGCCCCGCCATCGTCATCGCCAACGAGTTCTTCGATGCGCTCCCCGTGCGCCAGTTCGTGCGCGCGCAAGGCGGATGGCGCGAGCGGCTGGTGGGGCTGGCCGAGAACGGCGAACTCGCCTTCGGGCTCGCCCCGGAGCCGACGCGGGAGATTGCGGTCGCAGGGCGCGAGGGGGCCGTGCTCGAATGGCCGGTGGCGGGACTGTCGATCATGCGTGCTCTGGCCGAACGCCTCGTCGCACAGGGCGGGGCTGCGCTCGTGATCGATTACGGCCATCTGCGCTCGGGCCTCGCCGATACGCTCCAAGCCGTGAAGAACCACGCCTTCACCGATGCCCTGAGCGAGCCCGGCGAGGCGGATATCACGGCGCATGTCGATTTCGCGCAGCTCGCATCTGCTGCACAATCCGTCGGCGGGCGCATTCATGGACCGACCTCGCAGGGCGCGTTCCTGCGGGCGCTCGGGATCGAGGCGCGGGCGGCGACTCTCGCGCGCGGCGCGCCGGCGCGGGCAGAGGAATTCGAGGCGGCGAAGCTGCGCCTCACGGGAAGCGGCGAGGACGATATGGGGGCGCTGTTCAAGGTGCTCGGCATCAGCGCGCCCGCTCTTGCCGCGCTCCCCGGTCTATGATGAGAGGATGATTTCATGCTGATCGAAGCCCCGCTGCTGTCCGAGCGAACCGGCATCCGGCACGCCTTCTTCACCCGCCAGGGCGGGCGCTCGGACGGGATCTATGCGAGCCTCAACGGCGGGCTCGGCTCCGGCGACGAGCGGGTGAAGGTCACGGAAAACCGGGCGCTGATGGCGCGGCATCTCGGCGTCTCCGAGGATCGCTTCATGAGCCTCCACCAGATCCATTCACCGACCGTCGCGGTGATCGAAACGCCATGGGCGCACGACGATCGCCCGAAGGCCGATGCCATGGCCACCCGTGAACCCGGAGTGGCGCTGGCCATCGCTACAGCCGATTGCGGGCCGGTGCTGTTTGTGGATGCGGCAAACGGCGTCATCGGTGCCGCCCATGCGGGGTGGCGCGGGGCGCTCGCGGGCGTGCTCGATGCGACGGTGGATGCAATGGTGACACTCGGGGCGCGGCGGGCCGAAATCACCGCGGTGCTCGGCCCCACGATCCGCCAGCAGAACTACGAAGTCGGCCCGGAATTCGTCGCGGCCTTCCTCGAAAACGGCGCAGCGTATCGTCGCTTCTTCGCGGACGGCGAGGGCGACCGCGCGCATTTCGACCTCCCCGGCTTCATCGGTGCGCGGCTGGAAGAACTCGACATCGGCGCCTTCACCGATCTCGAACGCTGCACCTATGCGGAAGACGAGATGTTCTACAGCTACCGCCGCGCGACGCACCGGAAGGAGCCTGATTACGGCAGGCTGATCTCGGCGATCGCGCTGGAGGCCTGAGGCTACTCCCGTGCAGCCATCACATCCGGGGTCTCCCAGGCGAGATGCTGCCCGCCATCGAGGGCGATCATCTGCCCGGTCATGCTACGCGCGCGCTGCAGGAACATCACCGCATCGGCGATCTCCTCGGGGGAGGGGCCCCGGCCCAACAGCACCGCTGCGACTTCCCTAGAGAAATGATCGTCCCCGTCATGGACATTCGCGAGCGTCGGACCCGGCCCGATCCCGTTGACGCGGATGCGTGGTGCGAGCGCCTGCGCCAATGTCTGCGTCGCCGTGAGAAGCGCTGATTTCGTGAGCTGGTAGCTGAAGAAACGCGGCGTCGGCTTCCAGACGCGCTGGTCGATCAGATTGATGATCGACCCTTCGGTATCCTCCGGCAGCTGTGCGGCAAAGGCCTCGGCGAGGAAGACGGGGGCGCGCAGATTGACCGAGAACTGCCGGTTCCAGCGCAGCACATCCATCTCGCCGATGCTGTCCGGCTCGAACTCCGAGGCGTTGTTGACGAGAAGCGTCAGCGTCCCGAGCGTGGAGGTCGCCTCCGGCACGATGCGCGAGACGGCCTGCGGATCGCCAAGATCGGCCTGCACGGCGCAGGCGCGGCCGCCATTCGCGTTGATGGAGGCCACCAGCGCCTCCGCATCATCGCGCGAATGGCCGTAATGCACGGCGACCGCATACCCCTCGCTCGCCAGCCGCTCGACGATCGCGCGCCCGATGCGCTTTGCTCCACCCGTCACCAATGCAACGCCCATGACACCCACCCTCGCCTCGAACCTCTGATGATACGTGGCTGCGGCGAAAGCGGATGCAGCTCATTTCACACGCACGTCAACAGCTCAGGCGACGACCTTCGTATCTTCGAACGAGGGCACCGCAGCGGCGAACTTCTCGACGAAGGTCACGAGCTTGGGGTGATCCTTGCGCCACGCGCCGTCGAAGCGCAGATCCATGTGGCCGAGCGCGCAGGCGAGCGAGATCGTGCCCGCATCGACCTTGGCCGTGAAGCTGTCGGCGATCGATTCGAGATAGGCGAGCGTGCGGGCGACCTTGCCCTGCTGGTGCTCGATCCACTTCTGCTCGTGCTTGCTCTGGTCGCGCCAGCGGCCCTCGTAGATGAGCAGGATGTTGGCATCCATCAGCCCGTCGGCCAGCGCCTGGAGCCGCAGCACCGGGAAGCGCGCCTCGCCCGTCGGGATCAGCTTGCCGCCGCTCAGATGGTCGAGATAATCGACGATCACGCGGGAATCGTAATAGGATTCGCCGTCATCCGTGATCAGCACCGGGATCTTGCCCAGCGGGTTTTGCTGGCGCAGCGGATCGGTCACGTCGCCGGTATCGGCGGTGATGACCTCCAGCCGATCCAGCATGCCGATTTCGGCGGCGGCGATCTTGACCTTGCGGCCGAAGGGCGAGGGCGGTGACGTGCGAAGGATCATGGCGGCGTTTCCTTGGTTGTTATCCCTTCATCACTATCGGGAAACGAGGGACAGGGCCAAGGGCCGCGAATGCGCAACTGGGATGATCAAAACAGGAAATACCTCTGCGTCAGCGGCAGCTCCGCCGCCGGCTCGCAGACCAGCAGTTCCCCGTCCGCCGTCACGGCGTAGGTTTCGGGGTCGACGGTGATATCGGGCGTTGCGTCGTTGTGGATCATGCTCTTCTTCGAAATCCCGCCGCGAACATTCTCGATGGCGATGCATTCCTTGCCGAGCCCGAGCCGCCCGCGCACATCCTTCTCGACGGCCGCTTTCGAGACGAAGGTCACGCTCGTCGCCTGCAGCGCCTTGCCGAAAGCGCCGAACATCGGGCGGTAGTGCACGGGCTGCGGCGTCGGGATGGATGCGTTGGGATCGCCCATGGCAGCGGCGATGATCGCGCCCCCCTTGATCACGAGCTTGGGCTTCACGCCGAAGAACGCCGGATCCCAGACGACGAGATCGGCCATCTTGCCGGGTTCGACCGAGCCGATATGCCTGTCCATCCCATGCGCGATGGCCGGGTTGATGGTGTACTTCGCGATGTAGCGCTTCACCCGGAAATTGTCCGCGTTGGTGCCGACATCCTGCGCCAGCGCCCCACGCTGCGTCTTCATCTTGTGCGCCGTCTGCCAGGTGCGGGTGATCACCTCGCCGACGCGTCCCATGGCCTGGCTGTCGGACGCCATGATCGAGAGCGCGCCGAGATCGTGCAGGATGTCTTCCGCAGCGATCGTCTCCTTGCGGATGCGGCTCTCGGCGAAGGCGAGATCCTCCGGGATCGAGGGGTCGAGGTGGTGGCAGACCATGAGCATGTCGAGATGCTCGTCGATGGTGTTGACCGTGAAGGGGCGCGTGGGGTTGGTCGAGGACGGAATCACGACCTCCAGCCCCGCCACCTTCATGATGTCGGGCGCATGCCCGCCGCCAGCCCCCTCGGTGTGGAAGGCGTGGATGGTGCGGCCCTTGAAGGCTGCTATCGTATCCTCGACGAAGCCGCTTTCGTTGAGCGTATCGGTGTGGATCATCACCTGGACGTCGTATTCGTCGGCTACCGAGAGGCAGCAATCGATGGCGGCGGGCGTCGTGCCCCAATCCTCGTGCAGCTTCATGGCGCAGGCCCCGGCCTCGATCATCTCGACGAGCGCGCCCGGCAGCGAGGCGTTGCCCTTGCCGGAAAAGGCGAGGTTCATGGGCAGCCCGTCGGCTGCGCGCAGCATCATCTCCATGTGCCACGGCCCGGGCGTGCAGGTGGTGGCGTTGGTGCCGTCCGCCGGCCCCGTGCCGCCGCCGAGCATCGTCGTGATCCCCGACATCAGCGCATCCTCCACCTGCTGCGGGCAGATGAAGTGGATATGCGCGTCGAACCCGCCCGCCGTGACGATCTTGCCTTCCGCCGCGATCGCCTCTGTGCCGGGCCCGATGATGATGTCCACCCCCGGCTGGATATCCGGGTTGCCAGCCTTGCCGATCCTGACGATCCGCCCGCCCGAAATCCCGATATCCGCCTTCACGATCCCCCAGTGATCGACGATCAGCGCATTGGTGATGACGGTATCGACGGCTCCTTGCGCATTCGTGCGCTGGCTCTGCCCCATCCCGTCCCGAATGACCTTCCCACCCCCGAACTTCACCTCCTCGCCATAGCTGGTGAAATCGCGCTCCACCTCGATGTAGAGCTCGGTATCGGCCAACCGCACCCGGTCCCCGGTGGTGGGACCGAACATGTCGGCATAGGCCTGGCGTGGGATGCGGTAGGGCATGTGAGGGGCTTTCAGTTCATCTTTGGGGAATCGGTAGTTCGATGCAGCTGGAAGAGGGAAGGGGCAGCCGCGGCTCGCTTGCTGCAGCGTTGATCACAAAGCCCAACGCGCCCTCTCCCCCCTTGTGGGGGAGAGCTGGAGAGGGGGGTCGGGCCGCAGCATTCACCGCTCGCTCGACGATGGGCCGAAGAATTTGCTTCGCAAGGCGCTGCTGCGCACCGCCACCCCCCTCTGACCCAAGTGGTGCTTCTTGCCGGGGCCATCTCCCCCACAAGGGGGGAGGGTAGAGGCGGCTCGCTCGATAAATCTGCCACCCTCACAACTCTCCCATCACCTGCTGCCGGAAGCCGTACACCTTGCGATCGCCCACCAGCGGCACGAGCGTCACGTCTCGCGATTGCCCCGGCTCGAAGCGCACGGCGGTGCCGGCGGGGATGTCGAGGCGCATGCCGTGGGCTTTTTCGCGATCAAAGGAGAGCCCGGCATTGGTCTCGGAGAAATGGTAATGCGAGCCGACCTGGATCGGGCGGTCGCCCGTATTCGCCACCGTCAGCGTCACGGTCTCGCGGCCCTCGTTGAGGATGATCTCGCCCTCCTGCGCCGTCACCGCGCCCGGCTCCAACGCGCCGCTCGCGCCGCGGATGGGGTGATGCACCGTGACGAGCTTGGTGCCGTCGGGGAAGGTCGCCTCGACCTGCACGTCGTGGATCATCTCGGCGATGCCGTCCATCACCTGATCGGCGGTGATCACATGCGCTCCGGCCTCCATCAGATCCGCGACGCGACGCCCGTCCCGCGCCCCCTCGACCACGAAATCGGTGATTAGTGCGATGGCCTCCGGGTAGTTCAGCTTGACGCCGCGTTCCAGCCGCCTGCGCGCGACCATCGCCGCCATGGAGACGAGGAGCTTGTCTTTTTCGCGCGGGGACAACTGCATGTGAAACCTCAGATCTTCCAGCTGCGCGGGACGGGCTCGCCGCGCAGGCGCTCTTGAAACTTGACGAGGTCGGAGCGCAAAGCCTGCGCATCGCGCCCGATAAACCTTGCAAGCAGCATGCCGTCGAAGGCGGTTGCTCCGCAAGAGCATGACGCATCGGCGAGCGCCGCGCGGGCCGGCTCGATCAGCGCCTCGGCGTCGGGGGAAACGAACAGGCAGGTCGCCATCGCCCGCGCGCCGTCCCCGACCGCGCCGCGCGCCATCAAGCCGGCGATATCGCCGTCGAGGCGCACCTCGTCCGCGAAGATCAGCCGACCGCCCCGGCGCACGCGCCAGCTGTCGCGAAACGAGCCGCCCGTGACGCTCTCGCCCATCGCCTCCCGGCCGAAAACGACGCTCTCCACCAGCGCCAGCCGCGCATCGCTGGCCATGTCGACATTGAAGCGGCGAACGAGACGCGCGCCGTCAAAGATGATCTGCTCCTGCGGAATCCAGGCGAGGCCGGCCTTTGCTGCCAGCTTCAGCCTGATGTCGATCGTCGTCGCGTCACCCTGCGCCCGGTAGATCTTCTCGGCGGCCTGGGTGGTGAGCGTCGCATGTGCGCTCTCGTCGAGGGCGATATCGAGCGCCATGGAATCGCCGCCGGCCATCCCCCCGCCGGTGTTGATGAAGACCCCCTCGCAGCTGCGGCCCCTGACGAAGCGCACGCGGTAGCCCGCGCTTTCGGCGATCTCGAGCGGTGCGGAGCCGCGCCCCGTCGCCCCGATGCGCAGCCGCACGCCGCCATGCGCGCGCACGTAGCGCGGCAGGATATCAGCCGGCGGCAGGTCTTCCAGAGGCGGGCGGGTCATCAGCATAGGGGCGCTCGGAACGTCACGCAGCATCGCCGCGCAGGTGACTGCGGGCAACCACGATCATTTGCCTCGCTGCCCAAATTATCGGCAACCACGCCCAACTTCGCGGCGCAGTCGCGCCCTCAGAGTACCCGCGTGTCCTCGCGGCAGAAGCCGAGCATCTCGCCCGCACGCACGGCGGCATCGGCGAAGGGCCGCAGCACGAGATCTGCTCCCGCCGTCATCAGCTTCTCCGCGTCCTCTGCGTCATGGCTGCGGATTGCGATCTTGCCCCCGTAGCCTGCCTCGCGGATCTCCCGCATCAGCACGAGCCGACCGTCGTCGTGGACCACCGAGGGGCCGATATGGGGCGTTGCAATGATCAGCCAGCGCACGTCCTCGAGCGGCAGCGACATGGCGAATTCCGGATCGGCGGCATCGCCGTAGAGCCCCGGCAGACCGCGCTTGCGCCATTCGCCCAGCGCCTCGGGATCGAAATCCACCCCCAGCACCTTCGCGTCGCCCTCATGCAGCACGCGGGCGATCTCGCGGCCATAACGCCCGACGCCGAAGAGGATGACGTCGTAGGTCGCGCCCTTCGGCAGCGCCGTCTGCCCCTCGCGATGCGGATTGCGCCGCTCCGCCCAGCCGATGAAGGGCTCGCACCAGCCGTAGAGCGTCTGCGAATAGAGGATCATGTAGGTCGACATGGTGATCGTGATCAGCCCGACCAGCGTGACGAGGCCGACGGAGACGTCCATCACGTGGCCCAGCGTCACCCCCATCGCCATGAAGATGAGCGAGAACTCGCTGATCTGCGCCACCGTCAGCCCGGCGAGAAAGCCCGTTCGCTTTCGGTAGCCCATGTAGCCCATGATGATCATGACGATGAGCGGGTTTCCGATCAGCACGAACGCCGAGAGCAGAAGCGCCGAGGGGATCTGCGCGCCGAGCTCGCCGAGCCCGAGCCCCATGCCGAGATCGATGAAGAAGAACAGGAGCAGGAAGTCGCGCAGGCTCGACAGCCGCGAGGCAACCGCTTCGCGATAGGAGGTGGTCGCAAGCGACACCCCCGCGAGCAGCCCGCCGAGCTCCTTGCCGAGCCCGATGAAATCGCACACGGCGGCAAACAGCACGGCCCAGGCGATGGCGAAGGTCACGAGCAGTTCGGGCATCTTCGCGATGTGACGCAGGAGCGGCTCGGCGAGGTAGCGGATGAAGAACCCGACGGCGACGACGAGGAGCACGCCCGTTCCCAGCACGCCTGCGATCCCGAGCCCCGCGGCGCTCCCCCCGGTCCCGACGCCGATGGTCGAGAGCGTGATCATGGCAAGCACGACGACGATGTCCTGTACAATGAGGAAGCCGATGGCGATGCGGCCGTGCAGCGAATCGACCTCGCGCTTGTCGGTCAGGAGCTTGACGATGATGATGGTGGAGGAGAACGTCAGCGCCACGCCGATATAGACGCTCGTGACGAAATCAATGCCCAGCGCAAGGCAGATGATGAAGCCGAACACGGCGGTGAACGCCACCTGCCCGAGCCCCGTCGCCACCGCCACGGCGCCGAGCTTGCGCACGATCTGCACGTCGAGCTTGAGGCCGACGAGAAAGAGCAGCGCGGAGATGCCGATCTCGGCGAGAAGATCGATGCTTTCCGGGTCGCGCACGAGGTTGAGCACGTCCGGCCCGGCGACGATGCCGGTTGCGATGAAGGCGACGACGAGCGGCTGCTTCAGGAGGAGCCCGATGATCCCGACGGCGGATGCGAGCGCCAGAATTGCGGCAATCTCGTAGAAGATATGCGTCTCGCCCATGAAGGTGCAGCCTCGCGAATGTTTCTGCTCATCGTTTGTGACGCCGGCGCGGCGCGGTCAACCCGGACAATCCCTCATTCCCGCCTCATTTCCTGCTTGCCGGTGGCACGCCGACCCCTTATCGCCGAGAGCAGGTCCACCTCGCGAGAGCCATGTCATGAGCCGCGCCTACATCCTCACCCTGTCCTGTCCCGACAAGATCGGTATCGTTGCGGCCGTCGCGGGTTTCCTCGCGGGACGAGGCGGGAATATTCTTGCGAGCGCGCAGTACAACGATGTCGGGAATGCGCGTTTCTTCATGCGGGTGCAGTTCGAGATCGAAGCCGTCGAGGACGCGATGCGCGAGGCGTTCGGCGAGGCGGTCGGGGCGCCTTTCTCGATGGACTGGACGCTGACGGATGCCGCCTACCGCCCGCGCATGCTGGTCCTCGTCTCGAAATTCGGCCATTGCCTGAACGACCTGCTCTATCGCTTCGGCTCAGGGCTCCTGCAGACCGACATCGCCGCCGTCGTCTCCAACCACCGCGATTTCTACCGTCTCGCCGCCGGCTACGACGTGCCCTTCCACCATCTGCCGGTGACGCGCGAGACGAAGGTGGCGCAGGAGGAGAAGCTACGGGAGCTGATCGCGCAGGAGCGCATCGATCTCGTGGTGCTCGCCCGCTACATGCAGGTGCTCTCGCCGGAATTCTGCGACAGCATGCCCGGCCGCATCATCAACATTCACCACTCCTTCTTACCCAGCTTCAAGGGAGCCGGCCCCTACACGCAGGCGCACAAGCGCGGCGTCAAGCTGGTGGGCGCGACGGCGCATTACGTGACCTCCGATCTCGACGAGGGGCCGATCATTGAGCAGGATGTGACGCGGGTCGATCACACCATGACGCCGGAGGAGCTCACCGCCGCCGGCCGCGACGTCGAATGCTCGGTGCTCGCCCGCGCCGTGCGGTATCATCTGGAGCAGCGCGTTCTGCTGAACGGGAACCGGACGGTGGTGTTCCGCTGAGGGAGAGGACGAGGCACATGCGCGACCTCGCAATCGAGACGCTGACGCAGGAGGCGTTTGCGCCCTTCGGATGGATGCTCGGCAGCCCCTATCCAAGCGACCCGGCGATCCCCGCCTTCAGCCACCCAGGCAGCGACTTCTGGCAGGAACACGTCTTCGAGCCGGGAGATGGCGGCGAGACGGAGGTGGTTTGGGTCAGGTACCGCGACGCGTCACTCGTCGTCCGCAAGCTGGAGGCGCACTGGCTGACGCAGCAGGCCATCGTCCCGCTCGATGGCGCACAGGTGGTCCACGTGGTCTGCCCGAGCCGCGAGGACGAGGCGGCGCTCCCCGATCTCGCTCGCCTTCGAGCGTTCCTGATCACGCCAGGCTACGGCGTCTGCATGCGACCGGGCTGTTGGCACGCGAGCTTCGTGCAAAAGGGCGAAGCCACCTGCCTGATGCTGACGCGGCGCTCGACGACGATGGAGCTGGCGCGGCATCTCGCGATGGGAGCGCCCGCGGTGGAGACGTCGATCGTCGGGCTCGCAGGATTGGGCGAGGCGGATGTCCGCGTTGAGCTGTAACCCTGTCATCCCTGGACGGAGCCGCTTGCGGCGCAGGGGATGACAAGAAACGGGGAAGGTGAATTGCAGTGGCCGACAATCTGTCCACGCTCTTCTCCCTCCCCTCACCGGAGGGCCGGGGTGGGGTAGGCCGCGCCAGCGGCCTCCGCGCGGGTTCGACTACACGAGGCGTCTCATAATCCTGCGCGCCCCTTCGCGCTGCGCGCGAATACCCCACCCTTGATCCCTCCCCTGAGGGGAGGGAAAACGCGGCGGAAACGGGCATGAGCCTGACTTCATGACACGGGTTGGGCGGCACCAACCCCGCGTGCCTACTTGCGGTTATACACATCCTCCAGCCGGACGATGTCGTCCTCGCCGAGATACGATCCTGACTGCACCTCGATGAGCTCGAGCGGGATCTTGCCCGGATTCTCGAGGCGGTGGATCGCCCCGAGGGGGATGTAGGTGGATTCGTTCTCGTGCAGCATGATCTCGCGTTCGCCGACCGTGACGAGCGCCGTGCCGCGCACCACGACCCAATGCTCTGCCCGGTGGAAGTGCTTCTGCAGCGAAAGTCGGCCACCCGGCTTGACGACGATGCGCTTGACCTGGAAGCGCGAGCCGACGTCGATGCGCTGGTAGGAGCCCCAAGGCCGGAACACCTCGATGTGCTCGACGACCTCCTTGCGGCCCTGCGCCTTGAGGCTCTTCACGATGTCGCGCACCAGTTCGCCCTTCGCGCGATCGAAGACCAGCGTCGCGTCGTCGGTCTGGATCACGGCGAGGTTGTCGACGCCCACGAGGCAGACGAGCTGCTTGGAGGAGACGAGGTTGTCGCGCGCGTCGAGAAACATCGCATCGCCGATCGCGGCGTTGCCGTCCTTGTCCTTGTCGGAGAGCTCCCAGACCGCGTGCCACGAACCGACGTCGGACCAGCCCATGTCCACCGGCACGACCGCGACGCGCTCGCTCTTCTCCATGACGGCGAAATCGATCGAGATGGCGCGGCACTCCTCGAAGCTCTTTTCGTCGAGCACCACCCAGCCGAGATCGCGGGTCGCGCCGTCGACCGATGCTCCGGCGTTTCGGACAGTGTCGGGATCAAAGCGGCTGTATTCTTCGAGCATCGCATCGGCACGGAAGACGAAGTTGCCGGAATTCCACAGATAACCGCTTTCGATATAATCGCGCGCCGTGGCTTCGTCGGGCTTCTCGACAAAGGCCTCGACCTTGAACACGCCGGCCTGGGGCAGCTCGGCGGCGCGCGCGATGTAGCCATAGCCGGTGGCGGGGTGATCGGGCATGACGCCGAAGGTGACGATGGCTCCGGCCTGCGCCGCAGCTCCCGCCTTGCGGGCGGCTTCGCGGAACGCGTCCTCGTCCCGCACGATGTGATCGGCGGCCAGCACCATGACGAGCGCGTCCGCGCGGTCCTTTGCGATGAAGTGCGTGCCGGCGGCGATGGCCGGGCCGGAATCGCGCCGCATGGGCTCCAGCAGGATATGCGCCTCTGCCCCGATCGCCTCCAGCTGGTCGGAGACCATGTGCCGGTATTCGGCATTGGTGATCACCACCGGCTTGTCGAAGAGGGCAGGGTCGCTGATCCGGCGGATCGTGTCCTGGAAGGTCGAGCGTGCGCCCAGCAGATTGATGAACTGCTTGGGAGCGCTTTCGCGGGATGCAGGCCAAAGCCGCGTTCCCGCGCCGCCACACATGATCAGGGGAGTGATGCGCGCCATGCTCGTCCGTTCCTTCGTCAAGACCTCAACAAAGCCTGCTCTGCATCTTTGACAATTGCAAGCCAGCCCGAAGGGTGGCCTCACCTGGGTTCGGGTTGCCGCTCAACCTGTTGCGCAGCGCACCCATGCCACCTGGCGCGGCCCGATCACGCTGATGCGGGAATCCGGGCCGTCCGGGCGCACGGTGATCTCACCGCTCAGGCGCCCGCCGTCCTGCAGGTCGTGCTCGAAATAGATGATCTCGCCCATGGAGGCGAAGAACCGCGCCTCGCGCCATTCCTGCGCCGTCTCGAGAATGGGGCCCTCCTGGATCTTGCGAACCCGGTCTCCCTCGAAGACGAAGCGCTCGCGCAGGGCTTCGGGATCGACGGCGGCGCACCAGTCGCCTTCGAGAAAGGCGATCTCCTCCTGCTCGACGGCGCAGTGGCGCAGGCTGGAATCGCAGGTGGAGCCGTGCTCCTGCAGCATCGTGACGAGATAGGCCGAGAAGCCGCCGAGGAGCAGGAGAACGCCGACCGCAAGGCCGATGCGGGTGGTGACGCTCATGCGGATGCCTCTTCGATGCTGATGACGATGATGCGCGCGCCCTCCGAGACCTGCTGGCCGGTCTCGGCGAGGATGTCGGACACGGTTCCCGCCGCCGGGGCGAGCAGTACGTGCTCCATCTTCATCGCCTCGACGATCGCCACGCGCTGCCCCTTCGTGACCGTCTCCCCCGCCTCGACGAAGAGGGCGACGACCTTGCCGTGCATGGGTGCCTTGACGATTCCGCCATCGTCGAGATGCTCCAGATCGACGCTCGTCGGATCGTAGATCTCCACGCGGGTCTGCCTGCCCTCGTGCAGGACGAGCATCGCCTCGCCCGCCTCGATCACCGCCGCATCGACGTCGCGCGCTTCCATCGACTTGCCGGGCAGCTCGAAGGACGGTCCTTCGTCGTCCCAGCTCACAAGTCCGTCGAGACGTTCGCCGTCGACCATCAGCGGGATGCCGGTGCGGCGCTTGCCGACGAGCTGGAAGCCGTCGCTCTCCCACCAGGGGCCGAAATGGTTGCCGACGGCGGAGGCGCAGCCGAGCATGTTTCGCTCATGGTCGCGGCGCACGAGCGACAGGGCTCCGGCGGCGACGGCGAGGGGGGAGGGCTCGCGGGCGACGGCCCCGAGCGCTTCGAGATTGCGGTCGATGAAGCCGGTGTCGAAATTGCCCTGCCGGAATTCTGTGGCGTCGACGAGCTTCTTCAGGAACGCCGTGTTCGTGCGCGGCCCGGCGACAATGGTGTTGCCCAGCGCCTGCGACAGCTTGTCGAGCGCCTCGTCGCGGGTCTCGCCGCGGGCGATGATCTTGGCGATCATGGGATCATAGAACGGGGTCACCTCATCGCCCGCCTCGACGCCCGCATCGACGCGTATGCCGAAATCCTCTGGAAATTCGAGCGCCCAGAGCCTCCCGGTCGAGGGCAGGAAGCCCTTCTCGGGATCTTCGGCGTAGAGCCGCGCCTCGACGGCGTGGCCCTCCAGCGGGATCTGCTCCTGCGTGAACGGCAGGGCCTCGCCGGACGCGACGCGGAACTGCAGCTCGACCAGATCGAGCCCGGTGATCGCCTCGGTGACGGGATGCTCGACCTGGAGCCTCGTGTTCATCTCCATGAAGTAGAAGCGATCGGCCCGCAGCCCCTCGCGACCGTCGGCGATGAATTCCACCGTACCGGCACCCACATAGCCCACCGCGCGCGCCGCTTCGACGGCGGCCTTGCCCATGGCGGCGCGCACTTCCGGCGTCATGCCCGGGGCAGGGGCCTCCTCGATGACCTTCTGGTGGCGGCGCTGGAGCGAGCAGTCGCGCTCGTGCATGTGGACGACGTTGCCGTGCTTGTCGGCGAAGACCTGGATTTCGACGTGGCGCGGCGACAGGATGTACTTCTCGACGAGGACTCGCGGATCGCCGAAGGAGTTCTGCCCCTCGCGCTGGGCCGAGGCGAGGGCGGCCTCGAATTCGGTGGCCTTGTCGACCCGCTTCATCCCCTTGCCGCCGCCGCCCGCGATCGCCTTGATGAGGACGGGGTAGCCGATCTCGTAGGCCTTCTGGCGCAGGAAATCGGGCTCCTGCTTCGAGCCGTGATAGCCGGGAACGACGGGAACGCCGGCCTGCGCGGCGAGCGTCTTCGCCGCATCCTTCAGGCCCATCGCCTTGATGGAGGAAGCGGGCGGGCCGACGAAGACGATCCCGTTCTCCTCGCAGGCCTCCGCGAATTCGGAGCGCTCGGAGAGAAAGCCGTAGCCCGGATGGATGCAGGCGGCGCCGGTGCGCAGCGCCACGTCGATGATCTTGTCGATGCGCAGATACGAATCGGCCGCCGGTGCGGGGCCTATCTCATGGGCTTCATCGGCCATCTGCACGAAAAGCGCGTCGGCATCGGCCTGTGAATAGACCGCGATCGTGCGCATTCCCAGCCGCTTTGCCGACTTGATGATCCGGCAGGCGATTTCGCCGCGATTGGCGATGAGGACGGATTCGAGCACGCTGGCGTTCCTCTTCCATTGAAAACGATATTCTTTCCACCTTTGGAAAGCGGAGCGGGCCTCAGGTCAAGAGCGACCTTCGATTTCCGCAATCAACGTGCCGTGACGTGGCTATCGACGCGGGCGTTGAGAGTGACTATGTTACATGCAGATTCCTCGCTGGCCCGGGCCTTTAACCCGCGGGTGGGAGACGTGAGCATGTTTGGTAATCTCAAGGTCATGACCTTGACCGACGCGGCAGCAGACCGCGTCAAGGACATCATTTCAAGGGCTGACAAGCCCATCGAGGGCGTTCGCGTCGGCGTCAGGAACGGCGGCTGCGCCGGCATGGCGTATACGATGGAATACGCCGAGACCGCCAATCCGACGGACGACGTCGTCGAGGACAAGGGCGTGAAGCTCTTCGTCGATCCCAAGGCCGTGCTCTTCCTGCTCGGCACCGAGATGGACTTCGAGACCACGAAGATGGCCTCCCAGTTCGTCTTCCGGAACCCCAACCAGACCAGTGCATGCGGCTGCGGCGAATCGGTGTCGATCACGCCGGTGAAGGTCGACGCGGAGTAGGCTTTCGTGGACGAGGCCGCGATCCGCGACGTATTTTCGTCGCTTGCGCCGATACGCATGCGGCGCATGTTCGGCGGGACAGGGATCTACGCGGACGACGTCATGTTCGCCCTCGAAGCCTACGGCGAACTCTACCTCAAGACCGACGCGATATCGCAACCGGCGTTCCGTGACGCCGGCTCGCGCGCGTTCGTCTACGAGAAGGATGGTCGTCGCGTCGAGATGAGCTACTGGCTGTTGCCGGACGAGGCGCACGATGATCCCGATTCGGCGGCGGCCTGGGCGCGGCTTGGGCTGCAGGCGGCACGGCGGGCGAAAGGCCGGGGCGGCAAGATGCTTGGTTCCGGCAAGACGGGTCGGTCTCTCGAGAAACCCGGAGGCTGAGCCTCAGGCTACTTCGTGGAGCCCGCCGTTCAGCTTCAGGAACTCGGGATTGTCGTCGGCGATGGTGCGGTTGCGGCCGTTGCGCTTGGCGTGGAACATGCACTGATCGGCACGCTCCAGCAGGGACACAGCGGTATCTCCCTTGCGCATCGCGGCGACGCCGAGCGACACCGTGACCTTGCCCAGCGATTCCCCCGTCGAGCGCTTGATCAACTCGCGGCTCATGACGCTGCTGCGGACGCGCTCCGAAGTGATAATAGCCGTTTCGAGCGTGGTGTCGGGGAGGATGATGCCGAATTCTTCGCCGCCGAATCGAGCGAGCGTCGCTTTCGTCTTCACCTGCTCGCGCATCGTCATTCCGACGAGCCGGAGTACCTGGTCGCCGGTGAGGTGGCCATAGGTGTCGTTGAAGCGCTTGAAGTTGTCGATGTCGATGACGATGAGGGCGAGGGGGCTGCGCTCGACGAGGGCCTGGTCGAGCGACTTGACCAGCATCTCCTCGAAATGCTTGCGATTGGCTATTCCCGTGAGCGGATCGGTGAGCGATTCCATGCGGACGGCTTCGAGCGTCTCGCGCAGGCCCTCGATCTCGCCGCGCGTCTCGCGCAGGCGCGCCTCCAGGGTCTGGTTCGTGGATCTGACATCCTTGGTCGCGACCACCAGCGAGGATACGATCTCGCGCACCCGGCTGCGATCGACGCTCGCGGAGAGATCGGCCGTGAAGGCTTCAAGCGATTCGCCGTATTTTTGGGTGGAGCCCATGGCGAAATCGATCATTTCCATGACCTGATCGATCTCGGAGATGACGATGGCGCCGGTCTTGCCGGCTTCCTCGGAGAAGCGTTGATTGGCGATGTGCTGGCTGTACAGCGCGTCGATGTCGGCGTCGTCGATCGTTCCCTTTTCCGCCGCGATTCGCTTGATCGCGTCGTTGATCGCCGGTTTATGGCCGGTGACGTAGGTGAACCAGACTTCGTAGGAGCGCGGCGAAGCAGAGGAGCCGTAGGATTTTATCAATTCCAGCGCGCGATGAGCGATCGTGAAGGTCCGCTCCAGGTCTGGTTCAGTCGACTTGATTGACACGATCCCCTCGCCTCCGAAAAAGCCAAACGTGGCGCACCTTCACGGCATCGAATCACGCTTCTTCCGCACGACATCCTGCATTAGAACCACCGATCGATAAACAATCGCTTAACTATTTTTTCGGTTTCGTCCCGGTGGGACGCATGAGGAAGGCCGGGACGTGATCGCCGAAGCCGACGGCGTCGCTGCCGGCGTCCTCACGCTCGTGCCGATCGCGCTGACGGCGCTCGGGAGCCTGCCGCTCGGGAGCCTGCCGCTCGGAAGCCTGCCGCTCGCGTGCCGGACGTTCCGCCGGCTTTGCCGGGGCGGCCGGCTGGGCGCTTGCCTCCGCAGGCGGCTCGCGCTCCGTCCTCGCGCCGCGTGAGCGACGATTTCGCCCTTCACCGCGACCGTCACCCTTGGCTTCCCGCGAAGCATCGCGAACGGCGACGTCTTCACGCGGCTGCCCGGGCTCTTCGCGAGGCGCGGCATCCGCATCGAGAACCGGTTCCGCCTCTGCCGGCTGGCTGCGTGATACCCGCCGGCGGTCGGAACGCTCCTCGCCCTTCTCCTCGCCGCCACGCCGGGAGCCGCCGCGAGAGCGGCCGCGACCCTTGCCCGCTTCCCTTGCGGTCGCAGCGCCGATTTCCTCGCCGGCCGGCTTCGCCCTTGAGCTTTCGCTCTTCGCGCTCGGCCCTTCCCACTCGATGCTCCCGCCGATCAGGCTGTGGATAGCCGACAGCGACTTTTCGTCGGCGGGGGAGACGAGCGTGAAGGCTGCACCTGCGCGACCAGCCCGGCCTGTGCGGCCGATGCGGTGAACGTAGTCCTCCGCGTGGTGCGGCGTGTCGTAGTTGAAGACGTGGCTGACCGCCGGGATGTCGAGACCGCGCGCGGCGACATCGCTCGCGACGAGCAGCTTGACTTCACCCGCGCGGAAGGCGTCGAGCGCGAGCGTGCGGGAGCGCTGGTCCATGTCGCCGTGCAGCGCCACCGCGTCGAAACCGTGACGCACGAGCGAGCGGTGGAGGACGGCGATGTCGCGCTTGCGATTGCAGAAGATGATGCCGTTCTGCAGGTCGACCGCGTTGTTGAGCAGATGGCGCAGCGTCTCGCGCTTGGCCGCCGCCTCGCTGCCCGTCCGCACGAGGCGCTGCGTGATCGTCGTCGCCGCGGAAGCCGGCTTGCTGACCTCGACCTTGACCGGGTTCGACAGAAACGCGTCCGACAGGCGCTGGATTTCGGGAGGCATGGTCGCCGAGAAGAACAGCGTCTGCCGCGTGAAGGGGGTGAGCTTCACGATCCGCTCGATATCGGGGATGAAGCCCATGTCGAGCATGCGGTCGGCCTCGTCGATGACGAGGAGCTCGACGCCCGTGAGCAGCAGCTTGCCGCGCTCGAAATGATCGAGCAGGCGGCCCGGGGTCGCGATAAGCACGTCCACGCCGCGGGTGATCTTGACGTCCTGGTCGCCGAACGAGACGCCGCCGATGAGCAGCGCGACGTTCAGCTTCTGGTTGACGCCGTAGCGGGAGAAGTTCTCCTCGACCTGCGCCGCGAGTTCGCGCGTCGGCTCGAGGATCAGCGTGCGGGGCATGCGGGCACGGGCGCGGCCATGCTCCAGCAGCGTCAGCATGGGCAGCGTGAACGCCGCCGTCTTGCCGGTGCCTGTCTGGGCGATGCCGAGCACGTCCCGGCGCGCGAGCACATGGGGGATAGCCTCGGCCTGAATCGGCGTGGGCTGCGTGTAGCCGGCGGTGGTGACCGCCTGCAGTACCTTCTCGCTAAGTCCGAGGTCTGCAAATGTCATGAATTCTTGGAACCGTTCCGCGGCTGGGATGCCGCATTGCCCTGTCCGCCGGCACGTCTTGTCGAACGGACTCATGAAGACACATCTCGGCTTGTTACGCTTTCGATGCCGTGCGAGGGGACCATATGAGTAAAGTGATGATTGTCAATCATTTGGGGAGGAATAACCGCTCATGGAGCCGATAATCTTCATTCCCGGCCTGAATTGCACGGCCGATCTGTTTCGCGATCAGATCTCGCAACTCGGCGCCGGACACGAAGTCAGGGTCGCCGATCACACGCAGGACGAGTCGATTCCCGATATCGCGGCGCGGTTGCTGCGGGAGACGCAGGAGGAGCGCTTCTGCGTCGTCGGCCTCTCCATGGGTGGCTATGTTGCGCTCGAGGCCTATGCGCAGGACCCCCGTCGCATCGCGCGCCTCGCCCTGCTGGATACCAGTGCCCGCGCCGATACGCCGGAGGCGGCGGAGAACCGGCTCAATCTCATCGGCATGGCGGAGCAGGGCCGCTTCGACGAGGTTTGCGCTATCCTCTGGGGAAAACTTGTCGCGGAAGATCGGCAGGACGATGTGGAACTGCGCAGGCGGGTCGATGCGATGGCTCGCGAAATCGGTCCGGAGACATTCATCCGCCAGCAGCGGGCGATCATGGCGCGGAGCGATCATCGCGCGATGCTGCCGGGGATCGAGATCCCCACGATCGTGCTCGTGGGCTCGGAGGATCAGCTGACGCCGCCCTATCTCGCGCAGGAAATCGCCGAGGCGATCGAGTGGGCCTCGCTCGGGATCATCCCGAATTGCGGGCATCTCTCGACGATGGAGCGGCCTGAGGCGGTGACCCGGGCGCTGGAAGCCTGGCTCGCCACCTAGGTTCTAGCGAATGGGTTGGCCGTTGCAGGGATCGATGCGCGCGGATTGCGCGGCCTGCATGATCGACCCCGTCGTCGGTGGGTCGAAGCGGGACGCGCTGTCCGCCGTCAGCTTTGCGAGAGCGACCCGGTCGGCTTCGCTGTAGGCCCATTGCGAGGCGGCGTAGGCGAGGAAGCCGATGGCGATTGCCGCCTTGAGGATCGTCGAGAGCATGCGTTCGTTCCGGCTGTTGAGAGCCGTGAAGGCCCGGTTCAAGCCGCATTATCGGCAATCAGGGTAAACCAATGGTTGACGCTTCGGATCAATTCTGTCCCGTTATGATGACCAATCGTAAACCATTGCAAAGATGGATCTTTTCCGCGAGATGACCGGCATTTCGGCGAGGCCGGTCGAAACCCGATGACGCTCCTGCGGATGCGGGGAGGGGCGCTACGGCCAAGCCGCCGCATGTGTGGCAGGCCGCTGTCGCGATCTTGCCTCAAAGCGGCGTTTGAGGTGGGGCCGAGCCCGCCTGTCGGGTGAATCACAAATTGGAAAGTTCAAAACCATGAAGCGTATCCTGATCTCCTCGGTGGCGATCCTCGGCCTCTCCAGCGCCGCCCTGGCCGCGGATCTGCCGGCGCGCACGATGGCCCCCTCCTTCGAGCCGACGCCCTTCGCATCCGCCCCGATCTTCACCTGGACGGGCTTCTACGGCGGTGTGAACGCCGGTTACGCATGGGCCGGCGCACGTGCCAACTCGTTCTCGATCCCGACCGGCACCTTCGACAACGGTGTCACCACAGGCGGAACGGTCACCTATGACGGCAAGGACAACCGCGGCGGCTTCACGGGTGGCGGACAGCTCGGCTACAACTACCAGTTCGGGCAGTTCGTCGTCGGCGTCGAGACGGACGTGCAGTATGTCGGCCTCAAGCGCAGCAATGCCACCGCGCTCGTCCCAGCCGGCTTCCCCGCGAGCTACACCGCTCCCCCGATCGGCGGCGGCGTCGACTGGTTCGGCACCCTGCGCGGACGCGCCGGCTACGCCTTCGACCGCGCACTCATCTACGGCACCGGCGGTCTCGCCTACGGCAACGCCAGCGACAACCGGGTCTTCCCGTTCGGCAAGGGCAACGATACGCGCATCGGCTGGGTGGCCGGCGCGGGTGTCGATTACGCAGTGACCGACAACGTCATCGTCGGCCTCGAGGGTCTCTACGTGGATCTGCAGCGCAGCGGCCGCACCGGCAATGGCGGTTCGTATGTGAACAATGCCGGCACGCGGGTTCCCGTCACCGTCAGCCGCAAGGACAATTCGAATCAGTTCGGCGTGGTTCGCGCCCGGGTGAACTACAAGTTCTGATCCGACGCTCATAAAATGCCGTCCCGGTCTCGACCGGGGCGGCACTCAAGCCATCGCCGGTCGGATCCCTCTGCCACCGGAATTCCTGCGGATGAGCAGCATCGAGATGATGGCGACGTTGACCAGGTTGAACGCGATGCCGTTCAGGAACGCCATGTGATACGAGCCGGTCCAGTCGAAGATCGCGCCCGACATCCAGCCGCCGAGCGCCATGCCGAACAGGGTCGCCATCAGCACGACGCCGACACGCATCCCCGCCTCGCGCGGCGGGAAGTACTCCCGCACGATGATCGCGTAGCTCGGCACGATTCCGCCTTGGAACAGGCCGAACAGCGCCGAGATGACGTAGAGGGAGGCGAGGCTGTCGAACATCAGGTAGAGCAGCAGCGAAAGGCCCTGCAGGCTCGATCCGAGCAGCAGCGTCCCCAGCCCCCCGATCCTGTCCGCGATGAAGCCGGAGGCGACGCGGCTGATGATACCGAAGCCGAGCATCAGCGAGAGCATCTCGGCCCCGCGCGCCGCCCCGTAACCGAGATCGCCGCAATAGGCCACGATATGCACCTGCGGCATCGCCATCGCGACGCAGCAGCCGATGCCGGCGACGAGCAGCAGCGTCTGCAGCGTACCCGGCGAGAGCCCGAGCCCTTCCCGCGAGAGGTTGGGGACGATCGTCCCGGCGGCCGGCACCGCGAGGGCAGGGGCCCGGCGGCGCAGGGCGAAGGCGAGGGGGATCATGGTCACGATGCAGAAGATACCGATCCCGGCATGGGTGGCGCGCCAGCCGACATCGTCGATGAAATACTGCACTACCGGGGGCCAGACGGTTCCGGCGACGTAGTTGCCCGAGGCGCAGATGGCCACCGCGATGCCGCGCCGGCGCTTGAACCAGTGCGAGATCTCGGCGATCAGCGGGCCGAAGGTCGCCGAGCTGCCGAGGAACCCGATCAGGATCCCGTGCGCCAGCGCGAACTGCAGCAGGCTCGTCGCGCTCGCAGCCGCGATGTAGCCGAGCCCGAGCGCCAGCGTGCCGCCGACGACGGGGACGACGATGCCGAAGCGATCGGCCATGCGCCCCATCAGGATGCCGCCGAAGGCAAAGCCGATCATGGCGAGCGTGTAGGGGAAGGATGCGCCGGCGCGGGCGACCCCGAACTCGGCCTGCACGGTGGGCAGCGCCACCACGACCGACCACATCCCCACCCCGCCGATCGCACTCAGCATGACGGCCACGAGAAGCCGCATCCAGGCGGCTCTCGAATCGACGTGGGAATCGTCGTATGCAGGCGAGGCGGGCGCGTCGGTCGGCAAAGCTGAAACCCCTTGTGGCAATCTTTGAATATAACGACGATGTCTCTTCTGCCATCGCAATGAGCGGGCACCCGGATCGTCCTTTTCGCACTGGACGGCAGCGAGATAATTCGCGGATCGGGCGCAGCGCCCGGGCGCCTGCGGCAAACTCTTCCCTGCTTTACGTTTTCTTATCCAGCCTGCGTCATGCTGGCCCTCTCTAGGATGGAGCCGACATGCTCGCGCGCAGTAGCCATAGCCGGATCATATACTTCAGCCGCTCGGCGCTGGACAAGGATCCGGTCACACGGGAGGAGCAGCAGCTCCAGCTCGTCCGCACGAGCCGGCGGCAGAACGAGTTTGCCTTGATCACGAGCGTCCTCGTGCTCGACAAGGGCTGGTTCACGCAGATGGTCGAGGGCGACCGCGACGCGCTGAACCAGACCTTCAAGCGCATCACCTCGGACAACCGGCACAAGGATATCCGCATCGTCGAATGGCGCGAGGTGCCCCGGCGCGAACTGCTCCCGTCGCTGGAGCTGATCGATCGACGGTCGGGCATGAACGACATCCTCGACAAGTACAATCTGGACGAGGCCTATCAGCGCGGCACGCCGAAGGCGTCCTGGCTGCGTGAGCTCATCCTCGATCTGCAGGCGAGCCTGCTTTCCAAGCGGGGCATCGAAGTCCTGACCTGAGTTGCGGCGCGTTTTCTTCAGTCAAAGGTTCGAGTACCCAATGTCAGACGATCCATTTCCTTCAGTCCTGATCATCGACGACAACCACAAGATCGGGAAGCTCGTCGTCGAGATCTTCGGTCGGCTGGGCTTTCACGACGTCGAGATGACCACCTCCGGCGTCGAGGGGCTGGAGCTGATCCGGAATGGGTCCTACGGCCTGATCGTCTCCGATCTCGACCTCGAACCCGTCGACGGACTGCAGATCCTGAAGGCGGTGAAGAGCGACGAAAAGCTCTTCAAGATCGCCTTCATCCTCACAGAGACCTCCATCACCTTCGAACAGGTGACGACCGCGCACGCAGCCGGCGTGGACGCCTTCCTGCTCAAGCCGTTCGATATCGCGCTCCTGAAGACGAAGCTGAAGGCGGTGCTGCGCCGGCGCGCCCGCCGCAAGCGTCTCGTGAACGACTGGACGCAGGGCGGGGCCGGGCTTCAGGAAATGGCCTGAAGAATGGAGAAAGCGGCGAGGGGGAGACCTCGCCGCTCTGTCTTGCCGAGAGAAATTGCCGAGAGAAATTGCCGAGA
>Ga0208490_100524_pt1 | contig 22747 bp, 21 predicted proteins | sample SubbioAug_CSWold_FD_184818 | JGI IMG/M metagenome (GOLD analysis project Ga0208490, IMG submission 184818) | Serpentinite rock and fluid subsurface biosphere microbial communities from McLaughlin Reserve, California, USA - CR11Aug_CSWold (SPAdes) | ecosystem: Environmental > Terrestrial > Deep...
TCAAGCCGGCACCCCAGCCGGCCGAGTGATGCAAACGCCGCCGGCCATGCGCCGGCGGTTCCCCCGAACGTTTTCCGGAGATCTGACATGTCCGCTTGCTCCACTCAAACCGCCGCCCCCGCTCCCCGCGCGCCCGTCAAGGTGAATGGCGTGAACATCTCGCGTGCGATGATTTCGCAGGAGACCCAGAACCATCCCGCGCAGAACCCCGTCGGCGCCTGGAAGAAGGCGGCGCTTGCCCTCGTCATCCGCGAGGCGCTGGCGCAGGAGGTGCGCCGGCTCGGCTTCACCGCGACGCCCGCCAGCGACGGCAAGGGGCGCACGGAGACCCAGGACGAGGCCAATATCCGGGGCCTCGTCGAGCACGAGGTCGTCGTCCCCGAGCCGAGCGAGGAGGAATGCGCCCGCTACTACGAGCGCAACGCCGCCCGCTTCCGCGCTCCCGCCGTCGTCGAGGCGGCGCATATCCTGATCTCCGCCGATCGCGAGAATACTGACGCCTATCAGGCGGCGCTGCTCCAGGCGCGGACCATCATCAAGGAGCTGCAGCGCGATCCGGCGCTGTTTCCCGAGTTCGCAAAGGTCTACTCGGCCTGCGCTTCGGGCAAGGAAGGCGGGCATCTGGGCCAGCTGACGCCGGGGGACACGACGCCTGAATTCGAGGCGGCCCTCGCCGGCATGCGCCCACGCTCGATCTCCGCCGAGCCGGTCGAGACCCGATACGGCGTCCACGTCATCCATCTGGAGCGCCGCGAGGAGGGCCGCGTGCTTCCCTTCGAGCGAGTTCGTGAGCGCATCGCCGAATACCTCACGGAATCCGTGCGCCGCCGCGCCCAGGCCCAATACACCGCCCGCCTGCTCGCGACCTGCCGCATCGAGGGCATCGAGGTCGGATCGCCGGGTGATCTGAATGTGTATTGAGCCGCAGCTCTTCTTCTCCCTCCCCTCAGGGGAGGGCCGGGGTGGGGTAGGCCGCGACAGCGGCCTCCCGCGCGGGTGCAGCTGCAATAGGCGTCCCAAATCCTGCACACCCCTTCGCGCTGCGCGCGAATACCCCACCCTTAGTCCCTCCCCTGAGGGGAGGGAGATCTGTTTCGGAATCAGGAGAACGACATGCTGCTCGGTGATCTCATTGCCCGCTTCGACGATGACGCGGTGGCCATGGAAACGCTTCTCGCCATCGGCGATCTCGCCCTGCTGGGGCGGATCGAGGAGGCGGCTGCTCGCGAGGGTGTGACGCCGGGCGAATTCGCCGTCAGCGCCGGACATCGCTTCTGCGACGGCGCGAGCGACGAAGACTGGGTGTCGTTGATCGGGGTCATGGGCCGCACCGACGATCCGGGTACGGTCTGTCTCAGGAAGATGCTCGAATTCGCGCTGCGACCGGCGAAAGCCGCCCATTCCTGCGGTCACCACCACGCCTGACCGGGAGAGATCATGACCTGTCCATCGCTTAGTTCCTGCGCCCCCCTCATAGACGGCCATGCGCGAAAAATCACCTATCTGCGCGTCTCCGTCACCGATCGCTGCGACCTGCGCTGCGTCTACTGCATGTCGGAGCATATGAGCTTCCTGCCCAAGCGCGACCTGCTCTCGCTGGAGGAGCTCGACCGGCTCTGCGGCGCGTTCATCGCGCGAGGCGTGCGCAAGCTGCGGATCACCGGGGGCGAGCCGCTGGTGCGGCGCGACGTGCTCTCGCTGTTCTCGCGCCTCTCGCGCCACCTCGACAGCGGCGCACTCGACGAGCTGACCCTGACCACGAACGGCACGCTGCTCGCGCGCTACGCTGCGGATCTCGCGGCGATGGGGATCAGGCGCATCAACCTCTCCCTCGATACGCTCGATCCCGCACGCTACCGCACCGTCACGCGTTGGGGGGAACTCGGCAAGGTGATGGAGGGGATCGAGGCGGCGCAGAGGGCTGGAATCGCCGTCAAGATCAATACCGTCGCGCTCAAGGGCTTCAACGAGCACGAGATCCCCGCGCTGATCACCTGGGCGCACGGGCTCGGCATGGATCTGACGCTGATCGAGGTAATGCCGCTGGGCGATGTGGGGGAGAACCGCGACGACCAGTTCCTGCCGCTCTCGCAGGTGCGCGCGACACTCGCCGAGCGCTTCACGCTGAACGCCAGCGGCCACGACACGGGCGGCCCGGCGCGCTATGTCGAGGTCGCGGAAACGGGCGGGCGCATCGGATTCATCACGCCGCTCAGCCATAATTTCTGCGAGAGCTGCAACCGCGTGCGGGTCACCTGCACGGGGCATCTCTATACCTGCCTCGGCCACGAGGAGGGTGCGGATCTGCGTGCGGCATTGCGCGGCTCAGAAGGCGACGAGCGGCTGCAGGCGGAGATCGATCGGGCGATCGCGAACAAGCCGAAGGGCCACGATTTCGTCATCGACCGGCGCGGAGCCGCCGCCTTGCCGAGGCACATGAGCGTCACGGGAGGTTGAGATGGCGCGCATCGGAATCCTCACAGTCTCGGACCGCGCGTCAGTGGGGATCTATCGCGACGAAAGCGGCCCGGCCATCGCGGAGGTGCTCGCCGACATCCTCGCCACGCCCTTCGAGGCCGTTTCGCGCATCGTTCCCGACGGCGTCGAGAGCGTGCGTGACGCCATCGTCGCGCTCGTCGACGAGGAGGGCTGCGATCTCGTCCTCACCACCGGGGGCACGGGACCCGCGCCGCGCGATCTCACGCCGGAGGGAACGCAGGCCGCCTGCGAGAAGATGATGCCGGGCTTCGCCGAGGTGATGCGCCGCGTCAGCCTCGAACAGGTGCCCACCGCCATGCTCTCGCGCCAGACGGCCGGCATCCGGGGGAGGGCGCTCGTCGTCAACCTGCCCGGAAAGCCTTCGTCGATCCGCATCAGCCTGATCGCGATCTTCCCCGCCATTCCATATTGCCTCGATCTCGTGGGGGCGGCGTTTCTGGAGACCGATCCGGACGTGGTGCAGGCGTTTCGCCCACCGCAGAACACCTGAGCGGCGCGCCGCCGAGTATCTCCAGATAACGAAACAAGGCGGGAATGTGGCTTGACAGTTTTTACATTTCATAACCAGATCGGAGTAATATAATTTATGGTCTCGAATCCGGGACAGGGTTCGGGCATGTGTCTGGTTTCGTATCCAGGCGTCCTTCCTTCGATCCTGTCTCGTGGAAGCCGGCGTTCTGGGGGCGCTGATCCATGCTCGTCGTCGGACGCTATCTCTCGATCCTGGCCCTCGCTCTTGCGGTAACGCTTCCGCCGCAGTCTGCGCTCGGGCAGGCGGACATCTTCTTCAACCTGATGGGCCGCGCGATCGAGCAGGGGGTGCGCCAGCAGCAGATCGACGAGAGCCGACGCCGGGAACAGGGCGAGCGCGAACGGCGGGCCAATGCCGAGCGCGAGCGCGAGATCGCGCTGATCAGGCAGGTCCAGACGAACCTGCAGCGGCTGGGCTTCTACAACATGCGCGTGGACGGCAGCTACGGCCCGGGCACGCAGGCGGCCGTCACCGCGTTTCAGCGCGCCTTCAAGCTGAAGGTCGGCCAGATGACGCAGGATCAGATCTCCTATCTCGCGCAGGTGGTGGAGTCAGGCTACCGTTCGGCCGAGGATTATCGCGCCGGCACCAATGCCGGCTTTTCGTCCCGCGCGGATTGGGAAGCAGCCCGTCGCGGCGGCTTTCCGGATGCGCAATCGGTGCGCGAGGCGCGTGAGCAGGGAATTCCCGACTACGAGACCTTCCGGGAGTATCGCAGCTCCGGCTTCGGAAATTTTCGGGACTTCCGTGGAGCGAGGGAGCAGGGCTTCGTCAAGCGCGTATCCTATGAGGAAGCGCGCCGGCTCGGATTGTCTTCGCAGTCGGATCTCGACGCCTTTCGCAAGTCGAAGTTCGTTTCCGCAGAGGAGTTCCTCCGGGAGCGTGCGCGGGAGCAGGAGCGCGCGGCGATCGTCGAGAACTGCCGCACGCTCTATGCCGGGCGTCAGTGGCTCGAGGCCGCATCGGCGTGCCACGCCGCGATGGCCGTCGCCCCCAGCGATACGGTGGTCCAGGTCGCCCATGCGACCGTCTCGCGCCAGCTCTCCGCCCTTGAGGATGCGGCGCGCGTCGAGCTCGTGCGGATCGAAACAGCGCTGAGCGCCGCGCAGGCGAAGGACGGGCCGCAGGCGAAGGCGGCGCAGGAGCTCGTCGATCAGGCGGCCGAGAGCGAGGCCACCATCGGGCGCATCAGGCAGGTCCGTCTCGCTTCGCAATGCATGGAGGCCAGCGCCGCGAATCGGTGGCGGGAGGCGCTCGAGGCCTGCAGCGAAGCCGTTGACGCCAGCCCGGACAATCCGGAGATGGTGGCCAGGCTGCGCGAGGCGCAGGGCAAGCTCGGCGAGGAGGAGCGGCAGGCGGTGGCGGAGCGCGACCGGCTCGCGCTCGTCAACGCCCGCGCTGGAGCCCGGGCGCTCATCGCCGACATCGAGGACTACGCTTCCAATGGCGGTCGTTTCGCCAGCGGGCTCGATCTCGCACGCGCGTTGCTGGCGTTGAAGAACGTCAGCGATTCGCCGGAAGTCGAAGTCATCGGGCAGGCGCGGGCGAGCCTCGCCGAAATTCTCCAGGCGGAAGGCGATTTCGAGGCCTACGTGGCGCGCAAGACGCAGGTCGGGAACGCGGCCCGGGCCGAGGCCGCGCTCGCCGCGCGCGCCAACGCCGAGCGTCTCGACGGCTTCATCAAGGACCACATCGCCCGCAACATCCTTTCGCCGCACATGGAAGTGCTCCTGAGATTGCAGGAGAACCTCTCCCGCGCCATCGCCAAGGACGATCTCGACGGCGTCGTCGCCGCGCAGAAGTTCGCCTCCGACAGCCTCGGCGAGATCGGTCTGGCCAGCGAAGCCCGCGCCTTCGTCCTGCGCCCGGCCGAGCGGGCGGAGCAGCTTCGCACGGACGCGGCGGCCTCCGAAACCCGGCGGCTGGAACTAGAGGGCGTGGTTCGGCAGAGCCGCGAGCTGATCTCATCGATCGAGGATTATCTCTCGTCCGGCGCAGGCTTTGTCGAGGCGCTGCCCGTCGCGCGCGGCCTCAACGCGCTCAAGAACAGCCTCGCCACTCCGGAGGCCGGGCCGATCGAGGAAGCGCGGGCTGCGCTTAGCGGCATCGTGGTGCGCGAGCAGGGCTATGCGCAGCATGTGGAGCGCCGCAACCGCGCGGCCGCCGTCGCGCGCGCCAACGCACTGGTCACGGCACGTGCAAGGGCGGGGCAGCTCGATGCCTTCGTGCAGAGCCATATCGCCGCAAACACGCTCTCGCCCCATCTGGCCGAGCTGCTGGACCTCCAGGATCGCCTGTCGGCAGCGCTGGCGAGCGGCGATCTCGACGATATCGTCAATGCGCAACAGGTCGCGACATCGACGCTGCAGGCTCTGGCGCTGACGAGCGCCGCCGAAGACTTCGCCCGCCGCAGCGCGGAAGCGCCGGACCTCGATCTGGAGCGCTCGGAGAGCGGCTTCGTCATCAGCGCCTCGAATGCAGCGCTTCTCTCGGGCGACGCCCGCGACATCGTGGTGCTGCACAACCTCACTGCATCCGCCCCGCATCTGGCGCGGAACATCCTCGGCGACCTCGTCTTCGACGGCGGCGTGGCGCGCGCCTGCTGGTATCACGCCCCGCCCGCCGTCTCGCTTCCCGTCAAGCTGATGCGCCGCAGTCTCGCAGAGCGAGGAATCGATCATATTCAGGGGGGTCGGCGATGCGGCACGACCGAGATCGCGCGGCAGGATCTGGTCCTCCTCCAGCGCGGGGATTTCCTCGGCTCGGACCCGCTCTACGCAAAGCCCCTCATCGACGCCTTCGAGGACGGCACCCTGCTGCACCTCGAAACGCTCGAATGGGCGCAGCTCGAGGCCCGCGAGACCGAAATGGCGGCACTCGCCGACACCATCCTGCGCGACATCGCGGACAAGGCGCGGGAAGGCTTCGGCTTCATCCTGCTCGACGGCGGCTCCAACAATCTCTGCGTCGTGGAAACCGCCGACATGCCCAGTCACATGGCCCTCCTCGCCAGCCGGCAGGACGACGTCAGCCTGCACATCGCGAACGCGTCGCGCATGAGCGACGCGACCCTGGACCGGACCTTCATCAGGGTCCAGCGCGATCAGTGCGCGGCGATCTACGCCGCCCGCGACGATCTGGAGACGGTGCTGGGGGCGCTCGCGCGCGAACGGATCGCGCATGCCGTCGTGCCGCTCTGGTTCACGCCGGAGGACGTCGCGCAAAGCGCGGCCGCGCTGGCCGAAGCCGAGCTCGCGGCCACCCGTTCGCGCCAGGAGCGGGTCTCGCAGGCTGCTCTGGAGCGCGAGAAGCGTGAGACGGCGGAGACGATCCGCCTGCGCCGCCAGGAAGAGCTGCGCGATCGCTATTCGCAGGAAGCCCGCGCCGCCTTCAACGATCTGTCCGCCGATATCCGCCTTCTGATCGAGGAGGGGATTCCAAGGACGGGACTCGAAGGGCAGGAAGGCGAGGAAAAGGAAGGCCAGGAAAAGGAAAACGGGGACGCAGCAGGGGGCGGTAACGACGGGCATGCCGGGCGGGAGCGCGCGCGCATCCTGGCGGAGCTGTTCCCGCGATTGACCGAGTGGCGCGAGCGCCATGTCGGCGACCAGTGGGAAATCGATGCGGTAGACAGCGAGATGCGGGATTTCGGCACCGGCGTCTGGAAGGAGCGTCGCGCGGAAGCCGTGTTCGCGCGGGTGCAGGTGGATTCGAAGAACCGGACGCTGGGCGATTACCGACGCCACTGCTTCCTCGTCGGGTATCTCGTCGATGCGGAATTCGGGCTGCAACGCGACCCGCTGGAGGCTTCGTGCGATGACGACGAGGCGGGGCTGGTCGCCTGGAAGATCGGGCACGCATTCGAAAGCCGTTGGTGGGCACAGGTCGAGTAGCCCGCGCCTTATGGGGGCAACCTCGCGGGCAGCCCGCAGGCGCATCGTCGCCTCGGCTCTACTTGCGCAGGCGGTAGACGAGGGCGAGGCGGGCCATCCGCTGCAGTGCGCCCGAGCCGTTCAGGAGATGAGCGGCGATGGCTCCGGCAAACGCCCCGGCGGAACTCGCCGCCGCATCGCGCAAGCCCCCGGTGCGTCCGGGGATGAATTCCTGAAACACTTCCATCGTGAACGAAAAGCCGCACAGCAGAACCGCCGCCGCCGCGGCATGAGTGATCGACGAGCGGCCGAGCACCAGGATGAAGGCGACCCCGAGATACGCCCCGAAATGCTCCACCGTCTTCGGCATCCCCGTCCGGATCTGGAGATCGCCGGGCACGAGCGAGAGTACCGCGATGAGCACGATGCCGACGATGCTGAGGATGCGCAATAACGACAAGCCGATGACCCCTGTTGCCAGGTGTTGTAGCAAGGCGATCCCAACAAATCGTGAAGCGCCGGAAGGGAGCGCCGTGCCGGATCGACGCTGGTGGTCAAGACGCAAAGGCCGAAGATTGGACCGCATCTACCAAGCAGTAGGATTCAGAAGCACGCGGCACTTCGCTAGGCGAGGGCAGTCGTCATCTGCGCTTCAGCGTCGCCCATCCCGCCGTCGATGGCATGCATATCGGTTTGCCAGGGGGCGCGATCTCTGGCAAAGCGGCCGAAGCCGTGGCGGGAATTTTCATGAACCGAGTCGATGAAGGCGAAGAGCCGTTGGTGCGGCGGCGCCGGGTGTTCTATCTGCCCGGCTACGATCCTCGACGGCCGTCCGTCTACCGCGATCTGTTCGCAGGCGAGTTCGACAAGGCATCAATCCTGCGGGGATACTCGGCGCAGGCGGGCGAACTGGACGAAGCCGATCCCGTCGCTCCCTCCTTCACGATCGAGGCCGATTTTTCGAACGTAGATTCTGCGGATGTCGCGATCGAGGCGCACGTTTCGATTCTGCGCTGGGACGATCTCGCGCGACCGGTCTACCGCGAGAAGTTGGTTCCGCGCCTGCCGAAGCTCTTTCGCGTCGGGTGGGGCCTGCTCCGGCGAGGCGTTTTCGCGCGGGTCGCCCGGCTCGACTGGCAGTTCGCGGCCTTCCTGCTCTACCCCTATGCGATGACGCTTCTCGCCATCGGCTCGGTCGCCGCATCCGCTGTCGGGGCGGGGGTCCTCGCGGCGAAGCTGGTATCGCCTGTTGCTCCGATTGTCGCCCTCCCCATCGCCGTGGCACTCGCCGCCAGCGCCGGCGCGGCGATCGCGGGGTGGTTCTGGCTGCGCGTCGAGCGATCGCTGTACCTGCGCTACCTGCTCGAGGATTGGCTGTTCTCGTTCGCGCACGAGCGCGGCGAGACCGATCTGCTGGCGGATCGTCTCGATGCCTTCGCCGCCAGGATCGCCGACGCCGCGGCAGATCCCGAGATCGACGAGGTGCTCCTGATCGGCCATTCCTCAGGCGCGTTTCTCGCCCCCGAGACGCTGGCGCTGGCGCTCGATCGCCACATCGATCCCGCCTCCGGCACGACCAGGATCTCGCTGCTGACGATCGGCGCCATGGCTTCGCTGATGCTGCTGATCGATCGCGAAAGCCGCTATGCCAAGGCCCTGTCGCGCCTCGCGGACGAGCCGCGGATTTCGTGGTTTGAGGTCCAGAGCCGCCACGACGTCATGAACATGTGCCCGGTCGATCCGGTCGCGGTTTCGAGGCTGTTCGACGGTCGCCCGGCCTTGCCGCGCTGGCCGCATATCCTGCGGCTGTCGATGCCTCAGCTGGTCGAGCCGGGGAAGCTCGGCCTGTTTCGCGAGCGGCTGCGCTTCTTTCGCAACCATTTCCGCTTCATCGCCGCAAATGATCGACTTGAATGGTACGACTTCTACGGAATGATCGCAGGCAATCGGACGCTCAAAGCCCGGCTCGGAAGCATGTCGCCGAGCTTTCGCAAGCCCGGCGACAATTGCAAGCCCGGCGACATTTTCAAGCCCGGAGGCAGTCGCTGATCAATCACTCGGGCCCGCGGCGATCCCGACGGGCTGCCCGACGAGCGTCACGAACAATTCGCCGTCACCGAGCAGGCGGCTGGCTGCACGTCGCGCATCCTCGATGCCGACTGCTTCCACGAGATCGTTGCGGATGTTGACATAGTCGATGCCGAGATCCTCGAGCTGGATCTGGACGAGCTGACTCGCGATGCCGCTGGAGCTGTCGAAGCGCAGGGCGTATGAGCCGGTGAGGAAGCGCTTGGCGCTTTCCAGCTCCTCTACGGTCGGGCCCTCGGTCGCCATCCGTTCGACATTCGCGCGCACGAGTTCGAGCGCTTCGCCGGCGCGGTCGTTGCGCGTGGCGAGCCCGCCAATCAGGACGCCCGCCTTGTCGAGGGTCTGGAGTGCGGTGAAGACGGAGTAGACCAGCCCGCGCTCCTCGCGCACCTCCCGGAAGAGCCGTGAGGTGAAGCTGCCGCCGCCGAGAATGTGGTTGACGACGAGTGCCGCCATGAAATCGTCGTCGTCACGCATGAGCCCGGGGCGACCAAAGCGCATCACGGTCTGAGGGATGGGCAGCTCGATCAGGAGTTCGGGTGCCCCGGCGAAGGGATCGACAGCCGGCACCGGTCGCAGTTCTGCGCTCTGCGGAAGGCCGCCGAAGATCTCGTCGAGCAGGGGTGCCAGGTCCGCCGCCACGATATCGCCGACGACGGCGACGACGAGGTTGTCGCGGGCAAATTTCGCCTCGTGATAGGCGTTCAGATCCTCGACGGTGATCGCCTCAACGCTCTCCAGTGTCCCCTGGACCTGTCGCGAATAGGGGTGGCCGCCGAACACCGTCTCCGACCAGGCGCGACCGGCCATCGCATTGGGATCCTGCAGTTCGCGACGCAGCCGCGCCTGCCCCTGCGCGCGGCGTCGCTCGACGGCGTCGGCGTCGAAGCGCGGCTCCGTGATCGCGAGGCGCAGAAGCTCGGCGCCGCTCTCGCGGTTCTCCGACAGCGTGCGCATGCTGCCGTAGAAGGCGTCGCGCCCGGTGCTGAAGGAGAGCTCGACATTGGAGTCCCGCAGGCGCTCCTGGAAGGCCTGCGAGTCGAGATCGCCGGCACCCTGATCGAGCAGCCCGCTCACCATGTCGGCGACGCCGGGCAGATCTTCCGGATCCTGGGCTGCGCCCCCGCGGAAGGCGATGCTGATGCCGATCAGCGGGATCGTGGGTTCGGCCACGAGCCACGCCTCTACCCCGCCCGGCGAGACCACGCGCTCGATGTCGATGGCGTAGGCGGATGGAATGGCGGCGAAGCAGGCGGCCACGGTGATGGCGGCGATCCGCGCGACGCGGTTGGGCAGGATGCCCGAGCCGAGGAGTTTCATCTGATGTCTCCGATGTCGTGCAGCGTCAGCCGGAAGTGGCCGGCGTCTCTGTGTCGGTGGTGGTGACGGGGGCGCTGCGGAGATAGCCGGTGACCGAGCGCTCGTCCGTGAGATAACGACGCGCGGCGGCTGCCACATCCTCCGCGGTGACCGCGCGAATGCGGTCGATCCAGGAGTGAACGTCCTCCACCGTCGAGCCGGTCGTCAGCGCCGTGCCGTAGATCCGGGCGAGCGAGGACTGGCTGTCCTGCGCGAAGACGGTGCTGGCGATGAGCGAGTTTCGCGTGCGCTCCATCTCCTCGTCGGTGGGCCCGTCCTCGGCCATCCGCGCGATCACGCGGTTGAAGCCGGCGGCGAGATCCTCCAGCGAAACGCCGGGTGTCGGCAGTCCGAACACGGTCACCTGCGTGTCGTCGAGTGACGAGCCCTGGTACCAGGCGCCGACGGAGGTGGCGATCTGTTCGTCGAGGATGAGCTGGCGGTAGAGCCTGCCGGTCTCGCCGCCGCCGAGGATGCCGGCCAGCATGTCGAGCGCCTCGGCTTCGCCGGGCTGCGCCGTCGCGTAGCTCGGGGCGAGCCAGACGCGCCGGACGTTCTCCTGATCGACCCGGGGGCTGACGAGCGTCACCTCGCGCCTGGCGACGGGCTCGGGCTCGCGCGGACGGAAGCGATCGCCGGGCTCCGCGCGCCGCTCGACCTGGCCGTAGGTGGCCTCCGCGAGTTCGCGAACCTCCTCGGCCGTCGCATCGCCGGCGACCACGAGGACGGCGTTGTTGGGGGTGTAGAAGCGATCGTAGAAGGCGAGGGCGTCTTCGCGGTTCAGGGTCTCGATTTCGTGCAGCCAGCCGATCACGGGCAGCCGATACGGGTGCGACTGGTAGAGCGTGGCGCTGACCGCCTCGCTCAGCTGCGACGATGGATCGTTGTCGACCCGGCTCGCCCGCTCCTCGATGACGACCTGCAACTCGGCCTCGACCTGCGCGTCGGTGAGCGTGAGGTTCGACATGCGATCGGCTTCGTACTCCATCATCAGGCCCAGATGCTCGCGGGCCACGCGCTGGAAGTAGCCGGTGTAATCGGCTGAGGTAAAAGCATTTTCCTGGCCACCGAGTTCGGCGATGACGCGGGAGAACTCACCCTCGGGGCGGGTTTCCGTGCCCTTGAACATCAGGTGCTCGAGGAAATGCGCGATGCCGGACTTGCCGGGCGGCTCGTCGGCCGCGCCGACCTTGTACCAGAGCATGTGGGTGACGACCGGCGCGCGGTGATCGGGCACCACGACGACCTGAAGGCCGTTGTCCAGCGTGAAGGTCGAGACGTTCTCGCCGAACGTCGCTGCCCGGGCATGTCCTGCAGATCCAAATCCTGCAAATCCCGCTGCGAGGACGAGACCGAGCGCGGCGGCGAACCCCATCGATGTGAGGCTCGATTTGACGAGGCTCAGGGACCTCAAGGTCATCGGCAACTCCAGTTCGAATCTGTGCGGCCGCACCGTTGCGGCGAATGACGTATACGCGAAACTTACGTCGCGGTTCAAATTTCGCGTCAGGCGGCAAATCCGCGCGGCGCGGCGAGGTGCAAGTGGCATATCGCCATCACGATTCAGGCAAATCTGCGCCGGGATGATGGTCTATCGTGCCGGCGCAACGAAGCTTCGGGAGCTGTATTCACTCATGTCACCACTGCTCGGCACGCCCTTGACCCTGCGCAGCGTCACGCTGCCGAACCGCATCGCCATCTCGCCGATGTGCCAGTACTCCGCCACCGACGGCTTCGCGGACGACTGGCATCTGACGCAGCTCGGGCGTTTCGCCATCGGCGGCGCGGGGCTCGTCTTCACCGAGGCGACGGCGATCGCGGCTGAGGGCCGCATCACCCATGGCTGCCTCGGCCTCTGGTCGGACGAGCAGATCCCGGCGCTCGCCCGGATCGCGGCGTTCATCAGTTCGCAAGGGAGCGTGCCCGCGATACAGCTCGGCCATGCGGGCCGCAAGGGCAGCATGCAGCGACCCTGGCACGGCAACGGTCCGCTCGACGAGAGCGATTTCGCCCGGGGCGAGCACGCCTGGGAGATCGTCGCGCCGAGCGCGGTTCCGATGGATGAGGGCTGGCTGATGCCGCGTCCCCTCGAGCGGGCGGACATGGACCGGCTCATCGCGCAATGGGTCGCGGCCGTGCACCGGGCGCGGGAGGCGGGCTTTGCCGTCGTCGAACTTCATGCGGCCCACGGCTATCTGCTGCATTCCTTCCTGTCGCCCCACAGCAACAAGCGCAACGACGCCTATGGCGGCGACAGGGCCGGGCGGGCGCGCTTCCCCCTCGAAGTGGCTCGGGCGGTGCGCGAGGCGTGGCCGCAGGACCGCCCGCTCTTCGTGCGCGTCTCGGCGGTGGATGGCATCGACGGGGGCTGGGACGTCGAGGATACGGTGTGGTTCGCGCAGCGCCTGAAGGAGATCGGGATCGACGTGATCGACTGCTCGTCCGGCGGCCTCGCGGGCTCTGCCACGGCGGCGAAGGTCAAGCGCGGGCCGGGCTTCCAGCTACCCTATGCGGAGGCCGTGCGACGCGAGACCGGGATGCCGACCATGGCCGTCGGGCTGATCCTGGAGCCGCAGCAGGCGGAGGATGCGCTCAAGGCCGGGAAGGCGGACATCATCGCCATCGGACGCGAGGCGCTGGCCAATCCGAACTGGCCGGTGCAGGCTCTGGCGACGCTGGAAGGCTCGGGGCCGGAGACGTTTCGGCGCTGGCCGCAACAGGCCGGCTGGTGGCTCGAGCGTCGTCAGCAGGCGATGGCGGCATGGAAAGATTGAATAAGGCGAGAATCGATTCAGCAGAGAGAGGATGATCAATGACGAAAGCGGTCGTGACCGGACATTCCCGCGGCCTCGGCGCCGCCATCGCGGAGGCACTCCTGAGCGAGGGCATCCCCGTACTCGCCCTGTCGCGCAAGGGGAACGCGGAGCTGGCGGAACGCTTCGGCGATGCGCTCAGCGAGGTGGCGATGGATCTCGCCGACGGGCAGGCCTGCGCCGAATGGGCCGGAAGCGATGCGCTGGCGCGGTTCCTCGATGGCGCATCCCGCGTGCTACTCGTCAACAACGCCGGTGTCGTGGAGCCGATCGGGCCGGCGGGGTCGCTCGACGCCGCAGAAATTGTCCGCGCCGTCACGCTCAACGTCGCGTCTCCCATCGTCCTCGCCAACGCCTTCCTCGCAGCGACGCGCTCCATCGCGGACCGGCGCGTCCTGCACATCTCGAGCGGGGCGGGGCGAAGCGCCATCCCGGGCTGGAGCGTCTATTGCGCCACCAAGGCGGCGCTCGATCGCCATGCGCAGACGATTGCGGCGGACGATCTCTCCGGCGTCCGGGTGGAGAGCCTCGCGCCGGGTGTCATCGATACGGACATGCAGGCGCAGATCCGGGCGACATCGCCGGAGCAGTTCGTCATGCGCGAGCGTTTCGTGGCGCTGAAGGAGAATGCGGGGCTGACCAGTCCGGAGGCGTGCGGCCGGGAGGCGGTCGCGCATCTGCTGGGTCCGAAATTTGGCCTCGACACCGTCACCGATCTGCGCACGCTCGCCTGACGCTTCGGCGACATGCCCAGACCCTAAACGCCCAGACCGAAGCGCATCACGAAGTAGACCGCCGTCCAGACGAGGGCATAGGCACCGATCTTGAGGCCCTTGCCTTTGCTGTCGAAGATGCGGGCGGCGCGTGCGCGCTCGGTCGAGATGAACGCCATGAACACGACCAGCGAGGCGACGCCCCAGAAACCGCTGATGAACAGCAGCAGCGCAACCCCCGCCGTGAGGGGATCGCCTGCGCCACCGATGAGCGTGAAGGCCGGAAGGGCCGAGAGGAATGGCCAGGCGGCGAGCGCCGGCGTGACGATCGCCCAGGCGATGATGGTGTTCACGTCGCTCTTCAGCGTCGGTTGAGAATCCTGCAAGAAAATGCGCCCCTCTGTTCATTCACCCTACGCGTACGTCGAAAGGTCACGCTTGGACCCGTGCCGGGGGTGCGACATTCCGTCGAGGCGTCAGGAGCCGGCGCGGCGCAGTCTCCGGATCGCGAGATCGAGCTCCGACAGAAAACTCGACCGGTCGCGCGGCGAAAAGGGCTTTGGCCCGCCAGTCACCGTTCCCGCCTCGCGCAGATCCGTCATGAGGTTGCGGGTCGCGAGCGCCATGCCGATGGAATCCGGGGTGAAGGCCCGCCCGTTGGGAGCGATCGCGATGGCGCCGGCCTTTATGCAGCGATCGGCAAGCGGGATATCGGCGGTGATCACGATCGATCCCGGGCCGACCCGTTCGGCGATCCAGTCATCCGCCACGTCAAGCCCCTCGCCGACGATCATGCGCTGAAACAGCGGGTGCCGCGGGATGTTGATGAAGCTGTTGGAGACGACGAGCACCGGCACCGCGTGGCGCTCGGCGACCTTGTAGATCTCCGCCTTCACCGGGCAGGCATCGGCATCGACGTAGATTGTGATCGTTGTAGCGTCCGCGCTCATGCCGATCGGTATCCTGCGTGGGGACGCTCGGTCAAGGCACGGCCAATTCACAAATATTATCGGTTAATATGAATATCAAAACATTGTAAGACGGAAATACGGATAGACACGCGTTTGTCGATGTGAAATATAGCCTGCCGGAGGTTCGCAAATGGCGATCGAAATCGGCGGCATCACACGGCAATTCGCGGCGACGCAGGTGCTTCGCGGCATCGATCTGTCGATCGGCGACGGCGAGCTCGTCGCGCTGCTCGGGCCCTCCGGCTCCGGAAAAACGACGCTGCTGCGCATCCTGGCGGGGCTGGATTGGCCGAATTCCGGCGAGCTACGGGTCGATGGGGCGGATTGGCTCGCGCTGGAAGCGCAGCGTCGGCGCGTCGGCTTCGTTTTCCAGCATTACGCCCTCTTTCCGCATATGAGCGTATTCGACAACGTCGCCTTCGGGCTCACGATCCGCCCGCGGGCAGAGCGCCCCACGAAGACGGAGATCGCCCGCCGGGTCGCGGAGCTGCTCGCGATGATGCAAATACCGGATCTCGGCTCGCGTTATCCCGCGCAGCTCTCGGGCGGCCAGCGGCAGCGCGTGGCGCTCGCCCGGGCGCTCGCGATCGAGCCGAAGGTGCTGCTCCTCGATGAACCCTTCGGCGCGCTCGACGCCGCGATCCGCAAGGACTTGCGCGGTTGGCTGCGGCGGCTCCACGACCAGCTCGGCACCACCACCGTCTTCGTCACGCACGATCAGGAGGAGGCCTTCGAACTCGCCGATCGCGTAGTGATCATGGCGGAGGGGCGCATCGAGCAGATCGGGAGCGCCGACGAGATCTACCAGCGTCCCGCGTCGCCGTTCGTCGCCCGCTTCCTCGGTGGGGCGAACGAGCTTTCCGTCACGGTGCAGAGCGGCCGCATCCACGCGCCGGGCCTCGACATCTCCGCCCTCGGGCGCTTTGCGATCGGCGACGGCGAGGCCAGCCTCTTCGTGCGCCCGCACGAGATCACGCTTGAAGCGGAGGCGGGCGCGCCGGCGCGGATCGCTTCCGTATCATCGACCGGCCCGAGTTTCCGCTTCACTGTTGCCGTTCCGGCTTTCGATGCGCCCGTCGAGGTCGAGATGACGCGCCGCGAGGCCGAGGGCAGGGGGCTCGCGCGCGACGCCAGCGTGCGTGTCGTCGTGCATGCCGCGCGGCTGTTCAGCGCCCCGGAGCGCAGGGCGCAATCCCTTTCCGTCGCTGACAGTGCGGCGCAGGCCGAGAGCAGGCGCAAGCGCCTGTCGGTCTGACTTCAACCCAAACAACATCCCAAGCGGAGACACTTTCGATGAAACGTTCACTCGCCCTTGCGGCGGCGCTCTTTCTCGCCGCCTCGCCCTACGCCGCGCAGCCCGTCGCCGCGCAGCAGACGGAGATCCTCAACGTCTCCTACGACATCGCCCGCGAGCTCTTCGCGCAGATCAACCCGGCCTTCGCCGAGCACTGGAAGGGGCAGACCGGGCAGGATGTCACGATCGACCAGTCGCATGGTGGCTCGTCGCGTCAGGCCCGCGCCATTCTCGAAGGCCTGCAGGCCGATGTCGTGACCTTCAACCAGGTCACCGACGTGCAGGTGCTGCATGATCGCGGCGATTTGATCCCCGCCGACTGGCAGGAGCGCCTGCCCAACAACGCCTCGCCGTATTACTCGCTCCCCGCCTTCCTGGTGCGCCCGGGCAATCCGAAGAACATCCAGGACTGGAGCGACCTCGTGCGCGAGGGCGTGCAGCCCATTTTCCCCAACCCGAAGACCTCGGGCAACGCCCGCTACACCTATCTCGCGGCCTTCGCCTATGCGCTGGAGCATGAAGGCGGCGACGAGGAGAAGGCGAAGGAATTCGTCGGCAAGCTTCTCGCCAACGTTCCCGTCTTCGATACTGGCGGGCGCGCGGCGACGACGACCTTCGTCGAGCGCAACATCGGCGACGTCCTGATCACATTCGAGGCGGAGGTGAACAACATCTCGCGCGAATATGGCGATGGCGGCTACGAGATCGTCGTCCCCTCGCTCAGCGTCCTCGCCGAATTCCCGGTGAGCCTCGTCGATGATGTCGTCGATCGCAAGGGCACCCGCGACGTCGCCACCGCCTATCTGGAATTCCTCTACAGCGAAGAGGGCCAGACGATCCTCGCGCAGAACTTCAACCGCGTGCATCACCCCGAGGTGCAGGCGCAGTTCGCAGAGCAGTTTCCGGAAGTCCGCCTCATCGAGGTCGATGAAGTCTTTGGCGGCTGGGAGCAGGCAACCGAGAAGCACTTCGCCGACGGCGCGATCCTAGACCAGATCTTCGTCAACCGCTGATCCGGCAGAAAGCCACGCCATGTACACCCAAAGCCCGGCCGCACCTGTTCGCGCAACGCCAGTTCGCGCCAAACGCGTCCTGCCGGGCTTTGGCCTGACGATGGGCTGCACGATGCTCTATCTCGGGATCATCGTGCTGCTCCCCCTCGCAGCCCTCCTCCTGAAGGCCGGCGAGATCGGCCCCGCGCGCTTCTGGGCGATCATCTCCTCGCCGCGCGCCGTCGCCGCCTTCCAGATCACCTTTGCCGCCGCCGCCATCGCAACCGCGATCAACGCGGTCTACGGCCTCCTCATGGCCTGGATCCTGGTGCGATACCGCTTTCCCGGACGCCGGGTGCTGGACGCGCTGATGGACGTGCCGTTCGCGCTCCCCACCGCTGTGGCCGGGCTTGCGCTGACCGCGCTCTACGCTTCGAACGGCTGGTTCGGCTCGGTTCTCGAACCTGGCGGCATCAGAATCGTCTACACCATTTTCGGCGTTGCGCTCGCCATGGCCTTCACGAGCGTGCCCTTCGTGGTGCGCACGGTGCAGCCGGTGCTGGAGGATCTCGATCCGCAGATCGAGCAGGCCTCGGCGACGCTGGGCGCATACCCGTTGACGATCTTCCGCCGCGTCGTCTTCCCGGTGATCTTCCCCGCCTATCTCAGCGGCTGCGCGCTCGCCTTCGCGCGATCGCTCGGCGAATTCGGCGCGGTCGTCTTCATCGCCGGCAATATCCCATTCCAGACCGAGATCGCCTCGCTCCTCGTCTTCATCCGGCTGGAGGAATTCGATTATCCCGCAGCCTCGGCGATAGCCGCCGTCCTGCTGATTTCGGCCTTCCTGATCCTCCTCACGACGAACGTGATCCAGGCCTGGGGCCTGCGCTACAAGGTCCGCAACGCATGAGCGCCGTCGATCGCCTCGCCCTCCCGCCGGGCGCGGGTTACGCACCCAGCCCGCTCGTCCCGCGCCTGCTGATAGGGCTCGGCCTCGTGCTCACGGCGATCTTCATCGTCACGCCCCTCGTCGTCATCTTCGCGCAGGCGTTTGCGCGGGGGGTGGACGTCTATTTCGCGAACATCCTCGCGCCCGATACGCTGCACGCGATCTATCTGACGATGCTCGTGGCCGTCATCGTCGTGCCGATCAACATCACCTTCGGCGTCGCGGCGGCCTGGGCGATCACCAAGTTCAGCTTCCGGGGCAAGAAGCTGCTGCTGACGCTGATCGAGATCCCCTTCTCGATCTCCCCCATCGTCGCGGGGGTGACCTACCTCCTGCTCTACGGAGCGCAGGGCCTGCTCGGGCCGTGGCTGATCGGGATGGATATCCGGATCATGTTCGCGCTGCCGGGCATCGTGCTCGTCACGCTGTTCGTGACGAGCCCGTTCGTCGTGCGCGAGCTGGTGCCGCTGATGCAGGTCCAGGGCAGCGAGCAGGAGGAAGCCGCCGTGACGCTGGGCGCGAACGGCTGGCAGACCTTTCTGCGCGTCACGCTGCCGAACATCCGCTGGGCGTTGCTCTACGGCGCGGTGCTCTGCTCGGCGCGCGCCATCGGAGAGTTTGGGGCGGTCTCCGTCGTTTCGGGCAATATCCGGGGGCAGACCAACACCCTGCCGCTGCAGGTCGAGCTGCTCTATCACGATTACAACGCGGTGGGCGCATTCGCCGCCGCCTCGACGCTGACGCTGATCGCCATCGTCGCGCTCTTCGCCAAGGTCGCGATCGAGTACAGGATCGAGCGGCGCTGAGCTCATCGCCGCTCACGGCGTGACGTCGATCACCTCGATTTCGACAAGCCTGACCCGCGAACCGCGTTGAACTTCGAGCTCTATCGTCTCGCCGATCGGGCGATCCCGCCCATGCTCGCGCGACTGTGATCCTTGTGTGATCCTTGGCCGCATTGCATTACGCGTCGGCATGCTCATCTCGGGATTATCGACCTTCCAAAGGGTCGAGACCCCACCTTTGCGGGCACCTGCCAAAGCAGTGCCCGCTTTTTTTGATCTGCGCCCGAACCTGGACGCCGGCTAGCGTGGGCTCGTCAGTGCGATCGGATGACTGGCGCGGCGGCCGTAGCCCATGAGGGCGAAGACGGGGACGAGGGTCAGGAGCGCACCGACGAACACGCCGATGCCGATCAGCGCCAGCAGCACGAAATCGATGCCTGCCAGCAGCTGGTGGTATCCTGCCTGCGTCAGCGGGGGTGCGAGGATCATTGCGACTATCCCGGCGACGAGGCCGATCAACGCAGCGTAGCGCACCGGCGCACCGCCAATCGGCATCCCGCGGGAATAGGCGACCACGTAGAGTGCGATGACGAGGGCGGCGGCGGCGAGGCCGGCATAGAGCCAGATCCCGAGGAACTCCTCGGCAATGGCGTAAAGGCTGATGGGGTTGAAATCATCCATGGTGTCTCTCCTCGTTCGATCTCAGGCCAGTCCGCGCAGCATCGCGTAATAGGTGGGCTTCAACGCCTTCTCCTCGATCACCCACGAAACCCAGGATTCCTCCAGCGGGTCGATGAAGGGAAAGGAGGGGGTGAGGTTGCCGTCGTAGTCGAACTCGATCAGCATCGCCGATCCGACGCGGGTGACGAGCGGGCAGGAGGTGTAGCCGTTGTAGGAGGCCTCCATCGGGCGCTCGTTCATGAAGGCTATGAGGTTGTCCACCGCCACGGGAGCCTGCCACTTCACGCTCGCCGCAGTCTTGCCGCGCGGGACGCCGTTGATGTCGCCGATCCCGAAGACGTTTGGATAGCGCAGATGCTGCATCGAGTGCTTCTCGACCTCGAGCCACGCCTCGCGGGCATACGGCCCGTCCTGCCAGCCGAGCGGGCTGTTGACGATGGCGTCGGGGGCGCGCATCGGCGGGATCAGGTGGATGAAGTCGTAGTCGTAATCGACAGGGCCGTCGGGCGTCATGTAGGTGGCGCGCTTCGTGCCCGGATCGATGGCGGTGAGCACATGCTCGTAGCGGGTATCAATTCCCCGATCGACAAAGATCTCCCCGACCTTCACGTTCACCGGCGGCACGGCGAAGAGTCCCTTGTTGTGAGCGTGGTAATGCAGCTCGGCCCGTGAACGCGTGCCGGCCTGCGTCAGCCTGTCGTCCGTCAGCAGCGCATACTTCAGCGGCGCGCCTGCGCATTTCATCTCGGTTGCGGGCCGTCCGAAATGGCCCTGTCCGCCGGTCTCCAGAAAGCGCCCCATGGCGGTCCAGGAGACCGCTGCGGCTTCCGGTCCCGCATAGATGCTGGCTATGCCATGCTTGCCGATGAGGCTCTCGTCCATGCCTTCGACGGCCGTGTAGTCGAGCTTGAGGCCGGTCGCGACGATCAGGAAATCGTAGGGGATGCTCACGCCCGCCGAGGTCACCACGCGGTTGCCCTCCGGATCGAACTCCGCGACATCGGCCTGCACCCATTCGACATTGCGCGCGATGAAGCGCTGGGTCGGCGTGATCACCTGCGAGGCGTCCCAGACTCCCGATCCGACGAGGGTGTATCCCGGCTGGAAGTAATGCCGTTCGTGCTTGTCGATGATGGTGATCATGGCATTGGGGAGCGCGCGCGAAAGCCGCGACGCGGCGGTGAGCCCGGCGGCACCCGCCCCCGCGATGACGATACGCGCGCTGGCGTTGCTCTGTGCGGAAGTGGATCCCGGGCTCATGGCGAGCGTCGTTCCGGCTGCGGCGAGCCCGAGCAGCGCCTGGCGGCGCGTCAGGCCGGGCGCGGAGGTCGATGGGGTGTCGTTCCCCGGCGTGGTGTTTCTCGGCATGCGGTCTCTCCCTCGCACAGACATTCGTACATTCTTATATTCTGGAATATAGATATAACAGCTGGAAGGGATCCGCCAACGTGGAAATTGGTAGTACGCACTTCCGCGACCCCTGCATGTCTCTCGCACCACTTGCGCACCACTTGCCATCCGCCCCGCTTGCGCTTCAAATCGCGCCCATGAGTGCCCTGATCGCCCGCCTCGCCCTCGCGATGACCCTGCCAAGCTTGCTGCTGACCGGATTCGGCGCACCCGCCGTCGCGCAGGAGGCGTCGATTGTCGTCGAGAACCGCAGCAGCGCCGTGCTGGTCTATCGTGCGGCATCAGGCTTCCAGGGCAGCGTCCCGCGGCCACTCCCGGAGCAGATCGAGCCGGGTGAAACCGGGCGCGTCGAGGTGCGGGCGGGTTTTCCGGCGACGCAGGGCGGAGGCTTCCGCTATGGCCGTGGTTCGGTGGAATGCGATTTCGGCTTTCTGCGGATGCGCGACGGCTCTCGCGGCCCGTGGGGCTATCCGCAGACGCGGGCGCGCGCCACGGGTCCGGGATTGACGTGCCGGGCGGAGGTCGTCGCATTCGCAACCGGTGGAGATTTCAGCATACGCTTCATCGTCGAGTAGGCGTTGAACCTCCGCGAGCGGCCCGGTTATGCTCAGCCCAATGCCGGAACGTAAAGGTGGATGAGGATGTCGACATTGAAGGAAGAGATCGCGCGGGAATTCGGAACGCCCGCAGTCGTCATCGATCTCGATATCGTCACGCGCAACATTGCGCGCCTGCAGGCGGCCTGCGAGGCGAGGGGGCTGGCGAACCGCCCCCACATCAAGACCCACAAGAGCCCGCTCCTCGCCGCCATGCAGCTCGAGGCGGGGGCCTCGGGGATCACCTGCCAGAAGCTCGGCGAGGCGGAGGTGATGGTCGAGGCCGGCATCACCGACATCCTGATCAGCTACAATCTCCTTGGGGACGAAAAGATGGAGCGCCTCGCGGCCCTGATGGATCGTGCGCGCATGATCGTCTCCGCCGACAATCCCGTCGCCGTCGATTTCTACGCCAAGGCGGCGAAGATTGCAGGCAAGGAACTCGAAGTCGTCATCGAGTGCGATACCGGTCGCGAGCGGGCAGGGGTGGCGACGCCCCACGAGGCGATCGACCTCGCCCGCCGGATCGCCTCGCACCAGGGGCTGCGCTTCGCGGGATTCCTGCTTTACGCGCCCGAGGATGCGATCCCCGAAACGCAGACCTTCCTCGACGAAGCCCTAGCCGGCATCCGCTCGCACGGGCTCGACGCCGCGATCATTTCGACGGGGGGGACGCCCAACCTCGCCAATCTCGGGCGGATCAAGGGCGCGACGGAGCATCGGGCGGGAACCTATATCTTCAACGATCGCATGATGGTCGCCTGCGGCGCAGCTTCCCTCGAGGATTGCGCACTGCATGTCTATGCGACGGTGGTCAGCCGGGCGGGGCCCGAGCGCGGCATTCTCGACGCCGGCTCGAAGACCCTGACGGCCGATCCCGGCGGCGGGCTCGATGGATACGGCCTGATTCGCGAATTCCCGCAGGCGCGGATCGCGCGCTTCGCCGAGGAGCACGGCTTCCTCGATCTCTCCGCCAGCCCGCGCAAGCCCGAGATCGGCGAAATCGTGCGGATCATCCCCAACCACGTCTGCGTCGTCGTCAACATGGTCGACCGGCTCGTGGGCGTTCGGGGGGACGAGATCGTGGGCGAGGTGCCGGTGGCGGCGCGCGGGAAGATAGTCTGAGGGCGCTGCTCTTTCCCTTCCCGTGTCATCCCCGGCTGGAGCCGCGTAAGCGGCGGAAGGGAAGGGGA
>Ga0208490_100525_pt1 | contig 22698 bp, 26 predicted proteins | sample SubbioAug_CSWold_FD_184818 | JGI IMG/M metagenome (GOLD analysis project Ga0208490, IMG submission 184818) | Serpentinite rock and fluid subsurface biosphere microbial communities from McLaughlin Reserve, California, USA - CR11Aug_CSWold (SPAdes) | ecosystem: Environmental > Terrestrial > Deep...
GCAGCGGTTCGCGGACCAGCGGTTCTTCCGGATGTGGGCGTGGCACGCCATCGAGGAGTGCGAGCACAAGGCGGTGGCGTTCGACGTCTACCGCGCCGTCGGCGGCGACGAGGCGACCCGGCGCAAGGCGATGCGCATGGCGACGCTCGCCCTCGCGTTCATCGCCGGCTACCACACGGTCGCCGGTGCGCTCCGGGACCGGCGCAGCTACCGGCGCGCCTCGCTGCTGCGGAGCCTGTGGCGCAACCGGAACAACCCGCTGTTCTCCCGCCGCCTCCGCCAGCGCCTCGCCGACTACCACCGGCCCGACTTCCACCCGCTCCAGCACGACACCACCGCGATCGAAGCAGCGTGGCGCCGCTGGCTCGACGACGACGGACCCCGCCCCGACACCGCGGCCGCCTGACCTTCGGGGCGGGTTCGCGAGCCGTTTCGTGTCCGGGCTGTCGGACGTGTTCGACGGCCAGCTCAGCAGTTGGCCATGGCGGCGAGCGCATCGCAGATCCGGCGCCGGCCGCTGATGCCGAGGGCACCGAGCCGGGTCGTGAGCACCGACTTGGGGACGGCGGCAAGGTTGTCGAAGGTCGCCACGCTGTCGTGGTCGATCCCTTCATCGGGGCCGACGGGGATGCACGTCGGGATGTCCCTGACGGTGCTCGTGACCGGAGCCACCACGACGTTGTTCAGGACCGGGATGACCTCATCGCGGGAGACGACGAGCACGGGTCGGCGCTTCTGGTTCGGTGTTTCCATGAGCCACAGCTCGGCCTGGGCTACCACGGTTCGGCCTCGGTCAGCGCGATCGCGCTGGCCATCGCGAGCTCGTCGTCGCCGAGGGACTGCGGACGCTCGCGGTAGGAGTCAGCGATCGTCGTGCCGACGTGGGCACGACGGACGGCGTCTGCGAGCTGGTGCACACCCCGCCGGATCACCGCCGACCGGCTCTCGCCGATGCCTGCGGCCACGAGCTCATCGATGGTCGCCAGCTCTTCGTCCGTGAAGCGGGTGGGCACCGGCGTCGTCATACAGACCAGTATACGGAGTGTGCTTCAGGCGGCCAGGGCGTGACCGACGGTGAGGTCGACGACGTGGTCGACGGCGGCGGCGAGGGAGCGAGCGAGGCTGAAGCCGTAGGCGGCGACCCAGACCTCGACGCCGAGGGCGTGGGCGGCGTCGGCGACGATGCCGAAGATGTGGTCGCCGGAAGCGACGACGACCCGGTCGTAGCGGGCGAGGTCGATGACCTGGGTGGCCTCGTCGATGAGGCGGAGGTCGGCCGCGTCGGGGCCGCCGCCGGCGGGCAGCAGGCGCAGGTCGCGGTCGCAGTCGAACGCGATGCGGCGGTAGGTGAAGTGGGACGCAGCGCCGACGAGGTGGTCACCGACGTGCCAGTCGGCCACGGGCCGGTAGCGCTCCAGCACGAGGGCCAGGTCACCGGCGGTCACCGTCGGGCCGAGGCCGAGGTACTCCACGTCGAGGAGGTGCAACGCCCGCCCAGCTGGTCCGATCACTGCTCGCCCCCGTCGTCGCTGCCGGGCACCGCAACCCGGCATCTGCAGAGAGGTACGCCGTGACCGTGACGGGTCCCTGCCCAGGCGGACCCGTCAGGTCGAGCCGACGGTGAGCGAAGCGGTCATCTCATCCCACGTGGTGGGCACTGCGTCGCCGGCGACGGTGAACGTGGCGAACCGCGTCTGGCCCATGAGTGGGGCGAGCCGCTGGGTGATCTGGCGGTGCGGGTCGGAGCGGGCGAAGGCCTCGAGCGCGGCTTGGTCCTCCCACACCGAGAACGTCCAGAACGTCTTGTCGAGCACGTTGGCCTTCAGGCCGTAGCCGACGAGTCCCGGCGCGGTGGCGAGCTGGCGGCGGATGCGCAGCGTGTCGCGCAGGAACCCAGGCACGGCGCGGTGCCGGCGCAGCGGGAGGCGTGACGCCATGGCCACGTAGTGGGTGGCCGGGTCGAGCGGCTGCCGTTGGATCCAGGGAAGTGCGGGCATCGGTCCTCCATGCGGTCTGACCAGTGGAAAGACCGTAACCTTCCACTGGTCAGATCGGCAATAGGATGCGCCGCATGTCACCCGAGAAGCCGTACCACCACGGCGACCTCCGACGGGCCCTCGTGGCCTGTGCGGTGGAGGCCATCAGCGAGCTCGGCACCTCGGCCACCAGCGTGCGGGAGGTGGCGCGCCGGGCCGGGGTCACGCACTCCGCGGCGGCGTACCACTTCGGCAGCCGGAGCGGTCTGCTCACGGCCGTGGCCGCGGAGGGCTACCGGATCCTCGGCGAGGCGCTCGCCGACGCGCAGCAGCAGGGCGGCTTCCTCGAGGTGGGGGTGGCCTACGTCGAGTTCGCTCTGGACCACCCGGCGCACTTCGACGTGATGTACCAGCCCGGCCTGTACGACGTGGACGACCCGGACCTGCGGGGGGCGAAGGCGGCGACCGCCGCCCTGCTCTACGGCACCGCCGACGCGGACGCGGAGCAGCTGGCCGCTGGGGTGGCGGCCTGGTCGATCGTCCACGGGCTGGCGACGCTGTGGCGCAACGGCAACGTCCCGCCCGCGCTGGGCGACGATCCGCTCGAGGTCACCCGGCTCGTGGCCCGCCACCTCCGGGTCGGGCGCTGACGCCACTCGGCTGAGGGGCTCGGTGCGGGTTCCTGTCGGGTGCCGTTCGTACGCTTGGAGTTCTCGCCGCGTCTCTGGCGACTCGGTGCTGCAGCGCCCTTCCGCTTCGAGATCGGAGGTGCGACCATGTACGTCAGCGAGTTCCAGCGCCACGAGGTGTTCAAGTGGCTCGAGGAACAGATGGGACCGGAGAGAGCCGCGATCATGATGGACCTGCTGCCACCAGTCGGATGGGGTGACGTCGTCACGACGCGGGACCTTCACGCCCAGGTAGGTGGTCTCCGCAGCGAGATGCAGGCTGGCTTCGCCGAACTTCGGGCGGAGATGCACGCCGCCCACTCAGGACTCCTCGTCAAGCTGTTCTTCGGGATGGTGGCGGGCAACGCCACGCTCGTCGGACTGGTGCTGGCCGCCACTCGGTTGAGCTGAGCGGATCGTCCGGACGGGCGTCAGCTCGCCCCGACGACGACCTCGGCGCGGTCGGGGAAGAACGACACGAGGCCACGGATGTCCTCGGCGCCCTCCTTGGGCTCCTCGTAGCTCCAGGCGATGCCGTCGTGGGTGCCGGCCTCGGTCTCGATGGTCCAGTAGGAGGCGTCGCCCTTGAACGGGCAGTGCGTGCGCAGGGCGATCGGTCGCAGCTCGGCCTGCACGTCCTCCTTGGGCAGGTAGTACCGGGTGGGGAGGCCGGTCTCGTCGAGGAGGACGGGACGGTCGGAGCTGGCGACCACGACGCCGTCGAGGCGGACCTCCACGTGGACGTCGTCGCGGCGGGTCTCGATCGTGTGTCCCTGGGTCATGCTCCGTGCAACGAGGATCGGGCGCTGCCCATTCCGATCTACGGCTCCAGGTACCGGGCCAGGTTCTCGAGCGAGGAAGCGAGGCCGGCGGCGTGGTCCTCGGCGGAGATGCCGCTCGGGACGTCGTCGGCGCGGAGCTCGACCAGGGTCCCGCCCTCGACCGGCGTCACGGACCACGTCCCGGTCATCGTGCCGGCGAAGGCGGGGTCGTCGGAGCGGAACTCAACGGCCTGGACCACCCGCTCGCCGACGGTACGTCAGGGGCGTCGGCCGAGGACGATCTGGTGGTCGTTGCGGAACCGGTAGATGCCCCGCTCGTCACGGCACTGCTCCAGCGCGCGGAGCACCGCCTCCTTGAGCGGTCCGTGTCCGACGTGCTCCAGCGAAGGCACGGCCGGGCCGATGCTGGACAGGGCGCGCCAGGCGATGTCCGGGTCGGGCCACTCCAGCATCGAGATGCGCTGGTGCCGTTCGATGTCGACGAAGCCGCCGTCGGCGAGCATCGACTCGGCGACGCCGTGGTGCGCGATGTCGTTCAGGCGCTTCATGCCGTTGTAGTGGGTCTCGGGCGCGTGGCGGGCGAAGGCCTTGAACACCGGGCGGAGGTCGAGCGGTTCGCCGTCACCCCAGAAGCTGATCGCCAGCCACCCGCCCGGCCGGAGCACCCGGTGGGCCTCGACGACGGCCGCGTCGCAGCCGCCCCACACGCCGTTGATCGAGGTCACGACGTCGAAGGTGGCGGCCGGCCAGGGGAGCTCGTACATCGACCCGAGCCTGACGTCGACGCCGGGGAGGCGGTCGCGGGCGATCTCCACGAGCGGTTCGGACGCATCCAGTCCATGGACGGTCGCGCCGGCGGCGGCGGCGTGGACCAGGGCGAGCCCGGAGCCGCACGCGACATCAAGCAGCGCCGTGCCCGGGCCGACCTCCGTGCGTCGGTGGATCGCGGTGATCGCCGCGGCGGCGTAGTGCTCGAACAGGCAGGACCAGTCCTCCGCCGCGTAACCCCACGCGTTCCCCGCCTCCCGCCAGTCGTGGGCGGCGGCGGGATCCGGCTCCACCAGCGCGGGATCGGTACGGCCGTTCGTGGCGGAGGCAGTCATGCGCTGATCGTGCGGGAACGACGTCCGTGAGTCTTGGAGTCTTCCTGGAGAAGCTCTCAGGAGATCTCGACAGGATCGCAGGGTCCTCTCCAAGTCCCGGCGCCGGCTGCGGTCGACAGTGGCACCAGCACGAACCCGTGCGACCGCAAGCCGACCAGGAGAGCCACCATGACCCTCACCGACCAGCCGAGCGTCGACAACGGCGTGAACGTCCAGGCCCTGCTCGATGCCCGAGCCGCGCTCACCGATGCCCCGGAGGCGGCCGCGTTCCAGTGGCGGGCCCAGGCGCAGTGGGTGGACGGGACCCACACCCGCGCCACCGTCGAGGGGTTCTTCGGCCTCGGCGCCGAGCAGTCGCATCGCCAGGCGTTCGTCGTCGACACCGACCATCCCGAGCTGTTCGCGTCCGAGGACCACGGCATGACCCCCATCGAGATGGTCCTGGCCGGCCTCGCCGGCTGCCTCACGGCCGGCATCGCGTCGGTCGCCACGAACCGGGACGTGCAGCTCCGGTCGGTCACCGCCACGGTCACCGGCGACATGGACATCCAGGGCATCCTCGGCATCGACCCCGAGGTCCGGAACGGCTTCGACGGCATCACCGTGCGGTACGAGATCGACGCCGACGCGTCCCGCAACGACATCGAGGCGATCGTGGCCCAGTCCCAGAAGCGGTCTGCCGTGTTCGACGTCGTCACCAACCCGACGAACGTCGTCGTCGAGGTGGTCTGAGCCACCCGACGTCGGGGAGGTCGACCATGGACGCGACCTCGGTCGTCGTGATCGGCGCCGGACCAGCGGGGCTGGCAGTGAGCGGGGCGCTGTCAGAGGCCGGCGTCGATCACGTGGTCCTCGAGAGCCACGGGGTCGGCCACTCGTGGCGGCACGAGCGGTGGGACACGCTGCGCACGCTGACGCCGAACTGGATGAACGGCCTCCCACGCCTGCCGTACCGGGGACCGGACCCGGACGGCTACATGACGGCGGGCGAGCTGGCGGAGCTGCTGGACGGCTACGCCGCCTCGATCGCGGCGCCGGTGGTGACCGGGGTCGAGGTCTCCGCCATCCGACCTGGTCGGCGCGGCCACGTGGTCGAGGCCGACGCCGGGACCTGGGTGGCGGATGCGGTCGTGTTGGCGACGGGACCGGGCCAGACCGACATCCCGGCGGTGGCGGGCGACCTGCCGGGCTCCCTCGCCCAGCTCACGGCATCGCGCTACCGGAACCCCGGCCAGCTCGGCGACCGCGTGCTCGTCGTCGGGGCGTCCGCGTCGGGCATCCAGATCGCCGACGAGGTCGTGCGGAGCGGACGGCGCGTCACGCTCGCGGTCGGCGAGCACGTGCGGCTGCCCCGCACCTACCGAGGCCGGGACATCCTCTGGTGGATGCACGCCATGGGCATCAGCTCCCGGCGGTGGGACGACGACATCGCCGACCTGGCCCGAGCCCGGCACGTGCCGTCCCCGCAGCTGGTCGCCGGTCGCACGCTCGACCTCCGCACGCTCCGGGAGCAGGGCGTCGAGCTCGTCGGCCGCGTCGCCGCCGTGCGCGACGACCGGCTGCTGCTCTCCGGTTCGCTGGCCAACCTGGTCGCCAACGCCGACCTGAAGCAGGCCCGCCTCCTCGACCAGATCGACGAGTTCATCGCCGACGTCGGCATCGCCGCGCTCGGACCGGACCGGCCGCCGCCGACGGTGGTCGGCACCGCGCCGACGTCGGTCGACCTCGCCGCCTTCGACACGGTGCTGTGGGCCACGGGGAACCGGTACGCGCCGCCGCAGCTCGACCCGTGCCAGCTGGACCGGCGGGGCCGGGTCCTCCACGACGGCGGGCTCCTCCGCACCCCCGGCCTCTTCGCGATCGGCCTGCCGTTCCTGCGCCGGCGCAGCTCCACCTTCCTCAGCGGCATCGGGCGCGACGCGGTCGAGCTCTCGATCGAGATCCGCCGGCACCTCGACGGCGCCGCCGCCGCGGCCTGACGCGCCCCGGATGGCCCGGGTGGATACTGGGGGCGTGCTGTACCGGTTCGAGGACACCGAGGTGAACTGCGACACCTTCGAGATCCTCGCCGGCGGGACCCGGGTGCCGGTCGAGCCCCAGGTGTTCGAGGTGATCCGCTTCCTCGTCGAGCGCCGGGAGCGGATGTGCACCCGGGCCGAGATCCTCGAGGCCGTCTGGGGTGACCACTTCGTCTCCGACAGCGCCCTCGCCAGCCGGATCTCCGCGGCCCGCGCCGCCGTGGGCGACGACGGCCGGGCGCAGCGGGTGATCCGCACCGTGCACGGCCGCGGGTTCCAGTTCGTCGCACCCGTCGAGGTCGCGGCGCCCGGGAAGCCACCGGCGCTCGTCGCCGAGCCCGAGGAGCGGGGCCGGCACCAGTCGATCCGCTTCTGCCAGGCGCCCGACGGCATCCACCTCGCGGTCGCCGAGGTCGGTTCCGGGCCACCGCTCGTCAAGGCGGCGACGTGGATGACGCACGTGGAGCACGACTGGCACAGCCCGGTCTGGCGGCACTGGCTCGACGAGCTGGGCGCCCGCTTCCGGTACATCCGCTACGACGCCCGCGGCGGCGGGCTGTCGGACCGCGACCTCACCGGCTGCCGTCTCGACGACCTCGCCACCTGGACCAGCGACCTCGAGACCGCCGTCGACTGCAGCGACGTCCAGCGGTTCGTGCTCTTCGCGATGTCACAGGGCGTGGGGCATGCCCTGGACTACTGCGTCCGTCACCCCGACCGGGTCTCGCACCTCGTCATCCTCGGCGGCTACGCGCGTGGGATGCGCCGGCGCGATGCCGACGCCGCCGCCCAGGCAGCCCTGCTCCCCGAGCTCATCCGCGTCGGGTGGGGCGGCTCCAACCCCGCGTTCCGGACGGTGTTCACGACGACGTTCGTCCCCGAGGCGACGTCGGAGCAGATGCGCTGGTTCAACGAGCTCGCCCTGCAGAGCGCGCCCGCCGAGAACGCCGTGCAGCTGGAGACGGCGTTCCACGACCAGGACTTCAGCGACCTCGCCCGAGCGGTGCGGGTGCCGACCCTGGTGCTCCACGCCCGGGACGACCGAGGAGCGCCGTTCAGCGAGGGGCGCCTGCTGGCATCCCTGATCCCCGGCGCCGAGTTCGTGCCGCTCGACAGCGCCAACCACGTCCTGCTCGGACACGAGCCGGCGTGGGCGGAGTTCCTGGCGCACCTCGACCGGTTCACCGCCGACGCCTGACTGGCGCGGTCAGCCCTCGTCGTCGCGGTGGACGATGTCCGGCGCGAAGGCCGGGAGGCAGACCGCGAGGTACTGCGCGCCGTCGGGGGTGGAGTAGCGCACGCGCTCGCCTGCGGACACGGCGATGGCCTCGCCGGCGCGCACGACGGTGGTGCCGTCGTCGTGCTCGACGCTGAGCGAGCCGTCGATGACGATGGTGTACTCGTCGAAGTCGGGTCGCTGCGCAGGCTCGCTCCAACCGGGTGGGCTCTGCATCCACGCGATGCTCACGTCGGACGTCTCGGTGCTGGCCCGGCCGATGTACTCGCGGATGGTCTTGGGCGGATCACCGGCAGCGGCCACGGTGACCGGCGTGGTGATGACGGTCGGCATGTGCTCCCCCTTGCTCGAGCGTTCGGTGGGACCACCATCGCGCAGCGTGCGGCGCTCGTCGCCTCCCGCGGGTTGGTGGGTGCCCGGAGTTCCTGTCACTGGGGTCGTGCGAGGATCGCTCCATGGCCATCACGAGCGAACCCCGAGTCGGGCAGGACGCCCGGATCGGCGCGCTGTTCGAGCGGTTGGCCGAGCTGCAGGGCCAGCGCAACGTCATCGACGCCCAGATCGTCGACGTGGTCCGCGAGCTCGAGCAGGACGACCTGTGGGCCATCACCGGGGCCCGGTCGCTGGAGACCTGCGTGGCGTGGAAGACGGGGTCGTCGCACTCCCACGCCAAGGCGCTGGCGGAGGTGGCCCGGCGGGCCGACGTGTTCCCCCGGTGCGTGGCCGGGCTGCGCGAGGGCTCGCTGTCGCTGGACCAGGTGGCGGTCATCGCCGAGAAGGCGGTCGAGGGGTCCGACGAGCACTACGCCGGGTTGGCCCAGGCGGCGACGGTGTCCCAGCTGCGCACGGCGCTCAACCTGGCGCCCCGGCCCGACACCGAGCCACCGTCCGAGCCGGAGCGGTCGGTCACCAAGATCACCGACGACGAGTTCGCCATCTGGCGGGTCAAGCTCCCCCACGTCGAGGCCGCCGTCTTCGACGCTGCGCTGCAGTCGCACCTCGATGCCCTGGTGGCCGAGTGGAAGCGGGCCCACGGCGAGCGGGACTCGGCGTCGGAGCAGGCGCCGCCGTTCCCCACGGTCGCCGATGCGTTCATGCGCCTGGTCGAGCACGGCTGGGATGCCGATGCCGTCGCCCGGCCCCACGGTCACCGAACCACGGTCGTCGTCCACCTCGACGTCGAGTCCCAGATCGGGTCGCTGCACCTGGGCCCGGCCATCAGCGAGGCCGAGCGGCAGTACCTCACGTGCGACGCCCGGGTGGAGACCTGGTTCGAGCGGGACGGCAAGCCGATCGGCGTGGGGCGGGAGACCCGCGAGATCCCCCGCCGCATCCGCCGGGCCCTCGAGCGCCGCCAGTCGACGTGCGCCGTGCCCGGGTGCGGCGCCACCCGCGGCCTGCACGCCCACCACATCTGGCACTGGGAGAAGGGCGGCCCGACCGAGCTGTGGAACTTGGTCCTGGTCTGCCCGTTCCACCACCGCCTGCACCACCGCAAGCTCATCACCATCTCCGGCCCGGGCCACGCGGTGACCGTCACCGACGTGAACGGGCGCACGCTCGACGGCTCGTCGGTGGCCAGACCGCCCACTGGTCCGCCGCCGCAGGCCCCGCCCTACGCCGGCCCCACCGGCGAGCGGGCCCAGTGGAAGTGGTACGTGCCGTTCACGCCGAGGCCGCAGCGCAGCGACAACTGAGCAGGTGTGCCGCCGAGGCCCGGGCGCTCGGCGGCGCACCGGCGCGCTCGTCCTCCTCCCAGGACATGGAGACGAGCCGCTTCACGGCGTCAAGGGTGATGCGGCTGCGTGCGACGAAGCGACCGGCTCGAACGGACGAGCGTCAGGCCGCTGACGACCAGGCCGGCGCCGATCAAGACCACCGGCAGGTCGGAGGGGCCGGTCGCCGGAAGCACGGCCCCGCAGCCACGCAGGCTGAAGCCGCTCGACTGGGCGCGCACGAGACCGTCCACCAGGACCGCGGCGGCGTAGCTGCCGTCGGGTGGCGGCGTCGCGAATCGGAGCTCCGTCGTCGGGATGCCGCCTTCGGTGTCCGGGAAGACCTGGACCGGACCGGCGACGACGTCCGCGACGGTCTCGCCCCCCTCCGATGGCGGCACGGCGAGCTCCACCGTCGCAGCCGTCTGCCCCCAACCGGATCCTGCGACGGTGACCGAGGCGCAGCTCGCTCCGGCCACGGTGACGGTGCCGACCGCCGGGGACGGAGGGGGCGCCACGGTGACCGGTCGTTCCCACCAGACCACGGCGCTGTCGAGGAGCCCGTAGACCCGCACGGTGTGCACCCCCTGCGCCAACCCGGGGGGCAGCTGCACCTCGAACGCCGATGGTGGCGTGAGCTCGTGCACGATGGGCGTGGCGAAGCCGTCGATGCAGGTGAGGAACCACAGCTGGTCGTACTCGTTGATCCGGCCGAGCCCCGTGGCTGGCACCCCGCTCAAGGCGAGCGAGACGGCACCGTCGGGAGCGACCACGTCGCTGCCGAGGAGCTCGCCGGTGGGAGCCCGGCTGCCGGGAAGCTGACACGCAGGGCCGCCCTGGATGCCCGTCGCCGGCTCCGACGTGACCGTCACCGTCGTCCTGAGGCGGGCCAGCGTCCCGTCACCTGATGGCTGCTCCGAGCCCTCGAAGAACAGGACGCTGACGGGGTAGGTCCCCGGGGCCGTGCCCTCGGGGACGTCGAACAGGAACAGCGCAGCATCCTCGTTGCGCATCACCTCCGCCTCCCCGCTGGGGATCCACGGGGTGCAGCTCAAGAACGTCTCGCCCGAGCCGCCGCCGACGAGCCCCGTGGGCCATTGCTCGAACCCCGTCAGGACGCCCAGGCCCGAGGTGCCGGCCCCCACCGTCGGCGTGTCGAGCGTGAGGGTGCCGTCCGTGGCCGCCGGCAGGTCCCGCTCGCAGGCGAGCAGCTCCTGGGTGGGGGCTCCACCCACGCTGGATGTGGCGGCTTCGGCAGGGAACGAGAGCAGTGCGGCAAAGGCCGCGGCGGCGGCCAACATCCCCGGGATGCCTCCCACGACCGAAGCGTACGCCCGGCGGCGCACCGGTGCGCTCGCCGTAGCCTTCGGGGCGTGGTCCCGCCCGTCGCGCCCGCCCGGCTCCGCCCATGACGACGATCCGCACCGTCGGGCACGGCACGGCCGAGGCCGATGAGCTCGGCGAGCTGCTGCGGGGCGCCGGCGTCACCGAGCTGGTCGACGTGCGGCGCTTCCCCGGCAGCCGCCGGCACCCGCAGTTCTCGGCCGAGGCGATGGCGACGTGGCTGCCCGAGCACGGCGTCGGCTACCGGCACCTCGAGGCGTTGGGTGGGCGACGCAAGCCGGGCCCGGACTCGCCGCACATCGGGCTGCGCAACGAGCAGTTCCGGGCCTACGCCGACCACATGGAGACCGAGGAGTTCGTCGCCGGGGTGGCCGAGCTGCTCGAGATCGCCGAGGAGGAGAGCGTGGCGGTGCTGTGCTCCGAGTCCGTCTGGTGGCGCTGCCACCGCCGGCTGCTGGCCGACCACCTGGTGCTCGTGCACGACGTGGTCGTCGAGCACCTGTTCCACGACGGCAGGCTCACCCGCCACGACCCGACCCCGGAGGCCCGCCGCCACGGCGACCACGTGGTCTACGACGTCGGCGTCGCCCCTCCGCTGTTCTCGCTGGACTCCTGACCCTCCGGCCGGTTGTCGCTGCGACGTGGCGCTTCCGGGCCCCGCCGGCACGCCCCGCCGGCACGCCCCGCCGGCACCGAGCACAATGCGCGCGATGACGGAGCACCAGCACCGCATCGCGGCGCTGTTCGACAGCGTCGCCGACACCTATGACGCCGTCGGCGTCGACCTGTTCCAGCCGGTGGCTGCCGGCCTGGTGCGTGCGCTCGAACCGCGACCGGGGGAGCGCGCGCTCGATGTGGGTTGCGGTCGCGGCGCCGTCCTGTTCCCGCTCGCCGAGGCCGTCACGGCCAGCGGCTCGGTGACCGGCATCGACCTCGCCCCCCGGATGGTGGAGGCCACGGCTGCGGACGTGGCGCGTGCCGGCCTGTCGTGGGTCGACGTCGTCGTCGGCGACGCCACGGCGCCGGCCGTGCCGCCGTCGTCGTTCGACGTGGTCGCGTCCTCGCTCGTCCTCTTCTTCCTGCCGGACCCGCTCGAGGCGCTGCGCGCGTGGCGTGAGGCCCTCGTCGACGGTGGCCGGATCGGGGTGTCCACGTTCGGCGCCTACGACGAGCAGTGGCGCGACGAGGTCGACGCGGTCTGCTCCGCCGCCGTGGAGCGCTGCCGGAAGCCCGACGGCCGTCTCGGCTACGACCAGCACATCCGCTACACGATCGGCACGCGCTGACGGTGCAGCTCGAACCGTCAGGAGGCGCGGGTCGCTCGCGTGGGATCCTGGTCGCTCCAGCACGCGGGGGCCCGCCCGGGTCCGCCGACTGCGTCGAGGAAGACGAGGCCACCGAATGGGAACGTCGAAGATCGTCATCGGTTGGGCCGAGTCGGACCGGGCCCGCCGGGCGTTGGACGCCGCGGTCGAGCTCGCCACCGCCGTGCAACGTGCTGGTCGTCAAGACCGACTGACCGGCGCGGGGCGCCCGGCGGTCCCGCTCAGCGTCCGTCCGGCCGCAGCCCGCCCTCCAGGCGGATCTGGCGGATCAGGAGCGCCCGCAGCTCGGCGGTGCGCACCAGGCAGGTGCAGCCCCCGTCGGCCGTCTCGTCGTCGGTGTCGGCGAGCAGGCGCTCGACGAAGGTGAGCAGGCGGTCCTGGCCGTGGCGGGTGACCCGGGCGTGGAGGTCGGCGGCCGGGCGCTCGTCGTCGCGCTCGTGGCGGAGGTGCTGCACGAGCACGTTGCGCAGCGTGCACAGCTCCCCGTGGACGGTGTCCATGTCGCCCTCGATGGCGGCGCGGCGGACGGCGCGCGTGCGGGCCAGCAGCTCGAGGTGCTCGTTCCGGATCGCCTCGCCGCTCCGGGCCACGGTGGTCCTCCTGCGGTGGTGGGTTCCTCCACCTTCGATCCTGCCGGTCGCCGATGCCCGGCCGGAAGGGACGAAGGTCCCTGCCGCGCCGGCGGGACCGGTGGCTAGACCGAGGTGGCATGTGCGACCACTGCAGCTGCCGCCAGTTCCGGGCCATCGCCGAGCTCTCCACCGAGCACGAGCAGATCCTGGAGGTGGCCTGGGCGCTGAGCGAGCGCCACCGTGAGACCGGCGTCGCCGACGGGCCGCTGCGCGAGCAGCTGGGGCAGATGCTGGCCGTCCACGTCGAGGCCGAGGAGGTGGCGCTCTACCCGCTGCTGGTGGAGACCGGCGGCCTCGAACCCGAGCACTCCGACGAGCTCGAGCAGGAGCACACCGACCTGGCCTCCGCCCTGATCGAAGGCCGGTTCGACCGGCGGATGTACTTCGAGCTGGCGTCGCACATCGAGGAGGAGGAGCTCGAGCTGTTCCCCCTCGCCATGTTCGGCTTCGACGAGGACGACTGGGCGGTGCTCGACGCGACCCCCCGCTTCCTGGCGCCGGACACCCAGCTCGTCCGCTGAGCCCTCCGCAGGACGAGGTCGGTCAGGGCCGGCGGCCGAGGAGGGCGAGCAGCCTGGCCGCGTCGTCGGCGTCGTCGTCCACCGGGACGGGGTCGCCGAACATGCCCGAGGCGCGGATCAGCTCCTCCTGGGCCTCCATGCCGGGCAGCAGGTACGACGCGGTCTCGGGCTCGAGCTCGGTGTCGGCGCCGAGGCCCTTGCACAGGTCCCAGCCGTGGACCTCGGCGTCGGTGAGCATCTGGTCGAGGTAGACGCGGCAGGGCACGTCGCCGAAGGAGAGGTGCACGATGGCGTCGAGGTCGGCGCGCTGGAACGCCGCGGTCGAGGCTTCCACCGCCCGGCGGAACGTGCCCTTGGGGTCGTCGCCGAGGACGTCGCCGTCGTAGCGGTCGCCCACCTGCTCGATCGTCTCGCCGTCGACCAGGTGCGGGGCCCACAGCTGCTCGGTGCACACGTGGTCGACGAGGGCCCGGACGTCCCAGTCGGCGCACGGGGTGGGCCGGTCCCACTGTTCGTCGGCGATGTCGTCGACCCGATCGGCGAAGCGCCCGATCGACTCGGCGAAGAGCTCCACGGCACGGTCGTCCATGGACGCATCATGCCCCCCGAGCGCGAGGAGGGCCACCGCTGCCCGGGACGGTCGGGGCCGGCGCCGTTAGGTTCGCCCCGACCCGGAACACCGCACCCGAGGAGCCCCCCGTGAGCCACCCCCGTCCCTTCCGCTTCGGCGTCCAGCTGGCCAGCGCCGCCTCGGCCACGGAGTGGGCCGACCTGGCCCGGCGCGCCGAGGAGCTCGGCTACGACAGCGTGATGATGCCGGACCACTTCGGCGAGCAGCTCGCCCCCGTGCCCGCCCTCATGGCCGCCGCCGACGCCACCACCGAGCTCAAGGTCGGCACGCTCGTCTTCGCCAACGACTACAAGCACCCGGTCGTGCTGGCCAAGGAGGTGGCCACCCTCGACGTGCTGTCGGAGGGCCGGGTGGAGTTCGGCATCGGTGCCGGCTGGATGAACACCGACTACGAGCAGTCCGGGATCCAGCACGACCGGGCCGGCGTGCGGATCGACCGGCTGGCCGAGAGCATCGAGATCTGCAAGGGGATCTTCGCCGGCGACGCGGTCGACTTCACCGGCGAGCACTACGACGTGACCGGGTACCAGGGGTTCCCGAAGCCGGTGCAGACCCCGCACCCCCCGATGCTGATCGGCGGTGGCGGGAAGCGCATCCTCACCCTGGCCGCCCAGCACGCCGACATCGTCGGCATCAACCCCAAGATCGCCTCGGGCAAGGTCGACACGCCCACGGCGCAGAACGGTGCCGCCGACCGCACCGACGAGAAGATCGCGTGGGTCAAGGAGGCCGCGGGCGACCGCTACGACGACATCGAGCTCAACATGCTCGTGTTCGCCGTCGTGGTCACCGACGACGCCGCCGGCACCATCGAGATGCTGGCGCCGATGTTCGGCCTCGACCCGGCCGAGGTGGCCGACTACCCGCTGGCCTGGATCGGCACCGAGGACGAGATCGTCGAGTCGCTCCAGGCCCGCCGCGAGCGGTGGGACGTCAGCTACCTGGTGGTGCAGCAGGACGCCATGGAGACCGCTGCCCCCATCGTGGCCCGGCTGCGCGGCACCTGAGGGCTGTGCCACGCTCGGGTGGATCGAAGGGGGACCCATGACCGAGCCGCGCATCCTGGAACCGCAGTGCGAGTGGACGTCGGGCGACGTCGGCGACGCCGAGGTGTGGACCGAGCACCTCACCGACGCCGAGCTGGCCGAGCTCGAGGCCGCGCTGCGCCACGCCCTCGAGCGCTCCGACGACGTGCTCGAGCTGACGAAGGACGACTTCCCGCTGCCGACGCTGGCCACCCGGCTGGCCGAGGTCGAGCGGGAGCTGATCGACGGGCGCGGCTTCGTCCGCATCCGGGGGATCGACCGGTCGGCGCACAGCCAGGACGAGATGGAGGTCCTCTACTGGGGGATCGGCATGCACCTCGGCTCGCCGTGGGCGCAGAACAAGCACGGCCACGTGCTCGGCGACGTGATCGACCACGGCCGGGCCGTCGACGACCCCACCGCCCGGGGCTACGAGCTCGGCGGCGTGGCCCTGCCGTTCCACTGCGACGGCGCCGACCTGGTGGGCCTGCTGTGCCTGGACGACGGGCTGTCGGGCGGCCTGTCGGCGGTGGCCAACTCGGTGACGATCCACAACACCCTCGTGCGCGAGCGCCCCGACCTGGCCGCCGCGCTCTACGAGCCGTTCCCCTACGACTTCCGGGGCGAGCAGCCCGAGGGCGGCAAGGCCTTCTACGAGGTGCCGGTGTTCACCGAGTGGGACGGCCGCCTGTTCGTGCGCTGCATCCCGCCCTACATCTGGGCGTCGCAGCGCCACGACGACGCGCCCCGGCTCAGCGACGTGCAGCGAGAGGCGCTGAAGGCGGTGGAGACCATGGCCGACGACCCGGCCAACCACGTGAAGATGGAGCTGCGCCCCGGCGACATCCAGCTGATCAACAACTTCCACGTGCTCCACGGGCGCACCGCCTACGAGGACGACCGCGAGCACGGCAAGGTCCGGCACCTGAAGCGGCTGTGGCTGGAGACCGACATGTTCGAGACCCGCCCGCCGTACTTCGCCAACCGCAACCACTGGGAGGCCAACCGGTCGGCGAGCCGGATGCGGGCCGGCTCCGCCTGACAGCGCCGCCCGCGGCCCTCCTCCGAGGCGGGACGTTCGACCCTGGCCCTCCGACCCACCCGGGCGGACGATCGAGGCGACGTCACCGACGACCAGAGGAGACCGCCATGCGCGCCATCGTGTACCACGGGCCGGGCCAGAAGGACTGGGAAGAGGTCCCGAAGCCGACCATCCAGGACGACACCGATGCCATCGTGCGCGTCGACGCCGTCACCATCTGCGGCACGGACCTGCACATCCTCAAGGGTGATGTCCCCACCGTGACCGACGGCCGGATCCTCGGCCACGAGGCGGTCGGCACGGTCGAGGAGGTGGGAGCGGGCGTCAAGAACGTCGCCGTCGGCGACAAGGTGCTCGTGTCCTGCATCACCTCGTGCGGGGCGTGCCGCTTCTGCCGCGAGGGCAGCTACGGGCAGTGCCTCGGCGGCGGGGGTTGGATCCTCGGGCACCTCATCGACGGCACCCAGGCCGAGTACGTGCGCGTCCCCTTCGCCGACACCTCCACGTACCAGGCACCCGCCGGGGTCCCCGACGAGGAGCTGCTGATGCTCGCCGACATCATCCCGACCGGGTACGAGGTCGGGGTCCTCAACGGCAAGGTCTCGCCCGGCGACGTGGTGGCCGTGGTGGGCGCCGGTCCGATCGGCCTGGCCACGATCATGGGCGCCAAGCTCTTCAGCCCGGCCCACATCGTCGCCATCGACAAGGTCGACGCACGGTTGGAGGCGGCGAAGGTGTTCGGCGCCGACGTCATCGTGAACAACGACCGGGAGGACCCGCTCGAGGTCGTGCGCAGCCTGACCGACGGCCTGGGCGCCGACGTGGCCGTGGAGGCGGTGGGCGTGCCCGCCACCTTCGAGCTGTCGGCGGCGCTGGTGCGCCCGGGCGGCCACGTCGCCAACGTGGGCGTGCACGGCGAGCCGGCCACCCTCCACCTCGAGGAGCTGTGGATCAAGAACGTCACGATCACCACCGGGCTGGTCGACACGTACTCCACGCCGACGTTGCTGAAGCTGGTGACGAGCCGCCAGGTGGATTCCCGCCGGTTCGTGACCCACCACTTCGCGATGGACGACTTCATGGAGGCCTACGACGTGTTCGCCCGCGCCGGCGAGACCGGTGCGCTGAAGGTGGTGGTGACCCGGAGCTGAGCGACGTCAACCGGCGGACGGCCGTCGGGAAGGGACCGGGGGTGACCTACGGACTCGACCCCGACCGCCCGCTCGTCGACGAGGTCCGTCGCGTCGCCCTCGAGTGCCTCGACGACGCGATCGACCGGCTCCGCCAGGCCGGTGGTGGTGACGGTGGCCTCGAGGCCGACGTGCACGAGGCCCGCAAGCGCGGCAAGGAGACCAGGGGTCTGCTCCGGCTGGTCCGCCCGTCCCTCGGCGACGCCTACGTCGCGGTCAACGCCGAGGTGCGCGACGCCGCCCGGGAGCTGTCCAGCCTGCGCGACGCCCACGCCCTGCTCGGCACCGTCGAGGACCTCGCCGCCTCCCTCGAGGGCGGCGACACCGCGGACCTCGACGCCACCGGCGGCCACCTCCGGGTCACGGCCGCGGCGACGACCCATGGCGTCGATGGCGACGACCGCCGGATCGCCGTGGCGCGCGGCCGGATGGAGACCGCCCGGGCGATGATCGCCACCTGGCCCGGTCCGATCGAGGTCGAGGCCATGGCAGGCGGCGTCGCCAAGACCGCGAGGCGGGGACGCACGGCGTGGAAGGCGAGTCGCAAGGACGCCAGCGACGAGCAGGTGCACGAGTGGCGCAAGCGGGTCAAGTACCTCTGGTACCAGGCCCGGCTGGCGGCACCCGCCGACCCCGAGGGCATCGGCCCCCTGGTGGACCAGCTCGATGAGCTCTCCGACCTGCTCGGCGACGAGCACGACCTCACCGTGCTGGTCGAGCACCTCGAGCGATCGGCGGGGTCGGATGCGATGGCGAGCGTCGACGTCGAGGGCGTGATCGAGGCGGCCCGAGCCCGGCAGGCGACGCTGCGGGCAGCAGCGCTGGAGCTCGGCGCGCAGGTGTACGGCGGCGGCGTCGGTGCGATCGTCGACCGGTTGGTGGGCCCGTGGTCCGGCGGCGGCTCGGGCGGGCGAGGCGTCGAGCGGGAGCGCACGTTCCTCGTCGCCGACCTGCCGCCGCTGCCCGACGAGGGCACCCGCATCCGCCAGGGGTACCTGGCGCTGGACGGTGCGGTGCAGGTGCGCATCCGCGAGCGGGAGGGCGAGGGCCGGTCGCTCACCGTGAAGGGGGGCCGGGGGGCGACCAGGACCGAGGTCGAGCTGAGGATCGGTGCCGACCGCTTCGAGCAGCTGTGGCCGCTCACCGCCGGGCGCCGGATCGACAAGACCCGCTACCTGGTCCCCGTCGACGGGGCCGACGCCGAGCTCGACGTGTTCGCCGGCGACCTCACCGGCCTGGTGCTGGTGGAGGTGGAGCTCGACTCCGAGGACGCGATGGCCGCGTTCGAACCGCCGGCCTGGTTCGGTGCCGAGGTCACCGACGACGACCGCTACTCGAACGCGTCGCTCGCCACGCACGGCGTGGACGCCGACATGGCACCTGTTCTCCCTGCGGCGCCCACCGGGTAGCGACGCGCGGACGAGAACCCTCGTGGTGCCCCAGTCCCTGGCTCCCGACCTGATCCCAGGAGCATCGACATGGCGACCGACGCCCGACCCACCCGCCCGACCTCCGAGAACCGGGACTACGACCTGCTGAAGCGGGCGGCCCGTGCCGTCGGCGTGGTGTTCCTCCTGGTCGGGGTCGCCGGCTTCGTCCCCGGGATCACGACCGACTACGGCGAGCTGACCGTGGCCGGCCCGGACTCCGAGGCGAAGCTCCTCGGCATCTTCCAGGTGTCGATCCTGCACAACCTGGTGCACCTGGCCTTCGGCGCCCTGGGCCTGTGGGCCGCCCAGCACTGGAGCTCGGCCCGCCTGTTCCTCGTCGGCGGCGGTGCGGTGTACCTCCTGCTGTGGCTCTACGGCCTCGTCATCGACAAGGACGGCGACGCCAACTTCGTGCCGGTGAACACCGCCGACGACTGGCTCCACCTCGGCCTCGGCCTCGGCATGGTCGCCCTCGGCGCCCTGCTGTGGAACGGCCGTCCCGCCCGGGCACGCGCGGCCCGCAACACGGCCTCCCGGAACCGCTGACCGGCCCGGCCCCGGCGCGATCCGGGCCGCAGCACGGGTGCAGGCACCACCCCGGCGGTGCGGGCTCGCATCCTGGCCGGATCCCCGGATCCGTAGGAGACTCCGGGCATGGGTGGGACGCCGACGACCGGCACCGCGCTCCGGGTCCTGGCATGGCACCACGTCCGGCGCGCGTGGCCGGCGTCGGTCGCCATCGCCGTGTTCGCCGGCCTGGTGGCCGCGGTGCCGATGGTGCTGCTGTCCACGTCCCGCTACGGCGACCGGGCCTTCGAGCGGTTCCTGTCGTGGGCGGACCCGCCCGAGCTGGTGGTGAACGTCTGCCCGCCCGGCCTGGACCCCGAGGTCGACGGCATCGACGGCTGCCTCACGGGGGTCGACATGGTCGCCGACGCCCGTCGCATCGCCGCGCTCGACCACGTGCGGTCGGCCAGCGTCGGCGGGTACGTGTTCGGCCAGGGCGGGGCCGACCCGGACCGGTCGACCTGGGGTCCTCCCCTCGGCGGGTACGCCGGAACCGGCCCCGCACCCACCGCGGCGGGCCGCCCGATCGTGGTCGAGGGGCGGGTGGCCGATCGCGACGCCCCCGACGAGATCACCCTCAACGAGTCGGCCGCCCGGCGCCTGGGCATCGGCGTCGGTGACTCGTTCCACCTCGCCGCGCCCGGGTCCGACGACGTCGTGACGTCGACCGTGGTCGGCATCGTGCGGATCGTCGATCACTTCCTCCCCGTCGACGACGCGACGAGCGCGGCGTTCAACGTTCGGGAGGGGTGGATCGCGGCGAACCGCGACCGGGTCGTCAGCTTCGACTCGGTCATCGTGCAGACCGAGGACGGCCACGCGGAGGAGGTGTCCGCCGCGATCCCGCAGACGTTCGAAGGGCAGCGGGTGAACGTCGAGGACTTCGTGCCCGCCGACCAGCACCGCATCAGCCGCCAGGCCCTCACCTTCGAGTCCAACGCCCTGGTCGCCGTGGCGGTGGCCAGCGCGCTCGCCGGCGCGGCCCTCGTCTCGCAGGTCGTGACCCGGCGGAGCCGGGTCGAGCTGGCGCAGGCGGGAACGCTGCGGGCCCTGGGCGCGACCGACCGCTTCCTGGCCGGTTCGGTCGCGCTCCGGTGGGTCCCGGTGGCCGTCGGGGCCGTCGTGGTCGCGGTCGTCGCCCTGGCGCTGTCGCCGGCGCTGGGGCCCTTCGGGGTCGCCCGCCGGGGGCCGTGGTCCGGCAGCCCGCGCCTGGACGGGCCTGCCGCCACCGCGGGGGTGGTGCTGCTACCCCTGGCCGTGCTGGTGCCGGCGCTGCTCACCGTCCGTCGGCGCACGGTCGCGCCGCCCCGCGTCGCCGGCGCGGTCGGTCCCGGCGTGGTGTCGCGGGTGGCCGGCACGTTCCTGCGCCAGTCGCTGGAGCGGCGCTCGGTCGGGTCGATGGCCACCGCCGTGCTGGTCAGCAGCGCGGCGCTCGCCGCGCTGATGGGCGCGGTCACCGTGACCGCCAGCCTGGCCCGGGTCGTGGACGAGCCCCACCGCTACGGCGCACCGTTCGACGCCCTCGTCCCGGCCGCGCTCGACGCGCCGACGGAGCTGGCCGACATGGACGGCATCGAGGGGGCGACGGTCTTCGCGGGCACCGACGTGCGCATCGGCGGCGAGAAGGTGTGGGTGCAGGCGGCGATGCCCTTCGACGGCGTGGACCCGGTGCCCCCGGTGGTGTTCGAGGGGCGGGCACCGGCGACCGTGGACGAGGTCGCCCTCGCCCCGATCACCCTGCGCGAGGTCGGCCTCTCGGTCGGCGACGTGGTCGAGATCCCCGACATCGACGGCGAGGCCCACGAGTTCCGCATCGTCGGGGTGGCGCCGATCACCGACGGCTACGAGCACAACGTCGGCCTGGGCGGGCTCTTCACCATGGAGGGCCTGCGCCTGCTGGATCCGATCTCCACGACCAACATCGGCGACGTCGGCGTGCGCGTCGACCCCGAGCGGCGCGACGAGGTGCTGTCCGTGGTGCAGGCGGCCTACCCCGGAGCGTTCGTGCCGTTCCCGGTGCCGTCGACGCTCGCCAACGCCCGCCGCATCTCGGACCTGCCGGTGCTGCTCGCCCTGGGCGGCGCCGCGGCGGCTGCGGCGACGTTCGCCCACGCGCTCCTGGTGACCACCCGGCACCGCCGGCGGGAGCTGGCGGTGCTGCGCGCCCTCGGCATGCTCCGGCGCCAGACGTTCGGCGTGATCGCCGCGATGGCCGTCGCGCTCGCCGCGATCGTGGCGGTCGTCGGTGGGATCGCCGGGCTCGTCGTCGGCGGCTGGGGGTGGCAGCTGCTGTCCGACGCGTTCGGGCTGTCGCCGTCGGTGTCGTACCCGGTGCTCGTGCTCGTGGCCGCCCCCGTCGCGGCCGTGGCCGTCGCCTTCCTCGCCGCGGGCTGGCCGGCCCGCCGGGCCGCCGGCACGACCCCCGGCCGGGTGCTGCGCGCCGACTGAACGGCCTCAGTCGAGCGAGGCGTGGACGGTGGTCCAGAAGTCGGCCAGCGGGTGGGGGAGCGCGGCCGGTCCGCTGAACATGTCGGTCGACAGCACCACGCCCACCAGGCGCTCGGTCGGGTCGTTCGCCCACGAGCTGCCCAGGCCGCCGTCCCACCCGTAGGAGCCCACGCCACGGGTCACGCCCGTGCGCCGCACCTGCACGCCCACCCCGAAGCCCCAGCCCTGCGACCCGTCGGCGACGGTGCCGGGGCGGCCGGTGGCGACGCCGAGCTGGTCGGTGGTCATGGCCTCGACCGACGCCCGGCTGAGCAGGCGGGAGCCGTCGGGCAGGATGCCGCCGGCGAGGAGCACCTGGCCGAGGGCGGCGAGGTCGTCGACGGTCGACACCAGGCCGGCCGCACCGGACGGGAACGCCGGCGGGGTCGACCACGCGCCGTCGGGCGCGTCGTACACCGAGCGCGTCCCGGTCTCGGGGTCGACGGCGTAGGAGGTGCCGAGGCGGTCGATGGCCGTGGTGGCGAACCCGGTGTCGCGCATGCCGAGCGGGTCGAGCACGCGCTGGCGCAGGAACCGCTCGAACGGCACGCCGGCGGCCCGGCCGACCAGCACGCCGAGGATGTCCGAGGCCGTGTTGTAGAGCCACCGCTCGCCGGGCTGGCACAGCAGCGGCAGCGTGCCCACCCGCCGCAGCCACTCGTCGGGCTCCGGCGGGACCTGGGGCTCCGGGGCACCCGGCGCGAGGCCGAGCTCGCCCATGGCGTCGAGGAGGGGCTGGGGCCACGGGGCGGTGAAGTCCATGCCGAGGCCGCACTCCATGGTGAGCAGGTCCCGCACGGTGATCGGACGTTCGGCGGGGACGGTGTCGCCGTCGACCGGGCCGCGGGGGTCGACCAGCACCCGGCGGTCGGCCAGCTCGGGGAGGAGGTCGTCGACCGGGTCCTCGAGGCGCAGGCGGCACTCCTCGGCGAGCACCAGGGCGGCGACGGCGGTGAGGGGCTTGGTGATCGACGCGATCCGGAAGATGCTGTCCCGCTCGACGGG
>Ga0208490_100526_pt1 | contig 22668 bp, 18 predicted proteins | sample SubbioAug_CSWold_FD_184818 | JGI IMG/M metagenome (GOLD analysis project Ga0208490, IMG submission 184818) | Serpentinite rock and fluid subsurface biosphere microbial communities from McLaughlin Reserve, California, USA - CR11Aug_CSWold (SPAdes) | ecosystem: Environmental > Terrestrial > Deep...
CCAGTCTAACTTCTACCCGTTCTACTTTCTCTTCTAACCGCTCTACTTTATCTTCTAACCGTTCCAGTCTAACTTCTACCCGTTCTACTTTCTCTTCTACCCGTTCCAGTCTAACTTCTACCCGTTCTAGTCTGGTAGACAGCTCTTTTACGTCAACCTTTAACCCTTGCACTTCACTTAATATTTGGTGCAAAATCTGTTCCATCAGGCACTCCCCCTAACAAATAAATTGCTATATCTAAATATTACCATAAAACGTATGTTCGTGCAAGAATATTTTTGTTTACCGAGTAAACTTGTCCCAGTGTACCATTTCCTCCAGTTTCTTTCTGCCTGTGTCATGACGGTTTTCATCCCCCTGCTCCTCTGGATAACCTAAGGGTATGAGGGCAGTCACCTCAACACGGGGTGGAAGGCCTAAAACCTGACTGCACTCCATGGAGTTGAAAGCGCACACCCAGCAGGTCCCCAGTCCTAAATCTGCTGCTGCCAGGGTCAGGTGATCTATGGCTATGGCTGCATCAATGCCTCCAGCACCTGTATTAGCTTTTCCTCTTCCACCGGAATTGATTTATATTTTCGCACTGAGCATCTCTTTTTTGCCAGTTCTAAAAAAGTCATTCTACGCCCTCCCCTCTATTTTTTTATTTATTTATAATTCCAGCAGCCTCTTGATTTCTTCCTCCCCTAGGGTAGTCAGCATGCTTTCCCCCGGTTTGATCACCCGGTCCACCAACTCCTTCTTATGCTGCTGCAGCTCGTAAATCTTTTCTTCTATTGTTCCCAAGGACACCAGTTTCATTACCTGAACACTTCGTTTTTGGCCAATCCGGTGGGCCCGGTCTGAGGCCTGGTCCTCCACCGCCGGGTTCCACCACAAATCGAAGTGTATGACCATATCCGCCCCGGTTAAGTTTAACCCCGTACCCCCTGCCTTCAGGGACACAAGAAAGAGCTTCTTCTCCCCAGCATTAAAGGCGTTGGCCATCTCCAGCCGCTTTTGGGCTTGAACCGACCCATCCAGGTAGAAGTAGTCCAGCTTTTCCTTCTTCAGGGTTTCCCCGATTAGCTTGAGCATGGTGGTGAACTGGGAAAAAATAAGGATTCGGTGTCCACCCTCCACCCCGTCCCGTACCAGCTCCTGGAGTTGTTCCAGCTTGCCGCTTTTCCCCCGGTAGTTTTCCAGGAATAAAGAGGGATGGCAGCAGATTTGACGCAACCTGGTCAAGCCCGCCAGTATTTTGATCCGACTTTTTTCAAAGCCCTGTCGGCCAATTTCCACCATAGCCTCCTGGCGCAGCCGGTCCCAATAGGCCAGGTAAAGCTTCTTCTGGTCCTGGGTTAACTCCGACACAAGCTTATGTTCAGTCTTTTCCGGAAGCTCTGCCAAAACATCCTTTTTCAGCCGCCGCAAAATGAAAGGACTGAGCCGCCTGGCCAGTTCCACCGAAGCTTCCCTGTCTTTCTCCCGCTCCACCGCCTTGCCGAATTTAGCCATAAACTTCTGGTGGGAGTAGAGGTAGCCCGGCATTATGCAGTCAAAAATAGACCATAGCTCCGTCAGGGAGTTTTCCATGGGTGTTCCCGTCAAGGCCAGCACATAAGAAGCCGGTATTTGTTTAGCTGCCTTAGCCGTCAGGGAATTTGGGTTTTTGATGTACTGGGCCTCATCTAAAAGCAGGCAGCTCAGTTTCTGTTTTTGATAGTCGCCGCTATCCCTCCGCAGCAGGGCATAGGATGTAATAATCACATCTATTCCTTCCAGGTTTGCCAGTTGGGCTTGCCGCTCCTCCCTGGTGCCGGAGATTACCTTCACCACTAAGTCTGGAGTAAATCTGTTGATTTCCGCCTGCCAGTTGTAGACCACGGAAGTTGGGGCCACCACCAGCACCGGAGACTGTCCCGGCATGGGACCCTGCCCTTGGCTTGGCACCGGCGCAGTCTCCGTCTCCTTCAACCTGTTCCGCTCTGAATAGATAAAAGCGATGGCCTGAATAGTTTTTCCCAGTCCCATCTCATCCGCTAGGATTCCCCCAAAACCATAGGCGGCCATGGTCTTTAGCCAGATAAAGCCCGCCCTTTGGTAATCCCGCAGGATTCCCTCTAAGGGAGCGGGCATCGGAAACTCCATATCTCCTGGCTCCTTGATGTTTTGCATCAGTTCTTTAAAGCTCTTATTTTTCTTAAAAAAGTTCAGCTTATTTTCCTGAAATTTCTGATCAAGTTGGATTGCCCTGTATTTAGGCAGCATAATCACATCTTTAGCCAGGTCCGTCTTTTTTATCTCCAGCCCCTCCAGGAGCTCAGCCATTTCAAGTATTTCCCCCTGGTCCAGGGGTAAAAAGGAGCCATCCTTCAGCCGGTAAAATTTTTTCTTCTCCTTAATGGAGTTGAAAATTTTTCCCAATTCCTCCCGTTCCACCCCTTCCAGCTCAAAGCCTATTTCCAATAAATCCGTATCTGAATTAATGCCAATTCTGCCCCGGAAACTAGCCGGTCTAAGCTGCACTTTTTTCAGCCCCTCGCTGTAGTAAACCTCAGCTTTCTCTTGCAGTTTTGGCAACTGATTGTAGATAAACTCAAATACCTTTTCCTGTTCATCCAGATACAGCCGCTTTCCCTGTACTTTAAAATCTCCTTCTTCAAAGCACTGCATCACTGCCTGCTCTTTTTCCCGATCCCGCACCACAATCCGATCCCTCTGGACGGCCTCCCCTTCCCCATTGCCATTTCCATTGCCATTCCCATTCCCAGCCAAGGAGTCATAGGTATATTCCCCATAGCAGTATTTGACCTCCGCTAGGAGCGTCCCCTCCTCCTCATCCAGATAAACTTGGGCCAGCAGGGGGCATTGATACAGTGCCCCTGCCAACTCCTCATCCATGGTTACCCGGCCTGCCTTAGTCAGCCAGGGGTACAAGTCGGCAATAAACTGCTCCTGGTACTCCTCAGGCAGTACAATTTTCTTCCCCAAATGGGTCATGGCATAGTAAAATGGCGCCAGCTTCTGCTGCTGTTCCCGGGAGGTGTGATAAATTTTACCCTGATAAAAGAAAAACTGTCCGTCCTTGTTCATGGGAAGGATGTTTCCCTGAAAATCCACCTCTATCACCAGATCCTTATTATCCCGGGAAAGCTTAAACCCCAGGGGTAAATCCTCCTCCAGCACCTCAACTTCATGGTAAAACTTGTCCACTATCTCTGCTGAAAACACCCGTCCTTTAAGATAAGACAGCACCTTTTCCGCCATCCCAGGTGCCAGGACCGCCTCTTTGCCCCGGAGGAGCTTTTCCTTGGAGTCATAATAGCCATAGCTGGGAAAAACAAGCTTATTTATCTGATATATTTCCAGCAACAATTCAATAAACCTTTGGTCGGCCTGGCTAAAACCATGCCGCCAGGGATCAAAGGTGAACTTTTTGCCAAATACCAGTTCCTTTTTTTCTTCCACAGCCCAGAGAAATTGCTCCATATTTTTTACCACATATAGCTTTTCCTCACCTATGCGCAAGGAAAGAGAGACAATTAGACTGCCGGTTCGCCCACTAAACTTTGCTGTCAGAGCAGGTTCCACAAACAGATTAATTTTTTCCACCGGTTCTCCTTGACGGTGATAAACAAAGTCCAGCATCCCCTTGGCCACCGCCATTGCTTTCTGTCGTTCTTCTTCCTGCAGCCGGTTGACAAATCCTAAATTTCCCCCGCCCCTTGCAATAACTCCTCCGTGCCCGCCGTGACCGCCGTGACTGCCGGAATTTACCTGATCACTCCCTTTTTTTAGCTCATTTTCCCTGGAATAAATGAGCTGCAGGTTGACCTTATTCTTATTCAACTGACTTTGGTTTTGGCTTTGGCCATGGCCTGGGTCCTGCTTAAGTCGGTCCTTTTGCACCAGCCATTCCCTGATTTTATACAGCACTGCCACAATATGCTTGCAAAAGCCGCCATAGGACTCAAAGGCCAGGCAATCACATTCGGCATACCCCACTTCTCCCTCTGAATCAATCCCAATTAGCACCTCATATCGGTAGCTGCCCTTTACTTCGGCATAGTACAGCTCTTCATCACTGCGATAGTCCAGCTTGTAGACCCGATTATTATTGAAATAGCTAATACCCCGCTGATATGTTTCAACGCTGATACAGCCATTTAAAATTGTTTTTTCTCTGATTACAACCACTGCCAACACCACCGACTCAAAAGTATTTTAAGTATATCTTATCCAAAAAAGTGCCCCAAGTCACGGGCCACCCTAAAGGTAATGACCATTGCAAAAATAATCAGCAGCACCATCACTGACCCCCAGCTGATTCCTCCGTTTTTGGCAATAATTTTTTTTTGATTATCCGGAACATGGAAAACAGATTTAATAGCCAAAATTCTTCCTCGGGCATGCTTCATATAAATGAAGTTGCCAGCTGTGCCTATGCCAATGGAGATTATCACTATTGGAATAATATATGATTTTAACAGGACAGTGGCAACTAAGTAAATGATCCCGCTTAAATACATTTTCCGGTAAAAGAGCCATGCTGGACTTAATAAAAAAGCTGCCCAGTTCCAGCTTACTAAACTCCCGGTGCGTATCATTGTATCCCAGCGCTGTAGGTAATATTCTGCATTATTGCCCACAAAAAGTCTCAGTTCTTCCCTCTCTGCTAACATAAGTTCCACGGGACTTTCACCCGGTTTGTTTTGATTCCCTAGATCAATTGATTCCTCAGGGTTATTTTGATTCCCTAACCTAACTGATTCCTCTGGGTTACTTGATTCCCCTGGGTTGTATTCTGCTGTATTCAGTTTTGTGCCACAGTTCCTGCATTTTTTGGCCACATAATGATTATCGGTGCTGCATTGAGGACAGCTGCTCATTATTCCACCCCAATTTCTGCTTTTTTGATTGAATTTTTCCGACAATCAGGTATTCATAATTCAGTAGTCACTGACTCCTGACTCCTGACTCCTGACTCCTGACTCCTGACTCCTAAGTAGTTATTTTTTCCGCTTCATTATTTTATTTGCAACTACGCCAAACAAAATCCCCACAAGCATTCCTACCAAGATATTGATAGCCATACTCATATATCTCTCCTTCCTAAATTACAGTCAACTCACAGTCAATAATTACTCTATTCTTTCTATTTTTATTGCAAAATTCCTTCCGGTGTTATTTTGAAGTTCCCATGTTTGAAAAAAAATATCAGATTACTTTTATTTTGAGATTAATATTTGTTATACTAATATTAAGAAAGACTTTTTTCTCCAGGAAGGAGTTATTATGGCTACCAGATATATAGGTGTGGACATAGGATCAATGTTTTTAAAAATGGTAATCTTAGATAAAAATGGCCAGGTCAGGGAAGGAGTGTATCGGCCTCACCACAGTAACCCCCAAGGAATTTTAGCAGAAGAGTTTAACCGGTTGGAAATCCATGAAACAGATGGGGTTGTCCTAACGGGCAGTAATGTTTCCAGCGACTTTACCTATCCCAGTGTAAATCAGGTTAAAGCCATGCTGGAAGTGGTCAAGGCACAGGTGCCGGAAGCAGTAAATATTATCGACATTGGGGGAGGCAGTCTTACCCTGGTGGAGCTGGATGAAAAACGCAATTTCAAGAATTTTACCGGCAACTCCCTGTGTGCCGCCGGGACAGGCTCATTTTTGGATGAACAGGCCCAGCGCATGGGGCTAACCCATGATGACATCAGCATCTTTCAAATTATTGGTGAACCACCTTCCATAGCCACCAGATGCGCAGTTTTTGCCAAAAGTGACTTAATTCACCGGCAGCAGGAGGGATATTCCAAGGAAGCCATGTGGTCCGGGCTATGCCGGGGCATGGCCGGCACCCTGGTGCAGACCCTTTTAAAGGGAAAGCCCCTGACGGGGAAAGCTGTAGTTGTGGGGGGTGTAGCTTTAAATCCAGTGGTTATACATTGGCTGAAAAAAATATTAGGCCCTGACTTAGTGATAGAAATACCACAGCCCAACTTAACCGCTGCCCTGGGAGCAGCCAGACTGGCTTATGCTCACCGGGGTCAAGCTGACCTATCTGGTCAAGCTGGCCTATCTGGCCTATCTGGCCTATCTGAGCTAGCCCAAGTTTCAGTCCCCGGGGCAACTGGCGAGGACTGGGGAGGGGATACCCTTAAGGGTGATGAAACCAAGCGTCCACCCCTTAAGTTAATCAAGTCCAGCTACCCCAGCTTTCAGGTGGTGAAAAATTACGAAGATGACCAGGATACGGAAGTGAGACTGTCCATTAATCCACCAGCAGGCGACCTGGAGGTTTACTTAGGCTTGGATATAGGTTCCACCAGTACCAAAGCAGTGCTGATAAATAGGGAAAATCAGGTCATTGTGGACTTTTACCGCCGCACCGCCGGCAACCCCATTGAAGCAACAAAAAAAATCTTTACTGCCATTTCCCATCTTGGCGAAAAGCTGAGGATAAATTTTATAGTTAATGGGGCCGGAACAACCGGCAGCGGCCGCAAGCTAATTGGCCGGATTATCGGTGCTGATGGAATAATTAATGAAATAACGGCCCATGTAACCGGGGCCATGACTGTTGATCCGGAAATAGACACCATTTTTGAAATAGGGGGACAAGACTCCAAGTACATGCACACCCGGAAAGGGCGAATCCATGATGTCAATATGAATTACGCCTGTGCCGCCGGAACCGGTTCCTTTGTGGAAGAGCAGGCCAAGAAGCTGGGTATTTCTCTTTTTGACATTGGCCATTTGGTCATGGATGTAGCTCCCCCTAGAACCTCCGACCGCTGTACTGTTTTCATGGAGCAGGATGTACACCAACTGGTCCGTCACGGCTTTTCCAGGGAAGAGTGTATTGCCGCTGTGCTGTGCTCCGTGGTGCAAAACTACTTAAACCGGGTGGTGGGCAACCGGTTTGTTTCCTCCAAGAAAATCTTTTTCCAAGGCGCCACCGCCAGAAATAAGGGACTGGTGGCAGCTTTTGAAAATCACTTAGGGGTGGAAATGGTGGTATCCCCCTATTGTCACGTGATGGGTGCCTACGGGGTGGCACTTCAGGTGAAACAAACAATGGCCGAAAATCAGGTTTCCCTGTTCCGGGGCTTTGACCTGTCGGCACGACAGATTGCCCTGGAAAAAGCTGCTTGTGAACTGTGTAATAATCTCTGTACCATCACTTATGCCCATATAGAAGGAGTCCAGGAAGTGCCTTCCTGGGGTTATGTCTGTGGCCGGGAACCGGAAGCGGGCAAGATGAAATTATCCAAAAACTATGACCCAGTTCAGTTGAAGGAAAGTGTTTTTCGCCGGTGCCGCCAGGAAAATAAGCCACTCCCTGGGGCTCCTGTAATTCATATTCCCCGCACACTGACTAACTTTACCTTTTATCCCTTGTGGCAGAAATTTTTTGCTCAGTTAGGGTGGGATGCCCATCTGTCTCCCGCAACGGGGGATAAAACAAAGGAACAGGGAACTAGCCTGGTGGGGGCAGATTTTTGCTATCCGGTGAAACTGGCCCACGGGCAGGTGGCTCAGCTCTTAGAAAATCACCCAGGAGAAAAAATATTTTTACCCTACATGATTGCCAATAAGCCTAATGAGTTTACCTCCAATACGGTTTTTTGTCCTTACGTTGAGAGTATTCCCAGTGTAATAACAGCGGCCTTGGATTTAAACAGCTATCCCACCGGTCAGATTATCTCCCCGGTGGTGGATTTAAGACTGGCAGAAAAGCAAATTACCGGCTATTTAATGACGGCTTTAGCTCCCCACCTGAAGGTTTCCAAAAATAGGCTCCTGCAGGCTTGGCAGTCCGCCTGGGAAAGCTATTCACAAGCTGCCCGTCAGTTTGAAGACACAGGAGTTAACTTACTTGGAGAGTTGATGGACAGCGGGGACACAGGCATTGTTTTAATCGGGCGCCCCTATAATATCTATGACCTGGGTGCCAATATTAATTTGCCTAAAAAGATAGCTGATTACGGAGTAAAGGTAATCCCCTTAGATTTACTTCCCTACCAGCCGGACAAACTGGGTGGAGAATTTGCCAACATGTATTGGAGCTACGGACAACGGATTATCCAGGCCCTTAAACTTATCCGGGAGCAGGACAACCTGTTTCCCGTGTATTTAACTAATTTTAACTGTGGCCCGGACAGTTTTCTGTTGAGTTATGCGGAAAAACTGATGGATGAAAAGCCTATTCTCATGCTGGAGATAGATGAACACGGGGCCGATGCGGGCTATATCACCCGGATTGAGGCTTTTATGGATGTAATTAAAGCATACCGCAAAAGCACGGTTTCCCGGGTAGACATAGGGGAAAGGGTTGTCTCCAGCCAGGAGTTTATAGAGAGAACTCTGTTAATTCCACCCTTACATCCCATTGGGGCCCAGCTCTTTGCCGCTGCCTTCAGAGGTCACGGCTACCGGGCAGAGCACTTGCCCAGTGAGGATCAGGTCACCCTGGATCTGGGCAAAAAAGTCACCCGGGGCAGCGAATGTCTGCCCACCACGGTGACCATTGGCGGCCTGCTAAAATATTTGCAAGATAAAGAAAAAGCCAATGAGAATTATGCCTTTTTCATGCCTGAAGCCCAGGGGCCATGCCGTTTTGGCCAGTATCGGCTGCTCCACCGGATGATTCTGGACCGGGAGGGTTATGGGGATATTCCCATTCTGTCCCCTTCCTCCATGAACTCCTACCAGGGGTTGGAAGAAAGCTTACGCCTAGCTTTATGGCGTGCGATGCTAATCAGTGATATATTGTATAAGCTAGGCTGCCGGATAAGGCCCTATGAAGTTAATCCTGGCGAAACCAATCAACTGCTCCAGGAGAGAATCCATGCCTTTACCAGAATTCTGGAAGCCAAGGGAAACCTGAAAAAAGAGCTGGCTATTACCGGCCAATTATTTACGGCCATCAAAAGACATCCTGACCAAAAGCCCCTGGTGGGCATTGTGGGTGAAATATACGTGCGGGCCAATCATTTCTCCAACAGCAACGTGGTCAAGAAAATTGAAGAGCTTGGCGGTGAGGCCTGGCTTGCCCCTATTTCCGAGTGGATTCTATATACGGCAGCTCAACAGGAATTCAAGGCCAAAGGCAGGGGCTTAAGCTTGGACGGTGCCCTTCTTAAGAGCATCTTAAAAAACAGATACCTGGTAAAAGAAGAACATGATTTTTATAGCGCCTGCGGGAGCATCTTAGCAGATCGCCATGAACCCAAACTGACGGAGACTCTGGAGGAAGGGAAAAAATTCATCCCCCAGGAGTTTGAGGGAGAAACCATCCTGACAGTTGGTCGGGCTAGCCTGTTTGCCAAACAGGGTGCAGCTCTGGTGGTCAATTGTAATCCCTTTGGCTGTATGCCAGGAACTATTTCGGCGGCCCTCTTTAAAAAGCTGGAGCGGGAGCTGGATATACCCTTCCTAAATATTTTTTATGAAGGAGTTGGGGACGAAAATAAAAAAATTGAGGTCTTCCTGCACAATATAAATTTCCAGCCACGTGCTGCTGTAAAACAGGGTCGCAAAAGAATTACCGGCAAGTGAACATATTTAGCTAAGGCCAATGGTTGCAGCCTGAAAGGTGGGAAGTGAAGATGACAGAAAAAGATGATTATTGGCAGGAAGTTACTCCAAAGCACCGGGACCAACTGGATTTGGAACTGATTAAACAATTAAATGAACAGTACCTATTAGCAGATGATTTCTCCCCAGATAATTTTTCCTATGAAGATACGGAAAACACAGAATACACCACCATCCCAGAACATCGAAAAAATTGGATTAAGCTGATAGGTTTTGTTACTGTCCTTATTTTTACTGCCTTTATGTTGGCTAATTGGCTGGAACCATTTCGACTGCCGTCCATAGACTTTATTGGCAAGTCCCTGGAGTTAGCCCAAAACCAAGAAATTAAAGACTTACAGCAAGCCGTAGTTGCCATCAATCTGCCTGGCAGGCGGGGGACAGGCTTTAATATAGACAGTAGTGGTCTCATTATCACTAATTATCATGTGGTCAAAGACGGATCTGCCATAGAAGTGGTTTTTTTCCAGGACAAAATATTTGTAGGTAAAATAATCCATGTTTTCCCTGAGATAGATTTAGCCATTATCAATATCCAAGGGGAAAATTTACCTTTTGTAGAGCTAGCGAACGAAAGTTTATTTAACATAGGGGACCTGGTACTGATCATCGGCAATCCCCTGGGCCTTTCCAGGGTTATCAAGGAAGGAGAGATAATCGGCGAGCATCTGCTCAGAGGTTGGGACGAGCCGGTGTTGATGATCAGAGGCCCAATTTATTCAGGAAGCAGTGGCAGCCCCGTCTTTAATGAAGCAGGACGGGTAGTGGCCATAATTTTTGCGTCCCTTACTATCCAGAGGGAAAATGCACCGGATGAATTAATCGGCTTAGCAGTGCCAATAAATAAGTTGGCAGAACAACTGCAGCCAAAATCATTTCCGCCCATGATGGATACCAACCATTGACTTGTATTATCTGCAGTTTACCGAATTAATGTTGACCGCTGTTACGTTGCTATGATATATTATTCACTGAACATTCATGCAATTCCAATTATGTTTTATTTCTTACAGGAGGACATAATGATCAAAAACCACTCTCATGCAACATCAGTCAGTGACGCGACACAACTGCTTGAAAACTTCATTATCAGCGGTAAATGCAGACCTGGAGATCGGCTGCCCAGTGAACCAGTTTTAGCTGCTATGTTGAACGTAAAGCGCTCCACACTCCGGGAAAGCCTTAAAGAGCTAGAGAAAAGTGGACTGTTAAAAACAGTTCGGGGCCCAAAGGGGGGCCGGTTTTTGTCAGACTCAACCACCAAGGTAGCCGGGGACATGTTTAGGCTATTATTTCAATTAAAAAAAGTAACCTTAGCTGAGTTAATAGAGGCTAGAATAATTACCGAGTCTGCCACCGCTGCCTTAGCTGCCGAACGGCGAAGTGAAGAAATGCTGTTAAGAATGAAACAAATGTTAATTGTCATGGAGCAAAATATAAACAACAAATCCATTTTTATGGATATTAATTATGATCTTCACCATCTTATCGCCCAGGAGTCAGGTAATATTGTTTTAGCTATCACCCTTCAAGCATTACGGGAAGCTATTTTTAAATTCTTTGAGCCCATTCCCATTTCCGACGAGATTTTTTATATAGGTTTAGAGCAGCACAAAAAAATATCAACAGCTATTGAGACTAAAAATTCCGAGCTGGCAAGATCTTTGATGGTTGAGCATATTAAAGATTTCCAGCTAAAGACCACTAAGCATTTTTAGACGAGCAAGTGGAGCAAGTGGGGACGGTTCTTGCTTGCTTCACCCATCTGGGAACAGGCTGAACGAGTTTATTTGCCTTGAAAATTAGGACTTCTTTTTTCCAAAAAAGACTTAACCCCTTCTTTATGGTCAGCCGATTCAGCAATTATTGCCATATGTGAAGATATCATATCTAATGCTGTTCGCAGATCGGTTTTCAGACCTGAATAAACTGCTCTTTTGGTCATTTGAATCGCTAAGGCCGGTCCATTAGCCAGCCTAAGGGCAAATTCCCTGGTTACTTCTGTTAATTTTTCAGCAGCAACAACCTTGTTGACTAAACCTATTCGCAAGGCTTCTGCTGCATCCATAGTTTCTCCCAGCCAAAGCATCTCCAAAGCCTTGGAAACCCCCACCAGCCTGGGTAAATAATATGCCCCTCCATCACCCGGAACTAATCCTACCTTAACATAAGATTCAGCAAAAACTGCTTTATCTGAAGCTATTCTAATATCACACATCAACGCCATGTCAAGACCTGCTCCCATGGCAGGACCATTAAGTGAACAAATAACCGGTTTATCAATATCTTCTAAAGTAAGGGCCACCCGGTGAATGTTCTTCATTAAACTATTCTTTCGCTGTATAGCCGGCGAAATATCTTCAGGGAATTGTTGTTCACCTTGAAGAAATCCTCCTTTTTTAAAGGCATCTATGTCCCCACCGGCACAAAAGGCATTTCCGTTGCCAGTTAAAACAATAACTCTGACATCTTCGTCATCCCTGGCCATTTCTAAGTACTTTACCCATCCCTTCAGCATTTCAATGCTAAAGGCGTTAGCCTTATCAGGTCTATTTAAAGTAATGGTAGCAATTTTGTTTTCTGTGCTGTATAAAATATCATTAATTTCCATATAATTCACATCTCTCCTTTTTGATAGCAAAAAGCCGTCATGGGACGGCTTTTTTTATTATGGCATAAGCATGTTTGATGAATTAATAATACCACTTTTTTAGTTTAAAGTAAATGTAAATTTCCGGTTGCATGCGCCACATCCATTACATTTGTCAAAATTAATCTTAGCAGGCATCCACATCAACCTCCTTGAGAAAGTCTTCAAGTTTTCGGGGCACTCTGGTGGTTAGCTTTACCTCTCCATTTTCCTTTGTCAGCACTGTATGCTTCAGCCAGTTTTCATTGTCAGTTTCCGGGTAATCAACCCGGTAGTGGACAGAAACTGGAAGAAACCTGGTTTCTTTTCTAAATAAAGCTGCCTGCATATGCATTTCAGCCATATCCACAATCGTACCTTAATGCCCCACTCCTCCAGATCATTAACTATTCCCAAACTATCCCTGGGAAAAAAGTAGGATAAATCTTCATCAACAATTTCCCCCCACTGGGCGTTCCGAACAGCAAAGTCTTCCCATGACATATTATAGTCCGGGTGAATCAGAGGAATACGTTGGAGCCCGGTGGCTGCATTGCCACTACGTCTCAAGGCAGCTTTTTCCATCAGGATAACATTAACCCCCTGATCTCTAGCCTTTATAGCAGCCAAGCACCCCCCTAAGCCACCTCCGATTACCAAGTTAGCTACTACTTCAGCTGCTGTGGGCACCTTTACTCTGGAAAACAAATCATTTCCACCTCCATCCAGGTATGAGTCTCAGACCAAATAACACAAATAATATATTATTCTGACAATTTACCCTATGGTATAACCCCAGGGGAATAGCCATCCACCTATTCCCCTGGGGCAACCCAATTATAAACTTACACCTTCATCCTAATATTAAACTTACACCTTTATGCTAAATATTTAACTGGGTTAGGATTCCCTCTACAAACTATTTTACTGCTTGATGAAATCCCCATTTGCCGTCGCGAATTTCAATCCATACCTGAGAGTCAAGGGCCAGGCCAAGCTTTCACCACTGGTGGAAGGCCCTATCACAACCGGTACTTTATCACAAATCTTAAAACTTTATAAAATCCTATGCTACGCTCACGAAGCAGAGTCAAGAAAACGAAGAATGGCTCTTTATCTTCTAGTATTAATCTAATGAATTAATAATTTCTTCCATTTTTCTGGTAAATCGGTCTAAGTCCTTAGTGAATTTAGTTACTGCAATAGGCATTTCTTCTAACAGGTCCTTAAGCCTATTAGCATCCAAATTAAACCCGTAGACATTTCGAAAAACATGCCTAAAAGCTCTGAACTTGTCTAGTAAATATAGTGTCTCTTTGGAAATTACTGCTGGTCTTACTTGAGGTATTTCTAAATTCATCTGCTTTAACAGTTTTATGTGCCAGTCCAATCCTTGTGGTGTAGATTCATCTATCTCCCGACTAATCATTTCAAACATATTTTCAACAGAGACATAAAAATCATGGAGTATTGACCCAATAGCCCTTAGGGTAAAACTATCCTCTTCTAAATATAGTGTACTATTTTTTTCATTTTTTAATAAATTTCTCTTATCAAGCTCAATAAGCAAACTTTGTATATTATTGGTTTCTTCTTTAATTCTAGCATTCAATAAAAAAATTTCTTTTGCTGTCACAGTAACATTCCCTCCTTTTTCACTTTTTCTACTAGGCTCGATTTTGCATTTTTAGCTATTACAATGCTAATAGGAAACGGTCTTGCTATATGTTCAACTGCCGCTAATGCTTCCCAGTAATTAGCACTTCCTGAAAAATCGTCTATTAGTATATCTATATCGGAAGAAACGGTAAAATGTTTTCCCCATACCAATGAGCCAAATAAATAAACATTCTTAACTTGATATGTATCTTTTAAGAATACAGCTGCTTTTTTTGCCTTTTCTATGGCATCTTGCTTTCGTCCAGCTTCCTCTTGCTCTTTCCTTTGTTTCCGCTCTTGCCATGTTTTTCTTATTACTTCCAATTGATATCCTTCCATTTCTCCACCTCCCAACCGTTTCCACTTTATGGTATCAGTATAGCGAAAAAACTCCTTATTTGCAACAAGAAACCATTATTCTGGTGTAAAAACTAACCGGGCAGACAAGGGGACAGGGACTTGTCTGGTTGGACATAAGGACAAGGGGACAAAAGGACAGGGAAGGACAAGGGGACAGGTACCTCGTCCCTATAGGGAGTATGATTATCTTGTGTAAATGATTTTTATATATAGAATTTGGTGATGCTATAACTGGCTCTTACTTGACAGGAGGATAGGGCATATTCCGTTTTTTGATGTATTCCGATGATTTCCCAAATCATGCTGGGAACGCATGAAAACTCATTACGTCCCCAACGATATATCGGGATATTATTTTAGCCCAATCCAAGGAGACGCTTGATCATTTCTTCGTTGCCGTCCCATGTAGCTTCTTCAGCTTCCGGACTAACTGAGCCGGTTACGGCAGAGGCACTCTCAATGGCTTTGCGCTTCATCTCGTTGTCTGCGCGGGCATAGATCTTATGTAAAGCTTTACATAAGATCTATTATGACAAGCAAGTACTTATGTGAAGCTGAAGCAACCAAAACCGCATAAATTAATACATATGTCTTGATTTACTTAACATAATTTCCTTTAAAAATACAATAGGGACAGGTACCTCGTCCCTAGACAGGTACCTGTCCCTATATTCTATCGATGACACTCTTTGATATTCCTGTTATCCTCGATAATTGCCTTATTGTCACACCTTCTGTTGATTTTAGTTCTCTTATTATTTCATTCCTTGCGTTTCTTTCCATTTTCTGCAATTCACTTATGCTTTTAGGTCCAAACTTAACAAAATATTCTTTTAATTCATTATCCGATAATCGTATTTTTTCGTCATAGTCCAAACATTTATCTTCATTTTGCTCGTTTGTGTGTTCAATAAATGAATTAATCGCTTTTTCCCTATTTGTTGATAGTATTTGAAGCACAAAATTAGTGTCCACTATTTTAGGTTTGCTTATATATTCATTATAGCTGCTCCACCTATACCCTTGGACATTTTTTGATAAACCTACTTTTACCGGGTTCTGATTAATATATCTAAGAACCGTTAATAAATATCCGTCATTTTCTACTACTTCACTTTTATATCGTTCTTGAAACAAGTGTCCACATCGTTCGTATTTCCAATTATACCAGTAAACATAGCTGCTACTAATTCTTTTTATAACAGTTGAGATTGGTTCTTCCGTTTCTTTCAATAGTAAATGAACATGATTGCTCATTAAGCAATAACCATAGATTACGTATTTACTTATTTTTTTATATCGTTCAATAGTTTCAAGGAATCTTTCTCTATCTTCATCATCTTCAAAAATTGTCTGCTTGTTTATTCCTCTCAGCATTACATGAAATATACCATTTCCACTTTTTTGCCGCGCATACCTTGGCACATTAATGTCGAGTAGACGCTCGACTTTCACCTCTCCTTCTATATTACGTGAGGTTTCCGTCTACGCCCCTCACGGAACTTATCCCGCAAAATGCGGCATCCCGACTAATTGTGACAAGCCCTCATATTAAACCCTTCTTTCACAAAAATGGCGGGATAATATTTCTTTCATTAAGCTGCTATCGCTTCCTGCCTTAGGGCTCATAAAATATTAAAAGCTATTAATTAACTTATACTTCCATATATGGCGATATTGTATAATTCCATTCCCCGTGAAATTCGTGCCTTTTTATATTCAGATTCTCAAATTCTTCTTTGCTTACTTTTTTGCCTTTTTCATAAACATTTGTATCCAGTACGCTTTTTACCACAAGACCTTTTCTTGTTCGTGTTGAGCCAATCAGATTAACAATTGTTTCATGGCTTGTTAAAGGTCTACCACGCCAGTTAATACTTATTTGAGAAAATAATTGATGCTCAATCTTATTCCACTTGCTTGTTCCAGGTGGGAAATGACACACAGTGACTTTCAGTCCCGTCTCATTACAGAATTTCTGAAGTTCTGCTTTCCATAGCCTCACACGTGAGCCATTGCTCCCGCCGCCGTCTGCATTAATAAGGAGTTGCCCGGCCTGTGGGTACAATTCTTTTCCCATGTTATTCCACTAGGCACGAATGCTGCTTATTGCGAATTCAGCAGTATCAAAGTTTGTCCCAACATTTACAAATCCAGTATTGTTTGTTATATCATAAACGCCATAAGGTACGGCTTTGCCAACCTGCTTATCTTTAAAATCATAAACATTGACTTCAACAGGGTTACCCTTTGGGGCATACTCGCTTCCATTATTCTTGAAATTTCCAACCAATTCCTTTTTCTTGGTATCAACGAATATGACAGGTAATCCATGTTCCTGGAAACTATTTGCTCTCGCATTAATATATTCAAATTGCTCATTTCGATCTGGGTGGTTCCCTCCTTCTAATGTTATAGTCTCTCGGAATTCTCCGAGTTTGATGGGACAAGGCTTTTCCTACCCCATCCAAATTGTTTTCCTCCTGCTTTTAGCAGGGGGATTTTTTGTTTAAATTTAACAAAATTGGAGATTCCGCTTTAAAATATTTTTTAAAAATATGACAATTGCCACTTGATTTTTTTAAAACGCCCTCATAATCGGCGCAGAAGGGATATTTTTCCTTAATAGCCATAAAAGGGGTGTTTGTAATGAAATCTGTTTTGATTCCGCATGCTGAATATCAAGATTTTGTCATGGAGCAACTGCAAACTCATTATTCCGGCTGCATCCTTGTCATCGTCAACAAAGATTGGCCTCTGATTTCAAAGCTTTGGATCACCGATCTTTCTGCCGTGACCACTTTACTCTGGGATTCCTATGGTGTGAATGGCCCTGAGCCTCGGGATCCTGCTTCTATGCTGCGCAGTTTCCTGGTCTTTCTGTTTACCAATCCGACTATCGGGATCACTGAATGAATCAATGTGCTGCATCGTGTCCCTTTGTATGCTATCATCAGCGGTTTTATGCCTGGTGATGTTCCTGGTGTCGGTACCTTTTACGATTTCTTTGCTCGTTTATGGGGCGCTACGCAAAATAATCTGAAACCCCGAAAACAATCTCGTAAACGCAAATCCAAAAAAGGTAAGAAAAAGGGTGAAAAAGCGCCTACTACAACTCCTGGTAAAATTAAACCTTTGGTAAAGTGGATGATGCGTAATCTTAATGTACAAAAAGATTTGCCTGCAGATAGGTTGTTTGCTTTCTTTAAATCGGAATTCCTGGCGGTGTCGGCTAGTCTTGGTTTGCTGGGAAATACGCATTCTCTCGGCATTGTCGGCGATGGTACTCCCGTGGTCACTGCTGCTTACCTCCGGAGCAAGCCTGGTTGTGATTGTCGTGCCCAAGGCCTTGCGAAGTGCAACCATCCCCGTATCTATTCTCAGCCGGACTGTAACTCTGGTTGGGATAGTTCCCGGGAGCGATACTTTAACGGGTACAGTCTTTATATGCTGTCTGCTTCCGATAGCCCCTATGACTTACCTTTGTATCCGCGACTTCACCCTGCTTCACGACATGATTCTGTGAGTTTTGTCGCTAGTGCGGTTGAATTTTCGCTACGTTTTACCTTGGGCACGGTGGATAAGTTCCTGCTGGATGCGGCCCACGATGCCATGGCCATCTATGAACTCTTACTCCACCAGAAGGCTGAACCATTTATTGATTTAAATAATCGGGGTACCAAAAACCTGGAAACTGATAGTGATATTCGGATTTCACCTGATGGCATCCCAGTTTGCTCCATGGGAAAAGAAATGAAAACAAATGGTTTTGATAAGTCCCAACTAAGAAATAAGTGGATTTGCCCAATGATGAAGGATCGTATCGTTAATTTATGCTCAGCTCCCTGCTCTACTGCCAAATATGGTAGAACTTTTCATACCTGTAGCAAGGATAATCCCCGGCTTTTTCCTAAAACTCCACGGAATTCCGATCAGTGGAAACTGACTTATAAACGCCGTACTTCTGTGGAACGCTCCAATAAACAGGAAAAGGTTGACTACAAGTTGAAATCTGGTCGGCACCGCTCCACCAAAATGTGGTACATTCGCCTCTGCGGTATTATGATGTGCCAACATATTGATGCTTGGTATGAATATAGAAAAGAAGAACTTAAGGGTCTTAAAACAACTAATCTTTCAACAAACTGCTTTATATCTATCAATATTTTCCTAAAAATTCAAGCCTGGTATTAGGCTTCTTTGGCATGCCCTTTTTGGAAAATCTAATAAAATCTTTGTTTTTTTAAACACCTTCATATTCATTAGACGCTAATTTCCAATTAAATTTTAGGCAGTTTTACCATAATCTACTATTTAATGGTGTCTTCCTCCCTTTAATTTCCGAGAGTCTATGTTTTTTTATTGCTCTGTAAACTATAGTCCATTTCACGAAGTAAATCGCCCACAGTGGTACTACTTACAGGATAACCCATCTTGGTTAATTCTTCTGCTAGCTTCGGAGTGCTTTTGTTTGTCCATAGCAAAGGAGACTCTGGATCACCTTTAGTAGCAGGCTCAATCAGCTTTTTGAGTTCATCATTTATTTCAGAATATATTTCTGTGATCTTTTTTCTCCCGCCACCCACTTTTCTTTGCCTTTCAGGGATGAATTCATCTTTTTCATTAAGCATATCTACTCCTGATTTAATTGAGGCAAATATGAATTTCAGATGAATAATTTCCTCTTTTGACACATTGAGCATCGGTAAGACCTCCTTAAACATACTTTCTCAATGTATCATAACATACCGGCGTGTATTTGATCAGCACCTCCTATATATTTCCAATAATTAGCGGTTATTGCGTAGAAATCCCTTAGGTATATACGTACGCCTTACCGCTTTGGGCCTGTAGCTGAACGATTTCATCCTGCTAAGCAGGTCGTCTATGTTTTCTTCCAGGTTTTCCCCATAGCCTTCCTTACCTATGCCGTCTATACCTGCGGCTTTCCCTTTCTGTTGAAGCCTGTGTTCTTCAATCAGGTTTTGCTTGTTCACATAGTGCAACAGCGTCTGCAGTCTCTCATGCTTCTCCGCCTGCTGTGCTATTCTTTCGTACGCATTTGCCATCTTTCCTGCCACCTCCGGTGTGGCTGATGTTTTGTCCTCAGAACGGTCCATATGTCCGCCCCTTCCCTCCACCGTCATTACCGGCTTCTTCGGTAGTATGGGCAAATCCGACTCCTTGCATATCATCTCTCACGCCTTAAATGAAATGCTCCTTGTGCGCAAAATACCCATTTGGGAATATGCAAGGCCTCCCAGGTACACTGTAAATAACAATCTCATGCTCGCCATGCTTTCTGATCCCGGTGGAAGTCGCTTGTTCTCGCCTTTACCGACCAAACGTTGTTGCCTGCTGCCGAGGTGATGGCATCGGCTTCCACTTTTTATACTCTAACGGTTCTCTATCACTTCACGCTTTCGCATTACGGCTCGCATGGTTTCCTGCCTACGCTTAAACCTCGCCTCACGACTTCGGCTCCAAGGCTGGATAACGGCGGTTGGCTAGACCTTACCGTACCGGATTCCCACCGGCTATATTTATATTTACAGCGCCGAACTGGCGCACCACCCCGGTAAATTATACCACACTTCTTGTGTGTCCCAGAAAGGGACAAGGAACCTGTCCCTGTGTCCCACCTGTGTCCCTGCAGATTGAGTTGCCGTTTTTAACTTATCAGCATCTGAGATGGTTTGCCAATGAGATAACCCTGCGCATAATCAACTCCAGTCTGTCTTAATATATGAAGGGTCTCTTCTCTATCGACAAATTCGGCAACGGTCTTAATGCCAATACCTTTCGCCATATCAACAATGGTTTTTACCAGTACCCTGTTTCTATCGCTTTCTGGCAAGTGGCGGATAAAGGAGCCATCAATCTTTAAAAAATCTACCTCCAGCTCAACTAAATGGACAAAAGAAGTAAATCCAACGCCGAAATCATCTAGGGAGATTTTACAACCGATATTTTTCAGTGCTTTCACAAAAGCAATAGCTTTGCTCATGTTATTAATAGTAGCAGTTTCAGTTATTTCAAAAACAAGGTAATCTGGATCAGCACCTGATTGTATTATGGAGTTCTTCAGATAACACAGCATATCCTCATCGCCCAAAAGCTTGCCCGACAGATTCATACTGAATGTAATATTTTTACCTGCTCGTTTCAGCCCTGACTGTATATTCATGGTTTTCTCGGTAATAATACGGTCTATTCTAGAAATAAGACCATAGCGCTCCGCTGTAGTTATAAACTCACCAGGTTGGATAACTGTACCATCTAGTGCATGAATTCGCGCCAGAGCTTCATAATGATGGATTTCACCCGTGTATAGATTCATGATAGGTTGAAACCAAGGTTTAATCCGATCCTCTTCTATTGCCGTGATAATGCGTCGCTTTTCAAGAATACTTGATTGCGCCTGTTTGAGATAGTTATCATCCTTATGGTAGACGGAATAGCGGTTTTGTCCCATTTCCTTTGCATGAGCAATAGCAGCATTGGTACAAGTAAGTAGTTCCATGCTGGATGTTCCGTGGTCAGGATGCAAAGTAATCCCAATGCTCACAGTTGTTCGAATGGTGCTATTCAAAAAACGATGGCTTTCAGTGGCTCTCCGGATAACCTCAGCAGCATCAATGCCCTCTTTTTCTTTTCTAGCAAAGAAAAAAATAGCGAACTCATCTCCTCCCAGTCTACCCACAAGTGATTCTATTTCGGAACTGAAATCCATGTCCAGCTTCTTCACAAGTTCTGTCAGGAAGCTAGCATAACTTTGAAGAAACTTATCGCCCACGCCATAACCAAAAGATGCATTAATAGGTTTAAACCCATCTATATTTATCTGCATCAAAACAGCACTCTTCCAACTTCTGGTTGCATCAGAAAGATAATTGTCAAGGATTTCTATGAAGCGCACCCGATTCATAATACCAGTTAGAGTATCGAAGTCGAACAGATACCTGAGACGCTCTTCAGTAGCAACTTTCTCAGTTATATCTTCTTGGATGGCCATAAAATTAGTAATCTCACCCTCTTCGTTTCTGATTGGAGAAATAAAGCCATTTGCCCGATAAAAACTGCCATCCTTTTTTTTGTTTTTTAACAGGCCACGCCATGTTTTACCCGACTTAATATCATTCCACATTGCCTTATAATCTCTAGCCTTTGTTTCTCCCGATGCAAGGATGCGCGGATTCTGTCCGATGGCCTCCTCTCTCGAATAGCCGGTTATATTTTCAAAGGTTGAATTAACATAGTCAATAGTCCCTTCATAGTCTGTGATAAAAACAATGTTGATACTGGTTTCAATTACTGTTGACAGCTTCTTCAACTGGGCTTCAGCCTGCTTAATCTCTGTAACATCCTGCACCGTTCCAATCATGCGGAAGGGCAAGTCTTGTTTATTAAAAAAAACTTCTCCTTGTTCTTTTACATAGCGCTCTTCTCCATTGGGCAAAACAATGCGGTGAACTATATTGTACGGAGTTTTTTTATAAAGAGCTCTATTAACAACATTGATGACATTATCCCGATCTTCAGGATGGACCATATTAAGAAAGGCTTGATAGTTAATCTCAATTTCCTGGGGTTTAAGGCCGAATATGCGGTAAATCTCGTCAGACCACGTCATGCTGTTGTTGGCAATATTCCAATCCCAGTTGCCTATGCGAGCAATTTCTTGAGCCTTTGCAAGGCTCTCCTGGCTCTTTTTTAATAGTTTTTCAGCTTTGCGGTGCTCAGTTATCTCGTTGCCGTAAAAACAGGTGGCAGTCCTATCAGAAACAGGTACAGCGCTAATAGCATACAGTCTGTCATTTATGAAAAGCTCCATACTCTTATCTTCATCTGCACCACTGACAATATCCATTATTTTATCAGGTACTTGGCTGTCTTGCTGACCAAACCAATGACAAATCAAACTTTTACTAGCCTTATTGCCGTACACAAGGTTGCCCTCTTTACTGACACAAAAAACAGGGTTGGGATTTTGCTCAAGAAAATCAGTCACTAGCGCTTTTATATCCCCGTCTGTCTGAAATAAATGTTTATCTTTTTTTAACATAACATTGTTCCTCCTGATAACAGGTAAATTTACCTAAATTCCACGTGCATTTTTAATTAGCTTCAAAGAACACTATTTCACGAAGAATTTAGCCTGTTTCTTGAATATTTTACCACGTACATCGCCACCTTTCAATAATTTTCGATAAATTACCAGGGCAAACGCATCTGAACGTTACTATTCACAGCCCTATTTAATTTCCATCTCAAAAAAATGACATCACCCGTTCAATAGCGTAAAGGATAAAAGCACGGCAGACGTAACATGTAAAACGTCACATTATAGCAAAACTAAACGTCAAATTATCACTAACAACTCAATTGAATTTACTGCAAATTAATTCTAAGAACGCAAGGTATTACT